>Ga0210004_1000003_pt1 | contig 124283 bp, 119 predicted proteins | sample CryGey13umfilter_FD_185450 | JGI IMG/M metagenome (GOLD analysis project Ga0210004, IMG submission 185450) | Groundwater microbial communities from aquifer in Utah, USA - Crystal Geyser 4/8/14 3 um filter (SPAdes) (version 3) | ecosystem: Environmental > Aquatic > Deep subsurface > Groundwater...
TGGATGATGTGTGGCGACGAAATTTGGCCACAATGCATTGGCCGACGGGCAATCTGCCTGAAGTACGGGGTGAAGGGGCACAAACGCTACGCGCACTGGTTCGGGAATATCTTTTTGTTTCCCTTTTTAGAGCCTGTGCGGAATCGCTCGCCAGCGAAAACGCCAGCCGCCTGGCCGCGATGCAGCGTGCCGAAAAAAATATCGATGAACTGCTAGAGGACTTGAATCGGAACTTCCACCGCCTGCGGCAGAGCAGTATTGACGAGGAATTATTTGATGTCATTTCCGGTTTCGAAGCGCTGGCATTACCTCAATAGAGGAGCAACGCTGTGGACACGGTGAAAAATAGAACGCGAACAGACTCGGGGAATGGCCGGATGCAGTAAAGCGCAAATCCAATTTTTAAGAACCGAATGAATCGGGCACAGTGCTGCGCGAGAAACTGCTGCGGGAGAATTGGCGCGACGCTGACATGTAGTTCGACAGCACGGTCTGCGTGTTGATACTGAAGCCGCGATACAAGTCCATGTCGTAATCGGTCTGGCGGATCAATTGTGCGGCCGCGCCGAGATCGTGGATAAATTCGTCCCAGTTGGCGTAACGGTCTGCCGGGTTCTTCTGCATGGCACGTTCGACTACATCGGTCAGCATCTTCGGCAGCGCCTTGCGGGAAGTGTCGAGTGGAACGATGGGGAAATTCAAAATGGCAATACGCGCATCGAACAGATTGTCCGCCTCGAAGCTGTTGTGTCCCGTCAGCAGGCGGTACAGCACCGCCCCCAGTGAGTAGATATCCGAACGCGCGTCCAGCGCCTCGCCTTCCAGTTGCTCCGGCGACATGTAGGCGAGGCTGCCCGCCACCACCGCGCCCATCTGGCTCACCGGAATGGCACAGCCGAAATCGGCCAGCTTGGCGATGCCGTTGGGTTTGAGGATGATGTTGCCCGGTTTGACATCGCGGTGCACCACCCCGAGCGAGGCCGCATAACGCAACGCCTCCGCCATCTGCGCGGTGATGGACAAGACTTTTTTCAGCGGCAACAGGGTGTCCGGATGGTCATGGTGGTCAAGCGGCACGCCGTTCACGTATTCCATCACCAGATAGGCGCCGCTCTTTTCGTTCAGGTCGGCATCCAGCACGCGCACGATGTTCTTGTGCTCCATCTTGCGCCCGAGCTCGACCTCGGTGGCGAACATGGCCTTGTGCAGATCGGTCTGGCAGCCACGGCGCAATTGCTTGAGCGCGACCGACGCGTACGACTTGTCGCGGATCGCCAGATAGACATTGGAAGTGGCACCCTCGCCGAGCTCGCGCACGATGGAATAGGGGCCGATGCGGGAAACGGACATGGATCAGTGGCAGGAATGAAGACACGCCATAGAGCGTGCAACGGCCATTTGGTTCGATCAGCGGAACACGATGGTCTTGTTGCCGCACACCAGCACGCGGTCTTCCACGTGGTAGCGCAGGCCGCGCGCCAGCACCGTCTTCTCGATATCGCGCCCGTAACGCACCAGATCGTCCGGCGTATCGCCGTGGTCGATGCGCACCGTGTCCTGTTCGATGATGGGGCCGGCATCCAGCGCGTCGGTGACGTAATGGCAGGTCGCACCAATCAGCTTCACCCCGCGCTGGTAGGCCTGGTGGTAGGGCTTGGCACCGGCGAAGGAGGGCAGGAAGCTGTGGTGGATGTTGATGATGCGTCCCGGCAAGCGCTGACAGAGTGACGGCGGCAATATCTGCATGAAGCGCGCCAGCACCATGCAGTCGCCGCGATGCTGGTCGAACAGCGCGGCGATGCGCTCAAATGCCGCTGCCTTGTCCTTCATGTCCTCGTGGATGAACGGAATGCCGTGCCATTCGACGAAGCTGCGCAAGTCTTCATGGTTGGAAATCACGCACGGAATATCCACCTGCAATTCGCCGCTGCGCCAGCGATACAACAGGTCGTCCAGACAGTGCGCCTGCTTGCTCACCAGCACCACCAGCCGTTTTTTGATGGCCGAATCGGTCAACTGCCAGGTCATATTGAATTCATCCGCCAGTTTCGAAAAACGGTTGCGGAATTCCTGCGCATCGAACGGCAACGAATCGGCGCGAATCTCCTGCCGCATGAAGAATCGCTGCGCCTCCTGCTCGGTGTGGTAACTCGCCTCGACGATGAAGCCGCCATGCTCGGCGATGAAACCGGTCACTGACGCGATGATGCCGGAGCGGTCGGGACAGGAAATGGTCAGGGTGAAATGGTGGGTGGCAGTCATCATTTTGCAACTCGCATGGGGTTGAACGGGGGCTTCAAATCCTGCCGGGCGTCAGGCTGCTTCCCTGAGCGGTGTTTCCCACCCCGGAAACACCAGCACGGCCGGATGACAATTCAGCGCGCGCGCCAACACTTTGGCACGCTCGACGCCCAGATTGACACGGTCGTTCTCGATCGCGGAAATGGCGGCTTGGGGAATGCCGGTCAGCGCCGAAAGCTGGCTTTGGCTGAGTTCCTGGAACTCGCGCAGAATGCGCACGGATTCACCGACACTCACTTCAACCCGTTTTTTTGCTGGACGATATTCTTTCATTTCATGGCCTCCGGTAATCGTGCGGGGTGACATGAACGACCCGGATCAACAGTACGTAGGCGCTCACGCTGTAGATGACACGCCACTGTAGTCCGAGCCGCGAGGAGCGATGCCCCTTCCATTCTCCCGCTAGCGCCTCATCGTGAAACCCCGCAATGGCACGCAGGCCCATCGGGCCGGAAACGCGCGCGATGTCTTTCCATTTTTCGTAGCGTTTCAGGACTTCGATGGGCACGGCCCCCGAGAGCTGTTTGTCGATCCGGCGATGTTCCTGGATTTCCCACATGGCGGATTATGCCTATACCATAAATAGTATGTCAAGGCGTGGGCTAAACGAATTCCTGCGGTAATGCTTTGACTGCTACAGCACTGCCCCACAACGACGACATGATGCGCGTCGCCTGTTCTGCATCGCCGCTGGTGTGGAAGAATTCAGCCGGGTGATTGGAGATTTTTCCCTCACTCCCGCCCGCTCCCGGGGGGAGAGGGAGTAGGCGCGGCAACTCCGTCTCCACGCGCCGCTTCAGTTCGCGCGCGACCGCCGCGCCGGTATCGACCAGGGTGATCTTTTCGCCCACCACTTCGCGGATCAGCGGCGCAAGGAAAGGATAATGGGTACACCCGAGGATGAGTGTATCTGCGCCCGCCGCCAGCAGCGGCGCGGTGTAACGCTCGACCAGCCGCCGCGCCTCCGGACTGTGCAGGTCGCCGCGTTCAACGACTTCAACCAGGCCGGGGCAACCCTGGGTGACGATCTTCACGTCGCCCGCATGCTTGTCCAGCAAGGCGGCGAAGCGCGCGCTTTCCAATGTGCCAACCGTGGCCAGCACGCCCACCACCCCGCTGCGGGTGGCCGCAGCGGCGGGCTTGACCGCGGGCTCCATGGCGATGATCGGGAGCTTGTTGTATTTGATCCGTAGCGCGTGCGCGGCGGCGGCGGTGGCGGTGTTGCAGGCGATGACGATGGCCTCGGCGCCCTGGCCGATGAGGAAGCGGGTCAGCGCCAGCGCGCGCGCTTCGATGTAGGCGGGCGATTTGTCGCCGTAGGGCACATGGCCGGAATCGGCGACGTAAATCAGCTTAGCATCGGGCAATGCGGCGCGGATGTGTTGCAGCACCGAGAGGCCGCCCACGCCGGAATCGAACACGCCGATGGTTATGAAGCCGTTTGCCACCTTTTCCTCCGCCATCGATTGCCGTGCAGGCTGGAATTTATAGGTCGGGTTTTAACCCGACGCTGTTTGGCCGTTCCTCAAAAATCGCCGCAAGCCACTCATTTTGTCGGGTTAAAACCCGTCCCACATGCCTGCGCCGGAATGACAGCACTACTCCACCATCTGGTCGCGCAGGAATTCTTCATACGTGCCGTGGTAGTCGTTCACGCCCCTGGCCGAGATTTCGATGATGCGCGTCGCCAATGACGAAACGAATTCGCGGTCGTGTGATACGAAGATTAGCGTGCCTTTGAACAGGTCGAGCGCGGTGTTGAGCGACTCGATCGCTTCCATGTCCATGTGGTTGGTCGGCTCGTCCATCAGCAGCACGTTGGGTTTTGCCAGCATGAGTTTGCCGAACAGCATGCGGCCTTTCTCGCCGCCCGACAGCACTTTGACCTTTTTCTTCACGTCGTCGCCGGAGAACAGCAAGCGCCCCAGCGTGCCGCGCACCACCTGATCGTCGTCATGCGGGCCGCGCCAGTCGGTCATCCAGGTCATCATGTCCTTGTCTTCGGCAAAGTCGGCCGCGTGGTCCTGCGCGTAATAACCCAGCTTGGCCTTTTCCGCCCATTTGATCGTGCCAGTGTCCGGCAACAGGTCGCCCGCCAGGATGCGCAGCAGCGTGGTTTTGCCGATGCCGTTGGGGCCGATGATGGCGACCTTCTCGCCCGCGTCGATGCGGAAGTTGACGTTGGAGAACAGCATCTTGTCGAAGCCCTTGGCCATCTTCTGCACTTCCACCGCGACCCGGTGCAGTTTCTCGCGCTCGTCGTATTCGAAGCGGATGAACGGGTACTGGCGGCTGGACGGCTTGATGTCTTCCACCTTGATCTTGTCGATCTGGCGCGCGCGCGAGGTGGCCTGTTTGGCCTTGGAGGCGTTGGCGGAGAAACGCGCCACGAAAGCCTTCAGCTCGGCGATCTTTTCCTTGGCCTTGGCGTTGTCCGCCGATTGTTGTTCGCGCGCCTGCGTCGAAGCCAGCATGTAATCGTTGTAATTGCCCGGATAGATGGTGATCTTGCCGAAATCCAGATCGGCCATATGGGTGCACACGCTGTTCAGGAAGTGGCGGTCGTGCGAGATGATCACCATGGTCGAATTGCGCGCGTTGAGGATGTCTTCCAGCCAGCGGATGGTGTTGATGTCCAGGTTGTTGGTCGGCTCGTCCAGCAGCAGGATATCCGGGTTGGAGAACAATGCCTGCGCCAGCAGCACGCGCAGCTTGAAGCCGGGTGCCACTGCGCTCATCTTTCCCTGATGTAGTTCGATCGCGATGCCCACGCCCATCAGCAACTCGCCCGCGCGCGCTTCGGCGGTGTAACCGTCGTATTCGGCGAAGGTCGCCTCCAGATCGGCGGCGCGCATGTAATCTTCCTCGCTCGCGTCCGGGTTGGCGTAGATCGCGTCGCGCGCGCTCATTGCTTCCCACATCTCGGCATGCCCCATCATCACCACATCCAGCACGCGCATGTCTTCAAAGGCGAACTGGTCCTGGCGCAATTTGCCCAGTCGCTCGCCGCGGTCCAGCATGACTTCGCCCGACGATTGCTCCAGATCGCCGCCGAGGATTTTCATAAACGTGGTTTTGCCGCAGCCGTTGGCCCCGATCAGACCGTAGCGGTTGCCGTCGCCAAATTTGACAGAGACGTTCTCGAACAGGGGCTTGGCGCCAAACTGGATGGTGATGTTTGCGGTTGATAACATGGGACTGCCTTATTTTCGAAGGCGCGCATTCTACCACTGACCGCGCCAACGCTCGCCGACAGGATGGCCGAGGTTGCACCGTGTAGGCGGATGTCACAGAATGCGGGTAGTTTTGAGATAGAAGGGCGGGTCTGGCTTTGTGGGATCTGCATCATTTTAGAACCCGGCACTTTATGGCTACGCCTGGTCATGCGGCAGCCTGCATTCATAAAACCGGGGAGTATGTAAAGTGAAATACGTTGAGGTGATCGCCGACTCAGGAAGCCCGGACTCCGTGTCGGCTATTGCGGAGAAATTCAAGGTGCGCGACTTTCGGCGTGGCGCTATAGTCACGGAATGCGGGCAGGATCGAATTCAAGTTTTGGGATAGAGGGGCGGGTTTGGCTTTGTGGGCGCGCATTATTGCCAGGCCTCGGCAAGTTGAAAAAGGCGGGTAAATCGAGTCTGATCCCGTTGCTCTTTCTCTAATGTGGATTTTCAAATTTAGGAGAAGACGATGCAGAAATACATGATTGGCAAGTCCATGCGATTTTTCTTTCTCCTTGCCGGATCCCTTATTTGGGCGGGTATATGGCTCACAGGGTTTTCAGTTACACACTGGCTTCTGTATATCCCGGCCGTATTTTTTTACTTTGCCGCTATTACTGGAATTTGTCCGGGGATAATCATCTCTCGCCTAATCTTTGGAGAGAAAGAAAAGGCTTGAGGAAAAATAGCGGCGGGTCGGGTCTGACGAAGCGGCATGCTTTCAGTCATATCTCCCACATCATGTCCCGTCCATTCCGGATAAAAGAGATTAAGGCGTCGGCATCAATTTTCGTCATGCATTAAACTGCGCCTTTCTGCAATCCGTTTCCCGCGCCTGCATGAATAACGAAACCCACCGCATCACCCCTTTGATCAAACACGCCGATGAGGGCCCCTCTGCGCCCGAGCAAATCAAGCTGAAGCGGCATCTCGCCGATAAGCTCCAGCAATTGGGCGCATTGGCGGGCGCTTCTTCCTTGCAGCGCGCGCGGCTGAAACTGGACATCGCCGAGATCCTGAACGCGCTGGAACGCAAGAAGGAAGCGTGGGACATCGCGCGCGAGGCTTTCGTCGCGGCCATGCAACAGGAATCCTGGCAGGATGCGGTGGAAGCGTGCGACGTGCTCTATCAGGCGGAACAGGCTGATTCCATCGCGGTGCTTGGCATGGGCATCTGGCTGGCCGTGACCTTCCCGGTCGATCCGGAAGTGACGACTGCCCTGCTGATCCATCTCATCGACGAGACGCCCAATAATGCGGATGGTGCCGCCGTGGCGGCGATCACCGCGCGTTATGTGGTGGACCTGCGCGCCAGCGACGAGGAGCACGAGAATCTGGGCTTCCTGGTGAACAATCTGATCGCCATGGTGGCGCAGCGCCACAGCAACGTGCAGGATCAGGGCGCGCTCGACCGTTGGCTGGACCGCCTGCAACTGCGCGACCCGCGGGTCTTCCTGCCGCGCCTTGCGCAAGTAGTGGATGCGATTGTCGGCGACCGATGGTGGTTCGACCGCGACGTGCTGCGCCGCAGATTGCCCGGGTAGTGGCGCGGGTGATTCACTTTTATCAGTCTCGAATCGGCTAGAATGCACGCATCATTTGTCGCAGGCACATCATGGTTCCCCATCTCACCACCGCCCTCAAAGGCCCGTTGCTCGATCTGGAGCGGCGCTTTCTGACCGAACAGCCCTCTATCGAGCGCTGGTTCCGTACCCAATGGCTGGAACATACTGTGCCGTTCTATGCTTCGGTCGATCTGCGCAACGCCGGCTTTAAGCTGGCACCGGTGGACACCAATCTGTTTCCCGGCGGCTTCAACAATCTGAATCCCGATTTTCTGCCGCTGTGTATCCATGCGGCACAGAGCGCGATCGAAAAGATCTGTCCGGAGGCGCGCGGGGTGTTGCTGATTCCGGAGAACCACACGCGCAACCAGTTCTATTTGCAAAACGTGATGATGCTGGCGCGGGTGCTGCGCCAGTCCGGGCTCAACGTGCATATCGGCAGTCTGCTGCCGGAAATCACCCAAGCGACCGATATTCAACTGAACGATGGCAGCACGCTGACGCTGGAACCCATCACGCGTGAGGGCAATCGGCTGCGCATCGGCGATTTCGACCCCTGCGTGGTATTGCTCAACAATGATCTGTCCGCCGGCGTGCCGGACCTCCTGCGCGATCTGGAGCAGAACGTGTTGCCGCCGCTGCAGGGCGGCTGGACCACGCGGCGCAAGTCGAAACACTTCGCCGCCTACGATCACGTGGCGCAGGATTTTGCCGGGCTGCTGGATATCGACCCCTGGTTGATCAACCCGTATTTCGATGTGTGCGACAAGGTGGATTTCCATGCGCGCACCGGTGAGGACTGTCTCGCTGCCAAGGTGGACATGGGGTTGGAAAAGATTCGCGCCAAGTATGCCGAATACGGCGTGAAGGACGACCCGTTCGTGATCGTGAAGGCCGATGCCGGCACTTACGGCATGGGCATCATGACGGTGAAGGACGCGGGCGAAGTGCGCGATCTCAACCGAAAACAGCGCAACAAGATGGCAGTGGTGAAGGAGGGCCTGCAAGTCTCGGATGTGCTGATCCAGGAAGGGGTCTATACCTTCGAGCAGATCAACGAGGCGGTGGCCGAGCCGGTGGTGTACATGGTCGATCACTTCGTGGTCGGCGGTTTTTATCGCGTGCACACCGGGCGCGGCACGGACGAGAATCTGAACGCGCCGGGCATGCATTTCGTGCCGCTGGCATTCGAGGCGAGTTGTACCCTGCCCAACCCGGCCCGCGCCCCGGACGATACGCCGAACCGTTTTTACGCCTACGGCGTGGTGGCGCGGCTGGCGTTGCTGGCGGCTTCGATCGAACTGGAAGCGTTGACGGCGTGAGTAGATTTTCGCTTCTCCGGATTCCATCATTTCTGCAAAGGCCCAGGGATGGTCGGGTTTCAATCCGACTCCGCGATGTCGGGTTGAAACCCGACCTACACAATCGACCGGGGATGGGATTTCTTCTGGCCACCGCACTTCTCCTTGCGGGCTGCAGCAAAGCGCCGTTCTACCAAGAGCAGGCTTACGTCTTCGGCACCATCGTCGAGGTCAGCATCTACGGTGAAACAGAGGACAAGGCAAAGCAGGGCGCTGCGGCGGTGATGCACGAATTTCAGCGCCTGCATGATCTGCTGCATGCGTGGAAGCCTTCGGCTTTGAGCGAGCTTAATACGGCCATCGCGCAGGGCAGAAACACGAAAGCCACACCGGAATTGGCGGCAATGCTGCAGGACGCGGCGCAGCTTTCGGCGCAGTCCGGCGGCCTGTTCAATCCGGCCATCGGCGGCCTGATCCAGACCTGGGGTTTTCAGGCGGACGAGTTCAAGGCGGTATTGCCGGAGGAGAAAAAGATCACCGCGCTGGTCAGGGCAAACCCGCAGATGAGCGACCTGGTCTTTGCTGCGTGCGCTCCGTCCACCCCGGAAAAAACCTGCATCACCAGCCGCAACCGCACGGTGAAACTCGATCTCGGTGGTTACGCCAAAGGCGATGCGCTGGACCGCGCGGCGGACATTCTGAAACAGCAAGGCATCCGCAATGCGCTGATCAACATCGGCGGCAACGTGCTGGCACTGGGCGCACATGGCGACCGTCCGTGGCGGGTCGGCATTCAGCATCCGCGCAAACCCGGCCCGCTGGCGACGCTGGCGCTGCGCGACGGCGAAGCAATCGGCACCTCGGGCGATTACCAGCGCTATTTCGAGCTGGCCGGCAAACGCTATTGCCATCTGATCGACCCGCGCAGCGGCTGGCCGGTGCAGGGGGTGCAGGCGGTGACCATCCTGACGCGCGGCGCGCGTGCCGGCCTGTTGTCGGACACGGCATCCAAGCCCTTGTTCATTTCCGGCGCGGAAGGTTGGCGCGCGGCCGCGCGGCAAATGCGGATCGACGATGCGCTGCTGGTTGATGCCGACGGCAAAGTCCATCTCACCGGGCCGATGCAGAAACGGCTAGAATTCGGCGACGATAAAACGACATGGGACATCGAGCATTGAAACCGGACGATCCATTGCAGCAAAATATCCGCCGCACGGCAGGCTTGCATGCGCTGAATAAGATCCGCGCACTGGTCGAGGCCGATCTGGCGGATGAATCGTACAAGGCGCGTGCGTTGCGCTGGCTGCGGCGCTACGGCTGGCTGGTGGTGCCGCTGCTTGCGCTGCTGGCTGCGTATTTATTGGGAGTGCGGTGATGGCGGGGATTTTGGTGGTGGCACACAACGATCTGGGCAACAGCCTGGTCGATTGTGTCAAGCATGTGCTGGGCGCGGTACCGAACAATGTGCGCGTGTTGTCGGTGCGCGCGCACGACGATCCGCAGCAGAAATTGGCGGAAGGGCACGCGCTGGTGCGGCAACTGGACAAGGGCAACGGGGTGCTCATCCTGGCCGATATCTACGGTGCCACGCCGAGCAATGTCGCACGCCAACTCTGCCGCGCCGAGCACATCATGGGCGTGGCCGGAGTGAACCTGCCGATGCTGTTGCGCGTGGTGTGCCATCCCAGCAAGAGCATGCCCGAACTGGCGCAGATCGCCCTGGAAGGCGGGCGCGAGTGCATCGTGCCAATGAACCCCGAAGAACAGGACCAGAGCCATGCGGCAAAATGACGCGCAAATTATCAACAAACTCGGCTTGCATGCACGCGCCTCGGCCAAATTGAGCCAGCTCGCCACCCAATATCCCTGCGAGGTCTGGCTGTCGCGCAACGGCAAGCGCGTCAATGCGAAGAGCATCATGGGCGTGATGATGCTGGCTGCCGCCAGAGGATCGACCATCGCCGTCGAGACTGATGGCGAGCGCGAGGAGGAAGCCATGGCTGCCATCCTTGCCCTGATCGGCGACTATTTCGGAGAAGGCGAATGATGCCCGACATCTCCCTGCACCTGATACCTCACGCGGAGACGCGGAGGTCGCGGAAAAATCCAACAAACAATCCCCGCGTCTCAGCGCCTGCGCGTGAAATGCTTTACCTATCGCGTTCATCGAGTCAGCCATGAGTTTTACCCTCCACGGCCTGCCTGTTTCCAGCGGCATCGCCATCGGGCGGGCGCATCTGGTCTCGCACACCTCGCTTGAGGTTGCGCACTATGTGCTGCCAAAAGCCCGGGTGACGGAAGAGGTCGCGCGCCTGCAAACCGCCTTGCAGACGACCCGCGACGAATTGCGCACCCTGCGTGCCAACCGCCCGCAACAGGCGGCGGCCGAGTTCGATGCTTTTCTCGATCTGCATCTGATGATCCTCGGCGATGAACACATCAGCCATGCCGCGCTGGAGATGGTGAAGAACGAACAGTGCAATGCGGAATGGGCGCTGAAAACGCAGATGGACGCGCTGGTGACCCAATTCGAGGCGTTCGACGATGCCTATCTGCGCGAGCGCAAGACCGATGTAATCCAGGTGGTCGAGCGCATCCTCAAAGTGCTGGGCGGCCATCCCGGCCATCAGCCGCCGTCGCCGCAGCAGAACGGCGAGATGGTGCTGGTGGCGCACGACGTCAGCCCGGCCGACCTGATCCAGCTTAAACCGCACCAGTTCTGCGCGATTCTCACTGATCTGGGCGGCGCGACTTCGCACACCGCCATCGTCGCGCGCGGCTTGAACACGCCGTGCGTGGTTGGCCTGCATCACGCGCGCGAGCTGATCAAGGACGGCGACATCCTGATCGTCGATGGCGAGCACGGTGTGGTGATTGTCGAACCGGACAAGGAATTGCTGGCCGAATACCGGCTGCGCCAAAGCGAACTTGCACTGGAGCGGCAAAAACTCAAGCGGCTGAAGACCGCGCGCGCCAACACCCTCGACGGCACGCGCATCGAATTGCAGGCCAACATCGAAATGCCAGGCGATGTGGCGCAGGTGCTGGAGAACGGCGCGGCCGGCGTCGGGTTGTTCCGCAGCGAATTCCTGTTCCTCAACCGCGACGACCTGCCGGGCGAGGAAGAGCAGTTCGAGGCCTACCGCTCGGTGCTGCAAGGCTTGGGCGATTTGCCGGTGACCATTCGCACCTACGATCTGGGCGCGGACAAGCAGCTCAAGGGCGCCACCCGCGTTGCCAGCAACCCGGCGCTCGGTCTGCGCGCGATACGCCTGTGTCTGGCCGAACCGAAACTGTTCCGCACCCAGTTGCGCGCCCTGTTGCGCGCCTCGGTGCATGGCAATTTGAAAATTCTGGTGCCGATGTTGTCCGGCGTGTCCGAAATCATCCAGACCCTGCAGCTGATTGAGACGGTGAAGCAGGAGCTGGTGGCGCAGAACATTCCGTGCAAGCTCGACGTGCCGATCGGCGGCATGATCGAGATTCCCGCCGCCGCGCTGGCGCTTGGCGTATTCATCAGGAAACTCGATTTCCTTTCCATCGGCACCAACGACCTGATCCAGTACACGCTGGCAATCGACCGCACCGACGAGGAAGTTTCGCACCTGTACGACCCGCTGCACCCTGCCGTGCTGGGGCTGCTGGCGCAGGTCATCGGCGCGGCAAACAAGGCCGGCGTGCCGATCTCGGTGTGCGGCGAAATGGCCGGCGAACTGGCCTACACGCGCCTGCTGCTCGGCTTCGGCCTGCGCCAGTTTTCGATGAACCCGACCCAGCTGCTGGCCACCAAACAGCGTGTGCTGACCAGCAACCTGGCGGAGATTAGCCCGCTCGCGCAACGGATCCTGCGCGCCGACGATCCGCTCAAAATCCGCGAGCTGCTGGAAAAACTCAATACCTGAAATTGTTTGCCGCCATTGACGGCAATAAAAAAACGGGCATCTTTCGATGCCCGCCTTGCCTGCACTTGATGAAATTTGATTCGGTTTAGAACGAGTGGATCACGCCCACGCCGATATCGTTGGCCTTGCTGTTGGACTTGTTGATATCGCGGTTGGCGTAGGCGGCAAACGCTTCGGTGCGTTTGGAAAACGCGTAAGTCAGCTTGGCTGCGATCTGGCTCACGTCGTTATCGATGGCTGCGCCGGTCGCGGTCGATCCCGCTCTGGCATAGCTCAAGCCCAGGCGGCTGGCGCCGAACTTGTATTCGCCTGCCAGTTCCCAGTTGGTGCCGGTTTCGCTGCTGACGGCGGTCTTATTGGTCTTGATGCTTTCCACCATCGCGCCGACCCAGACATCGCCCAACGTGTAGCGCCCCACCGCGCGGAACGCGTTGTCATCCTTGCCGACGACGGTTTGATCATTGCGCAGTTCGTACGCGCCAGAGAGATAAACGCCGTTCTCGTTGTAGGTCAACGAAGTCGAGAAGTCGTATTTGTTACCACTGCCCGCCGTCACATTGTCCCGCTTCTCATCCGGCACGTATTGCACGGCTAACTGCGCGCCGCCAAATTTGGGCGTCCAATATTGCACCTGATTGGAGTGGCGGGTGTTGTAGTCTTTGCCTTCTGATTTGCCAACGACCTTGGTTGCGCTCCAGTCCGTGGTGTTGTCGAACAGTTCGATCTTGTTGTGCGCCACCTTGAGCGGGCTGTCCCAGCGGCCGATGATGATTTTGCCGAAACCGCCTTCCAGACCCACGCCGCTGTTGCGCGTGCCGTTGCCAAAGCCGTTGCCCCCGCTGCCGTCGCCGTCAACCTGGATTTCATACTGGAAAATCCCGGCCAGTCCGCCGCCCAGGTCTTCCTTGCCCTTCACGCCGAAGCGCGAGGCGTTGCTGTTTACGCGGGTCACGCTCGAATGGCCGACAACGCCGTCGTCAAATTGGTCGGCGGTCAGGAAAACCTTGCCATACAGCGTGATATCCCCGTTGCTGGACACAGTGCCAGCGAGGACTGGCGCGGAAAACAGAGTGGCGACAGCCAATGCGATCATTTTTTGTTTCATGGTGACTCCTTCAAGTTTAATAAAAAGTTGCACTTGGCTCTTCACGGCCAGGTGCCGGAAAGAACTGGGTGCGGATGATGCAGAGGGTTTGTTACAGGCTTGTTAAAGCGGGGAAGTGGTGTGGTATTTTTGCAACAGGCGGAATTTTTAACCGTGTTCTCCCGCAAGACTTTACCGCTGGCTGCTATAGAGAAAATGTAGGTGTAGCCGAAAGAAACGGGGTTTTGCCATCAGCATTGGCGCAGTAGGCCGAATCGAAAAGAAAAAAACAAAAAATGGCAAACCTATGCGGTTGCACGCACGCCGTCAACGACCCGGCGCAGATAATGCCCCGTGAAAGCCAAGCACAGCAGGGCCGAAGGCGCGTCCCAGCGACCGGAGGGAGCGAACTTGAGCGTTGGGTTAGGCCACATTTCAAACACTACGCGAATGACGTGTCACGTACTTACGCAGCACAACATCCATTCGTGATTGCCAACCTTCACCGGTCGACTTGAAGTAGGCAACGACCTCTGGGCTATAACGCACCGAGACAAGCAGCTTCTTGTTCTCAGACTTCGGACGACCACGCAAGGCTCGGATTGGTACCATGGCTTTCAATTGCTTTGGCGTGAGTGGCAGCGCGTCAGGATCACTTCTGGCGGCAGCAGTAATGGCCTTATCCTCTTCCGCAGTAGGCATGAGGATAGTTGGGCGCTTAGAGATTTTCGACATAGCATTTCACCTCGCGACGATTGGCGCGGCGCAGGCTGATGACCCTTCGCACTTCGCCTCGGTTTACAAATGCCACGTAGTACAGAACTTCGGTTTTCGGTGCGAGAGCAATCATTCACGCCTCGCGGTATTCAAACCGTTCATCAACCCACACTAGCGCGGCTTCCCAGTCGAGGTCGTTTGCCATAGACAGAGACACACCGTGCTTCGCTTGGTTTGCTGAGTCTTTAGCTGGATCGAACCCGACTCTCACGGCTTTACTGTAGCTACAATAAATGAGGTTGTCAAACGAGCCGCGTGCCGACTTTTGATGGGGTCTAACGTAGAGCCAACCGGCGCGGCGCGGCTTTATCGCGCAGCGTCGAGCGACTGAAAGGAGCGAGGTTGAGCGCCGGCGCGTATTGCGACAACGGGGACCTATCTCGGGCGCTATAAAGATTTAACCCTGGCCACTTCTCTTGGGCCGGCACGGCGCGATGAATATATTAGGCGTTATCGGAGCGGCACTGCTGGCTGCTATCACATGCCTGTTACTACAACCGACAAAAAATCGGTTGAGCGCAATGTGATGCGTGAAGTGCGTTACCTGGCAATCGGGGTTTATTACAGCGATAAAAAGGACCGCTTCATTTCGCATCTCTATGAGGTCAAGTCGGTGCGAATATTGGAAAGAAGCGAAATCTCTGCCGAGCAGGCGGGAAAGGCAAGTTTTTCAATTATATAGGGGCGGAGAAAGGGGACATTACTACTTTGTGCTGACATGGAATAGGCCGGACATTGACAGCCTGTGCCAAAAACAGGACACTTCGCTCCGTGCCGATTTGAGCTCAGCTTGCGGGGCACGTTAAATATTCCAGCTAAAGCGATATGACCCGCTCTAGCCGAAAGCTGCGCGGGTTTTTATTTTTGGAGTTGTTTTGAGTTCATCGGTTGGCATCGTTTCGGCGCAACGCGCCAGCTTTAATACGCCGCTTCAATGCAAGAGCGGCGGAGTGCTGCCGCGCTACGATCTGGTGTACGAGACTTACGGCACGCTGAATGCCGACAAATCCAACGCCATCCTCGTCTGTCACGCGCTGTCCGGTCATCACCACGTCGCCGGTTATTACGCCGACGATGAAAAAAACATCGGCTGGTGGGACAACATGATCGGTCCCGGCAAGCCGGTGGATACCAACAAGTTCTTCGTCATCGGGCTGAACAACCTCGGCGGCTGTCATGGCTCGACCGGCCCGTCGAGCATCGACCCCGCCAGCGGCAAACCATATGGCTCCGACTTTCCGATGGTGACGGTGGAGGACTGGGTGGAATCGCAGGCGCGGCTGGCCGACTTGCTCGGCATTCGCCGGTTCGCTGCCGTGATGGGCGGCAGTCTGGGCGGGATGCAGGCGATGCAGTGGGCGATCTCCCATCCCGACCGCGTGCGCCATGTGCTGGCGATCGCCACCGCGCCCTGCCTGACCACCGAAAACATCGCGTTCAACGATGTGGCACGCAACGCCATCCTGACCGATCCCGATTTTCACGGCGGCGATTTTTACCAGCATGGCGTGGTGCCGACGCGCGGTCTGCGCTTGGCGCGCATGCTCGGCCACATCACCTATCTGTCGGATGACGCGATGGCGGGCAAGTTCGGCCGTGGCCTGCGCTCGGGCGACTATAAGTATGGTTACGACATCGAGTTCGAAGTCGAGTCGTATCTGCGCTATCAGGGCGACAAGTTCGCCGCATATTTTGATGCCAACACCTATCTGCTGATGACCAAGGCGCTGGATTATTTCGATCCGGCGCGCCATTCCGAACGCAATCTGGCGGCGGCGTTTATGCCCGTCCGGGCCGGCTTTCTGGTGCTGTCATTCTCCAGCGACTGGCGTTTCTCGCCCCAGCGCTCGCGCGAGATTGTCAAGGCGCTGCTGCACAACAAACGCGACGTAAGTTACGCCGAAATCCAGTCGCGCCACGGCCATGACTCGTTCCTGATGCAGGATGAGCAATATTTCGCGGCGATGCGTAACTATTTGAACCGGGTGGCGAAGGAATGCCAATGACCGCCTCCCTCCTCCAATTGCGCCCCGACTTCGCCGCCATCGCGGCGTGGACCCCCGCCGGGACCTCGGTTCTCGATCTGGGATGCGGCGACGGCAGCTTGCTCGACTACCTAAAAACCGAGCGGAGTGTGCGTGGCTACGGTGTGGAGATCGACGACAAAAACATTCTGCGCTGCATTGAGCGCGGCGTGAACGTGATTCAGAGTAATCTGGACGAAGGGCTGTCCGGCTTCGACTCCGGTGCCTTCGATTTTGTCATTTTGTCGCAGACGCTGCAGGCCACGCGCCACACCGAAAAACTGGTGCGCGAGATGTTGCGCGTCGGGCGCGAAGGCATCGTCAGCTTCCCCAATTTTGGTTACTGGAAGAACCGCCTGCAAATCCTGCGCGGCCACATGCCGGTATCCGACGAACTGCCCTACCAGTGGTACGATACGCCCAACGTGCACCTTTGCACCCTGCGCGATTTCGAGAAGTTGTGCGATGATATGGGTATTCGCATCCTCGATCAGCGCGTGATTACCGGCGGGCACGAAGTGGCGCTGTTGCCCAATTTGCTTGGCAGCACGGCGGTGTACCGGATCAGGCGCGGCTGCTGATCCGGCCAGGGTGGCGGCTTTGCCGGGGCAAAATCGGAGCGAAAAACAAAACTTTGGTTAATTGTGGAGGCAGCAGTGAAAACATTTCTATCGATTTCCGGCCTGTGTATTTTGCTTGGTACAGCACCGGTATTTGCCGCCGAACTTAAAATTCCCATGGAATTCGAATATTTGGCGATAGACGGAAAAAAAATCCAGTCGAACTCATTCCGCCACAAGAGCACGCTAGAGTTCGGGCAGGGAGAACACAAAATCGCGGTGCGCTACAGCGACGTGGTCAAGGATACATTCGGCAATGACGGGAATGTGGACTTCGTGAAATCCGCGCCTTTCATCATTAGCCTCAAAGCCGATGACACCCAGCGTTATATTCTGCGGCCGGACGGGGACGGCGTGAGCGAAAATCCCAAGGCTTATGCCAAACAACCCAAAGTAAAAATTACCCGCCGCGATGCCGGTGTGGTTGAGTACCAGGTAACTTACACCGATTGGGAAGAAGAAAGTTTTGTATCCCGATTGTTTAGCGGCAATTCCGCGCGTGACATCACCGCCAGCACCGCAGTCGCCGCTGCCGCGACAACCGCCGCCGGGGTGAGCCCGGCGGTTTCCGCCACGGCGCCACACACCAATGTGGTATCGGGTGCAACCCAAACGGCCGCACCGGCCGCCGATGGCAACAATCAAACGGCCGAGACGACGCCCAAGCAGATGCTGCGCTATTGGTGGCAGCAGGCGGATGAGAAAACCCGCAAGGAATTCATGAGCTGGGTTTTTTCGGCACCCTGAAAGGAAGTTGGTGCGCCCCGCGTCAACTGATGCGGCGCCACTTCGCCCCCGCCGAACGGCACGCCCCGATACCGAGTCGGTAGAGCAGCCAGAGCAGCGCAAGCGGGATGATCAGGGTCTGCAACAGGAAGAGGGTGATCAGGCGCAGTATGTGCGTGACGCTTTGTTCGGCCAACCCCTTCAATTTTTCCATCTTCGCGCCAAAATATTTTGGCATGTCGGCCAGCTTGCTGAAAAATGAAGGTTCGTTGCCATCCGGGGCGGACACGCTCTTCTGCCCTGCTCCAGCCAGACCCGATTCCTCCTCCAGCATTTTGGCATTGCCATCGATGCCGGCAAGATGCCGGTTGTAATCAGCCTGCATGAACTGTTTGAACGTCCAATCGCTGCCGATCATTGCAACCGGAACGGCAAAGCGCACCAGCAACAGAACGATGACGGCTTGAGTGAGCAAGGCGGGAACCGCGCCCTTGCGCCAGCGCAGCCACAACCATGCCGCGGCGGATAAGGTGAGCAACAAAGAGAAAAACCAGAAGCCGCCGATTTCGATCAGGACATGCATGATGCCGAACCCCACGCTGGCGGCGAGCATCCAGTCGCCGAATTGTTCCACCAAGTCGTTGAGCGGGTCCAGCACCTGGCCGGGCGCAAAGGTGGCACCCACCCCGACTTGTAGCGACACCTCGGTCCCCTGGGCGACAGAAATCACCGCATTCAGGGTTCGGGCGATGGCGTAACTGGCCAATGCGCGCTGAAATCCTTCATCCACCCGGGATAGCGCCGTCGCATCCAGCGGGCGCAACCACGAAAAAGCAAGCGCAACGACAAGCAGGGCCGATAGTACAATTTTGGGCAGCTTGTCACGCATCATCCGTTCGCCCCGAACATCATCCGCCTCGCCACGAACTTCTTCGCCGGCGGCAGGCGGTCGAGCAGGGACAGCGCGGCGGAGCGCAGCGGGCCGAGCAGGGGCAGGTCGTTGGAGAACAAGTGCACCAAACCATCCGTGAAGCGGATGCCGGCGTTGCGGTCAAGGCGGCGCGAGTCGCGGTAGGCTTTGCACATGGCGGCGGAGCCGATGTTGTCCGGCGCGTGGTCGAGGATGACTTGAGCCAGTTCCCACGCATCGCGCAGCCCCAGGTTGAAGCCTTGTCCGGCGACCGGGTGCAACGTCTGCGCGGCATTGCCGATGAGGACAGTGTGCGGGAAGGTGAGGTCGGGCGCGCGCTTCAGCCGCAGCGGGAAGCAGTTGCGCTGGCCGATGCTGCAGAATGTTCCGACGCGATCGCCGAAGTGTTGCTGCAGAAAGTGGAGGAAGGTTGCGTCATCCCAAGTCAGCATTTCCTCCGCCTTTTCGTGCGCGGCGGTGAGCACCAGCTCGTAGCCGTCCCTGTAGGGCAACAATGCCATCGGGCCCTGCGGCGTGAAGTGTTCGAACGCGCAACCCGCGCGCGGCTGGGTGCACGTGAGGTGCGCGATCAGCCCGCTCTGGCCGTAGTCGGTGATCTGCGGCGGGTGCGCGGCCTCCAGCAATTTGCCGCCATCGGCGACGACGGCCAGACGCGCGTCGAGTTGGTGTTGCTTGCCTTGATGCTGATAGGTGAGGGTGGCGCAACCGTGGGCTGTGTTCAGCTCGGATGCCGCCGCACCATACAGGCAGCGAATGTCGGACTGGTGCAATGCGTGTTGCAGCGCCGCATGCAGCGCGGTGTAGGGCAGCACGTAACCCATCTCCGGCACTTTCAGTTCGGCGGCCTTAAGCGTGGTTTTGCCTGCTGTGCCTTTTTGCGTGATTTCGATCTCGCGGATGCCGCTGACGTTGGGAATGGCCTGCCATGCGCCGAGGCGTTGCAGGAGCAGGCGCGAACCGTAAGCGAGCGCCAGCGCGCGCGGGTCGGTGGTGTTGATCTCGGCTTCGCGCGCTTCCAGCAACACCACGTTCAGGTCGTTGTCGCGCAGCGCCAGTGCCAGCGCAATCCCGACCGGGCCACCCCCGACGATGGCGACATCACAGCGTTCATTCATGGCGCATCACCTCTTCGATCTCCTGCACGGTCTTTGGTGCATCCTGCGTCAGCACTTCGCAACCCTTGGCGGTGATGAGGACGTCGTCTTCGATGCGGATGCCGATGTTCCACAGCGCGCGCGGTACGTTGTCGGCGGGGCGGATGTAGCAGCCGGGCTCGACGGTCAGTGTCATGCCGGGTTGCAAGGGACGCCACGCGTCGCCGATTTTGTACTCGCCGACATCGTGCACGTCCATGCCCAGCCAGTGGCCGGTGCGGTGCATGTAAAACTGTTTGTAACTTTCGCTTTCCAGCACCGCTTCGACCGAACCCTGGCACAGTTTAAGATCGATGAGGCCCTGCGCCAGCACGCGCAGCGCGGCTTCGTGTGGCGTGTTCCATGTCATGTCCGGTTTGGCGGCGGCGATGGCGGCGGTCTGTGCCGCCAGCACGATCTCGTACACGTCTTTCTGCGCGGCGCTGAACTTGCCGTTCACCGGGAAGGTGCGCGTGATATCCGAGGCATAGCTGGCGAATTCGCAGCCGGCGTCGATGAGCAGCAGGTCGCCGTCGTTGAGGCGCGCGTTGTTGCCGACGTAATGCAGGGTGCAGGCATTGGCGCCGCCGGCGACGATGCTGGTGTAGGCGGGCTGGCGGCTGCCTGCGCGGCAGAATTCGTGCAGCAGTTCGGCCTCTACTTCGTATTCGTATTGGCCGGGGCGGGCGAAGTGCATGGCGCGGCGATGTGCGCCGCAGGAAATCTGCGCGGCGCGGCGCATCAGGTTGATCTCGTGCGCATCCTTGATGAGGCGCATCTCGTCGATGAGCGCGCGGATGTCGCGCAGTACGGCGGGCGCCTGGATGCCGCTACGCGATTTCGCCTTCACCGCTTCGCGCGATTTGAGCAGGCGTGCATCCCAGTTTGCATCCGTGCCCAGCGGGTAGAACAGGGTCGGCTGGTTGCCCATCAGTTCGGCGAGTTTATCGTCCAGTTGGTCGATGGGGTAGGCCGCATCGAAGCCAAAATGGGCGGCGGCCGCAGCGGGGCCAAAACGGAAGCCATCCCATATTTCACGTTCCGGATTTTTCTCGCGGCAGAACAGGACGGACTGCATCGTCTCACCCGCAATCAGCACCAGCACGGCTTCCGGCTCGGCGAAGCCGCTCAAATAATGAAAGTGGCTATCGTGGCGATAGTCGTAGTGCGCGTCGCCGTTGCGCACGGCTTCCGGCGCGGTGGGGATGACGGCGATGCCGCGCTGCATCTTTTGCAGCAGGCGGGCGCGGCGCGGGGGGTAAGGTGAGGTATCAGACATGGGGCGCATTCTGCGTGGCGCGCAACCGCTTGTCGAGTTCATCCAGCCTCGCCGGTGTGCCGATGTCCAGCCAATGACCGCGATGATGTTCGCCGCTGACACGGCCGGCGGCGATCTGTGCGCGCAGCAAGGGCGCGAGCGGGGCCTTGCTGCCGCGCGAGATGGCGGCGAACAAAGCGGGCTGGTATAGGCCGATGCCGCTGAAGGTCAGTGCCGGTTGCCGGTTGCCGGGCGGGGTGTTGCTCACGCGACCTGCGTCCAGGAAGAAATCCCCCCTAGGGTGATGGGCTGGATTGTCCACCAGCACCAGGTGGGCGAGGTCGCCGCGCTGTTGCATCTTGGCGGCGAGTGCGGGCAGTTGCGCGAAGTCGTAATCACACCAGATGTCGCCGTTGATGACGGCAAACGGCGCGCACTCATCCTCATTCCCTCTCCCGGCTGGAGAGGGAGGTATCAAAAGTGGCAACGCAAACGCAATCCCTCCCGCTGTTTCCAGCGCCGTGCCTTCATCCGAATAGCGGATATGCGCGCCGAAGCGGCTGCCGTCGCCGAGCTCCTGCTCGATCTGCATACCAAGGTGGGCGTGGTTGATGACGAGGTCGGTGATGCCTGCGCGCACCATCCGTTCGATGTGCCACACGATGAGAGGCTTGCCGCCGACCGGCAACAGCGGCTTGGGCGTGTGGTCGGTGAGCGGACGCATGCGTTCACCGCGCCCCGCCGCGAGGATCATCGCGCGCATTAAAAAACGCCTTTCACAATTGCCCCCTCGCCCGCAAGCGGGAGAGGAGTGCACCCGCAAGGGGCAGGCCGTGGTTGTAAGGAGCCAAAGCCCCAACAACAGATGCTCGGGTGAGGGAAATGCGCAGCATCAGGAGGCTGCGCCTTCCTTGTTTGCCTGTTGTATCTGCGCATTCAACTCAAGCAGGATGTTCAATAAGGGCTTGAGATCAATGTAACGTTCGCAGGCTTTGTGCAGATACTCCATGACCCGAGGCATGTCTTTCAGGTAACCACTCTTGCCGTCGCGGTGATACAGGCGCGCGAAGATGCCCAGCACTTTGATATGCCGCTGGGCGCCCACCAGTTCGTAGTCGCGGTAGAACTCGCCGAAATCCGCGCGTACCGGCAGTCCGGCTTTGCGCGCTTTCTCCCAGTAACGGATCAGCCAGTCGATGATCTCCGCTTCTTCCCATTTGATATAGGCATCCTTGAACAGCGAGGCGAGGTCGTAGGTGATCGGTCCATAGACCGCATCCTGGAAATCCAATACTCCCGGCGAGGTTAAAAAATTTTCCTTTTCGTTTGCCTCCTCAACCCCCGGGAGAGAATTTGGGTGAGGGGGTTCGCTCACCATCAGGTTGCGCGAATGAAAGTCGCGGTGCACATATACGCACGGCTGGGCGAGGTTGTTGGAGAGGATGCGTTTGAACACCTCTTCCAGTTTGGCCTTTTGTTTCTCGCTGAGCGTGACACCCAGATGTTTGGCGATATACCACTCCGGAAACAGATTCAGTTCGCGGCGCAGCAACGCTTCGTCATAAGGCGGCAGTTTGTTCGCTTTTGAAGACAGCTGCAGTTTGATCAGGGTATTGGTTGCGGCGCCATAAAGCCGGGAGGCGCTGTCCGCATCAAGGGCCTGCAGGTAAGTGGTATTGCCGAGATCGGATAGCAGCAGAAAGCCCAATTCCAGGTCCTGTGCGTACACATGCGGCACATGGACACCCGCCGCCTCGAACAGCCTGCCGACGTGCAGAAAAGGTTTGCAGTCCTCGTGCTGCGGCGGTGCGTCCATCACTACTTTTGTGCTGCCGTCGGCAAACGTCGCGCGGAAATAGCGGCGGAAGCTGGCGTCGGCAGAAGCCGGAGCGAGGCTGAATTCCTGTTGCGGGTAGAGGCCGGAAAGCCAGTCGGTAATCTGTTGTTGACGCTGCATCGGATTGCCTTAATCGTGGTTTTGTGCGATTTTAGCACCTTAACTATCCGGCCCGCCCATGCCCCGCCTGCGTCTAATCGCCTGCTCTATCTTGCTTGCTTCGCCTCTTCTGGCGCATGCCGAAACCCTGCCGCTCAAGATGGATCGCACTTTCAAACAATTGCCGCCTTCCGAGGAAGGCGCGGCTTTTGTGAGCGCGAAGGAGATGGAAACACAACAGGGCGAACGGATTGAGGCGCGCGGCGAGGTCGAGCTGCGCCAGGCGGGCCGGGTGGTGAACGCGGATCACCTGATCTATGAACAGGGCCGGCAGCAGGTTTACGCCGACGGCAATGTGCGCCTGGAGCAATCCGCGCTGGAGGTGACCGGTCCCCGGCTGCAGCTTGAGCTGGAGCAGAATACCGGCACGATGGAACAGCCGGAATTTGTACTGGGTGAGCACGCGGCGCGCGGTCATGCCCGCCAGGCGGAGATGCAGGGCAACAACCACTATCTGTTTCACTCGGCGACTTACACGACCTGTCCGGCTGGCAACGATGACTGGCTGCTCAAGGTGAGCCGTCTGGATATTGATCGCAATACCCAGGTTGGGGTTGCCCACCATGCGCGGGTCGAATTCATGGGGGTGCCGCTGCTCTACACGCCGTGGATGGATTTTGCCCTGAACGATGCCAGGCGCTCCGGGTTTTTGGGGCCGATTCTGGGCAGTACCAATACCGGCGGAGCCGAAATCACCGTCCCCTATTACTGGAACATCGCGCCGAATATGGATGCCACTTTTTCACCCCGCGCCATCCGCAAGCGCGGCACCCAGTTCAACAACGAATTTCGCTATCTGCAGGCAAATTATGGCGGCGAGATTGAGGCGGATGTGCTGCAAAACGATCGCCTATCCGGCCGCAATCGCACTCATCTTGCCTTGCGCCACAGCCAGAATCTGGGGCGCGGATTTTCGGCTGCGGTTAATTTTAACGGCGTCTCGGACGACAACTATTACCGCGATCTGGCCAAGGAAGTCAGTGTCAGCTCGCAGGTTAACCTGTTGCGCGAAGGGGTGTTAAATTACAACGACAGTTGGCTGAAAGCATCCGCCCGGGTGCAGCGCTACCAGACCTTGCAGGATCCGCTGGCCAGAATCGCCCTGCCCTACCGGCGGCTGCCGCAACTGAATCTGACCGCGCGGCCGACGGTCGCGGGAGCGAACATGGCGCTGGCCGGGGAATATGTGGATTACAGCCACCCGACCCTGGTCAACGGACAGCGCACGGTGTTGTACCCGTCGGTCGCTTACGCGCTGGTCAGCCAGCCCGGTTATTTTTTGACCCCGAAAGCGGGGGTGCACTACACCCATTACGCGCTGGGTGAAAACAATGCCGGCGCGCTGCCGAGCAGTTCGCGCGCGGTTCCCATTTTCAGCCTCGACAGCGGCCTGATCTTCGAGCGCAACGACTCCATCCTCGGGGCGGGCTACACGCAAACCCTGGAGCCGCGCGCTTATTACGTGCGCATTCCCTACCGCAACCAGGATCAGTTGCCCAATTTCGATTCCGCCGAGGCGCCGTTCACCTTCAGCCAGATGTTCAGCGAGAACCGGTTTCTGGGGAGTGACCGGGTGGGCGACGCCGATATGGTCACGCTGGCGCTTACCTCGCGCGCCATCGCCGCCGACGATGGCACGGAAAGACTGCGGGTGGCGGTTGCGGAACGTTTTTTCCTCGACACGCCGAGGGTGAATTTGGTGACACCCAACGACAGCAGCAATCGCACCGATATTCTGGGCACCCTGGAAGGGCGGGTGACCCGCGCATTGCGGGTTGACGGCCAGATGCGTTACAACCCGAACGAGAGCAACGTGCAAAACTATAACCTTTCCGTCCGCTACCATCCCGAGGCGGGCAAGGCGCTCAATCTGGGTTACCGCTTTACCCGGCAAACCTTGAGCCAGGTCGATATGTCCGCCCAATGGCCGCTGTACGGGCGCTGGCACGGGGTGGGGCGGTTCAACTATTCCCTGCGTGACAGCCGTAATTTGGAAGCGCTCGCCGGGCTTGAGTATAATGCCGCCTGCTGGGCGGTGCGATTTGTGGCGCAGAGTTTTGCCACCGCGACCCTGGAACGCACTACCGGCGTATTTTTGCAACTCGAACTGAACGATCTGGTGCGGATCGGTTCTGATCCGCTCAAGGCATTGCGCGACAGCGTGCCAAACTATTCCGTATTTAAAACGCCATCCCCCGCCGCACCGGTTGAAGGACTGCGCTAATTCCAGATGATTGAGGACCCATGCCAAACAAAAGAATCCTGATAGGGCTGTTGTGCGCGGTTTGTGCCGGCCCGTTGCCGGCGATGGCCGCAGCCATCCCGCTCGACACGGTGCGGGTGGTAGTCAACGACGGCATCATCACCCGTCTCGAACTGGTGCAGCGCATGCGGGCAGTGGTGCAGCAACTGCAAAGACAGGGCACCCGGTTGCCGGAAAGCGGCATCCTGGAAAAACAAATGCTGGAGCGGATGATCCAGGAAAAGCTGCTGCTGCAGTTTGCCAAAGAGAACGGCGTGAGAGTGGACGAGGCGCAGCTGGAAAGTGCCCTGCAACGCATCGCGCAGCAAAACAATTTTCCTTCGCTGGCGGCGTTCCGCCAAAAACTGGAAGCGGACGGCATCGACTTTCCCCGCTTCCGCGAGGAAATTCGCGGCGAGATGCTGACCTCGCGTTTGCGCGAGCGCGAGGTTGACAGCAAGTTGTTCATTAGCGACAGCGACATCGAAGCCTACCTCGACACCCAGGCGCTGCAAGGCAAGCAAGGCGAACAACTGCAACTGGCGCACATCCTGATCGTGGTGCCTGAGCAGGCGACTGCGGACAATTTGCGCAACCTGCAGCGGCGTGCGGAAGAGGCGCTGCAGAAAATGCGCGACGGGGCAACCTTTGCGCAGATCGCCGCAGGCTACTCGGATGCGCGCGACGCGCTGCAGGGCGGGATGATCGGCTGGCGCCCGCGCAACGAATTGCCCGCCCTGTTTGCCGATGCGCTGGCGCCCCTGCAACCGGGTCAGTTGACCGGGATTTTGCGCAGTCCCAGCGGCTTCCACCTGCTCAAACTGCTCGACCGTCGCAACGATGACGCGCCTGTTTTTATTACCCAGACCCGCGCGCGCCACATCCTGATCAAGACCAGCGAACTGGTCTCTGAAAACGACGCGCGCGACCGTTTGCAGGCGATCAAGCGCAGCATTGACGCGGGCGCCGATTTCGCCGAACAGGCGCGCCTGCATTCGGAAGACGGCAGCGCGGCGCAGGGCGGCGAACTGGGTTGGATCTCGCCGGGAGAGACCGTGCCGGAATTTGAAACCGCAATGAATGCCTTGAAAGAAAAACAGACCAGCGGCCTGGTGAAATCCGGTTTCGGCTGGCACCTGATCCAGGTGCTGGCGCGGCGCAGCGCCGATGTCAGCGAACAGCAAAAGAAGCAACAGGCGCGCAACGCCATTCGCGCCTACAAGTCGGATGAGGCCTACCAGGACTGGTTGCGCCAGTTGCGCGACCGTGCCTTCATCGAATATCGCGAATAAGGTGTCAAAACCCCTCGTCATAACCGCCGGCGAGCCGGCCGGGATCGGCCCCGATCTTTGCCTGCAGCTGGTGCGGCTTGCCCTGCCGCTGGTGATCATTGCCGACAAGACGCTGTTGCAACAGCGCGCGGCGCAACTTGGCAGCGCAATCCAGCTTCATGACTACACGGCAGGCGCACCGCACTTTATCGGCAAGTTGAGCGTACTGCATGTGCCCCTGGCACAACCCGCGCAGGCGGGCCGGCTGAATGCGGCCAATGCGCGTTATGTGCTGGACACCTTGCGCCGTGCCGTGCAGGGTTGCGCATCCGGCGAATTCTCCGGCATGGTCACCGCCCCGGTGCACAAGGGCATCATCAACGATGCAGGCATACCTTTCACCGGCCACACCGAATTTCTGGCCGAACTGACCAACACGCCGCAGGTGGTGATGATGTTGGCAGGTGGTGACATGCGCGTTGCATTGGTTACCACCCATCTGCCGTTGCGTGGGGTGGCGGACGCGATCACAGCACCGCTGCTGGAAAACGTGTTGCGTATTTTGCGGCACGACCTGCAATGCCGCTTCGGCATCGTCCGCCCGCGCATTCTGGTGGCCGGGCTCAATCCGCACGCGGGCGAGGGTGGCCATCTCGGACGCGAGGAAATCGAGGTCATGATTCCGGTGCTGGACAAGCTGCGCGCCGAAGGTTTCGATGTCAGCCCGCCGATCCCCGCCGACACCTTGTTCGCCCCGCATCGCTTGCGCGCTTGTGATGCGGTATTGACGATGTACCACGACCAGGGCTTGCCGGTGCTGAAGCACGCCAGCTTCGGCGCGGGCGTGAATATCACGCTCGGTTTGCCCCTCATCCGCACCTCGGTCGATCATGGCACGGCGCTTGATCTGGCGGGCACCGGCAAGGCGGAGGTCGGCAGCTTGCTGGAAGCGATCAAGGTGGCGGTAGAAATGGCGCAGTGCGAAAAAGCTTTCTCCGGGCATACACATGAGCGGGCATAAGGCCAAGAAGCAGTTTGGCCAGAATTTCCTTGTTGACCAAACCGTCATCGCCGACATCGTGCGCAGTATCAGCCCCCAGCCGAATGACCACATGGTGGAGATCGGACCCGGCCTGGGCGCGCTGACCCGTCCGTTGTTGCAGCATTTGCATAAACTGCATCTGGTGGAGATCGACCGCGACATCATCGCGCGCCTGAAGACCGATTACCCGCAGGACACGATCGTCATCCATGAGGGCGACGCGCTGCAATTCGATTTTTCAACACTGGATGCGCCCTTGCGCATCGTCGGCAATCTGCCCTACAACATCTCCTCGCCCTTGCTGTTCCATTTTGCGGCCTTTGCCGCGCGCATCACCGACATGCATTTCATGCTGCAGAATGAAGTGGTGGAGCGCATGGTGGCCGCGCCCTCGACGCCGCAATACGGGCGGCTGTCGGTGATGCTGCAATACCGCTTTGAGATGGAGAAGCTGCTCGACGTGCCGCCGCAATCGTTTCGTCCTGCACCCAAGGTCGATTCCGCCATCGTGCGCATGATCCCGCTGCCCGCCGACCGGATACAGGTCAGAAATGAAGGGCTGTTCGCCCGGGCCGTGGCTGCGGCTTTCGGGCAACGACGCAAGACCTTGCGTAACACGCTTAAAGCATGGCTGGCCGAAGCCGATTTTGCCCGGCTCGGTATCGATGCGCAGTTGCGCGCGGAGAATCTGGGGGTGGCTGAATTCACCCGCATCGCCAACTTGCTGAACGAGCGCGGTGCAGTCTAGTTTCGGTTAGAATCCCATCCCCGTACCACAATGCCTGCGGCAATTCATCATGTCTGACATCCCACCCATTGTTTTGACCTTTGCCGCCACCGATCCTAGCGGTGGCGCCGGCATCCAGGCCGATATTCTGACCATCGCCAGCATGGGTTGCCACCCCTTGTCGGTGGTGACCGCGATCACGGTACAGGACACCAGCGGCGTGGAAGACGTGCAGGCGGTGGATGCCGACTGGGTCGTTGATCAGGCGCGCTCCGTGCTGGAGGATATGCCGGTCGCCGCATTCAAAATCGGTCTGTTGGGCAGCGTGGAAAACATCGCGGCGATTGCCGAAGTGATCTCCGATTATCCCGATGTGCCGCTGGTGTTCGATCCGGTGCTGGCTTCCGGACGCGGCGACGAGCTGGCGAACGAGGATATGCTGGACGCCTTGCGCGAACTGTTGCTGCCACAGACGACCCTGCTTACGCCAAACAGCATGGAAGCGCGACGCCTGATCGTGGACGAAAACAACGAGGCGGACGATCCGAATCTGGCCGAGAGCGCCAAACGCATCCTGCAACTCGGCTGCGAATATGTGCTGATCACCGGCACCCACGAAAATACCCCCAAGGTCATCAACACGCTCTACGGCGAGGGCGGTCTGTTGCGCAGCGATACCTGGCCGCGCCTGCCCGGCATTTATCATGGCTCCGGCTGTACGCTGTCCTCGGCCATCGCGGCTTTGCTCGCCAATGGATTGTCGATGGAAGAGGCGGTGCGCGAGGCGCAGGAATACACCTGGGAAGCGCTGAAATACGGTTTCCGCCCCGGCATGGGACAGCATATTCCGGATCGCCTGTTCTGGGGACGCGGCGACGAGGACGAAGAGCGCAGTGAAGAAACGCGCCATTGAAGGGCTGTATGCCATCACGCCGGACGAGCCGCATACCATTGCCCTTCTGGACAAAGTCAGACAGGCCTTGCAGGGCGGCGCGCAGGTCTTGCAGTACCGCAACAAATCCGCCGATTCTGTTCTGCGCTTGCAACAAGCCCATGCCCTGCGCCAACTGACACGCGAATTCGGCGCCACCTTCATCGTGAATGATGACGCGCGTCTGGCGGCGCAGGTCGGGGCGGACGGTGTGCATCTGGGCGGTGAAGATGGCGGTATTGCCGCCGCCAGAGCGTTGCTTGGCGAGGCAAAGATTGTCGGGGTGTCTTGCTATAATCGCGCGCCGCTGGCGTTCGAGGCAGTGCGACAAGGTGCGGACTATGTGGCATTCGGCGCTTTTTTTGCGTCTGCGGTCAAACCCGGCGCGGTGCAAGCGGAAGTGTCGATGTTGCAGGCGGCGCGGCGCGAATTATGCGTGCCCATCGTCGCCATCGGCGGCATCACATTGCAGAACGGCGCGGCTCTGATTGCGGCGGGCGCCGATGCGCTGGCGGTCATCTCGGCGCTGTGGAACGCGCCGGACATCGAACAGGCGGCACGGGATTTTTCAACTTTATTCGGCAGGACATCAGCATGACCTCACACAACGAAGAGCTCTTTACCGCGTCACAAAAAGTCATCCCCGGCGGCGTCAACTCGCCGGTGCGCGCATTCCGTTCGGTCGGCGGCACGCCGCTGTTCTTTGGGCGCGGCCAGGGCGCGTTCGTGTGGGATGCGGACGGCAAAAAATATACCGATTATGTCGGCTCGTGGGGGCCGATGATCGTCGGCCACTGCCATCCTGAAGTGGTCAAGGCGGTGCAGGATGCTGCCGCCCAGGGGCTGGGTTTCGGCGCGCCGACGGCGGGTGAGCTGGACTTGGCAAATCTGTTATGCACGCTCTTGCCGAGTCTGGAGATGGTGCGTCTGGTCAGCTCCGGTACCGAGGCGACGATGAGCGCGATCCGCCTCGCGCGCGGGTTCACCGGGCGTTCGCGCATCGTCAAATTCGAGGGCTGTTATCACGGCCATTCCGACGGCTTGCTGGTGAAAGCCGGTTCCGGCTTGCTCACCTTTGGCCAGCCGAGTTCCTCCGGCGTACCGGCCGAAATCGCCCAACTCACCACAGTGCTGGACTACAACGATGCGGCCGGGCTGGAAAAATGTTTTGCCGAGAGGGGGCATGAGATCGCCGCCGTGATCGTTGAAGTGGTGGCAGGCAACATGAATCTGGTCGCACCGAAACGCGAATTCCTTGATGCGATGCGTTCGCACTGCACGCAATACGGCGCAGTGCTGATCCTGGACGAAGTCATGACCGGTTTCCGTGTCAGCTTGCAGGGCGCACAGGGCTATTACGGTATCAAGCCCGACCTGGTGACATTGGGCAAAGTGATGGGCGGCGGACTACCTGCGGCCGCATTTGGTGGCCGGCGCGACATCATGAATTGTCTGGCCCCCTTGGGTGCGGTGTATCAGGCCGGGACGTTATCCGGCAATCCGGTGGCGGTCGCCGCAGGGTTGACTACATTGAAATTGGTGCAGGTGCCGGGCTTCTACGAGCGCTTGGCGCAACGCGCCAAGCAGCTCACCGAAGGGCTCACCGCGGCGGCGAAAAAACATGGCATCGCCTTTTGCGCGCAGTCCGTCGGCGGCATGTTCGGCCTGTATTTCAGGAGCACACCGCCGACCAGCTATGCCGAAGTGATGCAGTGCGACAAGGAGGCCTTCAATCGCTTCTTCCACGCCATGCTGGACGCGGGTCACTATCTTGCGCCGTCGGCGTTCGAGGCGGGTTTTGTCTCGGCCGCGCATACCGAAGCGGACATCGCCGCTACGATTGCGGCGGCGGACAAGATTTTTGCGGCCTGGAAGTGATGGGACTGTTCTCCAAAGCGACCTTCTTCACCACGGTCAACCACATCAAGGACCTGCCGCTGCACGGCGGCAAGGAAGTGGCGTTTGTCGGCCGCTCCAATGCGGGCAAGTCGAGCGCCATCAATACCCTGGCCAACCATACCCGGCTGGCGTTTACCAGCAAGACGCCGGGGCGCACCCAACACCTCAATTATTTCGACTTGGGCGATAACCGCTTTCTGGTGGACCTGCCCGGTTACGGCTACGCCAAAGTGCCACCGGATGTGCAGGCGCACTGGGAACATCTTTTGAGTCAGTACCTGCAAACGCGGGCTGAACTGTGCGGATTGGTGGTCATCATGGATGCGCGCCACCCGCTGACCGAGCGCGATCAGGGCATGCTGGACTGGTTCGCCCCGACCGGCAAACCGGTGCACATCCTGCTGACCAAATCCGACAAGTTGAGCCGGCAACAGGCAACCAAGACCCTGCGCGAAGTGAATGAGTTTCTCGGTGAACATTTCTCGCACTGTTCGGCCCAACTTTTTTCCAGCCTGAAAAAAGTCGGGATGGATGAAGCCGAGGCGGTGATCGCCAGTTGGCTTGCCTGACATTCGGAGTGGTTTCGGACTCATAGAAGCGTAGCGAGCAGGGCGAAGCGCAAGGAGCCGCGCAGCGAATGAGGAGACCTATCGTATTGATAGGCGAGGAATGAGCAACCACGCGACGCTGCGATGTGTCCGCGCAGTAGCTTGGGTGAGAGCGAAAAAAATGCCCCTGAATCAAAGGGGATAGATTCAGGGGCAAAAGTCTTTACGAGGTAAAGACGCCCGCTCAGGGAGGAGAAACGGGAAGCAGCTCTCGCTACTCACCCGCTCTGACGGGTCTGTGCGAAAATAGTTCCATTACTTTACTAATTTGTTGGGAATCGTCATGCAAATACTCGGACAATACCCTCACTCACGCATGCGCCGGATGCGCAACGACCCGTTTTCGCGTGACTTGATGCGAGAGCACATACTCACTTCGGCAGATTTTATCTACCCAGTCTTCGTGCTCGAAGGGGCAAACCGGGTGGAGGATGTCAAGTCCATGCCGGGGGTGCAGCGCAAGACCCTTGACCTGTTGCTGAAAGATGCCGAGCAATGCGTCAAGCTGGGTATCCCGGTGATGGCACTGTTTCCGGTGATCGATGCGCCGCTGAAAAGTCTGGACGCACGTGAAGCCTTCAATCCGAACGGCCTCGTGCCCCGTGTGGTGGCTGCGCTGAAAAAGCACTTCCCGGAGCTCGGCATCATGACCGACGTTGCGCTCGATCCCTATACCAGTCACGGCCAGGATGGCCTGATCGACGACAGCGGCTATGTGCTGAATGACGAAACCATCGCGGTGCTGACCCGGCAGGCGCAGTGTCACGCTACCGCCGGGGCAGACATCGTCGCCCCGTCAGACATGATGGACGGGCGCATCGGCGCGGTGCGCGCGGCGCTGGATGCCGACAAGCGCATCCATACCCGCATCATGGCCTACTCGGCCAAGTACGCCTCCAGCTTCTACGGCCCGTTCCGCGATGCGGTCGGCTCCAGCGGCAATCTGGGTTCCGGCAATAAATACACCTACCAGATGGATCCGGCCAATTCCGACGAAGCGCTGTGGGAGGTCGGGCTCGACCTGCAGGAAGGGGCGGACATGGTGATGGTCAAACCGGGCATGCCCTATCTCGATATCGTGCGGCGGGTGAAGGATGAATACAAAGCGCCGACTTTTGTCTATCAGGTCAGCGGCGAATACGCCATGCTTAAAGCCGCCGCGCTGAACGGCTGGCTGAACGAGGAAGCGTGCGTGCTGGAAGCGCTGCTGGCCTGCAAGCGTGCCGGCGCCGACGGCATTCTGACTTACTTCGCGCTGGATGCGGCGCGGTGGTTGAAATCAGGCGGCCAATAACCCTTCCACGGCGGCAATATCGGCATGGGTTTCCGGATGACGGCTGCCGCTGTGGCGTGCGTTTTCGGGTAGCACGATGAGATGGATCCGGGTTCCCGTTTCACTGCTCAGGGTGTAGCTTGGCACGGTTTCATCGCGACCGCCGATTTTAGCCATCCATTCACCGTCCTCGAATTCCAGATTGTGCTTGAGTAGAAACAGCAGAACAGCCTTGGCATCGTCGCTGAACAGGATCAGGTTGATGTCTGAATCGATACCCGCGCTGCCACTTAACACCGAGCCGGTTAAATAAGGGTGGAAGGGCTCCATCTGGCGCATGGCGTCGAGTGCTTCCTGGCGCAGCAGGCGCAGATTCCGCGGATGATCTTCTGCCTGGAAAAGCGCGCGGTAACTATGCAACGCGGCCTCGACTTCCTCATTGCTGGGCAAGTGATGAGTTTCGAACGCACCCAGCTGTTTCGCCGCCTTGCGCTTGGCAAAAGCAAAATCCGTAATGCCGCCTTCCGCCATCAGCTTGGCGGCTTGATGCGCCAGTTGTTCGCGCATCAGATCGCGGTGTGGCGCGGTGGGTTTGCGCATCAGAAAAGCTGATTGCTGTCGTTCTCTGCGGGCTTGAGCAGGTCAAGCAGGAAATTGCTCTTTTCCGGCGGCAAAAATTCCTCGTAAAAGTACTCTATCCTCTCGCCCTCCGGATCGCGCAGCCCTCCTTCGTTGATGCGCTCGGTGACGATGCCGGGCGGCACGATATATTCGATCTCCGGCTCGTCTTTGAGCATCTTGCCCATATAATCCATCCAGATTGGCAGCGCTGCCCCGCCGCCGGTTTCCCGTTCCCCAAGGCTGCGCGGGTCGTCGTAACCGACCCAAGTGACGGCAACCCGCGCCGGATGGAAACCGCAGAACCACGCATCGGTTGAATCATTGGTGGTTCCGGTTTTGCCCGCGAGGTCATGGCGGCCAAGCGACATGGCACGGATTGCGGTGCCGTGCTTGACCACATCCTGCAACATATTGACCATGGTGAAGGTATTGCGGATGTCCAGCACCTGTTCAGCGTTGACCCTGGCCACTACCGGGGTGGCTTCACTGATCAGATTGCCCTCGCCGTCTTCGATGCGCTGGATCAGGTACGGTGCGACCCGGTAACCGCCGTTGGCGAATACCGAGTAAGCGCCCAGCATCTGCCACGGGGTGACGGAAACGGCGCCCAGCGCCATGGTCAGATACGGGCCGACCTTGTCCCGGTCGAAACCAAATTTAGTGACATAGTCCTGCGCGTATTCGAGGCCGATGGATTGTAGGATGCGGATGGAAATCAGGTTTTTGGATTTAATCAACCCCTGGCGCAAACGCATCGGACCTTCGAAGCTGCCCTCGTAGTTTTTGGGTTCCCACAACTCGCCGCCGGTGTCGGCCAGATTCACCACCAGCGGCGCGTCATTGATGATCGAAGCCGGAGTGAACCCCTTCTCCAAAGCCGCCGAATAAATGAACGGTTTGAAGCTCGACCCCGGCTGCCGCCACGCCTGGGTGACATGGTTGAATTGGTTGCGGTTGAAGTCATAGCCGCCAACCAGTGCATACACGGCACCGGTGCGCGGGTCGCCCGAGACAAAGGCGGCCTCAACCTTGGGTAGTTGCACAATCTCCCATTTTTCAACCGAACTTTGTCTCACGCGGATCAGCGCACCCTTGCGAATGCGCCGGTGGAGGAACAGTTTTCCTGCGGATAACTGTTGCGCAAAGCGCAAGCCTTCTCCCGCGATCTCGATGTGTTGCCCGTCTTTAAGGTAGGCGCCAACGCCCTTGCGACTGACGGAGAGAACAATGGCGGGCTGCATTGCCTCGTCATTTTGCGCATCCTTCAGGGCGGCATCCAGCAAAACATCGGTGTCATTTTTTTTCAGATCAACATAGCCTTCCGGGCCGAGATAATCGTGGCGACGGTCATAATCGAGCACTCCTTTGCGCAATGCCGTATAAGCCTCCGCCTGATCCGCGATGCGGATGGTGGTGGTCACGCTGTAGCCCTGGGTATAAGCCTCTTCCTGGAAACGCTGATACATTTCCTGGCGCACCAGTTCGGCGATGTAGCTGGCGTTGACCGCAAATTCCTGGTGATAGGCGGTTTGTTTGGTTTGCAGCGGTTCTTCCCTCGCCTGCGCGTATTGATCGTGCTGGATATAACCGAGATCGAGCATGCGGCGCAGAATGTATTCCTGCCTGACTTTAGCGCGGCTCGGATTGACCACCGGATTGTAGGCGCCGGGTGCCTTGGGCAAGCCGGCCAGCATGGCCATTTCAGCGAGCGACAACTGGGTCAGCGGTTTGGAAAAATACGCCTGCGCGGCAGCACCAAAGCCATAGGCGCGCTGGCCCAGATAGATATGGTTGATGTACAACTCAAGGATCTGGTCTTTGCCTAGATTGCTTTCGATCTTGAATGCCAGCAGCATCTCGTTGAGTTTCCGCGAGAAGGTTTTTTCCCGCGACAGGAAAAAATTGCGCGCGACTTGCATGGTGATGGTGCTCGCGCCCTGTTTGACGCCGCCGGAAGAAAAGTTGGAATAAGCCGCACGCGCCACGCCAACATAATCCACCCCGCCATGCTCGTAAAAACGGTCATCCTCCGCCGCCAGAATGGCAAGTTTCATCAACGTTGGCACGGCTTCAATGCTGACCAGTTCCCTGCGCTCCTCACCAAACTCGCCAATCAGAACTTTTTCCGCGCTGTAAATGCGCAAGGGCATTTTGGGGTGATAGTGGGTCAGCGCATCCAGCGAAGGCAGGGTGGGATAAATCAGGATTGCCGCAAACAGCAGAAAGAGCAGCGGCAGCAGCGGCAGCATCAGCAAGCCGAGCGCGGGATAGAACCAGCGGCGAGAGGTCATGGCAGAAATTTTGGGACAGAATTGATTTTGCGGGCATTATATCGTCCCAGGCCGGCAAAAAATGGATCCAGAAAAAACTTTACACCTATGGGAGTTATTGCTAGGATTTAAACCAGTTTATACGGAAGTGCGCTAACTATCCTATGATTAAAGGAAATTTCGACATAACGTTAGATTTTCTGCAGACTTCCACCCCGCCGATGATTGGAGTGGACATCAGTTCTTCTTCCGTCAAGATGCTGGAGTTGAGCCAGGCGCCAAAAAAAGGCGGGTTGATTGTTGAGCGCTACGCGATCGAGCCGTTGCCAGCCGATGCCGTCAGCGACGGCAATATCAATAATCTGGATGCCGTGTCCGAATCGCTGCAGCGCGCGTGGAAGCGCATGGGCTCCCGCATCCGCAATGTCAGCCTCGCCCTGCCTGCCGCCACCGTGATTAGCAAGAAAATCATGTTGCCGGCCGGTTTGCGCGAAGACGATCTCGAATACCAGGTCGAGACTGAAGCCAACCAATACATACCATTCGCGCTGGAAGAAGTGAATCTCGATTTTCAGGTGATCGGCCCCTCGGCGGCGAATCCGGAAGAAATTGAAGTCCTGCTGGCGGCATCCCGCAAAGTGAATGTCGAGGACCGGGTCGCGGCGGCGCAGGCCGCAGGTTTGCGCACGGTTGTGATGGATGTCGAGCCCTACGCCGCCGAAGCCGCCCTTGAGCAGATTTGCGCGCAATTGCCTGGTGGTGCTGTTGACCAGTGCGTGGCCGTGGCCGATATCGGGGCCACGGTGATGAACGTGAATGTGTTGCGCAACGGCCAGTCGGTTTATACGCGAGACCAGCAAGTAGGCGGCGCCCAGTTGACCCAGCAAATTCAGGCGGCGTTTGGCCTGACCGCTGAAGAAGCGGAGGCGGGCAAACGCAACGGCGGATTGCCGGAAAACTACGAGAGCGATGTACTGGCACCGTTTCGTGAGAATCTGGCGATGGAAGTTTCGCGCGCGCTACAGTTCTTCTTTACTTCCACCCAGTATAACGAAGTGGACTATGTGGTGCTGTCGGGCGGATGCGCGGCGCTGGCCGGCCTGGACGAAGCGGTGGCAACCCGTACCCAGGTCAGCACTTTGGTGGCCAATCCCTTTCAACTAATGTCACTGTCGAGCCGGATCAAGCCGCGCCAGTTGCAGGCGGATGCGCCGGCTCTAATGATTGCGTGCGGCTTGGCAATGCGGAGGTTTGACCCGTCATGATGCGAATTAACCTATTGCCGCACCGCGAGGAGAAGCGCCGTGCACAGCAGATGCAATTTATTGTGCTAAGCGCCTTGTCGCTGCTTTTCGGCGCAATGATTGTCGGACTCGTGCACGTCGCCATCGGCGCCCAGATTTCGTATCAGGAACGCCGCAACGCCTATCTGCAACAGGAAACCGCGGTGCTGGACAAGCAAATTGCCGAAATCAGGAAATTGCGCGAACAGACGCAGTCATTGCTGGCGCGCAAGACAGTGGTTGAGAACCTGCAATCGACGCGGGCCGATGTGGTGCATTTGCTTGACCAGATGTTGCGTATTTTGCCGGAGGGGGTGCATCTCAAAACACTCCGCCAGAACGGGCTAAAAATCAGCGTGGTGGGTTATGCACAGTCCAACGCCAGGGTCTCCACCCTGATGCGCTCGATCGAGGATTCATCTTGGATGAGCTCGCCGACCCTGGTGGAAATCCACGCGACGAATGTCGGTGGGGCCAGGTTGAACGAATTTTCGCTTAACTTCGATCTGACCCGGCAAGACGACTCGGCCGCCCCGGTAGCGGGCAAAACAGGGAAGAAAGGCTAGGGCGTGCAAATGAACTTTCTTGAAGAAATAAAAAGTATTGATCCCAACAAGCCGGGCAGTTGGCCCTGGCTGGTTAAGTTGACCGCCTATGTTTCAATGTTTCTGGTCGTGGTGGTGGCGGGAGCGTTTCTGGATTGGCAAGACCAATATGAGGGGCTGAAACGGATCCAGCAGGAAGAGGCAACGCTGAAGGATGCTTATTTGGCCAAGAAGCGCCAGGCGATCAACCTGGATATCATCAAGAAGCAGTTGCTTGACACGCAACAGTCGTTCGGTGCCTTGTTGAAGCAGTTGCCGAGCAAATCCGAAATGGATGCGCTGCTCACCGATATCAACCAGGCCGGGCTGGGGCGCGGTTTGCAATTTGAGCTGTTCCGTCCGGGCCTTGAAGTGCCCAACGGGGTATTCACCGAACAGCCGATTGCAATCAAAGTTATCGGCAGCTATGACGATCTGGGCAATTTCGCCAGCGATGTTTCCCAATTGCCACGGATCGTTACGCTGAACGATATCCGCATTTCTCCAAGCGCGGTAGCCGCAGGTGTAGCCGGGACCTTGAGCCTGGAAGCCACGGCCAAAACCTACCGCTACCTGGATGATGCGGAATTGGCCGCGCAGAAACGCGCGGCACAGGCAGCGAGGAAGAAAAAATGAGAAAAGCTTTCACGCTGTTGTTGGCCGCTTTCCTCCTGTCTGCCTGCAGCAACGAGGAGTTTCAGGATCTGCGCGATTTCGTAAATAACGCCGGTGCCGACATGCGCGGCAAGGTCGAGCCGCCACCCGATATCAAACCTTACGAACCTTTTGCCTACGATAATTCTGCACGCTTGCCGGACCCGTTCCGGCCGCGCAAAGCCGAGGCGAGGGGCAAGGGCGGTGCCGGACAGAATCAGCCCGACTTCAGCCGGCCCAGAGAAGAGCTGGAAGATTTTCCGCTGGAAAGCCTGAAAATGATCGGATATTTGCACCAGAAGGGTGTCGGTCACGCGATAGTGCGTTCCGCCGAAGGAAAAATATACCGCGTCAGGGCGGGCAATTATATCGGCTTGAACTTTGGCCAGATTACCGCAGTCAGCGAAACCGAGCTTGCGGTAAAGGAAATGGTGCAGGACAGTGCCGGTGACTGGACGGAACGCGAAAGCACTTTGCAATTGGCCGAATGATTAGGAGTGAAAACATGAAACAAGTTGAAAATGTGCTGCATCAATTCTTCCGGATGTTCGCCTTCGCCTTCGCGTTTGCACTGTGCGCTTTCGGCGTGCAGGCGGAAGAAGGAATCAACACGATCCAGAGTCTGTCCGCCGGCACCCTGCAGGATGGCAAGCTGACCCTCACGGTTGGGCTCAAGTCGCCGCCCAAAGCGCAGCCGGCAGCTTTCACGATCAACACGCCGCCACGCATTGCGTTTGACTTTCCCGGTACCGAGAACGGGCTGGGCACTTCGATGCAAAGCTTTGGCGAGGGCGATTTGCGCAGCGCCAATATCGTGCAGGCGGGTAATCGTACCCGGCTGGTGATCAATCTGGCCCAAATGGTCGGTTATGACACGCGTATCGAAGGCAACCAAGTGCTGATTACTTTGCAACCCAGGGGACTGGTGGGCGGCGCCCCGGTGGTTGCGGGCGCACACTTTGCCGACAGCACCGCGAGCGGGCAAAACCACAGTCTGCGCGATATTGATTTTAGGCGGGGTGCCAACGGCGAAGGCCGCGTGCAGATCGATTTGTCGGATGCCGACATTGGCATCGATATCAAGCAGCAGGGCAAGGCGCTGGTGGTGGAGTTTCAGCATGCCACCCTGCCGCGCAACCTGCAGCGCAAGCTGGATGTGGCCGATTTTGCCACGCCGGTGCAGATCGTTGATGCATTCGCGCAAGGCGGCAACGCGCGGGTTTTGATCGAGCCCAAAGGCGCGTGGGAATATTCCGCCTACCAGACAGACAATAAATTCATCGTCGAGGTCAAGGCTAGCCTGGAAGATCCAAGCAAGATCGTGTTGCCGAAATCGCGCTATGAAGGAGACAAGCTGACCCTGAATTTCCAGAATATTTCGACACGGGAAGCGCTGAGCGTGATCGCCGACTTCACCGGTCTCAACATGGTCATTAGCGACAGCGTATCCGGCAGCCTGACCCTGCGTCTGAAAGATGTGCCGTGGGATCAGGCATTCGAAATCATCCTGCAAAGCCGGGGGCTGGACAAACGCGTCAGCGGCAATGTGATCCAGGTGGCTCCGCGTGAGGAGATTGCGGCGAAGGAAAAGATCGAATTTTCATCGCGCCAGGAAATATCCGAACTGCAGCCTTTGCGCACCGAGAATTTCCAGCTCGCCTACGCCAAGGCGGCAGACATCGTAAAGCTGATTTCGGACAGCAAGCAACCGTTGTTATCCAAACGCGGCAGCGCCAACTTTGATTTGCGCACCAACATGCTGTTTGTGAAGGATGCCCCTTCCAGCCTGGAAGAGGTGCGCAAGCTGATCGCGCTGGTCGATGTGCCGGTCAGGCAGGTTTTGATCGAGGCGCGCTTCGTCGAGGCGGCTGAAACCTTCAACCAGACGCTGGGGGGCAGGCTGGCCTATAACGGACCGACCGTTGCCCAGGGGGGCGGTTTTTCCGGCTTCGGTTTGGCCAGTCGCGGAAGCGCATCCGGCGGCAGCCTTAATTTGCCAGGAGCCGCATCCGGCCTTGGCGGCCTGACCATGACACTGTTCAACGCGGCAGCGACCAAGACCTTGAGCCTGGAACTCAACGCTTCGGCGATTGATGGCACCACCAAGAATATCGCCAGCCCACGGGTGGTGACCAGCGATAAAACCGCGGCTACCATCGAGTCCGGGGTTGAAGTGCCTTACCAGCAGGCAAGCAGCAGCGGGGCCACCAACGTGGCTTTCAAGAAGGCCGTGCTGGGCCTGACTGTTACGCCGCAAATTACGCCAGAAGATAGTGTGACGATGCAGATCAGTGTCAGCCAGGATTCGGTCGGCAACATTTTCTCCGGGGTGCCCAGCATTAATACAAAAAAAGTGGACACACAAGTGCTGGTAGACAACGGCGGCACGGTGGTGATTGGCGGGGTCTATACGCAGGACGAGTCGGACTCAACCTCGAAAGTCCCCGGATTGGGCGATATTCCAATTCTGGGCTGGCTGTTCAAAAACAACACCAAGGCGAAAAGCAAAAAAGAATTGCTGGTCTTTATCACCCCGAAAATTCTCAAGGACACTCTGGGATCGAACTAGATCCGGCCGCATTCATCCCATTCCGGCCCGGCGCAAGCCGGGCTTTGTTTTGCGGCATGAACGCGTAATTCCGTTACAATTTCCGCAATGGTTACCGATCCTCCCTTCAAACAAACTTCAGGCAATATTGTCATCGTCGGGATGCCCGGTAGCGGCAAGACCACGGTTGGCAGATTGCTGGCGAAGAAGCTGCAAAAAACCTTTGTTGATAGCGACGACGAAATTCAGCACCGCACCGGCGTGTCGATCCCGCATATTTTTGATGTGGAAGGCGAGGCGGGTTTCCGCCAGCGCGAAAGCGCGGCACTGGAGGCCTTGGTGCAGCGGAAAAATATCGTATTGGCGACCGGGGGTGGGGCGGCATTGAGTGCAGCCAATCGCGAGTTGCTCAAACAGTGCGGGGTGGTTGTGTACCTGAAAAGTAGTGTGCACGATCTGTGGCAGCGCACCCGCCATGACCGCAATCGTCCTCTGCTTCAGACGGCCGATCCCTATGCAAAATTGCATACCCTGTGCGCGCAGCGCGATCCGGGTTACCTTGAGATCGCCGATATCGTGGTGCATACCGGCAGGCAGAGCGTGCACACTTTGCTCGGCCGTTTGCTGGAGCGCTTGGCGGCCTGGCCGCAACAAACGAAGAAACAGGAGGAAGGCTCAATGCAAACCCTGACTGTCGGCATGGCCGAACGCAGTTACCCCATTTATATCGGCAGCGGTTTGCTGCGCAACGTGGCGGATTTGTTGTTGCCGCATCTGCCGCAAAAACGGGCGATGATCGTGACCAACACGACCGTGGCGCCGCTGTACCTGGATGCGCTGACGGCGCGTCTGCGCGCCTGCGGCGTGAATTGCGGCAACATCGTGCTGGCGGACGGCGAGCAATACAAGAACGCCGATTCCATCGGCGCAATTTACAACGAACTGCTGTCATCCCGCAGCGAACGCGGCACGCCGCTGATAGCGCTCGGCGGCGGGGTGATCGGCGACATGACCGGCTTTGCCGCCGCCACCTATTTGCGCGGCGTGCCGTTCATCCAGATTCCGACAACCCTGCTGGCACAGGTGGACTCCTCGGTTGGCGGCAAAACCGGGATCAATCACCCGCTTGGCAAGAATATGATTGGCGCTTTCTATCAGCCGCGCGTGGTGCTGGCGGACACCGACACGCTGGATACTTTGCCAGACAAGGAACTCAGCGCCGGTCTGGCCGAGGTGATCAAGTATGGCCTGATCCGCGACCTGCCTTTTCTGGCGTGGCTTGAGGGCAATATGGAAAAACTGCGCGCCCGCGACAAGGCTGCCCTGCAGTACGCGATCACCCGCAGTTGTCGGAACAAGGCGGCAGTGGTGGCCGCCGACGAGCGTGAAAGCGGCGAGCGCGCCCTGCTCAATCTGGGCCATACCTTCGGCCATGCGATTGAAAACGGGATGGGCTACGGTGTCTGGTTGCACGGTGAGGCAATTGCGGCGGGCACAAGGATGGCGGCCGATCTGTCGCGCCGCCTGGGCTGGCTCAGCGAGGCAGAAGTAGAACGGGTGTGCGCGCTGTTGCTGCGGGCCGGCTTGCCGTCGAGTGCCCCCGCGCTGGGGGTGGAAAAATATCTGCAACTGATGGGGCTGGACAAAAAAGTCGAAGGGGGCAAAATGCGTTTCGTTCTGTTGAAAGGGTTGGGGTGCGGTGTGGTGAGCGGTGATGTTGCGGATACGCTGCTGCGGCAAACCCTGGAGTCGTGCAGTGGCTGACGCGCTGGCGAGCTATGCCGTGCGCGCCAGCGCGGGCGGCCGCCTAGTGGCGGAAGCTCCGCCCGTCGGACGCAGCGAATTTCAGCGCGACCGCGACCGCATCATCCATTCCGCCGCCTTCCGCCGCCTGGAATACAAAACCCAGGTATTCGTTAACCACGAAGGCGATCTGTTCAGGACCCGGCTCACCCACAGCATCGAAGTGGCGCAGATCGCGCGCTCGATTTCGCGCCACCTGCGCTTGAACGAAGATTTGGTCGAGGCCATTTCGCTGGCGCACGATTTGGGCCACACGCCTTTCGGCCACGCCGGACAGGAGGCGCTGAACGATTGCATGCAGACGCACGGCGGCTTTGAACACAATTTGCAGTCGTTGCGCGTGGTCGATCTGCTGGAAGAACGTTACGCCGCCTTCGACGGGTTGAATCTGTGTTTCGAGACACGCGAAGGCATTCTCAAGCATTGTTCGCCCGCCCATGCCGCGCAACTGGGAGAGGTGGGCGCGCGCTTCCTTGCCGGCCGGCGCCCCTCGCTGGAAGCGCAGATCGCCAATCTGGCTGACGAAATCGCCTATAACAACCACGATGTGGATGACGGCCTGCGTTCCGGCTTGCTTACGCTGGAACAACTGGCCGAAGTGGGGTTGTTCGCCTCGCATCTGGCGCAAGTGCGCGATGCCTGCCCCGGTCTGGTGGAGCGCCGCGTGGTGCATGAAACTGTGCGCCGCATGATCAACACGCAGATCACCGACCTGATTCGGCAGACCGAGATAAACATCCGCGCCGCCAAACCCGAAACAGTGGACGATGTGCGCGCCTGTCCGGCGTTGGTCGCCTTCAGTCCGCAGATGCAGGCGGCGAATAGCGAACTAAAGCATTTTTTGCGCGCCAACCTGTACCGCCACTATCGCGTGATGCGCATGAGCGCCAAAGCGCAACGCATTATCCGCGAGCTTTTTGCCGCGTTTGATGGCGACCCGCGCCTGTTGCCGTCCACCGTGCGGACACGCGGCGCGGACACGCTGGCGCGGGCGGTTGCCGACTATATTGCCGGGATGACCGACCGCTATGCGATCCGCGAACACCGGCGGATATTTGCGATTGAAGCGCTTTGAGCCGGCTCCGGTTGCCCTTGGGGCAGGGTTTAAGGTAGCATTCCCGCCCTTTTGGATGAATTTCAGGTGCAGCAGGTGTCTGCTGCCGTTTAGTTGAATGATTGAGGTGAGCAAGGTGAATAATTCTTCGTTGCCCGCGCGGCAAGGTCTATACGACCCGCGCAATGAACATGATGCATGTGGTGTCGGTTTCGTCGCGCAGATCAAGGGTCATCCCAGCCATGAACGGGTAAGCCAGGGCCTGCAGATACTGGAAAATCTGACCCACCGCGGCGCCGTCGGTGCCGATCCGCTGGCCGGCGACGGGGCGGGCATTTTGCTGCAAATTCCCGATCAATTTCTGCGCGATGAAATGGGCTGGGGCGGCATTCCATTGCCGGCGGCCGGCGAATACGGGGTTGGCATGCTGTTTTTGCCGCGCGAGGCAATCGCCCGCGCCGCTTGTGAAAAAATCATCGCCGACAAAATCAAGACCGAAGGCCAAATCCTACTGGGCTGGCGCGATGTGCCGGTCGATAACAGCACCTTGGGTGAAAGCGTCAAGGCGGTCGAGCCCATGGTGCGCCAGGTGTTTGTCGGGCGCGGCAAAACAACGCCGGACCAGGACGCCTTCGAGCGCAAGCTGTTCGTCATCCGCAAAACAGCAGAGCACGCAATCAGCAAATTGGGCAAGGGGCAAGGCAAAGGCTTCTACGTGCCTTCGCTATCGTCGCGCACCATTGTCTACAAGGGCATGCTGCTGGCCGACCAGGTTGGCAAGTATTTCTGCGATTTGCAGGATGCGCGGGTCGTGAGCGCATTCGCCCTGGTGCACCAGCGCTTCTCCACCAACACCTTCCCCACCTGGGATCTGGCCCATCCGTTCCGCATGATCGCGCACAATGGCGAGATCAACACGCTGCGCGGCAATGTGAACTGGATGGCGGCGCGCCATGCCGCGATGTCGTCGAAAATTCTTGGCGCCGATCTGGAAAAATTGTGGCCGCTGATTGCAGAAGGCCAGTCCGATTCCGCCTGTTTTGACAACGCGCTGGAGTTGCTGGTGGCGGGCGGCTATTCGCTGCCGCACGCGATGATGCTGCTGATCCCGGAAGCCTGGGCCGGCAATCCGCTGATGGACGAAGAGCGCCGCGCGTTCTACGAATATCACGCCGCGCTGATGGAGCCGTGGGACGGCCCTGCCGCGGTGGCATTTACCGACGGCCGCATGATAGGCGCCACTCTGGATCGCAACGGCCTGCGTCCGGCGCGTTATCTGATCACCGACGACAACGTGGTGCTGATGGCGTCGGAAATGGGCGTGCTACCGATCGCGGAAAACAAGATTGTGCAGAAATGGCGCCTGCAACCGGGCAAGATGTTCCTCATCGACATGCAGGCCGGGCGCATCGTGGACGATGCCGAGCTGAAGAAGCAACTCGCCACCGCCAAGCCTTATCGTGAGTGGATCGAGCAGTCGCGCTACTATCTCGGGAATCTGCCCGCCGTGGCGGCAAAAGTCACCGCCGGCGCGACCCTGCTCGACGCGCAGCAGGCGTTTGGCTATACCCAGGAAGATCTCAAGTTCATTCTGCTGCCGATGGCCAATGCGGGGGAAGAAGCGACCGGATCAATGGGCGCGGATGCCGCGCTGCCGGTGCTGTCCAGCCGCAACAAGGTTCTGTACAACTACTTCAAACAGCTGTTTGCGCAAGTGACCAATCCGCCGATCGACCCGATCCGCGAAGAAATCGTGATGTCGCTGACCTCGTTTATCGGCTCCAAACCCAACCTGCTCGGCGTAGATGAAACCGAACCAATGCCGCGCCTGGAGGCGCACCAGCCGGTGCTGTCGCACGAGGATGCAGCCAAGCTGCACGGCATCGACAAACTGACCCGGGGCAAATATAAATCCACTGTGCTGGACATCACCTATCCGGTGAAGAGCGGCGCCGCCGGTTGCGAAGGTGCAATCACCGCCTTGAAAAAGGCCGCCGACAAGGCGGTGGCCGCCGGATACAACGTGCTGATCCTGTCGGACCGCGCGCTTTCTGCCAAACGGCTGGCGATTCCGGCCCTGCTGGCGACATCAGCGGTGCACCATCATCTGGTCAAGGCCGGCTCGCGCACCCGCACCGGGCTGGTGGTGGAAACCGGCTCGGCCCGGGAAGTTCATCACTTTGCCATGCTCGCCGGTTATGGCGCGGAGGCAGTCTATCCGTGGCTGGTGTTCGATACGCTGTCCGCGCTCGATTTGCCGTCCAACCTGACGGCCAAAGATGCGCACAAGCGTTTCATCAAGGCAATCAACAAGGGCCTGCTCAAGGTGATGTCCAAGATGGGCATTTCCACTTATCAATCCTATTGCGGCTCGCAAATCTTCGAGGCGGTCGGACTCAACAGCGAGTTTATCGGGCAATACTTCCCCGGCACGGCCACCCAGATTCAGGGCATCGGCCTGCAGGAAGTGGCGGAGGAGGCGTTGCGCCTGCATAGCGCCGCGTTCGGCAACGATCCGCTGCTGGCCGACATGCTGGATGCGGGCGGCGAGTATGCCTGGCGCACGCGCGGCGAGGAACATACCTGGACCCCGGATTCGATCGCCAAGTTGCAGCACGCCACGCGTTCCAACAACTTCAGCACCTACAAGGAATACGCCAAACTGATCAACGACCAGACCCGGCGCCAGATGACCTTGCGCGGTCTGTTCGAGATCAAGCCGGTGGCGTCGCCGGTGCCGCTGGACCAGGTCGAGCCGGCGAAAGAGATCGTCAAGCGTTTTGTTACCGGCGCGATGTCGCTCGGTTCGATCTCGACCGAGGCTCACACCACGCTGGCCATCGCGATGAACCGCCTCGGCGGCAAGTCCAACACCGGCGAAGGCGGCGAGGACGCCAACCGGTTCAAGGTACTGCACGGCGGAGAAAAATTGTCCGAGATTATCGGCAAGAACCGCATCGAAGCCGACAAGACCATGCTGCCCGGCGATTCCCTGCGTTCGCGCATCAAGCAGGTGGCCTCCGGCCGCTTCGGCGTGACGGCGGAATATCTGGCCAGCGCCGACCAGATCCAGATCAAGATGGCGCAGGGCGCGAAGCCCGGCGAAGGCGGCCAGCTACCCGGCGGCAAAGTGTCGGAATACATCGGCAAATTGCGACACTCGGTGCCCGGAGTGGGCCTGATTTCGCCGCCGCCTCACCATGACATTTATTCCATCGAAGACTTGGCGCAGCTCATCCACGACCTGAAAAACGCCAATCCGTCAGCCTCCATTTCGGTCAAGCTGGTGTCGGAAGTCGGTGTCGGCACGGTGGCGGCGGGCGTATCCAAAGCCAAGGCCGACCACATCGTGATCTCCGGCTTCGACGGCGGCACCGGCGCCAGCCCGCTGTCGTCGATCAGGCACGCCGGCACGCCGTGGGAGTTGGGATTGTCGGAAGCGCAGCAGACGCTGGTGCTGAACAAACTGCGCGGGCGTATCGGCTTGCAGGTGGACGGCCAGTTGAAGACGGGGCGCGATGTATTGATCGGCGCGCTGCTCGGCGCGGACGAATTCGGCTTTGCCACCGCGCCGCTGGTGGTGGAAGGCTGCATCATGATGCGCAAATGCCACCTCAATACCTGCCCGGTAGGGGTTGCCACACAAGACCCGGCCCTGCGCAAAAAATTCACCGGCCAGCCGGAGCACGTGGTGAACTATTTCTTCTTCGTCGCCGAAGAGGTGCGCGAGCTGATGGCGCAGATGGGCATCCGCAAGTTCGAAGACCTGATCGGGCGCAGCGACCTGCTCGACATGCGCGCCGGCATCGAGCACTGGAAAGCCAAAGGCCTGAATTTCAGTAAGGTGTTCCATCAGCCGCAGGTGCCCTCCAAGGTGGCGCGCCGCCATGCGGAAGAACAGGATCACGGGCTCGGGCATGCGCTTGACAACGAACTGATTGCCCGCTCAAAAGAAGCTCTCGACGCGCAGCGGGTAGTCACCATCGACACGCCGATTCGCAACGTGAACCGCACGGTCGGCACCATGCTGTCGCATGAAGTGGTTAAGCGTTACGGCAACGCCGGTCTGCCGGATGACACCATCCGCATCCGCCTGCGCGGTACCGCCGGACAGAGTTTTGGCGCCTTCCTCGCGCACGGCATCACCCTGCAACTCGAAGGCGAAGGCAACGACTACGTGGGCAAGGGACTGTGCGGCGGGCGCATCATCGTCAAGCCGGCCGACGACAGCAAACTGGTGGCGGAAGACAACATCATCGTCGGCAACACCGTGCTGTACGGCGCGACGGCGGGCGAGGTGTATTTTCGCGGTGTAGCCGGCGAGCGTTTCGCGGTGCGCAATTCCGGCGCCAGCGCGGTGGTTGAGGGCGTGGGTGACCACGGCTGCGAATATATGACCGGCGGGCTGGTGGTGGTGCTGGGGCAGACCGGGCGCAACTTCGCGGCCGGCATGTCCGGCGGCGTGGCCTATGTGCTGGATGAAGAGGGCACCTTCCCGCAACGCTGCAACATGGCCATGGTACAACTGGAGGCCGTTCCGGAAGAAGCGGCGGCCAGCGAGACCGGCGAAGTCGAAGCGCATGGCCGCGTCCACTTCAACCATCTGAACAAGGCTGACGAACTGTTGTTGCACGGCAAGATCGAGGAACATCTGCGCTATACCGGCAGCGCGCGCGCCAGACAGATTCTCGACAGCTGGTCTGCCTGCCTGCCAAAATTCGTCAAGGTCATGCCGACCGAATATCGACGCGCGCTGCTGGAAATCGCGGCGCAACAGAAGGAGGCCGCATAATGGGCAAGCCAACCGGATTCATGGAATTCAAACGCCTCAACGAAAGTTATGCGCCGGTCGAACAACGCAAAGGCAATTACCGCGAATTTGTCGCGCATCTGACCGATGCCGAAGCGCAGCAACAGGGCGCGCGCTGCATGGACTGCGGCATCCCGTTCTGCAACAACGGCTGCCCGGTCAACAACATCATCCCCGACTGGAACGACCTGGTGTATCGCGGCAAGTGGCAGCAGGCGCTGGAAGTGCTGCACTCAACCAACAACTTCCCCGAAGTGACCAGCCGCATCTGTCCCGCCCCGTGCGAGGCGGCCTGCACGCTGAACATCAACAACGACGCGGTCGGGATCAAGTCGATCGAGCACGCGATCATCGACAAGGGCGGGGAAAACGGCTGGGTCTTGCCGCAACCCGCGCAGAAAAAGACAGGCAAGAAAGTCGCCGTGGTCGGTTCCGGCCCGGCCGGTTTGGCGGCCGCGCAGCAACTGGCGCGTGCCGGTCATGCGGTGACGGTGTTCGAGAAGAATAGCCGCATCGGCGGTCTGATGCGCTATGGCATTCCGGACTTCAAACTGGACAAACACCTGATCGACTGGCGCATGGCACAACTGGCGGCGGAAGGCGTGAAGTTTCAGACCAACACTTTCGTGGGCAAAGAGGCGCCGGGCAAGGAAGTTGCCAACGACGCGCGGAAAACCGTGAGCCCGCAGCAACTGCAAAAGGATTTCGATGCGGTGATTCTGTCCGGCGGTTCCGAACAGCCGCGCGACCTGCCGGTGCTGGGGCGCCAGCTCAAGGGCGTGCATTTCGCGCTGGAGTTTCTGATTCCGCAGAATAAGGAAGTGGAGGCCATGACACGGCGTAGCGAAGCTTCCGGGGTGGGAATGGCCTCTTCTCACCCGCTCCCGCAAACCGCTGGCTCCGCCAGTAACGTGTCGCGGGTGGAGGGCGATACGAAGAATCCGATCAACGTTGCCGGCAAGCATGTGGTGGTCATCGGCGGCGGCGATACCGGCTCCGACTGCGTCGGCACTTCCAACCGGCAGGGCGCCGCTTCTATCACCCAAATCGAAGTGATGCCGCGCGCGCCGGAGCAGGAGAACAAGGCGCTGACCTGGCCCTACTGGCCAATGAAACTGCGCACCTCCAGTTCGCATGACGAGGGCTGCGAGCGCGACTGGGCGATTGCCACGCAGGCCTTCAACGGCGAGAAGGGTGTGCTCAAGTCGATCAGCGCGGTGCGCGTCGAGTTCAAAGACGGCAAGATGGTCGAAGTGGCGGGCAGCGAATTCGAACTGCAGGCCGATTACGTGTTCCTCGCCATGGGTTTCATCCATCCACTGGCGCAGGTGCTGGACGCGTTCGGCGTGGAGAAGGATGGTCGCGGGAATGCCAAAGCGACGACCGACGGGGCAAACTGCTATCACACCAACGTGGAAAAAGTCTTTGCCGCGGGCGACATGCGCCGCGGTCAGTCGCTGGTGGTATGGGCGATCCGGGAAGGCCGCCAGTGTGCGCGTGCGGTGGATGAGTTTCTGATGGGCTCGTCGGTGTTGCCGCGATAATAAAAACAAATCCACCACAGAGACACGGAGACACGGAGAAAGGCAAGGACAAAAACTGATTCGACAGCACGCCGGGGAATTGCCAGAAGTTGTCAGGGTGTGGGATTGGTTTTTGATTTTGTTTTTCTCCGTGTCTCTGTGTCTCAGTGGTGAAATTCTTTAAGGATTACCATGAATTTCAAAGTCAAAAATGACACCTTTCTGCGCGCCCTACTGCGCCAGCCGACCGACTACACGCCGCTGTGGATGATGCGTCAGGCCGGGCGTTTTTTGCCGGAATATCGCGCGACACGGCGCAAGGCGGGCAGCTTCATGGGCTTGTGCAAGAACACAGACCTGGCGACCGAAGTCACCCTGCAACCGGTCGAGCGTTTTCCGCTGGATGCGGCGATTTTGTTCTCCGACATTTTGACCGTGCCGGACGCGATGGGGCTGGGCTTGTATTTTGCCGATGGTGAAGGCCCCAAGTTTGAGCGTCCGCTGCAAACCGCAGCCGACATCATGGCACTGCATGTGCCCGATATGGGCAAGGATCTGAAATACGTGACCGATGCTGTGGCACAGATTCGACGGACGCTGGACGGGCGCATTCCGCTGATCGGTTTTTCCGGCAGCCCGTGGACGCTTTCCTGCTACATGGTCGAAGGCGGCAGCAGCGACGACTATGCCAAGGTCAAGACCCTGATGTACAAGGAACCAAAACTGATGCATCACGTCCTCGACGTGACTGCGCAGGCAGTGACCGCTTACCTCAACGCGCAGATCGAAGCCGGCGCGCAGGCCGTAATGATCTTCGATTCGTGGGGCGGCGCGCTGTCGCATGCCGCGTTCCACGAATTCTCGCTGGCCTATACCCGGCGCATCATTGACGGCCTGATCAAGGAAAAAGACGGCGTGCGTATCCCCTCCATCGTGTTCACCAAGGGCGGCGGTCTCTGGATTGAGGGCATCGCCGACAGCGGTTGCGATGCGGTCGGACTGGACTGGACCATGGACATTGGCGTGGCGCGGCAGAAAGTGGGGCACAAGGTTGCGCTGCAGGGCAATCTCGACCCTGCGGTTTTGTTTGCCACGCCGGAGGTGATCCGCACCGAAGTGGAGAAGGTATTAAGCAGCTATGGCTATGGCAGCGGCCACGTGTTCAACCTCGGCCACGGCATCTCGCAGCATACCGATCCGGAGAATGTTGCCGCGCTGGTGCAGGCCGTCCACGAGCTCAGTAAAAAGTACCATTAAATCAGGCGAGTCCTGTCGGTTGTGAACAGGTCGTCTGAGACAGCAAAAGCCACGGGTTCGGTTTCCCGTGGCTTTTGTTTTATCAATCTAACCTATTGTTTATTATAACTCTAACAAGGTGGACAAAAATTGGGCGCTAAAATGAAAGTGTATATATCGTGAGCAGTTAGGACTGAATAAGACGAATTTTCCACAAACTTATCCACAGCAAATGTGTATAAGGAAAAATGCTCATATAGTTCAAGGTGATTGGCTAAACTTCATAGAAATGACCCGAGAAAATCACACTAAAACGTCACTGCTTCGCGTCGCGCTGGACGTGCCGTTGTCAACCCTTTTCGATTACAGCGTAAGTGAAGGAATGCCGCTTGAAATCGGCCAGCGCGTGGTCGTGCCGTTCGGACGCAAAGAGGTAGTCGGCATCGCGCTGGCATGGGCGGCAGAGTCCGAGCTGGCAGAGGGGAAGCTGAAATCCGTGGTGCGGGTGCTGGATGATGTGCCGCCGCTGCCGCAGGAATTGCTCGCCTTGCTGCGTTTTTGCAGCGACTACTACCACTATCCGCTGGGTATGGTTGCCTTGTCGGCTTTGCCGGTGCGCTTGCGCGATGCCGCGCCCTTCACGCCGAAGCAGGCGCTGACTTACTGCCTGAGTCCCGCAGGTGAGGCGTTGGATCCGGCGACGCTGCCCAAGCGCCGCGTGGTACAGCGGCGCATCCTGCAGACGCTGCGTCTCGGTCCAAGGAGCGGTGCACAATTGCGCGAGATTTCCGCCAGTGCGCCCGCCGCATTAAAAGTGTTGCTGGAAGCGGGCTGGGTCGAAGCGGATGCGCCCCTGCCGCGCATCGCGCATGTATTCCAGGATGCCCATGCACTGACGGACGAGCAGCAGCAGGCCGTCGATGCCGTTACCCGGCAAAGCGGCTACGGCTGTTTCCTGCTGCACGGCATCACCGGCAGCGGCAAGACCGAGGTGTATGTGCATCTGATGCACGCGATGCTGCAGCCCCGTCCTGAGCTTGGTCGAAGGGGTGGCGGCCAGGTTTTGCTGCTGGTGCCCGAGATCAACCTGACGCCGCAACTCGAGCACTATTTCCGCAGCCGTTTCCCGGAGGTGGAGTTGGTCAGTTTACACAGCGGGCTGGCCGACGGGGAGCGCGCACAGAACTGGCTCAAGGCGCAATCCGGCGCGGCGCGCATCGTGCTTGGAACACGCCTTGCCGTGTTTACCCCGTTGCCGGAACTGAGCCTGATCCTGGTGGATGAAGAACACGATGCATCGTTCAAACAGCAGGATGGCCTGCGCTACTCGGCGCGCGACGTGGCGATTTTCCGCGCCAGCCAGCGCGGTGTGCCAATCGTGCTCGGCTCCGCCACCCCTTCGTTGGAAAGCTGGCACAACGCGCAAAGCGGGCGCTATTGTTTGTTGCAACTGACACAACGCGCGGTGCAGCCGGCGACCTTGCCCGTGGTGCGCTGTCTCGATGTGAACCAACTGCCCGTGCAGGAGGGCTTGAGCGAGCCCTTGCTTGCCGCCATCGAGGCGCGCCTGCAACGACGCGAACAGAGCCTGATCTTTCTGAACCGGCGCGGCTATGCACCGGTGCTGATGTGCACCGCCTGCGGCTGGCTGTCCGAGTGCAAACACTGCGCGGGCAAGCTGGTGCTGCACCGCAAAGACCGCACCCTGCGCTGCCACCATTGCGGTTTTCAGCAGCGCGTGCCGCACACCTGCCCGACGTGTGGCGACGCCGACCTGAAGCCGGTCGGTCTCGGCACCCAGCGCATGGAAGAAGCGTTGCAAACTCGTTTCCCGCAAGCGCGTATCCTGCGTGTGGATCGTGACAGCACGCGCAGCAAAGGCGCGTGGAGTGCGATGCGCAAACAGATTCACGACGGCGAGGCTGACATACTGATCGGCACCCAGATGCTGGCAAAAGGACATGATTTTCCCAACCTCACCCTGGTCGGTGTGGTCAGTCCCGACGGGGCGTTGTACAGCGCCGACTTTCGCGCGGCGGAAAAACTTTTCGCCCAGCTCACGCAAGTCGGCGGGCGCGCCGGGCGCGCCGACAAGGCGGGCGAGGTGATCGTGCAGACCGCCTTTCCCAACCATCCGCTGTTCCAGGCTTTGCGTGTGCACGACTATGCGAGCTGGGCGCAGACCCTGCTGGCCGAGCGGCGCATGGCCGGCTTCCCGCCATTCGTGTATCAGGCCCTGTTGAGCGCGGAGGGAAAACAGGAAAGCGAACCTTACCGTTTTCTGCAACAGGCGCGCGCCGCCGCCCTGGTGCTGGGCATGCCGATGGAAGTCTATGGCGTGGTGCCGGCCGCGATGCCGAAACGCGCCAATCATTACCGCGCGCAGTTGCTGGTGCAGAGCGAACAGCGCAAAGCGTTGCAGGAATTTCTGCGCGCCTGGAAGCCCAAGCTGGACGCCCTGCCCGCCGCCAAATTGCGCTGGGTGCTGGATATAGACCCACTGGAATTCTAGGGAATGCCCTGATCGCACTATCAGTTAATGCCGCGCGCAGGTCTATAATGGCGCGAGTTTAATCACTGTAGGGAGCGCAAAATGAAAGAGATTCAAAGATTCACCCTGGCCGATTTGACATTACCGATGAAAACCCTGTTCTCCGGTTACCTGCTGGTAATCGGTCTGGGTCTGTTATTCGCAGGCGGTCAGATCATGCTGACCCACGGTATGGCGGACGGCAAGGTCGGCCTGTCCGTGGACGACATCGTGTACAGCTATTACGGCAATCGCGCGGGCGGTTCCAAGCTGGTGTCCAAGCTTAACGGTTCGATGAAGGACAATGCCCCGCCGGAGGTGCGCATGGACATGATCAAATGGGCGGAAGCGGGCGGGCCGCAAGACCAGTGGGACGAAAAAATCTCGATGGATGTTGAGCAGTATTGTTCGCCCTGTCATGCGAATATCCCGACCCTGCCGGACATCAGCGACCGCGAAAAGATGAACCAGATGATCCAGGTTGATGAAGGGCAGTCGATGTCCACTCTCACCCGGGTTTCGCATATTCACCTGTTCGGCATTGCCTTCATCTTTTTCTTCGTCGGCTGGATTTTTACCTATGCCACCGGCATTTCGCAGATGAACAAGGCAATCGTCATTTCGGTGCCATTCCTGTTCCTGATCGTTGACGTGCTGTCCTGGTGGCTGACCAAATGGAACCCGAACTTCGCCTGGTTCGTCATCATCGGCGGTTTCGGTTACAGCGTCGCAGCCTCCATCATGATTTTCACTTCGCTGTATCAGATGTGGTTCTCGCCGCACCGCGCCGCCAAACCCCAGGATCCTACTCCGCAGTGACCGGGATCAAAAAAAGCGGGGATGACCTGCTTGCCGCCATCGCCGCCGTCACGGGCGGCGATGGCGTTTTGACGGGGGCCGCCGCAACCGCGCATTACAAGGACTGGCGCGGGCGCTATCAGGGCGAGGCGCTGGCGGTGGTGTTTCCGTCGGATACGCAGCAGGTCAGCGCGGTGGTGAAGCTGTGCGCGGAGAAGCGCGTCGCCATCGTGCCGCAGGGCGGCAACACCAGTTTGTGCGGCGGCTCCGTGCCGTTGACCGGCGGCGCCCCGCAGATCGTCCTCAATCTCTCGCGCATGAACCGCATCCGCAACATGGATGCGGTGAACTACACCATGACGGTCGAGGCGGGTTGCAAGCTGGCTTCGCTCTATGCGGCACCGGAGCAGGCCGACCGCCTGTTCCCGCTGGGTCTGACCGCCATCGCGCCGTATTGCGAGATCGGCGGCAATCTCTCCACCAACGCCGGCGGTATCAACGTGCTGCGCTATGGCACTGCGCGCAATCTGGTGCTGGGGCTGGAAGTCGTGCTGCCGGATGGGCGCATCTGGGATGGCCTGCGCCGCCTGCGCAAGGACAACAGCGGCTATGATCTGAAACAACTGTTCATCGGCGCGGAAGGCACGCTCGGCATTATCACCTCCGCCGTGGTCAAACTCTTTCCGTTGCCCAAAGCGGTGGCGACGGCCTGCATCGCGGTGCGCGATCCCGCCGCCGCGGTGGCACTGCTGTCCCATCTGCGCGCTATCTGCGGCGATACGATCAACGCTTTCGAACTGATCTCGCGTTCCTGCCTCAACCTGGTGTTCAAGCATATCGGCGACACGCAGGAACCGTTCGCCGTGCAACACGAATGGATTGTCATCACCCAACTGGCGAATGTCCTGCCCGCGCCGCTGGATGCGGCACTGCGTGAAGCGCTGGTTTCCTTCGGCGCAGGGGTCGCCGATTTCACCATCACCACCGACAAAATCGAAGCTGAACGCTGGTGGAAGCTGCGCAAGAACATCGCCGAGGCGCAAAAGGCCGAAGGCATCAGCATCAAGCACGACATCTCGGTGCCGGTCAGCCGCGTGGCCGAGTTCATTGCGCAAGCCGGCAGTGCCTTGCGTAATGCTTTTCCCGGTATCCGCATCGTCGCCTTCGGCCACATGGGCGACGGCAACATTCACTACAACATTTCCCTGCTGGATGCCGCGTTGAACCAAGCCTTCATCCAGCAGCGCGAGCACGAGGTGAACCGCATCGTGTATGAGGTCGTGCGTGAACTTGAAGGCAGCATCAGCGCCGAGCATGGTGTGGGACAACTCAAGCGCGATGAACTGCCCCGGTATCGCAGCGCGGTCGAGCTGGAACTGATGCGTTCGATCAAGCAAACGCTGGACCCGCACGGGTTGATGAACCCGGGTAAGGTGATCTGAATCTCCGCATCACCCGGAAACCAAAAAAGGAAAGCAGATGGCAAAACAACCCGAAATCACCAACATGGCCTTGTTCTGCGATTTCGAGAACGTGGCGCTGGGGGTGCGCGATGCCAAGTTCGCCCAGTTCGATATCAAGAAAGTGCTGGAACGCCTGCTGCTCAAGGGCAGCATCGTGGTCAAGAAAGCCTATTGCGACTGGGAGCGCTACAAGGAATTCAAAGCCACCATGCACGAGGCCGCGTTCGAGCTGATCGAGATTCCGCATGTGCGGCAAAGCGGCAAGAACTCCGCCGACATCCGCATGGTCGTCGATGCGCTCGATCTGTGCTACACCAAAGCCCATGTCGATAGCTTCGTCATCATCAGCGGCGATTCCGATTTCTCGCCGCTGGTATCCAAGCTGCGCGAGAACAACAAATACGTGATCGGCATCGGCGTGAAAGATTCGACTTCCGATCTGCTTGCGGCCAACTGCGACGAGTTCATCTACTACGACGACCTGGTGCGCGTGCAGGAAGCGAAGAAAAAACAGGCGGCCAAAAAAGCCCCTGCCAAAGCCAAAGCCGCAGCGGCGAAACCCGGCGCTGCCAACGGCGAAGAGGTCAAGAAACAGGAAGTGATGGATTTTCTGGTCGAGACGGTCGAGGGGCTCATCGCCGAGCGCGGCTCGGACGAGAAACTCTGGTACTCGATGGTCAAGCCCACCATGCAGCGGCGCAGACCCGGCTTCAACGAATCGTATTACGGCTACCGATCGTTCAAGGAGTTGATGGAAGACGCGCAGCAGCACAAACGGGTAGTGCTGGTGAAAGACGAGAAATCCGGGCAGTACACCATCCGGCTGACAGCCGCGGATTAAGTGACAGCCTCTTGCCGCCGTCCGCCTGCTTGCCGGGGTGCGCAGCGAGCAGGCGGACGGGTGCGGTCAATCCTCGCTCATTTGGTTTGCTGATAGTGCGGTGAACGCGGTCCGGTTAGCACGCCGTTCGTCTGTGGAGCGGCCAGGAGGCGCTGGTCGGCGATGGCGGCGTAATTGAAGGCGGCATCGGTGACGGTGTCGCCGATTTGTTTAATGACGGCGGAAACCAGGGCGCCAATCAGTCCGCCCTGGTTTTGTTGCTGTTCGGCGGACGAGGCGGCAGCCTGTCCCTGCCACAGCAGTTGGCCGCTGCGCAAATCAATGATTCGCCCCTCGACGGCCACCCGGGTGTCGCTGGAGATGACTTTGTAGGTTGTCCCGTAGTCGATCACCCTGATATAGACAGCCGCATCGGCGCCAAAAAATTCATGCAGTTTCTGTGGCGAGACTTCCTGAATGTCGGCGGCATTATCGAGGCCGTTCTGGCGGAATGTTTCGGCAACCAGGGCGATCGGGAACACGTAATAGCCGCCTTCCGCGAGCGGTCGCACAGCATGCGCCCAGACGCCGGCGGTCGCGTTGACTTCCGGCGAGTCGTTGAGCGGCGGCAAAACCAGCATTGATGCCGGACGCGCCTGTTTGAATGCGCTGTAGTCATAAGGGGTAGGCGGGGTGGCGCAAGCCGGGAGAAAAATCGCCAAAGCCATCAAGACTCCGGTGCGGGAGGAAAATAATTTTCGGGTTTTCATTGCTTCACCTGTTTTGTGTCGGCCGCGCCGAGGCGATTGAGTAATTTATCCATGTACAGCGCGGATTCCGGGAAGGCCACTTTTTCCGCGCGCCACAGATTGCCCGCTTCGGCGGTGTTTCCTGCGGACAGGTAAAGCATTCCCAGGTGCGCGCGGAAACCCGGCGGCAAGGCATCGCCGGCTGCCGCGGCGCGCTCCGCCTGCAACTGCAGTTGGTTGATTTGTTCATCGGGAGTGGTTTCCGCCGGCACCAGCGTCTCGTACTGCAGGCGCGTGAAGTTTTCCCATGAATACAATGTTTTTGGCGGCGGTGTGGCACAGCCCGCCAGCAGGCTGATCACGGCGATACCGATTGCGCCCCGGGTTGCGTGCGCGATGAGTTTCATTGGCGCGCACCCTTGTCGCCCCACTGGCCGCCATCCAGTCCGGTTACCAGGTTGTCAACCGCTTCGCGCATGGCCAGGTCAAGCACTTTGCCGTTCAGCGTGGCATCGTAGCTGGCGGTGCCGCCAAAGCCGATCACTTCACGCTCGGACACCTGGTATTCGCCCGCGCCGCGCGCCGAGTACGCCACTTCGGAGGTAAGGCTGTTGACGATGTTCAGGGTTATTTTGGCGTAGGCGATCTGTTTCTTGCCGCGGCCGAGAATGCCAAACAACTGTTTGTCCCCCACCGTCTTGCGCCCGAATTCTGAAATGTCGCCGGTAACCACGAATTGGGCACCGCGCAAGGCCAGACTGCGTCCCTGCAATTTGGCTTCCTTTTCGGTTTCCGCCATGTTTTCGCGGTCTTGCACGCTAAAGCGTTGCGACTGCTGCAGGTGCGCCACGAGGGTGGTTTTGGCCTGACTACCCAAACGATCCGCGCCGTCGGAGAAGACGCCGCGCAAATAGCCGGAACGATTGTCAAACTTGCCCACGGAGACGGCAACGCGCGGCCCAGAATACGGCGCAGCCGCCGCCTGCACTTTGGCCACCTGTAATGCCTGTGAACTTTCGGTGGTGCAACCGCCCAGCGCGAAAACGCCGGCTGTCGCCGCCGCGACCATTATTTTGCCAATCATTGTTCTTCTCCTTTGATGAAATTTAACCGAATTCCCGTTTGCCAAAATGCTGCCGGCGCGGATTGTACCGTTGGCTCTTGCAGGTGTCATAAGTAAAATGCACCCCCCGATTTATTGTCCGCCGCGCGAGGGATGCCCGAGCGTGGAATAGAGCCGGTCAAGTAACGCTTTCCCTCTGCTGAAACTGCCCGCGCTGCGTTTCTCCGCCAGAGACTGGCGGATGCGGCGCAGCAATCTGGCGTAGGGAGGGGCGGTCAGGTAGTGGTGCAGCGGGGTGTGGTTGCGGACGATCCCGATGATTTTTTGCGCATTGCCGGGAATCTCCAAATCCAATGGTTCCGGGTGTGCCGCCGATTTTTTTTGCACCATGATCGTGATGTTGCCGCCATCGGGCGAAAGGGAGAGTTCGGAAAAAGCAAACCCGGCTTTTTCGGTCATTTTGCGCAAGGTGGCCAGGTTGAAGTTGAACAGGTGTGCCTCGTGGAAGGTGCTTCGAGGCGACTGGCAGGTGGCTTCGATATTGGGCACCTCGATCACCAGCATTCCCTCCGGTTGCAGCAGCTCATGCAGTTTCAACAGCACATTGAAAGGATTTTCGGTGTGTTCCAGCACGTGCCAGATGGTGATGAGCCCGAGGTTTTTTTCCGGCAACGCGACATCCTGCACAAAGCCGACCCGGACGTTCAAGCCATATTCGCGAATAGAATAGTCGGCGTAACCCCTGTTGGGTTCAATCCCCTGCACGTCGTGGCCGAGAGTTTTGAGCAGATAGGCAAACTCCCCGCCGCCCGAGCCGACATCCAGGACGCGCATTTTATTAGCCAGCAGCCGTCGGATTTTTTCGTGGCGAGACAACGCCACATTGCCGGCTCTCAATATGTGCTTGGGTTTGGGAGAATAAGTGCCCTTGTAACTGACCCGGTAATCATCCTCGTAGAAATCGCGCGGGTTATGCGGTAGCGGGTCAGACCAGACTAGCCCGCACTTTGGGCAAATCACAGTTCTCAGCGGCGTGTTGCTGCGACAGCGATTGGCAAGAACCCTAGCCCCGGTGGTGCCGCAGAGATAGCACGCGGCGGCACCCGACGCCAATTCATTCGATTCAATTCCCATCATTTTCCTTGCCAATTTATTATTGCGACTGCGGACGTTAAAGAAACTGCCGCTTTCCGGTTCAATCGCTTCCGGATTTGAGAATAACCCAATTGTAAAACACGGAGCCAAACTTTGGGCCGCTTGCGGGGTCGGCGGCTGAAGCCGCAGGTAGCCGTTGCAATGCTATAGTCCGCCCGCTCCCCCACCTCAACCCTGCCCCGGAGAGAGGGGGCAATTGAATCGCTAGGCGATGATTATTCTTCTTCTGGTGCTGTTTCATGTCCCGCTGTCCTCAACTTCAAATCCCATTTGTCCGATTTATTCGCGCAGGCCTTGCGCGCGGTGGCCCCCGGGCATGACGGGTGGGCTGTGCTGATCGAACGGCCCAAGCAGGCCGCGCATGGCGACTATGCCTGCAATCTGGCGAAGAAACTGGCCAAGCCGCTGCGCAAGAACATCGCCGAGGCGCAAAAGGCCGAAGGCATCAGCATCAAGCACGACATCTCGGTGCCGGTCAGCCGGGGCGCGGAGTTCATCGCGCAAGCCGACACCGCCTTTCGCAGCGTTTTCCCAGAATCCGCATCGTCGCCTTCGGTTTGTTGAACGATTTGCTAACGCTAATTTACCGAATCGAAGCAGTGGCTACCCACCGATTATTTACAGCAGTTTAGGGGCTCAATCATCCACAATACGGCTTGGATATTGTCTTCTGGCAAACTGCAATACAGTTCCGAAAGCGGGGTGATAAGCGGCTCTGGTGTCTGCAAATGCTATAATCCACGCCTCTTTAACGGGCATGGCGATGATGCCACCCCTGAAAATAAAACTCGCCATGCCCGTTTCCCACACCCCAACCCTCCCCCGGAGGGAGAGGGGGCAAACAAGTCGCTACGCGAGATTCACGTTTAATGGTGCTGTTTCATGTCCGCTGCCCTGAATTTCAAATCCCATTTATCCGATCTGTTTGCGCAGGCTTTGCGCGAGGTGGTACCCGATCAGGGTGGCGCGACCGTTCTGATTGAGCGTCCAAAACTTGTTGCGCATGGCGATTACGCCTGCAACCTGGCGATGCAGCTCGCCAAGCCGCTGCGCAAATCACCGCGCGATATTGCCAACGCGTTGATTGCGGCATTGCCGAAGTCTGAGGTCATCGAGAAAGTCGAGATCGCGGGGGCCGGTTTCATCAACGTGTTTATCACTACCGCGGCCAAGCAGGACGTGGTGCACGGCGTGCTGGTCGCCGGGGCGGGCTACGGCCATATGCACACAGGCGCCGGGCGCAAGGTGGGGGTGGAGTTTGTCTCGGCCAATCCGACCGGGCCGTTGCATGTCGGCCACGGGCGCGGCGCGGCGGTGGGCGATTGCCTGTGCAACGTGCTGCATGCGGCGGGCTGGAGTGTGACGCGCGAGTTTTATTACAACGATGCCGGGGTGCAGATCGACAATCTGACGCGCTCGGTGCAACTGCGCTGCAAGGGCATCACGCCGGACGATCCGGCTTGGCCGGAGTCGGGTTATCGCGGCGATTACATCCTGGATGTGGCGAATGCCTACATGGCAAAAGAACCGGTCGAGGCCGATGACCAACATACTGTTGGCAAAGGCGATGCGGACGATGCCGAGGCGATCCGTCATTTCGCCGTGGCCTATCTGCGACGCGAGCAGGATCTGGATTTGCGCGCCTTCCGCGTCGAGTTTGATGTGTTCTCGCTGGAATCGGCGCTGTATGCCGAAGGCAAGGTGGAAGAGACGGTGCGGCGCCTGATCACCAGCGGCCACACTTACGAACAGGACGATGCATTGTGGCTGCGCACCACAGATTTTGGCGACGACAAGGACCGCGTGATGCGCAAGACTGACGGCGGCTACACCTACTTCGTGCCGGACGTGGCCTACCATCTGGAGAAGTGGCGGCGCGGTTTTGAGCGTGTGATCAACGAACAGGGTTCGGATCACCATTCAACCATCACCCGTGTACGCGCCGGGCTGCAGGCGCTGGATGCGGGCATTCCGCAAGGCTGGCCGGATTACGTGCTGCACCAGATGGTGACCGTGCTGAAGAACGGCGAAGAAGTGAAGATATCCAAGCGCGCCGGCAGCTATGTCACGCTGCGCGACCTGATCGACGAAGTGGGCTGCGACGCGACGCGCTACTTCCTCGCCGCGCGCCATCCCGATTCGCAACTGGTGTTCGACATTGATCTGGCGAAATCGCAGAGCAACGACAATCCGGTGTATTACATCCAGTATGCCCACGCGCGCATTCATGCGGTGCTGACACAATGGGGCGGGGACCGACAGACTTTGCATCAGGTGGAGGTGAGCGCGCTGGACAGCGAATATGAAACCGCCCTGTTGCAGCGTCTGATCGATTTCCCGCAGGTGATCGAACAAGCCGCGGAAGATCTCGCACCGCACCTGATCGCCTTTTATCTGAAGGAATTGGCGGCGGATTTCCATAGCTATTACAATGCCTCGCGTTTTCTGGTCGAGGACGGCCGGGTCAAGCTGGCGCGGCTGGCGCTGATCGCGGCCGTGGCGCAGGTGTTACGGAACGGATTGGCACTGCTCGGTGTCACAGCTCCCGAGCAAATGTAGTTTGACGAAGGAATTGAAGATGGCAAACGGCAACTCGGCAGGCAAGAAATCCAAGGCGGCGGCTTCAATGATCGTTGGCATGGTACTCGGGGTGGTGATCGCCGGATGCATTGCGTGGTTTATGACGCAGCGAACTTCTTCCGCATTCAAGGAGCCGCCGGTCGCCAGAGAAACCGCCAAACCTTTGCCCCCGCCGGTCGTCGCGTCGCCCGCGCCGCGCGCCAACGCGCCGCAACCGGCGCAGCAATTCGAGTTCTACCGAGAGTTGCCTGACAAAGCGGGCGGCACAAGCAAGCGCAGTCCGCCCACCGTCGTCAGGCCGGAGGTCACGATCGGCGATACGACACCTTATCTGGTGCAGGCGGGATCGTTCCAAAACGCGGCCGATGCGGAAAAGCTGAAAGCCAAGCTGGCCCTGGTCGGCCTGGAAGCGAGTGTGCAGAGTGTCGATCTGCCCGGCAAAGGGATCTGGCATCGCGTCCGTCTCGGTCCATTTCAGGGGTTGGGCGCAGCGAATGAAACGATTGCCAATTTGAAATCGAACGGTGTCGCCAATGCCACCGCCCTCCACGCCCAATAATAAGGAGATGAAGATGAAGCTGTTGCATAAACTGATTGCGGTGCTGTTGTTGCTGGTTGCCACACAAGTCCAGGCGGATGTCGTGGCCGGTCGCGATTACAAGGTGATGAGCCCGGCACAGCCGACCAGCAGTGGCAGCAAGGTTGAGGTGCTGGAGTTCTTCTTTTACGGCTGTTCGCATTGCTATTACTTGCACGGCCCGTTGAGTGCCTGGGAAAAGAAGATGCCCAAGGATGTGAACCTGCAATTCGTACCGGTCATCTTCCGCGACACCTGGGAGCCGATGGCGCGAACTTTCTATGCGCTGGAGGCGCTGGGCGAGCGCGAAAAATTGCACAACGATCTGTTCGAGGCGTGGAATGTGTTCAACACCGACTTGAGCGACGAGCAGAAAATCACCGCGTTCGTGGCCAAACGCGGGGTGGATGCCCAAAAATTCGGTGCGGCTTATAACTCGTTCTCGCTCGCCGGGAAGGTCGCGCGCAGCAACCAGCTGGTGCGCAGTTACGCCATTCGTGGCACACCCACCATCGCGGTGGATGGAAAATACATCATCACCGGTCTGGAGCCGGCGGATACTGTTCGCGTGCTGAACGAAGTGATCGAGATCGCGCGCAAGGAGAGACGCGCCGGCAAGCGTTGATGCGCGTCGTCATCACCGGCGCGTCGAGCGGCATCGGTCTGGCCCTCGCGCGCCATTATCTTGAACGCGGCGCATACGTCGCCGTCCTTGCCCGCCGCGGCGAGTTGCTGCAAACCCTTGCAGCGGAATTTCCCGATAAAGTGTTTTGCTACGCGCTGGATGTGCGCGATGCGGTGGCGCTCCGCGTTGCCGCCGCCGATTTCATCGCGCGCGCCGGCGTGCCGGACATTGTGATCGCCAATGCCGGTATCAGCCGCGGCGTTATGACCGAATATGCCGAGGACATGGACGCCTTTCAGCAGGTGATGGACATCAACGTGCTCGGCATGGCGAAGACCTTCCAGCCGTTCATTCATGCCATGCGAGAGGCGCGGCAAGGCAAGCTGGTCGGCATCGCCAGCGTCGCCGGTTTTCGCGGCCTGCCTGGCTCCGAGGCGTATTCGGCTTCCAAAGCGGCGGCAATTGCCTATCTGGAAAGTCTGCGCGTCGAGTTGCGCGACAGCGGTGTCAATGTGGTGACGATTTGCCCCGGTTACATCCGCACGCCGATGACCGACGTGAACGATTTCCCCATGCCTTTCCTGCTCGACGCGGATGACGCAACGCGGCGCATCGCGCGCGCGATCGGGCGCGCCACGTCGTTTGCCGTCATCCCGTGGCAGATGGCCGTGGTCGGCTGGTTGTTGCGCCGCCTGCCCAACTGGCTGTACGACAGATTGTTCAACAAGGCACCGCGCAAGCCGCGCAGAAACGACTAATGGCCATCTATCAAAAATTCATCCGGGGCGGCGTGCCGGAATATCTGGCACGCTATTACTGGTGGGCCTATCTGTGGGACAAGAGCATCTGGTTCTTCGATCACCAGCCGATTATCAACGCCATTCTGTTTGGGCAGTACGACACGCTGCTCAATAAAACGCTGGCGCACATCGAGCGCAAGTCCGGGGCAAAGCTGTTGCAGCTCACCTGTGTGTACGGCAAGCTCACCCCCTCGCTGTTGCACCACACCGACAACGAAGTGCATTTGTGCGATGTCGCCGTCGGTCAGTTGGAGCTGGCACGCGGCAAAATAACGGAGGTTGCCGACCGCTGCCACTTGGCGCGCATGAACGCCGAGTCGTTGGGCTACGCCAACGAAGCATTCGACCAGGTCATCCTGTTCTTCCTCTTTCACGAGTTGCCACCACAGGCGCGACAGCATGTGTACGACGAGATCGCGCGCGTGCTGAAACCGGGCGGCTCGGTGCTGATCACTGAATACGGCAGCACACCGCATTGCCATTGGCTGTATCGTTTCCGGCCGTTCCGTTTTGTTCTGGGGCATCTGGAGCCGTTTCTGCCCGGATTCTGGCAGGAAGATGTGCACGCCAAACTGAATGAGGCAATACTGAAGCAGGGCAAGGCACTGGCAGCAGGGCCGCATGTCGAACACTGCTTCGGCGGCTTCTATCGCGTCATGCGTTTCGACCTTCAGGATTGATTCAAGGTCAGGGAACACTGCATTCACGGTCGCTGCGCAGGCGCAGGAAGCGCGCGAAACGCGGGATGCCGGTCTTGGCATTGACCCCGTTGTGGCGATAGGTCACCCAGCAGCCGAGCGCGGGCGGCGCGCGCCGTTCGGCATCAGACAAACCTGAACCCAGCCTGAAGCGCAGTCCCGCCTCTGTCTCCACCTCCAGCGCGCCGAGCATCCCGGCATATTTTCCCTGCCCCGGCAGATGCGCGACCACCCGCGCTTCCGCATCCAGATACGGTTTGAGTTTGAGCAGATCGTCGTTGCGTTCAGCCCGGTACAGCGCGCTGCCGCGATGCAGCATCAGCCCCTCGCCGCCCAGTTTGACGACGCGATCAAGCGCGGCGCGCAACGCGGCGACATTCCTGACTCTGAACTGTTCGACATGCCGCACCCAGGGTCGGTTGATGTCAACCACGATGCGCCCCAGTTCTGTATCGCGTTCGCTGAAACTGCCGGGATGTGCGGGCAGGTCGAACAGCATGAATTTGATCTCGCGCCATGCGGCATCATCCGGTTCAGCTTGGCGAATCGTAGATACCGCCTGCGCAAAACGTCCGCGCCCCGCCCACAGTTCGCCGTCGATCGGAATCGCCGGCCAACTCGCGGTGAACCATGCCGGCGCATGAATACGCTCGCCGCCGCGTGTGAGTAACTGCCTGCCGTCCCAGTAGCCGCGCACGCCATCATACTTTTCGCTGACCCAATATTCCGCCAAAGGGACACCTTCACGATAGATATTGGCCAGCATCAGCGGCGGCTGCGTGCCGGCGAAAAGCGGAATGGGTAGTTGAAGCAGGAAGAGTACAAGCAAAACCGATGTAAGCATCTGCTTCATTTTCACCTCCGTTATACCGGCTCAGGCCGGTATCCAGCTAAATCAAAGGGCTGTGTAGCAGGCAAAACGAGCCGATTGTGGCGAGTTTCGAGGGGCGGCCAAACCCAAGGCATTGTCCGCATATGCGGGATATTTTCTGCAACTGGATACCGGCCTGCGCCGGTATGACGGCAAATTATCCTGCCAGCTTCTGCTTCAGGATGTCGTTCAGCTGAGCCGGGTTCGCTTTGCCTTTGCTGGCCTTCATGGCGAGACCGACAAAGAAACCGAACAGCTTGTCCTTGCCGCTGCGATATTCCGCCACCTTGTCCGCATTGGCGGCAATGATTTCATCCACCAGCGCTTCGATCGCGCCGCTGTCGGAAACTTGCTTGAGGCCTTTGGTTTCGATGAGGGTATTGATGCCTTTGGTTACCTCTTCAAGTGAATCACCTATGACCAGTTCTGCCTCCTTGGGTGTCCAGAGGTGATCGAATATCTGCTTGGCGGCGTTATTTGAAATCGTTCCATCGACGATTCGGCCAATCAGAACGGCTAATTGTATGGGCTTGATCGGTGCATCGGTGATGTTCTTGTCCTCACGGTTGAGTCGTGCGGAAATCTCCCCCTGCATCCAATTGGCAAGCTGCTTGGCCTGCGCCGGCCCGGCACTCAGTGCCGCCTCAAAGTAGTCCGCCATCTCGCGTGAGGCGGTGAGGAGGCTCGCATCGTAAGCGGAGAGGCCAAGCGCGCTGACATAACGCGACTGCTTGCTCTGCGGCAGCTCCGGCAGCGTGGCGCGCACCTGCTCGATCCACTCCGGCGAAATCTCCAGCGGCAACAGATCGGGGTCGGGAAAATAGCGATAGTCGTGCGCGTCTTCCTTGCTGCGCATCATGCGCGTCTCGCCGCTGTCCGGGTCGAACAGGATAGTCGCCTGCTGCACGGTGCCGCCGTTCTCAATCGTGTCAATCTGCCATTGCACTTCGTAATCGATGGCCTGCTGCATGAACTTGAACGAGTTCAGGTTCTTGATCTCGCGCCGCGTGCCCAGTGGCTGGCCGGGCTTGCGCACCGACACGTTCACGTCGCAGCGGAACGAGCCTTCCTGCATGTTGCCGTCGCTGATGCCGATCCAGCGCACCAGCGAGTGCAGGGCTTTGGCGTAGGCCACCGCCTCGGCGGCGCTCGCCATGTCCGGCTCGGACACGATCTCCAGCAGCGGCGTGCCGGCGCGATTCAGGTCGATGCCGGTCATGCCGTGGAAATCGCCGTGCAGCGACTTGCCCGCGTCTTCTTCCAGATGGGCGCGGGTGATGCGCACGGTTTTTTCATACGGCTTGGCGTTTCCGGACAGCGGCACGACCTGAATCGTCAGCGCGCCCTGCCCCACGACCGGCAAGTCCATCTGGCTGATCTGGTAACCCTTGGGCAGGTCGGGATAGAAATAATTCTTGCGCGCGAACACCGATCGCGGCGCAATGTGCGCGCCGGTCGCCAAACCAAATTTGATCGCGCGTTCCACCGCGCTCCTGTTCAACACCGGTAGCACGCCCGGCAGCGCCAGACTCACCGCATCGGCTTGCGTGTTCGGTTCCGCGCCGAACGCGGTCGAAGCGCCGGAGAAGATTTTTGTATTGGTCGAGAGCTGGGTGTGTACTTCCAGCCCGATGACGATTACCCAAGTCATGCTTATTCCTGATCGATGGTTTTTTGGCGCAATTCGCGCAATCCGGCGGGCATTTTGAGCGTCTGCAAATCCCACCCTTCGATGCGCAGGACATCATCCAGGCATTGTTCTAACTCCGCATGTGCTTTGCGAGTGGAATCTGCAATGCGGTGATGAACTTCTTCCAAAACACTTCCCTTGCTGATGCAGTTACTTTGATAGGCGAATACCTTCCTCAGTCGCAACAATTCTTCCGCGACTTGTGACGGACACGCGCACATATAAATCAAGGCTTCTTCAATAATATCTTCGAGCTGTTGGTTGCTATAACGGATAAGCAAGTGATCCATGACTTAAAGCTCCATTCCTGTTGGGCTTCGACCGTGCCAGTCGGTCGCCAGTTGATATTGGTGCGCGACGTTGAGCATGCGCGCCTCGTCGAAATAGTTGCCGATGATCTGCAGGCCCACCGGCATGTTGTTTTCCCCGAAACCGCATGGGATGGACATGCCGGGCAGACCCGCCAGGTTCACCGCGATGGTGTAAATGTCGGACAGATACATCTGCACCGGGTCGTCGCCTTTTTCGCCCAGTTTGAACGCGGTGGTGGGCGAGGTCGGCCCCATGATCACGTCGCACTGTTTGAATGCCTCGGCAAAGTCCTGCGCGATCAGGCGGCGGATACGTTGCGCCTTGATGTAGTAAGCGTCGTAATAGCCGTGGCTTAGCACATAAGTGCCGATCATGATGCGGCGCTTCACTTCCGCGCCGAAACCCTGCGCGCGGGTCTTCTCGTACATATCGGTGAGGTCGCCATATTCAGGCGCGCGGTAGCCGTAGCGCACGCCGTCGAAGCGCGACAGGTTGCTCGACGCTTCCGCCGGCGCCAGCACGTAATACACCGGCACCGACAGCTTGGAATTCGGCAGGCTGATCTCGACCACGGTCGCGCCCAGTTTTTTGTATTCGGCGATGGCGGCTTCGACTGCTTTGGCCACATCGCTGCCCATGCCTGCCGCGAAAAACTCTTGCGGCAAGCCGATGCGCAGGCCGTTCAAGGGTTTGTTCAGGTCGCGCGCGTAGTCTTCCGTGTCGCGTTGCAGCGAAGTGGAATCGCGCTCGTCAAACCCCGCCATCGTATTCAGCATCAGCGCCAGGTCTTCCGCGCTGCGCGCCATCGGCCCGGCCTGGTCGAGGCTGGAAGCGAAGGCGATCATGCCGTAGCGCGAGCACACACCGTAGGTGGGCTTCAGGCCGGAGATGCCGCACAGCGCGGCGGGCTGGCGGATCGAACCGCCGGTGTCGGTGCCGGTTGCCGCCGCGCACAGGCGCGCCGCCACCGCCGCCGCCGTGCCGCCGGAGCTGCCGCCGGGCACGCGTTGCGTATCCCATGGATTTTTCACCGGACCATAATAGGAAGTCTCGTTGGACGAGCCCATGGCGAACTCGTCCATGTTGGTCTTGCCGAGGATGACCGCGCCGGCGTTGTTGAATTGCGTGATGACGTGGGCGTCGTAGGGCGAGACGAAGTTATGCAGCATCTTCGAGCCGCAGGTGGTGAGCCAGCCTTTGGCGCAAAAAATATCCTTTTGCGCGAGCGGGATACCGGTCAGCGCATCGGCCTTGCCTGCGGCGAGACGCTGGTCGGCGGCACGCGCCTGGGCCAGTGACAGCTCGGGATTCAGCGTGATGAAGGCGTTGAGTGCCGGGTTCAATCGGGCAATGCGATCGAGGTAGAGCTGGGTCAGCTCGACGCTGGAAATCTTGCGGGAAGTGAGGGCGGTGCCGATTTGCCTGAGGCTGGATTTAAACATGGGCTTATTCGATGACTTGGGGAACGAGATAAAGACCGGCTTCGACCTGAGGCGCGATCGCCTGGAACAGCACACGCTGGTTGCTGTCGGTGACGACATCAACGCGCAGACGCTGCGCCAGATCCTGGCTGTGCGACATCGGCTCCACGCCGTCTGTATCCACGGCTTGCATCTCGGCGATCAGGCCAAAGATGCCGGACAGCTGATTGCGGGCGGCTTCGACCTCGTTTTCATCCATCGCCAGGCGCGCCAAGCGGGCGATTTTTTCGACATCAAGGGTGCTTAAAGACATGGCAAAAACTTTATTTAAACAAAGTCGATAGGGTATCATACGCGCCCATTCGGGGCACCTCTTTAGACTACGGGATACAACATGTTCGGACTTTTCAAGGGCTATTTTTCCAACGACCTTGCCATTGACCTCGGTACGGCGAATACGCTGATCTGGCTGCGCGGTCACGGGGTGGTGCTGGACGAGCCGTCAGTGGTGGCGATCCGCCAGGAAGGCGGACCCAACGGCAAGAAGGTGATCCAGCAGGTCGGGATTGCCGCCAAGCAGATGCTGGGACGCACGCCGGGCAACATCACCGCCATCCGCCCGATGAAGGACGGCGTGATCGCCGACTTCACCGTGACCGAGCAGATGCTCAAGCATTTCATTCGCCGCGTGCACAAATCCAGCATCTTCACCCCCAGCCCGCGCATCGTGATTTGCGTGCCGTGCGGCTCGACCCAGGTTGAGCGCCGCGCCATTCGCGAATCGGCGTTTGGCGCGGGCGCGCGCCGCGTCGAACTGATTGAGGAGCCAATGGCGGCGGCGATCGGCGCCGACCTGCCGGTGGAGGATGCAACCGGTTCGATGGTGGTCGATATTGGCGGCGGCACGACGGAAGTGGGTGTGATCTCGCTTGGCGGCGCGGTGTATTCCGGCTCGGTGCGGGTCGGCGGCGACAAATTCGACGACGCCATCATCAATTACATCCGGCGCAATTACGGCATGCTGATCGGCGAGACCACGGCCGAGCAGATCAAAAAGGAGATCGGTTCCGCTTTCCCCGGCAGCGAAGTGCGCGAGCTGGAAGTGAACGGTCGCAATCTGGCGGAAGGCGTGCCGCGCAGTTTCACCATCTCCAGCAACGAGATTCTGGAAGCGCTGACCGATCCGCTAAATAGTATCGTCAGCGCGGTGAAGACCGCGCTGGAACAGACCCCGCCCGAACTTGGTGCGGACATCGCCAGCAAAGGCATGGTGCTGACCGGCGGCGGCGCCCTGCTGCGCGACCTCGACCGCCTGCTGATGGAAGAGACCGGCCTGCCGGTGGTGATCGCCGACGATCCGCTGACCTGCGTGGTGCGCGGTTCGGGCAAGGCGCTGGAGAGCATGGACAAATACACGAATATCTTCACTTCAGATTGATTCAGCGGTGCTGGAAGACACGCGCTCGTTACCTTTTTTCAATCGCGGCCCGAGCGCGGTCGCGCGACTGGTTTTTTTCTCGTTACTTTCCCTGATGTTGCTGTTCGTGGATGCACGCTACCGTTATCTGGAATCCACGCGTCAAGTCATTGCCGTCATCATCTATCCCTTGCAGCGCCTGACGACACTGCCCGGCACACTCTGGCACGACGGTTCAGAATATATCTCGCTGCAGCGCCATCTGGTCGCCCAAAACGAGGCGTTGCGCCTGCAACATGATGCGGATGCGGCGCGCCTGAATCAATTTGAAGCGGTGCTGAACGAGAATGAGCAATTGCGCGCCCTGCTGGAAATCAAGCAGCGTAGTGACTACAACGTCCGGGCGGCACAGATCGTCTATCTGGAGCGCGACATCTTCAAGCGAAAACTGCTGGTGGATGCCGGTGCGCGGGCCGGTGTGCTGGCGGGGCAGGCGGTGATCGATAACCGGGGTGTGGTCGGCCAGGTCACGCGCACCTTTCCGTGGTTGTCCGAAGTGACGCTGGTCACCGACAAAAATAATATCGTGCCGGTGCAAGTGGTGCGCAACGGTTTGCGCGCGGCGGTCTTTGGCTCGGGCAACATCAGCGAGATGGAATTGCGTTATCAACCGGTCGCCGTGGATATCGAGGTGGGCGACGAGTTGGTGACATCCGGCCTCGACGGTACGTATCCGCCCGCATTGCCGGTGGCGAAGGTCGTGCGCATCGAGCGCGATCCGGCTTACGCGTTTGCGCATATTGTCTGTGCGCCGCTGGCAGGGGTCGATCGCCATCGCACCTTGCTGGTTGTGTCGTCCGTGTCTTCCTTGCCGCCGCGCCCGCTTGATGACGCGGCGGGGGAGCGGCCATCCGGCAAGAAATCGATTAAGCGAGGTGCCCGGTGAAATCGCTTCTGAACACGGACCGTGAATTTTTGCTTCCCGCCAGCCGTCGTTTCATCTTTGCCTCGCTCATCGTTGCCGTGCTGTTCGAATGGTTGCCCTGGCACGGTTGGGCGCTGGCCGCGCGTCCCGATTTCGTGGCGCTGGTCCTGCTCTATTGGTGCACGCACAAACCGCATCGGGTCGGTATCGGCACTGCCTGGGTGCTGGGGATACTGGTCGATGTCGCCGACGCGAGCCTGTTCGGACAGCATGCGCTGGCGTATTCCGTGCTGGCGTTCGGCGGGCTGGTCCTGAACCGGCGCGTGCAGATGTTCAGCCTGAAAGAACAATCGCTGCATGTGTTCGCCCTATTGCTGGTCAGTTATGCCGTCTATGCCCTTGTTCATTGGCAGGTGCGCGGTTTTGTCGCGTGGGAATACTTCATCGGCAGTCTGACCTCCGCGCTGTTGTGGGCACCGCTCACTTTGCTCATCCAGACGCTGCGCCGCCCGCGGCGCGATTCCGACCAGCTATGACGCGCAAGATCGAGCTGAAGAATAGTCAGCGCGAAATCCATTTCTTCCGCTTGCGCCTGTTTGTCGGTCTGGGTTTTGCCGGCCTGCTGATGCTGCTGCTGCTGGCGCGGGTGTTCTATCTTCAGGTATTGCAGCATGGGCATTTCGACACGCTGGCAGAAAGCAATCGCATCTATGTTGTGCCCATCGTGCCCAACCGGGGCGTGATTACCGACCGCAACGGCGTGGTGCTGGCGCGCAACTATGCCGGCTACACCCTGGAAGTCACGCCGGACAACATTCGCAATCTGGATCAGACCATCGCCGAGATCGGCAAGCTGGTCGAGATCAAACCCAAGGATTTGCGCCGCTTCAAAAAGCTGCTGGCGGAGCGGCGCTCGCTGCAAACCCTGCCCATCCGCACCCGGCTGACGGATGAGGAAGTGGCGCGTTTTGCCGCGCAGCGTTATCGCTTTCCGGGCGTCGAATTGAAGGCGCGCCTGTTTCGGGAGTACCCCTACACCGAGACAACCTCGCATTTGCTCGGCTACATCGGCCGCATCAATCAGCAGGAACTGGAGGAGCTGGAAGCGGGCGAGGTCGCAGCCAACTACCTGGGCTCCGAATACATCGGCAAGACCGGCATCGAACAGTATTACGAAAAAGTACTGCACGGCGTGACCGGTTTCGAGCAGGTCGAGGTGGATGCCGGCGGACGGGCGGTGCGCATGGTGTCGCGCACCGCGCCCGAGTCGGGCAAAAACCTGACGCTGACCCTGGATGCCGGTTTGCAGGAAGTGGCGGTGCAGGCACTCGGTGATTTTCGCGGTGCGCTGGTGGCCATCGATCCGGCCAACGGCGAGGTGCTGGCCTATGTCAGCAAGCCCGGCTACGACCCCAATCTGTTCATCGACGGCATCGACACCGAGAGCTGGGATGCGCTCAACAATTCGCCGGACGTGCCGCTCAACAACCGTGCCCTGCGCGGACAGTATCCGATGGGTTCGACGATCAAGCCGTTCATGGCATTGACCGGATTGCATTTCGCTGCGCGCTCGCCCGATTTCAGCATCAGCGATCCGGGTTACTACATGCTGCCCGGTAGCCGGCATCAGTACCGCGACTGGAAAGTGGGCGGTCATGGCCGCGTGGATATGTTCAAGTCCATCGTGGTGTCGTGCGACACCTACTATTACGGACTGGCGACCGAACTCGGCATCGATCGCATGCACGACTATCTCGGCCAGTTCGGTTTTGGCAAGCGCACCGGAATTGACCTCGAGGGCGAAGTGCCGGGGCTGTTGCCTTCCACCGGGTGGAAGATGCAACGCCACCAGCAGATATGGTATCCGGGCGATACCGTGTCGGCCGGCATCGGGCAGGGCTATCAGTTGGCCACGCCCCTGCAGATGGCGCATGTCACGGCCACTTTGGCCAACGGCGGCGTGGGCTATCGTCCGCATCTGGTCAAGGCGATCCAACGCGAGACGAGCGCGCCGCCGCAACCCCTGTTTGACCTGAAGATTCCGGCGCAGGATATCGACCTGGTCAAGCGCGCGATGCAGGCGGTCACCCATCCCGGCGGCACCGCGGCCGGCTCGTTTTACAACGCGCTTTATCCGGTGGGAGCCAAGACAGGGACGGCGCAGGTCATCGCGATCAAGCAGGGCGAAAAATATGATGAGAAAAAAGTCTCGGAATACAATCGCGACCATGCCTGGTTCATCGCCTTCGCCCCGGCCGACCAGCCGCGCATCGCGCTGGCGGTGCTGGCGGAAAACGGCGGACACGGCAGCTCGACGGCGGCGCCGATTGCGCGCAAGGTGTTCGATTATTATCTGCTGGGCAAGCTGCCCAAGCCCCTGAAAAAGGCCGCAGTCAGCGACACGGCGGAGGGAGATTGATGAATCTGCGCCAACTCAAACAGCGTTTCGTGCTGCACCTCGATCCGGTCCTGTTGTCCGGGCTGGGGGCGCTGCTGCTGGTCAGCCTGCTGACGCTGTATAGCGCCAGTGACGGCAACGGCGCGCGCGTGCTGGGGCAGCTGGGCAATATCGCCGTGGCTTTCATCGTGCTGTGGATCATCGCCAACATGCCGCTGCACTGGTTGATGCGCATCGCCGTGCCGATGTACGTGCTGGGCATGGCTCTGCTGATCGGAGTTGCGCTGTTCGGCGAGATCAGCCACGGCGCGCGGCGCTGGCTGAATCTGGGCGTGGCGAACATCCAGCCGTCCGAACTGATGAAGATTGCGGTGCCGCTGATGATGGCCTGGTACTTCGAGAAGCACGAAGCGACCCTGACCTGGCGCAACCATCTCATCGCTGCCCTGTTGTTGGTGATGCCGCTGGCATTGATCGTACGCCAACCCGATCTTGGGACCTCCATCCTGATCGCCGCCAGCGGCTTCTTCGTGCTGTTCCTGGCCGGCTTGAGTTGGCGCGTCATCCTCGGCCTGTTGGTGGCGGCTGCGGCCAGCGCGCCGTTTCTGTGGCATGCGCTGCACGATTACCAGCGCCAGCGCATTCTGATGCTGTTCGACCCGTCGCAGGACGCACTGGGCAAGGGCTACCACACCATTCAGGGCATGATCGCAGTTGGCTCCGGCGGCTTGATGGGCAAGGGTTACCTGCAGGGCACACAGACCCATCTCGATTTCCTGCCCGAGCGCACCACCGACTTCATCTTCGCGGTCTGGTCGGAAGAGTTCGGCTTCATCGGCAACCTGTTTTTGCTGGGGCTGTACGTCTTCGTCATCGGGCGCGGCTTTGTCATCACCGCCAACGCTTCCACCTATTTCACGCGCCTGATGGCCGGCAGTATCACGCTCACCTTTTTTATTTACACTTTCGTCAACATCGGCATGGTCACCGGCATTCTGCCGGTGGTTGGCGTGCCGCTGCCGCTGGTGAGTTATGGTGGCACATCATTGCTCACGCTGATGCTCGGCTTCGGCGTGCTGATGAGCATCCACACCCACCAGCGTCTGGTCAAAACCTGAGGAGACAAGCATGACAAAATCCGGTATCACGATTGCGCTCGCCCTGGGGTTGTTGAGCGCTTGTTCCACTCCACCGCAGCGCCCGGCAACGAGTGCGGCAGAACAGCCGGCGGCAACGCAAGGCGGCGGATACCTGGCGGGTGACGGTCCCGGCGCCGATGCCCCGGCCAATCTGGACAGCATTCCCGATGCCGTGCCCAAGCCGGAGCCGCTGCATCGCTACGCCAATCGCCCCTATTCCGCGCTCGGCAAGACCTACACCCCGCTGGCCGCGCCGGGCAACTACAAGGAGCGTGGGAGCGCCTCCTGGTACGGCAAAAAATTCCACGGCCAGCACACCTCCATTGGCGATACCTACGATATGTACGGCATGACCGCCGCGCATCCCACACTGCCGGTGCCGAGCTACGCGCGCGTGACCAACCTGGCCAATGGCAAATCGGTGGTGGTGCGCGTCAATGATCGCGGCCCCTTCCTGCATGACCGCATCATCGATCTGTCATACGCCGCCGCGTACAAGCTTGGCTACGTCAATCAGGGCAGCGCCGAAGTCGAAGTGGAAAGCCTGGTCGCGGATGGCAATGCGCCGGTGGCACGCCCGGTCGAACCGGTCAAAGTGGAAACCGTTGCCGCGACCACGGTAATGCCGGTGATGCCGCCCGACCGCGCGGGCAATGTCTATCTGCAGCTGGGCGCGTTCAGGGAACAGCAGGGCGCGGAAAGCTTCCTTGCCAAAATGCGCGCCGAACTGGGCGACAGCGGTAAAGATATCGTGTTGTTGCAACAAGGCGGCCTTAACCGTATCCATCTCGGCCCGTACCGGAATGCCGACGATGCGCGCCGCGCCGCCGATGTGCTGGCGGGAAAACTGGGTTTCAAACCGTTCGTGAGCCGGCACTGATATAGTCCGCCACCCATCTTCTGGCGGGTAGCAGCGCGCACTGCAAATCGGGCCGGCCCTATCATGCCGCGCATGGTACCGACCGTTTTCCGTGCGCACGGTTTTCGTTTCCTTTTCTTCTCCCGCGAAGAACTGCGTTTGCATGCGCATGTGAACCATGCCAAAGGGTAAGCAAAGTTCTGGCTGGAACCGCAGATAACGCTGGCGAAAAACATTGGTTCGAGCTTGAAAGCGCTCAAGCGGGCGCAGGCACTGATTGAGGAGCGCGAGCATGACATCCACGCTGCTTGGCAACGCCATTTCGGAAGTTGAGGTAACCCATGTTCCCGGCCCGGGCTTCTGGCTATTGCTGGGGGACGGGGAGCTATATGTTGCGTTCAGCGATTTCCCCTGGTTTGCCGATGCGCCGATCCGCAAGCCGACGCATGTCGAATTGCCGCAGCCGAATCATTTGTACTGGCCCGGGCTGGATATTGGTCTGGCCGTCGCGTCGATCCGCAATCCGCAGGATTTCCCGCTGCTGGCACGGTATTGATTCACCCGCTCTGTGCTGCACCCATCCTTCCAAAATGCTTGTTGGAAACCGAGCCGCACCGGATGATTCGCTGCGGCGTGCCGTTTCGTTCAGGTTTTTTTCTTGGCGCGCGGATGCGCGCTGTCGTAGATTTTGGCGAGGTACTGGAAATCGAGATGGGTATAGACCTGGGTGGTCGAGATGCTGGCGTGGCCAAGCATCTCCTGCACCGCGCGCAGATCGCCCGATGATTGCAACAGGTGGGTGGCGAAGGAGTGGCGCAACAGGTGCGGGTGCACGCCGCTGGTGATCCCTTGTGTGATACCGCGCTGATGCAGTTGCCGCTGCACGGTGCGCGGACTGATGCGGCGACCGTTCTTGCCGACGAACAAGGCAGCCTCATCCGGTTGGGCGATCTGATCACGCACCGCAAGCCAGGCGTGCAGCGCGGCGACCGCATGGCTGCCCATCGGCACGATGCGCGTCTTGCTGCCTTTGCCGGTCACGCTCAACTCATGCGACGCCAGGCTGTTGCGCATGACATCCTGGTCGAGGCTGACCAGTTCCGCCAGGCGCAGCCCGGAAGAATAGAGCAACTCGAACATCGCCTTGTCGCGCGCATCCAGCGGCGATTCAACTTTCATCTCCACCAGTTGCACCGCTTCGTCCGGCGACAGCGCATGCGGCAAGGTCTTGGGCGCTTTCGGCGCGCGCAGGCCGGCGCAGGGATTGCTCCGGCAGCCGTGGTCGCGCATCAGATAGCTGTAAAAGCCGCGCCAGGCGGAGAGCACGCGCGCCAGTGAGCGTCCTGACAAGCCGCTGCCATGCAATTGCGCAACGTAGCGGCGGATGTGATGGCTTTTTAAGTCCGGCAGCGGTGTCGTTCCGGCCAGCTTGAACAAGCGGCGGATGTCGCGCGCGTAGTTTTCGGCGGTGAGCGGGGAATAGTTGCGCTCGTTGTTGAGATAGGCGAGATAGCCCGCCAGCAATGCAGCTTCGTCAGACATGCAATCGGAAAGCACTGCCCAGTGTTTCGGCGATGCGTTGCAGGAACAGCGTGCCCATCTCGGGATAGAAACGTTCCTTGTCTTCGCTGGCGAGGACGAGCAGGCCGATGGTCTGGCCGTTGGCGCGCAAGGGCAGGTAGGCGAAGGAACGCAGATGCTGGCCGGCCTCGCCGAACCAGGCCAGCGTGTCGGCAATGGCGTGGTGCGCACAGACGGGTTGCACGTGCTCATCGGCGAAGGCGAGCACCTCGGCGCTGGGCGGTTCGTCGCGCCACAGATGCAGGGCGCTGTGCGGCACGGCGAAGATGTCGCGCAGATTGTGCGTCACCAGGGATTGCAGCGCGGCGCGGTCGTAGGGGCCGAACAGCGCGCAGTTGAACTGGTGCACCTTGAGTTGCAGCGCGTCATTCTCTTTGGCAAATGCCAGCAGCTCGCGCAACTGCTTTTCCAGTTCCTTCACGCGTTCGCGCAGGGTGAGCAACTGGCGCTCGGCCAGGGAAATGGTGCGCCCGCCATGCGGATGCGGCAGATTGATGTCGGCCAGCAGCGCGGCATGGTCTTCGAAGAATTGCGGGTGACCCGCCAGATAATTTGCTACGTCTTCTGCTTTCATCCTTGCGCCTCTTAAAGATTGATCTCGCCTTCGAATACGGTGACGGCGGGGCCGGTCAGCAGCACCGGCGTTTGCGCGCCCGCCCAATGGATGGTGAGCGCCCCGCCGCGTGTGGCGACGTGCACGGTGTCATCCAGCAGGCCGAGGCGGATGCCCGCCACGACGGCGGCACACGCGCCGGTGCCGCAGGACAGGGTTTCGCCGGTGCCGCGTTCATACACGCGCAACTTGATGTGCTCCCGATCCAGAATCTGCATGAAACCCGCATTGACCCGTTGGGGGAAGCGCGCATGGTGTTCGATCAGCGGACCCTGGTTGGCAACGGGCGCGTTTTCAACGTCTTCCACCACCTGCACCGCATGCGGGTTGCCCATGGAGACGGCTGTGATCTGCACCGTCTGGCCGGCGATATCCAGCGGCTGCATGACCGCATCACTGTCGCTGGTGAAGGGAATGCGTGCCGGCGCGAAGATCGGTGCGCCCATGTTCACCGTGATGCGCCCGTCATCCTCCAGCCGGGGCGAGATCAGGCCGCTCCGGGTTTCCACCACGATCTCTTTCTTGCCGGTGAGCTTCTTCTCATGCACGAAGCGCACGAAGCAGCGCGCGCCGTTGCCGCATTGCTCCACCTCGCCGCCGTCGGCGTTGAAGATGCGATAGCGGAAGTCGGCATCGTCGCGCCGGGCTTTTTCCACCAGCAACAACTGGTCGCAGCCAACGCCGAAATGGCGGTCGGCGAGGAGGCGGATCTGCTCGGGCGACAGCGCCACCGACTGGCGGATGCCGTCGATGACCACGAAATCGTTGCCGGCGCCGTGCATCTTGGTGAATTTGAGGGACATGTCGTACTTTCGAAGATGGCGGCGATTATACGTCGGCACAGAGTCGTGTGTGGTCGCGCAGCATGCAGCGATCCATTACCACGGTGATGCCCGCCTGCTGCGCGCGCAGCGCGGCCGCTTCGTGCACGATGCCGTCCTGCAGCCACAGTTTTTTGATGCCCAGCTTGATACAGCTATCCACGATGGCGGGCACGTGTTCTGCGGCACGGAACACGTCGACGATATCCGGTATCTCGGGCAGGCTCTCCAGATCGGGATAGGCTTTTTCCCCCAGCACCGACTCCACCAGTGGGCGCACGGGAAGGATGCGGTGGCCGAAACCTTGCAGGGCTTTTGCCACCTTGAAACTGGGGCGCGCCGGATTGGGCGACAGGCCGACCACCGCGACCGTGTGAGACTCGCGCAGCAATTTGCAGATTGCTTCGGGGCTGGGATTGGTGAAGTTCATGTCAGGTTTCCGCAAGGATTCGGCGCCTATAATAAACCAACGTCATCCGGATTAAGAGGCAAGACCTTGAGCGCAATCCATCCTTCCGAATTGAGTTTCATTACCCGCCACGCACCGTTCGACAGCATGGAACTGGCACATGTGATGTGGATGCTGGAACGCATGCACCTCGCTTACTACGCGCAGGGCGAAGTCATTGCGGCACCGGAGCAGGGCGAGGTGACCCGCATGTGGGTGATCAAGCAGGGCGTGGTGCTGGGCGAGCAGAGTGTGGCCAAGGCCTCGGACAGCGCTGCCTGGCTGGAGCTGATGGAAGGCGAATGTTTTCCGCTGGGCGCGTTGCTGGCCAAGCGCCGGGTCGCCAGCATTTACCGCGCCGGTAGCGACACCTTCTGCTACGAATTGGCGGCAGCCGACTTTCACACTTTGCTCGGCATGAGCGCGCCGTTCCGCGATTTCTGCACGCGCCGCATCGCCAATCTGCTGGAACACTCGAAACAGGTCATCCAGGCCGAGTTCAGCCATTCCAGTGCGGAACAGCAATCGCTGGCGAGCCCGCTGTCGGCCATCATCCGTCGCGCGCCGGTGACCTGCACGCCCAATACCACGGTGCGGGCGGCGCTGGAGATCATGCGCGCGCAGCGCATCGGCTCAATGGTCGCCACTGATGAAAAGGGGCGCCCGCTCGGTATCCTGACTTTGCACGATGTGCTGGAGCGTGTTGCCATCCCGCAGGTCGATACGGCGCAGCCGGTCATCAACATCATGAGCACCGAATTGTCCAGCCTGCCGCCACAGGCGCTGGCGCATGAGGCGGCGTTGCTGATGGCGCGGCGCGGCTTTCGCCATGTGCTGGTGGTGGAAGAGCAGAAACTGGTCGGCCTGGTGTCGGAGAAGGATTTGTTCGCCTTGCAACGGGTCGGTCTGCGCCAGATCGGCTCGACCATCCGTCATGCCGACACGTCGGAGGTGCTGCAACAGGCTGCCGCCGACATCCGGCGCATGGCGCACAACATGATGGCGCAGGGCGTGGCGCCGGAACAACTGACCCAGTTCATCTCCACCTTCAATGATCTGCTCACCGCGCGCGTGGTGGAACTCGAATGCGCGGCGGCCTGCCCATCCGGTGATCCATTGCATGAAAGTATTTGCTGGATGGCGCTCGGTTCGGAAGGCCGGCTGGAGCAGACGCTGAAAACCGATCAGGACAACGCCATTATTTTCAAAGTACCGGAGGGGATGACCGCGAATCAGGTGCGCGAAAAATTGCTGCCGCTGGCGCGGCGCATCAATCAAACTCTCGATCGGTGCGGATTTCCCCTGTGCAAAGGTGAGATCATGGCGAGCAACCCGAAGTGGTGTTTGTCGCAGGAAGAATGGCAGGAGGTGTTTACAAAATGGGTGGACAGCGGCGCGCCCGAGTCGTTGCTGCATGCCTCCATCTTCTTCGACTTTCGCGCGCTGTATGGTGCCGAAAAATTGGTCGAACAACTGCGTGCCTGGCTGACTGAGCATGTGCGCGGCAACCCGCGTTTCCTCCACCAGATGGCGGCGAACGCCTTGCGCAACCGCCCGCCGCTGGGTGTGGTGCGCGATTTCGTGGTGGGCAAGGGCAACACGCTCGATTTGAAAATGAATGGCGTGACGCCGTTCGTCGATGCGGCGCGCATCTTCAGTCTGGCGACCGGGGCGGGCAAGACCAACACCGTGCAGCGCCTGCGCGCCAGCGCGGCCGCCCTGCGCGTGCCGGCCAGCGAGGTGGAGGCGTGGATCAACGCCTTCCTGTTCATCCAGATGTTGCGCCTGCGCCATCACTATGAAGCCATCGCGCAGCAGGAAGCCGGCATAGCGGAGGAACTGGATAACCGCATCGATCCGGCGCAACTGAACGAGCTGGATCGGCGCATCCTGAAGGAGGCCTTCCGCCAGGCGCGCAAGGTGCAGGCCAAGCTGGTGCTGGACTACCAACTGTGAAACGAATGCTGCAACGCTGGCTCGCTGCGCCGCCGCGCCTGGCGCCAGCGCAGCAGGCGCGGCTGGCAGCGTGGCGCGGACTGCACGCACCTGTGTTGACCCAACCGTTTGGTCAGGCGCGTTATGTCGTGGTCGATGTCGAGACGACCGGACTCAATCTGATGACCGATACGCTGATCTCGATTGGCGCCGTTGCCGTGGTGGGCGGTCGCATCGCGCTGGCCGACAGCTTCTCCGTGGTGCTGCAGCAAGACCGGGCCAGCCGCAAGGAGAATATCCTGATCCATGGCATCTCCGGCAGCGTGCAGCGCGAGGGGATTCCGCCGGCGGATGCCCTGCTTGATTTTCTCAACTACCTCGGCAAGTCGCCCCTGGTTGCCTTTCATGTTGCCTTTGACGAGACCATGATCCGGCGTGCCATGCGCCAGTACCTCGGCCTGCCGTTCAAACATCCCTGGCTCGATCTGGCTTATCTGATGCCGGCGCTGCATCCGGCGCTGGCGCGCAGCCATCGCGTACTGGATGACTGGGCCGATCACTTCGAGATTCGCAATGCCGCCCGCCATGACGCGTCGGCGGACGCGATGGTCACCGCACAGCTGTTGCAGGTTGCGCTGGGGCAAGCCCGGCTCAAACAGGCTGCCCATTTTGCCGCCTTGCGCGACCTGGAAAAGGCGCACCGCTGGGCGCACCGCACGTAAGCTGCCTGTAAGTTAGCTGCCGTAGTCTGGCGCGCAGTTGTATCGGGTAGTCCGGAGATTTTACGGCCCGTGCGACCTGCGGATGCAGCGCTTCAACTCAATAATCAACAAGGGAGAACAAGCATGGATAAAAGTGGCGAAGCCTATTGGAAGGCGACGTTGGGCTTGCTGACCAAGATCCTGGCAATCTGGTTCCTGGTCTCATTCGGCGCCGGCATTTTGTTTGCCGATCTGCTCAATAACATTCACCTGGGTGGTTACCCGCTGGGCTTCTGGTTCGCCCATCAGGGATCCATGTACATCTTCGTGGCGCTGATCTTCATCTACGCCAAAAAGATGGGCGAGATCGATCGCAAATTCGACGTTCACGAAGAATAAGGGGATACCATGGAACTGCAAACAACGATCTATCTGGTGGTGGGCTTGAGTTTCGCCCTCTACATCGGTATCGCCATCTGGGCGCGTGCCGGCAGCACCAGCGAATTTTACGTCGCCGGTGGCGGTGTCGGTCCGCGCGTCAACGGCATGGCCACGGCGGCGGACTGGATGTCGGCCGCCTCCTTTATCTCCATGGCCGGCCTGATCTCCAACATGGGTTACGGCGGCGGTCTGTTCCTGATGGGCTGGACCGGCGGCTATGTGCTGCTGGCCCTGTTGCTCGCGCCGTACCTGCGCAAGTTCGGCAAGTTCACCGTACCGCAGTTCATCGGCGACCGCTTCTATTCGCAAACGGCTTCCACGGTGGCGGTGGTGTGCCTGCTGGTGGCTTCGCTGACCTACATCATCGGTCAGATGACCGGCGTCGGTGTCGCCTTCTCCCGTTTCCTCGGCGTGAGCAAGGATGTCGGTATCTATGTCGGCATGGCCATCGTGTTTTTCTATGCGGTGCTGGGCGGCATGAAGGGCATCACCTACACCCAGGTAGCGCAATACTGCGTGCTGATCTTTGCCTACACCGTGCCGGCGATCTACATTTCCATGCACCTGACCGGCAACCCCATCCCGCAACTGGGCCTCGGTTCCGACATGGTGGGCACCGACGTTTCGCTGTTGCAGAAGCTGGACCAGGTGGTGGTTGAATTGGGCTTTGGCCAATACACCACGACCACGGCCGGCAGCACGCTCAACATGTTCGTCTATACCATGTCGCTGATGATCGGCACCGCCGGTCTGCCGCACGTCATCATGAGATTCTTCACGGTGCCGACCGTCGCAGCCGCGCGTTCATCCGCCGGTTGGGCGCTGGTGTTCATCGCTATCCTGTACACCACCGCGCCGGCAGTGGCCGCCATGGCCAAGCTGAATCTGATCGGCACGGTGAATACCGCCGTGGCCAGCAATGGTGATCTGTATGCGGCTGAATCCAGTCTCAAGGCGGCAGATCGGCCGGACTGGATGAAGCGCTGGGAAGTGACCGGGCTGCTCAAGTTCGACGACAAGAACGGCGACGGCCGCATCCAGTACTACAACGACAAGACCAAGGACGAAGCGGTCAAGGCGAAGGCCGAAGCGGCGGGCTGGAAAGGCAACGAGTTGTCGGTGAATGCCGATATCATCGTGCTGGCCAACCCGGAGATTGCCTTGTTGCCCAACTGGGTCATCGCGCTGGTTGCTGCCGGTGGTCTGGCCGCTGCGTTGTCCACTGCAGCCGGTCTGTTGCTGGCCATTTCCTCGGCCATCTCGCACGATCTGGTGAAGGGCGTGTTCAATCCCAATATCACCGAAAAGGGCGAACTGATGGCAGGGCGGATCGCCATGTCCTTCTCCATCCTGGTGGCCGGTTACCTTGGCCTGAATCCGCCCGGGTTCGCCGCCGGTACGGTGGCGCTGGCGTTCGGTATCGCGGCCAGTTCGCTGTTCCCCGCGATCATGATGGGCATCTTCAGCAAGAAGATGAACAAGGAAGGCGCCATCGCCGGCATGCTGTTCGGCCTCGGCATCACCCTGTTCTATGTGTTCGCGCACAAGGGCCTGTTCTTTATCAAGGGTACCGATTATCTGCCGCTGATTGGCGGCGCCAATTCGTTCTTCGGCATCACGCCGGAGGCGTTTGGAGCAGTCGGCGCGCTGGGCAACTTCATCGTCGCCTTTGTGGTGGACAAGTTCACCAAGGAGCCGCCGGAGCATATCCAGCACCTGGTGGAGAGCGTGCGCACCCCGCGTGGCGCCAAGGCAGTCGATGGCCGTCATTGAGTCTGTCGCAGCTTAACCCTGTAATATCGACCCCGCCGCGATCCGGCGGGGTTTTTCTTGGAGTGAAGCGATGAAATTTGATGTGGCGGTCGCCATGACCTGGGTGTTATTTCTGGCCCTGTTCCCTATGGCCTTCTTCTGGTTACGCCGGGCCTGGCGCATCGCCGTTCGGCATGATTTTTCCGAAGTGGCGCTGAAGCGCGGCCAACCGCCGGCACAACCGGAGAAGTACGCGCCCTACTGCGCGGCCATTAACCTGCTGGCAGGGGTGGTGGCGCTGACCGTGATCGGCGGGGTACTGACTGCGCGCTTGGATTACGCCACCTGGACGGCGATGGCGGGCAGCACCATCTGGCTCAAGCTGATTGCGGATTTCGCCTTGAGCCGGCACGCCCATCCTTTCGTCTGGAAGAAAAAGGCCGACTGAACGACTGCAACGGGTCAGCGCGTGGTGCGCTGGGCGGGGAATTCGACGCAGATGCGTGTGCCGATGCCTTGGTGGCCGCTACCCAGATGCAGTTTGGCGCTGTGGCGCCTGGCGATCTCGGCCACGATGGAGAGGCCAAGCCCGCTGCCGCTTTCCCCGCTGCCCAGAATCCGATAGAAGCGTTCGAATACGCGCTCGCGGTGTTCTGCAGCGATGCCGGGCCCGTTGTCTTCGACGCACAACCGCACGCGTCCATGCGCCGCTTCGACGCCGACCGTGATATGGCCGCCATGCGCCGTATAGCGGATCGCGTTGTCGATCAGGTTGTTGAGCAGCTCCTGCAAGCTGTTCGCATCGCCATTGAGCAGCATTCCATCCGGGCCGCTTTCAAAGCCAAGATCGATGTTCTTTTCCAGCGCCATCGGCACCCAGTTGAGCGCGATCTCCTGTGCCAGCGGGTTGAGATCGACGGGGGCAAAGTTCTCGTTGCGGTCGCCGCCCGGTTCGTTGCGCGCCAGCGCCAACAACTGGTTGACCAAACGGGTGCCGTGACGGGTGCTGGTCAGAATGCGCTCGAGCGCATGCTGTTTTAACGCAACCTCATCCGAGCGCAAGGCCAGTTCCGCCTGCGTCTTCAGCCCGGCAAAGGGCGTGCGCAACTGGTGCGCCGCATCGGCAAGAAATCGCTTCTGCACCGCCATCACTTGCTTGAGCCGCTCCAGCAGATCGTTCACCGCATCAATCAATGGCCCGACCTCGGCCGGGGCCTGGCTGCCATCGAGGCGCGACAGGTCATCGCGCTGGCGTTGCAGCACGTCGCGCCGCAACCGTTCCAGCGGGCGCAAGCCCTGCTTAACCCCGTACCAGACCACGCCCAGCGCGATCAGGGTCAGCAGCAATTGCGGGATGACGATGTTGGCCAGGATGCCGCGGATCAGCGCCTGTCTTTGCTCGGTGGTTTCTGAAACGTGCAATTGCAGCACGCCGTCGCGCGAGGCGAAAGTCAGGCTGACCATGCGCGTCTTCTTGCCTTCCCGTTCGCTGTTGCTGAACAGCGGGCCGGGGCGCCCGCGGCGATAGGACAGCGGGCGCAGGGTATTGCCGTTGCCCGCCAGTTTGCGCCCCCGGCTGTCGGTGACGGTGTACAGCACCCGGTCCGGCATGCCGGGGTCGCTGCCGTCGGGGAGGAGCGGCACGAGGTCGAGCCGCTTCTCCCCGCTGCCCAGTTTGAGCTGGGCGGCGATTTCGTGCGCGCGCTGCAACAGAACCAGGTCATATGGCTGATTGGCGTAGTTGATGGTGGCGAAGTAGCCGACGACGGTGCTGACGATCCACAGCAGATAGAGCGAGATCAGCAGACGCTGCATGAGGTAGCTGCGCAGGGAGCGGATTGGATACTCCTGGGCGCGGGGTGTGCTCATGGCGGCTGCGGATCAGGCGGGGGATGAGTTCAGCTTGTCGATCACGTAACCCAGGCCGCGAATGGTGCGGATGGTCACTCCCGCCGGTTCGATCTTTTTGCGCAGGCGGTGGATATACACTTCGATCGCGTTACTGCTGGCTTCTTCCGCGTAGCTGTAGATGCGTTCCAGCATCTGTTCCTTGCTCACCACCCAGCCGGTGCGCAGCATCAGCGCTTCGAGCACGCTCAACTCGCGCGTGGTCAGTTCGAGCGGCTCGCCATTGATCGTCGTGCGCCGGGCGACACTGTCGAACACCAGCGTGCCGCAGGTATAAACCGGATTGACCCCGCATTGGCCGCGCCGGATCAGGGCCCGCACGCGCGCCTCCAGTTCGGGCAGGCTGAACGGCTTGATCATGTAGTCGTCAGCGCCGAGGTCGAGCCCGCGCACGCGGTCGCCTTCGGCATCGCGCGCGGTGAGGATGATCACCGGCACCTGGCGGTTGTTTTCGCGCAGACTTCGTAGCACACTGAAACCGTCCACGCGCGGCAGACCGAGGTCGAGGATCACCAAGTCGAAGGGCTGCTCGCCGCTGAGGATCAGACGCGCGGCATGGCCGTCCTTGACGCAGTCAACCGCGTAGCCGGACTGGCGCATGGAGTGGCACAATCCGTCGGCAAGCACTTCGTCATCTTCGGCGATCAGGATACGCATGGTGGTAACACTCAGTCGGAGTTGGGTTGGGCTTGAAATCTGCGCATCATTCTATGGGTAACGGGCTTTTTTTCAAAGCCGCGCGACCGGGGCTGCGCAACGCGTGATTGAAAAGGGAAAGCATCGTGCAACTTAGTGAGAAACACAAAAGCTATTGGCGCAGCAATCTGCGCCTGACGGGGGTGCTGCTGGCAGTCTGGTTCGCGGCCACCTTCGGAGTCGGTTGGTTTGCGCGCGAACTGCAGACGTTGACCTTCCTCGGCTTTCCTTTGCCATTCTTCATGGCGGCGCAGGGGACGTTGCTGATCTATGTCGTGTTGATCGGGATCTACGCCTGGCGCATGAATAAACTGGATCGCGAGTTCGGCGTGCAGGAAAAGCGGTGATGGCGGATTCCACGCAAACCCAGTTTGTTTCGCAACTCAAACGGTACTATTCCCTCTACACCGGCGGCGTGATCGGTTTCATCGTCCTGCTTTCCATCCTGGAACAGATGGGCGTGCCGAACAAGGTGCTGGGCTATATTTTTCTCGGTGTGACCGTTTCCCTTTACGCCGGGATCGGCATCCTGTCACGCACTTCTGATGTGGCCGAATATTATGTGGCGGGGCGCCGGATACCCGCCCTGTTCAACGGCATGGCCACGGCAGCCGACTGGATGTCGGCAGCCAGCTTCATCGGGCTGGCGGGCACGCTGTATGTATCGGGCTACGACGGGCTGGCGTTCGTGATGGGCTGGACCGGCGGCTTCTGCCTGGTCGCCCTGTTCCTGGCGCCGTATCTGCGCAAGTTTGGCCAGTTCACCATTCCCGATTTTCTGGGTGCGCGTTACGGCGGCGATGTGCCGCGCGTGATTGGCGTGTTCGCCGCCATCTTGTGCTCGTTCACCTATGTGATCGCGCAGATTTACGGGCTGGGGCTGATTGTCAGCCGTTTCACCGGACTGGATTTCGGTATCGGTGTGTTCGTTGGCTTGGGCAGCATCCTGCTCTGTTCCTTTCTGGGCGGCATGCGCGCGGTGACCTGGACCCAGGTTTCCCAGTACGTCATTTTGATTGTCGCCTACATGATTCCGGTGATCTGGCTGTCGGTCAAACACACCGGCAATCCGGTGCCGCAGATTGCCTACGGCTATGTGTTGCAGCAGGTCACCGCGCGCGAACAGGTGCTGAACGATCCGACCACCCCGGAAGGCGAGCGCGAAGCCGAGGTGCGCGCCCTGTTCAGCCAGCAACAGGCACAGCATGAACAAAAATTGCGTGCGCTGCAGGCGGGCGGCAAGGAATATCTGGCGCAGGAAAGAGCGCAATTGCAGGCAACGGTCACCGCGCTCAAGACGATGCCGACTGTCGCGCCGGAAAGGCTGGCCGATGCGGAAGCCGCGCTGGCGACTTTCCCCGGCGAGGTGGCGAGTGCGCGCACGGTGTGGCAGGCGGCTGCCGATGCCGAGCGCGTCCGGGCAGCGCCGATATCCCCCCACGCCGAACCTTTTGCCGCGCCGGATGAAGCGGGCCGGGAGATCAAACGCAAGAATTTTCTGGCATTGGTGTTGTGTCTGATGGTGGGCACGGCCGCCTTGCCCCATATCCTGATGCGTTTCTATACCACCACCTCGGTGAAGGAGGCGCGGCTGTCGGTGTTCTGGTCGCTGCTCTTCATCTCGCTGCTTTACATCACCGCACCGGCACTGGCGGTGCTGGCCAAATATGACGTCTATACCCTGCTGGTGGGTTCCAGTTTTTCCGAACTGCCGAGCTGGGTGTCGGCCTGGGCGGCGGTGGACAAGACCCTGATGAGTGTGACCGACATGAACCGGGATGGCATCGTGCAACTGGCGGAGATCACCTTGGGGGGCGACCTGGTCGTGCTGGCTACCCCGGAGATTGCAGGGCTGCCCTACGTCATTACCGCGCTGGTGGCGGCCGGCGGATTGGCCGCCGCCCTGTCCACCGCGGATGGCTTGATGCTGACCATCGCCAATGCCCTGTCGCATGACGTCTATTACAAAATGATCAATCCGGCCGCGCCGACTGCGCGCCGTCTCGCGATTTCCAAAGGGCTGTTGTTGCTGGTTGCGATTTGCGGGGCCTATGTGACCTCGCTCAAACCCGGCGACATTCTGTTCCTCGTCGGTGCGGCATTTTCGCTGGCCGCTTCTGCCTTCTTCCCGGCGCTGGTGCTGGGGATCTTCTGGAAACGCGCCAACCGCACCGGCGCGGTCATTGGCATGGTTGGCGGCTTGGCCGTGTGCATGGTCTACATGTATCGGACTTACCCATTTTTCGGTGTCAACGGCAGCCTGTGGTGGGATATTAATCCGATCTCGGCAGGCATCTTCGGCATGCCGGTCGGTTTTGCCGGGATCATCCTCGGCAGCCTGCTGACGCGGGCGCCCGCATTGCAGATACAAACGATGGTTGATCAGGTGCGCTATCCGCGTCTGGCGACCGATAACGAAGTCGAGAAAGTTTGAGCGTGAAACTGCGATGACGACTCCTCCGGCACTGTTCAGCATCGTTGTCCTCAAGGCACTGATCGAGATCGCCGCCTTCTCCCTGCTGGCGCAAGCCATCGTTGGGGCGCTGGCCGGACCGGCGCGGCAGACGAATGTCGTTTATGGTCTGTTGCAGACGGTCACCCAACCGGTGTTGCGCGCGGTGCGAAAATTGACCCCGAAGCGGATTGCAGATCACTACCTGGGGTTGGTTGCATTTCTGCTGTTGTGCTGGTGCTGGTTGCTGCTGTTGTATGCCAAGGTATATGTCTGCCACGCGCAGAATCTGGCCTGTTTCGCCGCGCCGTAGTAGTTGGACTGCAAAGGCAAAAGCCGTTATCCTGCGCACCGCTTCAAAACGCGCTCGTAGCTCAGCTGGATAGAGTATCGGTTTCCGAAGCCGAGGGTCGTGGGTTCGACTCCCGCCGAGCGCACCATTTATTCCCGGATTCACGGCGCGCCGCGCCGTATCCATCGAACAGGGGCACGGCATGTCACGGTTGATCTTTATTGCGCTGGCGATCGCCCTCGTGTACTGGCTGCTGCGTTCTTTTCGCAACAAGCGCGACGAACTGAAAGCCCCGCCGCCAAGCGAAGACATGGTCGTTTGCGCGCGTTGCGGCGTGCATCTGCCCAAAGGCGAGTGCATCACAGAGGGCGGCAAACATTTCTGTTGCGAAGCGCATCGCCGCGAGTGAAACGGGCGCCGCGCGCATGCAGGAAAGTCCGGCCTCCACCACCGCTCTGCTTAAAGCGCTGAGTCCGTCGGTCGCGCTGGCGCCGCAAAATATGTGGCGTCCGCTGGCCTTGTTCAATCTCTATCGCCTGCTCCTCGGTGGTCTGCTGCTGGTCCTGTCGGCGCTATACGGTGCCGCCTTATCACCGGACGCGCACGAGCAATCGGAGTTCTTCTGGGTCGGTGCAAGCTACACCTTTCTGGTGTTGGTTTCAGTATTGGCGGTTTCGTGGCGCAGGCCGTCCCCGGGCTGGCAACTGGCATTCCAGGTATGCACCGATATCCTGTGCCTCACCCTGCTCGCTTATTTTAGCGGCGGGGTGCAAAGCAACATTGCCATGCTGTTGCTGGTGTCGCTGGCTTTCGCCGGGTTGATCAGCCACGGCCGGATTACCCTGCTCTACGCCGCGCTGGCGAGTATTGCGCTGTTGCTGGAGCACGCGTATTCGGTGCTGACCCGGGAGGCCGCAGCGGCACAGTTCTTCCAGGTCGGCATTCTGTGCATCTCCTATTTTGCCCTGGCCTGGCTGGCGCATACCTTGTCCCGCTATGCCCTTATCAGCGAAAAACTCGCCACATTGCGCGGCGCCGATCTGGCCAGCATGGCCGAAGCGAACCGGCTGATGATCCATGACATGCCGGATGGCATGCTGGTGGTGGATGAGCGCGGCCAGGTGCGCCAATCCAATCCCGGGGCGAGCCGCCTGCTGGGTTTCGCCTTCGCGCCCGACAAACAGGTGGGACTGGCGGAATGTTCCCCCTTGCTGGAGGCGCTGTATGCGGCCTGGCGGCAGAATCCGCAATTGGGCGCTGAAATCCAGCAGTCGCTCCCGCAATCGGCTGGCTTCGCCAGTAACGTGTCGGAGGTGCAGTCGCGACACGGTGCGGCGGAGCCGTCTGGTGCGGGAACGACTGCCTCGCACCTCTTCCCGCAATCGGCTGGCTTCGCCAGTAACGTGTCGGAGGTGCACCTGCCCCGCACCAACAGTGCGGTGCGGGTACGTTTCCTGCGCATCGGCAGCGAGACCTTCTGGGGCGCGGTGGTGGTGCTGGAAGATGTACAGCGGGTGCAGGAACAGGCGCGCCAGGTGAAACTGGCGGCGCTCGGGCGGCTCACCGCGAATATCGCGCACGAGGTGCGCAATCCGTTGTCATCGATCAGCTATGCGGCAGAATTGATGCGGGAAGGGGAACATGAGCCGTCCCAGGTGCGCCTGTTGCAACTGATTATGGAGAACACGTCGCGCCTGGATCGCATCGTGCAGGATGTGATGCAACTCAACCGCCGCGACCGGGTGCAGGCGGAAACACTCGACTTGACCGGACTGTTGCCGGGGTTTGTCGAGGCACTGTGTCTGACCGAGCAGGTCGAGCCGGTCCTGTTCGCCCTGCAATTGCCACCGGCGGGCGAGATTCGTTTTGATCGCGGGCATTTCGAGCAGGTGCTGTGGAATCTCTGCCGCAATGCGTTACGCTATAGCCACAGGCGGGCAGGGAGTGTGCAACTGCGGGCGGCGCGCGCGGAAGGCGGGAGCATGGTGCTGGAAGTCGAGGATGATGGCCCGGGTGTGGCGCCGGATGCGCTGCCGAAATTGTTCGAGCCGTTCTACACCACGGACAGCCGCGGCACCGGACTCGGCTTGTACATTGCGCGCGAACTGTGCGAGGCCAATGGTGCCCGCATCGAATACCGGCGGGGCACAGGGGGCGGAGCCTGTTTCCGTATCGCTTTTGCAGTGCCGGCCAATGAACAGGGAGATTAGGGTGAGCGCACCGATGCAGCGGGTATTGATCGTGGATGACGAACCGGACATTCTGGAGCTGCTGGAGCTGGCATTGCTGCGCATGGGGCTGGAAGTGACGCGCGCGGCGGGCGTTGCTGCCGCCATGCAACAACTGGAAGCGGGAAAATTTTCGCTCTGTCTGACCGATATGCGCATGCGGGACGGCAGCGGGCTGGAGATCGTGCGCCATATCACGGAGCGCAATCTGGATGTGCCGGTGGCGGTGATCACGGCGCACGGCAATCTGGAAAATGCGGTGGCGGCGCTCAAGGCGGGCGCGTTCGATTATCTGTCGAAGCCGGTCGCGCTGGAGCAGTTGCGCTCCCTGGTCAATTCCGCCCTGCGCCTGCCGGCATGCCGCAACCGTGCCGACGATGCGGCGAGCGGATTGCTGGGCGAGGCACCGGCGATGTTGCAGGTGCGCGATTTGATCGCGCGCGTGGCGCGCAGCCAGGCGCCGGTGCATATCAGCGGCGAATCCGGCAGCGGCAAGGAGCTGGCGGCGCGCTTGATCGTGGCGCACAGCGCGCGCTGCAGCGAGCCGTTCGTGCCGGTGAATTGCGGCGCGATTCCCGAACATTTGATGGAAAGCGAATTCTTCGGCTATCGCAAGGGGGCTTTTACCGGTGCCGACCGCGACAAGGAAGGACTGTTCCAGGCGGCGCGGCAGGGCACACTGTTTCTCGACGAGGTGGCGGAATTGCCGTTGCCGATGCAGGTCAAGCTGTTGCGCGCGATTCAGGAAAAGCGGGTGCGCAGGGTCGGCGCGGCGGAAGAGGAAGCGGTCGATGTGCGGATTCTTTCCGCCACCCACCACAACCTGCAGCAGCGCGTGCAACAGGGGAAGTTCCGTCAGGACCTGTATTACCGCCTGAATGTGATTTCCCTGCGCATGCCGTCGTTGCGCGAAATGCGCGAAGACATCCCGTCGCTGGCGCGGGCCTTGCTGGCGCGAATCGACAACAGCGGCCGGATTAGCTTTTCCGCTGCCGCGTTGCAGGCGCTCGCGGGCTATGATTTCCCGGGCAACGTGCGCGAACTGGAAAACATCGTCGAGCGGGCGGTGGCGCTGTGCGCCGACGGCCTGATTCAGACCGCCGATTTGCAATTGACGCCGGCCGTGCTGGAGGAGGCGCCCGCAGCGGGCAGCCGTTACCCGCTGACCGACTATTTGGACCGGGTCGAGCGCGAGGCAATCCTGGCCGCGCTGCAGCAGACGAATTTCAACCGTACCGCGGCTGCAAAGATCCTGGGGGTTACCTTTCGCGCGCTGCGCTACCGCATGGAGCGGCTCGCCATCAGCGGGCAGGACAAACCATGAAACCGGACGCCGGCGGCTGGTTTAGCGGGCTGCGGCGCCTACCCTCGCCAAATTTTGACCGGCGGCCGCCGCGCACGGCGGTGACACTGCTGGTGATCCACAGCATCAGCCTGCCGCCAAACGAGTTTGGCGGCAGCGCCATCGGCCAGTTTTTTACCAACACGCTGGATTGCGCCGCCGATCCCTATTACGCCAAATTGCGCGGGGTGCGCGTGTCATCCCACTTTCTGGTGCGGCGCGACGGCGCCGTCCTGCAATTCGTCGGTTGTGCCAGCCGTGCCTGGCATGCCGGGGTTTCCCAATGGCGAGGGCGCGGGCGCTGCAACGACTTTTCCATCGGGATCGAACTGGAAGGCTGCGACACGATTCCCTTTGCGCCGCAACAGTACCGCGCGCTCGCCGGGCTGACCCGCCATCTGCTGCGTGCCTATCCGATCCGCGACATCGCCGGCCATGCGGACATCGCGCCGGGGCGCAAGACCGATCCCGGCCCCTGCTTTGACTGGCCGCGCTTTGTGCGCGAAACGCGGGCGGGTAGCGCGGGCGCAAAAAATATATAGGCAAAATTTCTGCTTGCATAATTTCCTCTAAACACTAGAATCAGCGCCAAACCAGTCGTTTGACCACTATATGTAGTGTTTTTCGTTTTCGGCTGCGGCACCGTGCATCGCTGCCGCGCCGACCATCCAAAGGGGAGTTATATGCTGCAAGCCACATCCGGTGTTTCATCATCCGTCCCGCCTTCTGCTGTTGACCGTTCCGCCTTTTCCTCTGTTGCCGCCTCTGCCGGCATGCCGCTAGACCAGTACAAAATTATTCGCCGCAACGGCTCTGTCGCGCCGTTTGAGCCGGGGAAGATTTCCATCGCGTTAACCAAGGCCTTTATCGCCGTCAACGGCGGACAGGGCGCGGCCTCGGCGCGGGTGCGCGAGTTGGTGGAGCAATTGACCGATTCGGCGGTGGGCGCCTTGCTGCGCCGCCAGCCCCACGGCGGCACTTTTCATATCGAAGATATACAGGACCAGGTCGAACTGGCCCTGATGCGCTCGGGCGAACACGACGTGGCGCGCGCCTATGTCCTGTATCGCGAGCAACGCAACCGCGAACGTGCGACGGCGGTGCCGGCCGCCGCCGCCGCGCTGAACGTCAATCACGACGGCTCCCTGCGCCCGCTGGATGTGGCGGCATTGACGGGAAAGATCGAAGCAGCCTGCACCGGACTCGGCGACGCGGTTGAAGTCGGCAAGATTCTCGGACGCACTCTGAAGGATCTGTATGACGGGGTGATGGTGACGGAAGTGCGCAAGTGCGCCATCCTTGCGGCGCGCTCGCTGATCGAACAGGATCCGGCCTACGGCTATGTCACCGCGCGCCTGTTGCTTAACAACATCTGTTGCGAAATCCTGGGCGAGGAGGTGGTTCAGTCAGAAATGGCGACCCGCTACGCCGATTATTTCCCCAAATTCATCAAGCGCGGCATCGAGGCCGAACTGCTGAACGAGGAGTTGGGACGTTTCGATCTGGCGCGGCTGGCACAGGCACTGGAGGCGGAGCGCGATCTGCAATTCAATTACCTCGGCCTGCAGACCCTGTTCGACCGCTATTTTCTGCACGTGGAGGAGCGGCGTATCGAATTGCCGCAGGCGTTCTTCATGCGCGTGGCGATGGGTTTGGCACTGAACGAAGTGGACCGCGATGCGCGCGCGATCGAATTCTACCGCCTGCTGTCGAGCTTCGATTTCATGAGTTCTACGCCGACCCTGTTTAATTCCGGCACCCGCCGCTCGCAATTGTCTTCCTGCTACCTGACCACGGTGGCGGATGATCTGGACGGCATCTACGAGGCGCTGAAGGAGAACGCGCTGCTGTCCAAATTTGCCGGCGGGCTGGGCAACGACTGGAGCAATGTGCGCGCGCTCGGCAGCCGGATCAAGGGCACCAACGGCAAATCGCAGGGGGTGGTGCCGTTCCTCAAGGTGGTGAACGATACCGCGGTGGCGGTGAACCAGGGCGGCAAGCGCAAGGGCGCGGTGTGCGCCTATCTGGAGACCTGGCACCTCGATATCGAGGAATTCCTCGACCTGCGCAAAAATACCGGCGACGACCGCCGCCGCACTCATGACATGAATACCGCCAACTGGATTCCCGACCTGTTCATGAAACGGGTGATGGAAGGCGGGGAGTGGACGCTATTTTCGCCCTCGGACTGCCCCGACTTGCATGACAAGTTCGGTGCGGAGTTCGAGCGCGCCTACCTTGGCTACGAAGCCAAAGCCGCCAGTGGCGAATTAAAGCTGTTCCGCAAAGTGGCGGCGCAAAGCCTGTGGCGCAAGATGCTGACCATGCTGTTCGAGACCGGCCACCCGTGGGTGACATTCAAGGACCCGTGCAACATCCGCTCGCCGCAGCAGCATGTCGGGGTGGTGCACAGCTCCAACCTGTGCACCGAGATCACCTTGAACACCTCGGAAGATGAAATCGCCGTGTGCAACCTGGGTTCGGTCAATCTGGCGGCACATCTTGGCGCAGACGGCCAGATCGACCACGACAAACTGCGGCGCACCATCCATACCGCGATGCGCATGCTCGACAACGTGATCGATATCAACTATTACGCGGTGTCCAAGGCGCGCAATGCCAACCTCAAGCACCGTCCGGTCGGACTCGGCATCATGGGCTTCCAGGATTGTTTGCATACCCTGCGCATTCCCTATGCGTCGGAGGCGGCTGTCGAATTCGCCGACCGTTCGATGGAGGCGGTGTGCTACTACGCTTATCTGGCTTCCACCGAGCTGGCCGAGGAGCGCGGGCGTTACGCTTCGTACCGCGGCAGCCTGTGGGATCGCGGCATCCTGCCGCAGGACAGTCTGAATCTGCTGCGCGAGCAGCGCGGCGGTTTTGTCGAGGTGGACATGTCGGCCGGCATGGACTGGGAGGGATTGCGCGAACGCATTCGCCAGTTTGGCATGCGCAACTCGAACTGCGTGGCGATTGCGCCTACCGCGACCATCTCCAACATCGTTGGCGTGTCGGCCTGCATCGAGCCGACCTACCAGAACATCTTCGTCAAATCCAACCTGTCGGGCGAGTTTACCGTGATCAACGAGCATCTGGTCACCGACCTGAAGCAGCTCGGCCTGTGGGACGAGGTGATGGTGGCCGACCTGAAATATTTTGACGGCAGCCTGACCCGGATCGACCGCATCCCGGCGGAATTGCGCACCTTGTATGCCACCGCATTCGAGGTTGAGCCGCAATGGCTGATCGAGGCCGCATCGCGGCGGCAGAAGTGGATCGATCAGGCGCAGTCGCTGAATATCTATATGTCGGGGGTTTCCGGGCGCAAGCTGGATGAAACCTACAAATTGGCCTGGCTGCGCGGCTTGAAAACCACCTATTACCTGCGCACGCTGGGTGCCACTTCAGCGGAGAAATCCACCTCGCGCGCGGGCTCGCTTAACGCGGTGTCAAATGGCACCGCCGCGTCAGGGGAAACGCAATTTTGTTCAATCGATAACCCGGAATGCGAGGCATGCCAATGACCACCACCACCCTTAATTTTGAAGATGACATCGCCCCCGCTGTTGCGCCCTCGGTGCGCATGGTGGCAACAGGAGCAACCCTCCCGGCGGGGGGTGCCGCCGATTCTGATTACACCATTGCATCGGTATCCGCCGGACGTATCCGCGCCGAAGACAAACGCATCATCAACAGCAGTGCCGACGTCAATCAGCTGGTGCCGTTCAAGTACAAATGGGCGTGGGAAAAATATCTGGCGGCTTGTGCCAACCATTGGATGCCGCAAGAGGTCAACATGTCGGCCGATATCGCATTGTGGAAGAAGCCGGATGGATTGAGCGAGGACGAGCGCCGGTTGGTGATGCGCAATCTGGGTTTCTTTACCACTGCCGACAGTCTGGCGGCGAACAATATCGTGCTGGGCTCATACCGCCACATTACCAATCCGGAATGCCGGCAATATTTGCTGCGCCAGGCATTTGAAGAGGCCATCCACACCCACGCCTATCAATACATCGTGGAAAGTCTCGGCCTGGACGAGGGCGAGGTCTTCAACATGTATCACGAAGTCCCCAGCATTCGCGCCAAGGATGAGTTTTTGTTGCCGTTCATCGATGTGCTGACCAATCCGGGCTTCACGACCGGGACGCCGGAAAACGACCAAAAGCTGCTGCGGAGCCTGATCGTATTCGCCTGCATCATGGAAGGCCTGTTCTTCTACGTCGGTTTTGTGCAAATCCTTGCGCTGGGCCGGCAAAACAAGATGACCGGTGCGGCCGAGCAATACCAGTACATCCTGCGCGACGAGTCGATGCACTTGAATTTTGGCGTGGACGTGATCAACCAGATCAAACTGGAAAATCCCCATTTGTGGACGCCCGCTTTCCGCGAAGAAGTGCGCGGACTGATTCAAAAAGGCGTCGAACTCGAGTACTGTTACGCGGAAGACACCATGCCGCGCGGCGTGCTCGGACTCAATGCCGGGATGTTCAAGGAATATTTGCGATTCATTGCGAATCGGCGCTGTCAACAAATCGGGATTGATGTACTCTACGCGGGAGCGACAAATCCATTCCCGTGGATGGCCGAAATGATCGACTTGAAGAAAGAAAAAAACTTTTTCGAAACACGCGTAACGGAATACCAGACGGGCGGATCGTTATCGTGGGACTGAACTTTGAAGTTTTTTCGGCGGAGGCTAACTGGCGCGGCAAGTTAAGGGCGGCGTTGCAGCCCGGCCGTAACCAAAAAAACTTCTTTGCCACACGCGCAAAGGAATTCCTGACAGTCGGTGAGCTGTCTTGGGATTGGAGATGTTGAAGAAGGCTGCTTTTGCAGCCTTCTTTGCAAGGGCTTCAGGCATGCTGCATTTCGGCACACTGAAGGTGGAGTAGATGTTGTTCTTATTAACTTTCATATCTCAAGGAGGTTGAAATGGTAGCAGCAAAGAAAGCCAAACCCGCAGTGAAAAAGCCGGCCGCGAAGAAACTTGTTGTCAAAAAAGCGGTTGCCAAAAAACCGGTAGCCAAGAAGGCGGTAGCGAAAAAGCCGGCGGTCAAAAAAACAGTCGCCAAGAAACCCGTCGCCAAGAAAGCGGTTGCGAAAAAGCCGGTAGCCAAGAAGGCCGTAGCGAAGAAACCTGTTGTCAAAAAAGCAGTTGCCAAAAAACCGGCTGCGAAGAAGACAGTAGCGAAAAAGCCGGTAGCCGCGAAGGCCGTAGCAAAGAAACCCGTCGCCAAAAAAGCGGTAGCGAAAAAGCCGGTAGCGAAAAAGCCGGTAGCGAAAAAGCCGGTAGCGAAAAAGCCGGTAGCGAAAAAGCCGGTAGCCGCGAAGGCCGTAGCGAAGAAACCTGTCGCTAAAAAAACGGTTGCCAAAAAGCCGCTTGCGAAGAGGCCGGTTGCCGCGAAGACCGTAGCGAAAAAAACGGTGGCCAAAAAAGTAGTCGCCAAGAAGCCGGCTGCCAAGAAACCGGTCGCTGCAAAGCCTGCAGCAGTCAGCAAGCCGGCCGCCGCACCGACCGCCGTAGCACCCTCGGCTGCGCCTCCGATTCGACCGGCTGCAGTCTGGCCGTTCCCGACACCGGGAATCAGCAAGCCGAATTGAGATTGGCGAGAAGGCTGTGAACACGGCCCCGATCTCGCCGTAAGCGGTAGGGGCTGATTCACACAAGCGGTGGATTTGCGCCGTGTTTAGTGCCTTCAGCAGGCAAGGTATTTTTTACCCCAAATTTCCCGGGTAAATTTGAGGCAGTCGTGCGTGCGGGTGATCGTCACGGCGAAGAGAATTGGCCGGAAGTTTTTGTTCGCCCCTCGATTTTTCAGTCGCCCGGGTTTGGCGCAGTCTTTTACATTCCGAGCACCATCAACGCGGCTATTCGCCTGCACAATGAATTTATGGCCCTGCCCCCAAGCGAATTCTCTGGTCACTCCGGTAGAATCCCGACATGTGCGGTTCCATTGCTGCGGACAGGATGGATTGCCGAAGGTCGCCAGGGTGGCAGTGCCAACCACGCCATTCTTCTTGACGGTGAAGATTGTGCCCATGCCTGCCGCGCCAAAATAATCCGGGTGTAATTTACGATTCATGCTGTATCGCTCTGCGCTTCCCTATTTCCCAGATGCCGGCACCTACTTTACGGCTCTGCGCGATCTGCCGTGCGCGGCCTGGCTGGATAGCGGGGGCAGTGGCTGTGATGTGCTGGCGGCGGCTCCGGTTGCCACAATCAGCCGTGAAGCAGGTAAATCCGTGCTCCGCGCCGGCGCTGAAGAACACCGGACGGACACTGACCCCTTTGAATTAATTCGCCAACAACTGGGGACGCTGGAGGCGGTGCCGGATATTCCGTTTGCCGGCGGGGCACTGGGTTATTGGGGCTATGACCTGGCGCGGGATTATTTGCGCCTGCCGCCACGCGCGCATGACGGGGAGCAACTGGCGCAAATGGTCGTCGGCATCTATGATTGGGCCGTCGTGATTGACCATCCGCAGCGCAAAGCCTGCCTGGTATCGCGCCTGCGCCATCCCGGCACACGCAAAGTGCTGCCGCAGATTTTGCAACGGCTGCTGGCGGCCGATCCGGGAAAAATCCCCCGCCCGGATTTTCAGGTGCGGGGCGGTATCACCTCTAATCTGTCCGCGCGGGAATACCGCTCGGCGTTTGACGCGATAAAGCAGTTTCTTCACGCTGGAGATTGTTATCAGGTCAATCTGGCACAGCGCTTTTCTGCGGAGGCAGGAGGAGATGCATGGGCCGCCTATCTTGAACTGCGCCGCCTGAGTCCGGCACCGTACTCGGCGTATCTGGATTGGCCGCATGTCCAGATACTTTGCGTTTCGCCGGAGCTATTCCTGCAAGTGCTCAACGGGGAGGTTGAAACGCGCCCGATCAAAGGCACGCGCGCGCGCAGCGCCGATAGCGCCGAAGATGCGCGGCGCGCGCGGGCACTGCGCTGCGATCCAAAGGACCGTGCCGAGAATCTGATGATTGTCGATTTGTTGCGCAACGATCTGGCCCGGAACTGTGCCACAGGCTCGGTGCGCGCGCCGCAACTGTTTGGGGTGGAGAGTTATTCCAATGTGCACCATCTGGTCAGCACTGTGACAGGTAAATTGCGCGCGGGATGCGATGCGCTAGATTTGCTGCGTGACAGCTTTCCCGGCGGTTCAATCACCGGCGCGCCAAAAATTCGGGCGATGGAAATCATCGAACAACTGGAGCCGCACCGGCGCGGGATCTATTGCGGCGCCATCGGGTATGCAGGCGACGACGGCAACATGCAAACCAACATCGCGATTCGCACCCTGGTGTATTCGCGCGGCGAAATACGCGGCTGGGCGGGTGGTGCCATTGTCGCCGATTCGGACTGCGCCGGGGAATATCAGGAAACGCGGGACAAGGCGAGCGCGATGCTGGAAGTGCTGCGGCGCTTTGGCGGGAAACTCGACTGGTGACGGGGACTAAGCCGTATTCTTCAGGCGGGTAATGCGCACGACTTCCGGAATCCGACGCAGATTGCGCATGATGCGCGCAAGGTGGATGCGGTTGCTGACCTGAAGCGTGAAGTAGGTGGCCGTGTATTCGCCTTCACTGCTGAAATTGACGTTCTCGATATTTGAGTCGGCATCGGCGATGGCGGCGGCTACCTTGGCCAGCACACCGCGTCGGTTGGCCACGACGAGTTTGAGGCTGACCTCGAACAATCTCGAAATATTCCTATCCCAAACCACATCCAGCCATTGCTCATTGCCGCGCCCGCGGCGCAGGGTCGGACAATCGTGGGTGTGCACCACCAGCCCCTGGCCGCGCTTGATGATGCCGATGATCGGATCGCCCGGGATCGGGCGGCAGCATTTGGCAAACTCGACCGCCATCCCCTCGGTGCCCTGAATGGTCACCACTGCATTGCCTTGCGCGTCGCTGGAGATGGTGTCGCCGCGACTGGCCAGCTGTTTGGCCACGACCATGTTCAGACGGCGACCGAGTCCAATATCGGCAAAAATATCCTGGCGCGACTTGACCCCGGTTTCGCGCAGCAACTTTTCCCAGTGCGTATCGTCGATTTCTGTCGGATTGAGTCCCATCGCGGCAAGCGATTGCGCCAGCAACCGTTCGCCCAGCTTGGCCGATTCGCCCAAGTGCATGGTGCGCAGCGAGTGGCGTATTTCGGCGCGCGCCTTGCTGGTGGCGACATAACCCAGCCACGCCGGATTGGGGTGGGTCTGCACTGCGGTGATGATCTCGACCCGGTCGCCGTTGCGCAGTTCGGAGCGCAACGGCACAAGCTCGTCGTTGACCTTGGCGGCGACACAGCGGTTGCCAATATCGGTATGGACTGCATAGGCGAAATCGACGGTGGTGGCACCGCGCGGAAGGGAAAAAATCTTGCCCTTGGGCGAAAAGACATAGACCTCGTCCGGGAACAGATCAATCTTCAGGTGTTCGAGAAATTCCACCGAATCGCCGCTTTGCGCCAGGCTGCCGATAAGCCCTTGCAGCCATTGATGGGTCTTTTGCTGCAGATCGTTGATCTGCGAGTCCGACGCTTTGTACAGCCAGTGGGAGGCAACGCCGCTTTCCGCCAGCTTGTCCATCTCTTGCGTGCGAATCTGCACTTCGATCGGCGTGCCGAAGGGGCCGAACAGGGTGGTGTGCAGGGACTGGTAGCCGTTCGCCTTGGGGATCGCGATGTAGTCCTTGAATTTGCCGGGGAAGGGTTTGTACAGACCGTGCAGGGCGCCCAGCGCAAGGTAGCAGGAGTCGACATTTTCCACCAGAATGCGGAAGCCATAGATATCGAGGACTTGGGCAAAGGCCAGTGATTTTGCCTGCATCTTCTGATAGATGCCGTACAGATGTTTCTCGCGCCCTTTGACTTCGGCCTTGATCTGGTGCATTTCCAGGCGCGTGCTGATTGCTTCCAGTATCTTGCTCACCACCTCGCGCCGGTTGCCGCGCGCCACCATCAGGGCTTTGCACAACACGCTGTAACGGTTCGGATACAGATACTTGAAGCTAAGGTCCTGCAGCTCCTGATAGATATTGTTGAGCCCGAGGCGATTGGCGATGGGCGCATAGATATCCATCGTTTCGCGCGCGATGCGCGTGCTCTTTTCCGGCGCAACCGAATCCAGGGTGCGGGCGTTGTGCAGGCGATCGGCGAGTTTGATCAGGATCACCCGCACATCGCGCGCCATCGCCAACAACATCTTGCGGAAGTTCTCTGCCTGCGCATCCTCCCTGGTTTCGAATTTGAGTTTGTCGATCTTGCTCAGGCCTTCAACCAATTCGGCCACGGTGGTGCCGAAAGGCGCGGCGATTTGTTCTAGGGTGACCGGCGTGTCTTCGACCACATCGTGCAGCAGGGCGGCGATGAGCGCGTGCACATCCAGGTGCAACGGGGTAAGGATTCGCGCGACGGCGATCGGATGGGTGACGTAGGGCGCCCCGGACTGGCGCAATTGTCCCGCATGCGCGGCGTGGCTGAATTCCAGCGCCGCGCTGATTTGGGCTACGTCTTCAGGCTTGAGGTAAGCGGAGACTTCCTGCAGAAGCGCGTCGGCATCGGCTTGTGACATGAGTCAACTCCGGCGCGCCTGCATCGATTTGGCCGGTTCAGGCCATGCCGCGGTTGAGGATTTCGACGCCGACCTTGCCTTCGCTGATTTCGCGCAAGGCAACGACGGTCGGTTTGTCCTTGCTGATTTCCACCAGATGGCTGGCGCCATTGGCCAGCTGGCGCGCGCGGTAGGCGGCGGCCAGGGTCAGCTCGAAACGGTTGGGAATGTTTGCCATGCAGTCTTCGACAGTGATGCGGGCCATGATTTATTTCTCCGGGGTCAGGAATTGATTGATGAGATGACGCTGGCGGACGAGTTGTTTTGCGCAACGCAAACGTGCGGTCAGCACAATCGAACCCAACTCGCGCCCCGCTTCATCCAAGTCGGCGTTGATAATAACATAATCGAATTCAGACAGATGCGAGACATCCTCGCGCGCGGCGGCGAGACGGGTTGCAATCACCTGCGCGCTGTCTTTGCCGCGCCCCTGCAAGCGCCGGGCCAAGGTTTCCAGCGAGGGCGGCAGGATGAAAATACACACGCAGTCGGGAAATAGTTTGCGCACCTGGGCTGCGCCCTGCCAGTCGATCTCCAGCAGTATGTCGCGGTCCTTGGCGTTTTCCCCGGCGATCCAGGTGCGCGAGGTGCCGTACAGATTGCCGTACACCTCCGCGCTTTCCAAAAACTCGTTGTGCGCCGCCATCGCCAGAAAGATTTCGCGGCTGACGAAATGGTAATCCTTGCCGTCGATTTCCCCCGCGCGGGGCGGACGCGTGGTGTACGACACGGACAGATCGATCTGCGGGTTGGATTGCAGCAGGGCGTGCACCAAACTGGTCTTGCCCGCGCCGGAAGGTGCGCTGATGACGAAAAGGCTGCCGGACATATATTCCTCCTACTCTATGTTTTGTACTTGCTCGCGCATCTGCTCGATCAGCAGCTTGATCTCCATGGCGCACTGCGCGACTTCCGCGTCCGCCGACTTGGCGCCCAGTGTGTTGGCTTCGCGATGCAGTTCCTGCATCAGAAAGTCCAGCCGCTTGCCCGTGCGGCCGCCTTTTTCCAGGGTGCGGCGCACTTCTGCCAGATGCGCCGACAGGCGCGACAGCTCTTCATCGACGTCGATCTTGCTTGCATACAGGGTAATTTCCTGGCGTACGCGCTCGTCGTCGTTGCTACCCAGCGCCTCCTGCAGGCGTTGCCGCAATTTTTCCTCGTATGCCGCGATGGCACCGGGGATACGCGGCGCGACCCCGGCGCGCAGCGATTCGATCTGCGCCACCCGTTGGCGCAGAAAATCGGCGAGTTTTTCGCCTTCGCGTTGGCGCGCAGCAGAGAATTCCTGCAGCCCCTGCTGCAACAGTGATTGCAGGGTGGCGCGCAAACGGTCGCCGTCCGTGTCCGGACTTTCCAGTGCGCCATTCCAGCGCAGCACATCGATCACCGAAAGCTCTCCGGCTTCGGGCAGGACCGCGCGGATCTGAGCGCGCCATTGCGCCAGTTGGCGCAAGACCTCTGGATTAAGCCGGGCCGGATGCTGCGCCGTCTGGCGCGGCGTATGGTTCACCCGGCATTCCACCTTGCCGCGCGAAATTTGCGCGCTGATCGCCTCGCGCAGCGCGGCTTCCTGTCCGCGCAATTCGTCCGACAGGCGCAGCTGCAAATCGAGATAACGATGGTTGACCGAGCGCAATTCGACAGAGAGCGAGCCGCCATCAAGTTCGGCGGCGGCGGTGGCATAGCCGGTCATGCTATAAATCATCGGAACTCCGGAAGGTGGAAAAAATACGGGCTTAAGGCCGCGCATTATATTACGATTGCGCCACCTTGCCTTGGCGCGCGGCGGCAACCGGCGGCAAAAGCGGTGTGCCGCGCGCCATGCCTCATAACGGAAAAGCATAAATGAAGTTTGCCATTCATCAGGCCAATCAGATCGGCGGTCGCAGGTACAACCAGGACCGCGCCGGTTATGCCTACACCAGCGATGCGCTGCTGTTGTTGCTGGCTGACGGCATGGGCGGCCACCTGCATGGCGAGCTCGCCGCCGAGATGGCGATCTACACCTTCTTGCGCGCGTTCAGCCGCCTCGACGACGCACGGGTGCAGGAACCGGAAGTATTTTTGCGCGCCACCATGCGCGCGGCGCACGACGCGATTGTCGAATACGCGCAGGAACAGAAATTGGGCGGCAATCCCGGCACCACCTGTGTCGCCGCGCTGGTGCAGGATGGCCGGGTATGGGTTGCACACGCCGGCGACTCGCGTTTTTACCTTCTGCGCGAGGGCGAGGTGGCGCAAGTCAGTCACGATCATTCGGTGGTGCAACAGTGGGCGGACTGGGGGGTGATCAGCGCGGAGGAAATGAAGACGCACCCGGATCGCAACAAGATCACCAACTGTCTGGGCGGCGTGGAAGACATGTTCTATGCCGAAGTATCACCCAGCGCCGAGGTGCGGGACGGCGATACCCTGCTGTTGTGCAGCGACGGTTTCTGGAGTCCGCTGGAAGAACAGGAATTGTTGCAGGCCCACACCGCGCCCTCGCTGGCGGCGATTGTCAACGACCTGATCGGCAAAGCGGTACAGCGCGAGGCGGGGCGGGCGGATAACACCACGGTGGTGGCAGCCCGTCTGGGCGCGGTCGAGGCGGAGCATCCGACCCTCATCCCGGTGTGCCAGCCGCTGGTGATCGCCGCGTTATAATCGCGCCCCATTCAAACCCCGAGGTTTCACCCATGCGTCCCAGCCAGCGTCAGCCAGACCAGCTTCGTTCAATCCGAATTACACGTCACTACACCAAACACGCCGAAGGTTCGGTGCTGATCGAGTGTGGTGGCACAAAAGTCATCTGCACCGCCAGCGTCGAAGAGCGCGTGCCGCCGCACAAGAAGGGCAGCGGTGAGGGCTGGGTCACCGCCGAATACGGCATGTTGCCGCGTTCGACCGGCAGCCGCATGCAGCGTGAGGCTGCCAAGGGCAAACAATCCGGGCGCACGCAGGAGATCCAGCGCCTGATCGGGCGCAGCCTGCGCGCCGTGGTCGATCTCGGCAAACTCGGCGAGCGCACGATCCAGCTTGATTGCGATGTGATCCAGGCCGACGGCGGCACGCGCACTGCCGGTATCACCGGCGCTTTCGTTGCGCTGCATGATGCGGTGAGCGGGCTGATGCAACAGGGATTGGTACAGCAAAATCCGCTTAAGGATTTCGTCGCCGCGATTTCGGTCGGTATCTTTGAGGGTGTGCCGGTGCTCGACCTCGACTATGTCGAAGACTCCGCCTGCGATACCGACATGAACGTGGTGATGCTGGGCAGCGGCCACTTCGTCGAAGTGCAGGGCACCGCCGAAGGCCATCCTTTCTCGCGCGAGGAGATGGATGCGCTGCTGGAGCTGGCGAAATCCGGCATCGCGCAACTGATCGAAATGCAGCGCACAGCCTTGGCGCAATGAAACAACTCATCCTCGCCTCTAACAACCCCGGCAAGCTGCGCGAGTTCCAGCAGATGCTGGCGCCGCTCGGCATCGAGGTGCTGACCCAGGCAGAGCTCGGCATCGCCGAAGCGGAAGAGCCGCATTGCACCTTTGTCGAGAATGCGCTGGCGAAGGCGCGCCATGTCAGTGCGGCCTGCGGCTTGCCCGCCCTGGCGGATGATTCCGGCATCTGTGTCGAGGCGCTCGGCGGCGCGCCCGGCGTGCAATCCGCGCGCTATGCGGGAGACAATCCCAAGTCGGACCAACGCAACAACGAGAAATTGCTGCACGAGATGCAAGGTGTGACCGACCGCCGCGCGCATTACTACTGCGTACTGGTGCTGGTGCACGGCGCCGCCGATCCGCAACCGCTGATTGCCGAAGGCGAGTGGCAGGGCGAGATATTCCATACAGAACGCGGCGCGGGCGGTTTCGGTTATGACCCGCTGTTCTGGTTGCCCGGTTTCGGCAAGACTGCGGCCGAGCTGACGCATGAGGAAAAGCACGCCATCAGCCATCGCGGCAAGGCGTTGCAAGTTTTGCTGCAACGGCTGCGGGGCGCATGAGCGTCCAGCCGCTGCTTCCGGTCGGTCTCAAATCCCAAGCGGTCAACTTTCAGCTGATGCCGCCGCTGTCCTTATATATCCACATCCCATGGTGCGTGCGCAAATGTCCGTATTGCGATTTTAATTCGCATGAGGCCAAGCCTGTCTTGAGTTTGTCGAAGGGCGGCAGCATCCCGGAAAAAGAATATGTCGCCGCGCTGGTGCGCGATCTGGAATCGGCGCTGCCGTTGGTGTGGGGGCGCAGGGTGCAGAGCGTGTTCTTCGGCGGCGGCACGCCCAGTTTGGTGAGCGGCGGCGGCATCGCCGAAATCCTGCGCCAGGTGCGGATGCTGTTGCCGCTTGAACACAACGCCGAGATCACGCTGGAGGCGAATCCGGGCACGGTTGAGGCAGAGCGTTTCGCGGCGTACCGTGACGCGGGCGTGAACCGCCTGTCGCTCGGCATCCAGAGTTTCAACGACCAGCATCTGCGCGCGCTGGGACGCATCCATTCCGCCGACGAGGCCAGGCGTGCCATCGCCATCGCGCAACAGCATTTTGATAACCTCAATCTCGACCTGATGTATGCGCTGCCGCAACAGACGCTGGGGCAGGCGTTGCAGGATGTGCAGACCGCGCTGGCATATTCACCCCCGCACCTGTCCTGCTATCACCTGACGCTGGAGCCGAACACCCTGTTCGCGCATCAGCCGCCGCCGTTGCCGGACGACGATGCCAGCAGCGCGATGCAGCAGGGCATCGAAGCATTACTGGCCGGGCATGGCTATGCGCATTACGAGACCTCCGCCTTCGCCCAGCCCAAAAAGCAGTCGCGCCACAATCTGAATTACTGGCAGTTCGGCGACTATCTCGGCATCGGCGCGGGCGCCCACAGCAAGCTGAGTTTCCACGACAAGGTGATGCGGCAGGCCCGTTACAAGCAGCCGCAGGCCTATCTGGATGCGGTGGCACGGGGCGCGCCTGTGCAGGACGAACATTTGCTGGGCAAGGAGGACATTGCCTTCGAGTTCATGATGAATGCCCTGCGTTTGAACGGTGGTTTCGATGAGGTATTGTTTCAGGAGCGAACCAGCCTGCCCTTGTTGTTGATCCGGCGCGAACTGGATGAAGCTGAAAAGCGCGGGTTGTTACAACGCGAGGGACAGCGCATCGCGCCGACCGAATTGGGGCGGCGCTTCCTGAATGATCTGTTACAGATTTTCCTTGCGCCGGAACACTAGATCCCATACCCCATGGCCGAGACGCAGGCCGCGTTGCTCGAACTTGGTGAGCGGGCGGTAGTCCGGGCGCGGCGCGTAATCGGCCGCCGTGTTTCCCAGCAGCGGTTCCCCGCTCAACACGCGCAGCACCTGTTCGGCATAGTCCTGCCAGTCGGTGGCAACATGGAGGTAGCCACCGGGTTTTATTTTCTGCACCAGTTTGGCCACGAACGGCGCCTGGATCAGGCGGCGCTTGTTGTGGCGCGCCTTGTGCCACGGGTCGGGGAAAAAGATATGCACACCGTCGAGGGTGTCATCCGCAATCATGTCGCGAAGCACTTCCACCGCATCGTGTTGCATGATGCGGATATTGTTGAGGTGTTCCGTCTCGATGAGTTTGAGCAGATTGCCGACGCCGGGTGTGTGCACTTCCAGTGCCAGATAATCGATTTCCGGATGTGCCAGGGCAATGGTCGCCGTGCTGTCGCCCATGCCGAAACCGATCTCCAGAATCTTTGGCGCAGTGCGACCGAAAGCCTGATCGAGATCGAGTTGGCGCGTGATGTACGGGATGCCGTAGCGCGGCAGCCAGGTGTCGATGGCACGCTGCTGCGCAATCGAGACGCGGCCCGCGCGCAGCACGAAGCTGCGGATATGCCGCTTGCTGAAGTCTTCCGTTTCGTTCATCAACTGCGCGTCGAAGAGATGATGCCTGCGGTCGGCGAGCTCGGGCTGGCGCTGTAGAGTTTCTTCGGCATGCGTCCGGCGAGGAAGGCGCTGCGTCCTGCTTCCACTGCTTGTTTCATCGCACTCGCCATCAACACCGGATTCTGTGCGCCGGCGATAGCCGTATTCATTAGCACACCAGCGCAACCCAGTTCCAGTGCAATGGCGGCGTCCGATGCCGTGCCCACGCCCGCATCGACAATTACCGGTACTTGCACGCGATCCATGATGAGTTGCAGATTCCACGGGTTCAGAATGCCCATGCCGGAACCGATGAGGGAGGCCAGTGGCATGATCGCCACGCAGCCGATATCCTCCAGTTGTTTGGCGATGATGGGATCGTCCGAGGTATAGACCATCACCTGGAACCCTTCGGCCACCAGCGTCTTTGCCGCGGCGAGGGTTTCGATCACATTGGGATACAGCGATTGCGGGTCGCCCAGCACTTCCAGTTTAACCAGCGAGTGGCCGTCCAGCAGCTCGCGCGCCAGGCGCAGGGTGCGCACCGCATCGTCGGCGGTATAGCAGCCGGCAGTATTTGGCAGGTAGGTGAATTTTGACGGCGGCACGGCATCCAGCAAACTGGGCTCGTTCGGATTCTGGCCCAGATTGGTGCGGCGGATCGCCACCGTGACGATTTCCGCGCCGCTGGCATCGATGGCCGCGCGCGTTTGGGCGAAGTCCTTATATTTGCCGGTGCCGACCAGTAGTCGGGACGAATAGCTTTTTCCTGCGATGATGAGTTTGTCGTTCATTGCTGAATTCCTGAATGTGGGTTAACCGCCGCCGACCGCGACCACGATTTCGATTTTATCGCCGTCGTTCAATAGGGCGGTGGTGAAGGTACTGCGTGGCACGATTTCGCCGTTGCGCTCCAGCGCGATGCGCTTGCCGCCATAACCCATCGCCTCGATAAACGCCATAACGCTGATGGCATGGGGAAATTGGCGGGACTCGCCATTGATGCTGACCGTTATCAATTCATTTGTCCGTGTTAGAATCCGCGCCGCATTTTACACCATGCGGGTGTAGCTCAATGGTAGAGCTCTTGCTTCCCAAGCAAGTGACGAGGGTTCGATCCCCTTCACCCGCTCCACTCTCTTCCTGATTGAGCGCATGGATCGTCGCGTGGAAATTTGATCCAAATCAAATCGCGCACATGCATTCTTTCCTAGTATCGCCCCCGTTTTCGTACGGCCTTCCCCAATGAATTAGTCGGGTATAGGCCGTATTGGAACGAATAGAGGCTTTACTTGTCGCCGTCGCACTGCGACAATTTGCCACGTTTTGGTATCGGGTAGTAAAAGGGTGCGTCAAATGCAACGGGACATTTGGTTGCGGCTGGCGCATTGATTTTTAATTCGCTCTGGGGAGGAGACTACTGTGGAAGCTAATCAAGCGACAGCAGTAAAGTATGACATGGAGGTTGTGCGCTGGTTCACCATCGCCGCCGCCATCTATGCGGTAGTGGGCACGTTGATCGGTGTGTATGCGGCATCGGAACTGGCGTGGCCGTTCTTGAACTTTGATATTGCCGAGATCACCTTCGGTCGTCTGCGTCCGCTGCATACCAATGCGGTGATCTTCGCATTCGGCGGTTGTGTGCTGTTTGCGACCGGTTTCTACATCGTGCAGCGCACGGGTGCGACCAAGCTGTGGAGCAACGGTCTGGCTTGGGCGACCTTCATCGGCTGGAACCTGATCATCGTTTCCGCTGTGATCACTTTGCCGCTGGGTTTGTCGCAAGGCAAGGAATACGCCGAGCTGCCGTGGTGGGTGGATATCGCGATCGCGGTGGTGTGGCTGATGTACGGCTTCAACTACATCATGACCATCGGCATCCGCAAGACTTCGCACATCTACGTCTCCAACTGGTTCACCATGGGCATGATCATCATGATCACTTACCTGCATGTGGTGAATAGCCTGGCGATCCCGGTGGATTGGGCGACTTCCTACTCCATCTTCTCCGGCGTGCAGGATGCGATGGTGCAATGGTGGTGGGGTCACAACGCGGTGGGCTTCTACCTGACCGCCGGCTTCCTCGGCATCATGTACTACTTTGTGCCGAAGCAGGCACAGCGTCCGGTGTTCTCCTATCGCCTGTCCGTGCTGCACTTCTGGGCATTGACCTTCGGCTATGTCTGGCTCGGCGCGCACCACCTGCAATACACCGCGTTGCCTGACTGGACCGGCTCGCTCGGTGCGGCGATTTCGCTGGCGATGATCATCCCGTCCTGGGGCGGTGCCATGAACGGCATGATGACCCTGTCCGGTGCCTGGGATAAGCTGCGTACCGACTACGTCCTGCGCTTCCTCGTGGTGTCGCTGGCGTTCTACGCGATGTCCACCTTCGAAGGCCCGGTGATGTCGATCAAGACTGTGAATGCGCTGTCGCACTACACCGACTGGACCGTGGGTCACGTGCACTCGGGTGCCCTGGGCTGGATGGCGATGGTTTCCTTCGGCGCGATGTACCACATGATCAAAAAACTGTGGGGCGTGGAGAAGATGTACTCCGAAAGCCTGGTGAACGTGCACTTCTGGCTGGCGACGATCGGCACCGTGGTGTATGTGGTGGCGATGTGGGTATCCGGCATCATGCAGGGTCTGATGTGGCGCGACTATGACGAATACGGCACGCTGACCTACACCTTCGTTGAATCCGTTTCCGCCATGCATCCGTATTACGCGATGCGTGCGATCGGCGGCGCGATCTTCAATCTGGGCGCCTGGGTCTGCCTGTACAACGTCGTGATGACTGTGCGCACCGCAAGTGCCGCGCGCAGTGCGAACGCCGTTCCGTCTAACGCATAAGGGGAGTGAATAACATGTCAGATCATCACGACAAACTCTATTCGACCAAACTGCAGGACAAGACTGAACGCAGCACCTTGCTGATGTTTGTCCTGACCGCGATCGCGGTGGCGATCGGTGGTATCGTCGAAATCGTGCCGCTGTTCTATCTGCCGAACACGGCGATGTGCCAGAACGATCCCACCTGCAATAACACGCAGCACAAAGATCTGCAGGGTAATGTGATCCCGATGGACAAGATCATCTGGAATCCCGATACGTCGGCGCACAAGGCGCTGGCCGACTGGCAACCGGGCGATGGTGTCCGTCCCTACACCGCGCTGGAAACAGCCGGCCGTGCCGTGTTCATCCGCGAAGGCTGCTTCCTCTGCCACTCGCAGATGGTCCGTCCGTTCCGCGACGAAAAAGACCGTTATGGTCACTACTCCATCGCGGAAGAATCGATGTACGACCACACTTACCAATGGGGTTCCAAGCGTACCGGCCCCGATCTGGCCCGTGTTGGCGGCAAGTACTCCGATGAGTGGCATCGTCGTCATCTGCGTTATCCGCGCGATGTGGTGTCCGAATCGGTCATGCCCAACTACTTCTGGCTGGAGCAAAAACCGGTCAATGTGGAACGGACCGTGCAGACCCTGAAAGTCATGACCATGATGCCGTTCAATCCGGTGCCGAAGAACATCTACACCGACGAGTACATCGCCGGTGCGGCGGCCGAGCTGGAAGGCAAGAGCGATCTGGATGCGTTGATCACCTACCTGCAGGGACTGGGCAATCATGTCAAGTTTGAAGAAGGCGTGAACTACCGTGATTAAGCTGCTGGAATCCGTGGGTATGGATGTGCAGGCCATGACGCTTAACGACTGGCTCGGGGTGTTTTTTGTGCTGGTTGCGGCTGTCGGCATGGTTGCCACCTATGTCATGGTGTTCCGGCCGTCCAACAAGGCAAAGTTCGAGGCCCAGCGCTCCATGGCGCTGGACGACGATGACCCTAAAATTGGGAGATAGATAATGAGTGACAAACATAATGCAGGTGACGTGCCAACAACCGGCCACGTTTGGGATGACGACTTGGGTGACTACATCAATCAGCCGCCTAAATGGTGGATGCTTGGCCTGACCGTCAGCGCGATCTGGGTGGTGGTGTACTGGTTGTGGTACCCGTCCATCCCCGTTTCAACCACGGGCAATTTCTTTAAGGGTGTTGGGGGCTGGACCGCGATCGGCGAAATGGAAGCTGACATGGGTGCAGTGGATGAAGTGCGCGGCAAGTACGAAGCCAAGCTGAAGGATATGACGCCGGCGGCGATTCTGGCCGACACCGAGCTGACCGAGTACGTCACGCGTTCCGGCAAGGTGCTTTTCGGCGACAATTGTGCGGGTTGCCACGGTACCAATGGCGTAGGCACGCACGACAGGCTGGGTTTGTTTGCGCCTATCCTGAACGACGACGACTGGCTGTATGGCGGCACCATCGACACCATCCACGAGACCATCATTGGCGGGCGTCAGGGCATGATGCTGGCGCACCAAGACATGCTGTCCGAAGCCGAGATCGACACGCTGGCCAATGCGGTTGCGGCAGGCAAGCCAACCTCGACCCCGCTGTTCGCCGAAAAAGGTTGCACCGGCTGCCACGGCGATGACGGCAAGGGAATCCAGGCCATGGGTTCTGCCAACCTCACCGACAGCGTGTGGCGTTTTGACGGCTCGGTTGAAGGCATCAAATACACTATCAAGCATGGTGTAAATGCCGGCACACCGGAATCGCGCTCGGCAGTCATGCCGGCTTTCCAGGCCGCAGGCAAGCTGAGCGATAGCGAGATCAAGAAGCTGGCTGTGTATGTGTACAAGTTTGGCGGTGGTCAACCTGCGGCGAATTGATCCGGTCTGTCTGCGCGTGGCCAGGCACCACGCGCAGTATCTTTCAATCAAGCAAGGAGAACACAGATGAACAGTTTGAATAATGACATGGTGCTGTGGGGCGTGATTATCAGCGTTGTCGGTTCGTTTCTGGTGGGTGCGTGGCTGCTGTTCGTGGCATTCCGCAACGCCACCAAGGATAAAGACAAGAAATAAGCAGCAGGAATGTTGGACGGGAGGAGAGCATTGCTCTCCTCCTTTTTCTTTTGTGCGTAAAATCACCGAAGCGCGCCAGTCGAGGCGATAGAATCGCACCTTGAATCAAGCAAGCATTCGCGCGATAACAGGTATCGTTCAATCGGGGGAGCAGGATGAGTCAGCAAAACGAAAAGAAAGAGATGGGTGAAGTCACCACCCTTTATCACGAGTTTGAAACCTGGACCGTCAATACCGGCGGACAGACCATCCATGCCAAGCGCATGCCGGGATTCTTCCGCACCTTCAAGGACCGCGCCCAACTGGCGCTGTGGTTGCCCTTTTTCTTGCTGCCCTATCTGCGCTGGAACGGGAAGCAGGCGATTCTGTTCGACATCGATCATAACCAGTTCCACTTTTTCAACCTGACGGTGTTGCCACAGGATATCTGGATGCTGTCGCTGGTGTTGCTGGTGGCGGCGATGACGCTGTTTGCTGTGACTTCGGTGGCATCCCGCGTCTGGTGTGGTTATTTCTGCTTCCAGACGGCGTGGACCGACTGGTTCACCTGGATCGAAACCAAAATAGAAGGCAACCCGACTGCCCGCCGCAAGCTGGATGAGGCGTCCCTGAACTTCGACAAGATGAAGAAAAAAGGGCTTAAGCATCTGCTCTGGATGCTGATCTCGGTGCTGACCGGCATCAGTTTCTCGATCTGGTTTGTCGATGCATTTGACTACTGGAATAATCTGCTGCATTTGCAATTGCCGCTGGTGGGATGGGTCGTGCTGATCATGTTCTTCTTTGGCACGTATTTGCTCGCCGGATTTCTGCGCGAGCAGACCTGTTTCTGGCTGTGTCCCTACGCCCGCATCCAGGGGGTGATGACGGACAGCCAGACCATTCTGCCGACCTACGATTACACCCGCGGCGAGCCGCGCGGCAAGATCCGCCGCGGGGGCGAAGTCGTGGCGCCGCAGGGCGACTGTATTGATTGTTTCCAGTGCGTGCAGGTGTGCCCGACCGGGGTGGATATCCGCAACGGGCAGCAACTGGGTTGCATCACCTGCGGCTTGTGCATTGATGCGTGCGACGTGGTGATGGACAAGATCGGCAAGCCGCGCGGGCTGATCCGCTACGCCTCGCTGGATGAGTTGTCCGGCAAACCAAGAAAGACGATGTACCAGCATCCGCGCACCCTGGTGTATCTGGGCATTATTCTGCTGGCGCTGGGCGGCATCGTGTGGGGGCTGACGCATATCGGGACGATGACATTGAAAGTCGTGCATGAACGGCAGCCGCTGTTCGTGCAGATGAGCGACGGTTCGGTGCAGAACAAATATGACTTCAAAGTGCTCAACAAGACGGATCGGGATCTGCATGTCAAAGTGAGCGCCGAAGGCGGGGTGGCGGGCCAGGTCATCATCGGTGCGGAAAATCCCGTCACCCATCACGGCCGCAGCACATCCTTCACGATATTCGTCAAGGCACCGGGGCAGAATATCAAGAAAGATGTAGTGCCGATCCAGTTCCGCATCGAGAGCTCGGAGGATCCCAACGTATTTGCCGAATACACCAGCAAGTTTTATGGCCCCAACCGATAAGGAGCTGGCATGATTTCCCAAGAGCGCAAATCGGGTTTGCGCAATCCGTGGCTGCTCGGATTGCTCGTGCTGATCCTGCTAGTGTTAAGTGTCAACGCGAGCTTTATCTGGTTTGCCACGCATAACCAGTCAACCCTCGTCGATCGCGAATACAAAACCAAGGATCGCAAGACCAATACCCAACTGTTGAGCGAGCTGGGCCGGCAACAGGCGCTGGCCTGGCAGACGACCATCAACAAGCCGAAGGAGCTGGTGCAGGGCAAGCCGACCCTGTACCAGATCAGCGTGGTGGACAAAAGCGGCAAGCCGGTCAGCGGAGAAATGGAAGTGGAGGCTTACCGTGCCTCCGATGCGAGTCTGGATTTCGTCACGCCGTTCAAGGAAGTGGCGGCCGGCAACTATCAGGGTTACGTCACATTTCCGCTCAAGGGATATTGGGAGTTGCACGTTCATCTGCAGCGCGGCACGGACGAATTCTCGGTGAACGCCGACCGTTTCAAGGTGATGGAAGCACAATGATCCGTTGCAGCAATGGCGCCTAGCAGCAGGCACGTTTCACCCGGTTGTTTCCATTGCGGCCTGCCGATTCCGGCAGATGCCGATTTTCATCTCAAGCTTGAAGAACACCCGCGCAGTTTCTGCTGCTTCGGTTGTCAGTCCGTGTGCGCGGCGATCTACGAAGCCGGATTGCAGGGCTATTACCAGCGTACACCGGAAGGGATGTTGCTGGCCCCGCCGCCCGAACCGCCCAATGACATCGAGATTTACGATTTTGATGAAGTCCAGCAGGAGTTCACCTCCTGTTCCGGCGACATTCGCGACATTCACTTGCTGGTGGAAGGCATCCATTGTGCGGCCTGTGTCTGGCTGATCGAGCGCGGATTGCAGCGCGTGCCGGGGGTTGTCAGCGCGGAGGTCAATCTGTCCGGCAAGCGTTTGCACCTGCGCTGGGACAACAGCCAGAGCAAACTGTCCGACATGATCCGGGCGCTGGTGCGCATCGGCTACTCTGCAGTTCCCTATGATTCTGAAAGTGCGGAAGGGGCGATCCGGAAAACCAACCGCGCCTTGCTGTTCCGCCTGTTCTTTGCGGGTTTTGCCGCGATGAACATGATGTGGATCGCCATCGCGCTCTACAGCGGCGCCAACCAGGACGAGTTTCGCAGCTTTTTCCACTGGATAGGACTTGTGCTGGCGACGCCGACGCTGCTGTATTCCGCCTATCCTTTTTTCCGCGGTGCGGCGGGGGGCTTGCGCGCCGCTCATCTCACCATGGACCTGCCGATCGCGCTCGGGTTGAGCGTGACCTACGCTTATTCCCTGTATGTGACGCTGACCAATAATCAGCAGGGTGAGGTGTACTTCGATACCGTGACCAATCTGACATTTGTCATTCTGATCGGACGCTATCTGGAGGGGATGTTCCGCCATCAGGCAGTGTCTGCAACCAAGCGCCTGATGGAACTGCAGCCTCGGGTGGCGATCGTGATGCGGGATGGCAAGGAGGAGATGACCTCGATTCGGGGCGTGAAACCGGGTGATCAGGTGCTGGTCAAACCGGGCCATACGGTGCCGGTGGACGGGGTGGTGCTGGAAGGGCGCAGCGCGGTGGATGAGTCGATGTTGAGCGGTGAGTCGGTGCCGGTGCACAAAGAGGCCGGGGCGTTGGTGTCGGCCGGCACGGTCAATACGACGGGGGCGTTGCTGGTCGAGGTGCGCGCGCCATTGCAGGAGACGACCCTGTCCAAGATCATTCGGCTGGTGGAAGAGGCGCAATCTTCCAAGGCACCGATCCAGCGCCTCGCCGATACCATCGTGCCCTGGTTCGTGCTGGTCACTTTGTTGTGTGCCGGCGCCACCTTCATGTTCTGGAATCAGCAGGATTTTGAAATCGCCCTGATGGCGGCAACCTCGGTGCTGATCATCACCTGTCCCTGCGCGCTGGGCATGGCGACGCCGATGTCCATCGCGGTGGCTTCCGGCCTCGGGGCCAAGCACGGCATCCTGGTCAAGAACGGCTTGGTGCTCGAGACCTTGTCCAAAGTGACGCACTTCGTGTTCGACAAGACCGGCACCCTGACCGAAGGCAGGATGAGCGTAGCCGGGATGCAATGTGCCGCGCAGGTTGATCCACAGGAGGTGCTGCGCCAAATGGCGGCAACCGAGCGTTTCAGTGAGCATAGTATGGCGCGCGCGATCGTGACCTATGCCGAACAGCAACAGCAGGCATTCCGCTCCATCGGGGTGGAGAATTTCCAGGCGACGGCCGGCATGGGGGTGGCTGCCAGGGTGGCGGGGCAGGAGGTGCGCTTGGGGAGTGCGGCGTGGTTGCGCCAGGGTGGGATCAGCCTAGATGAAGGGTTGCAGCAGCAAGCGCAGCAATGGGAAACGCAGGCGATCAGCCCGGTTTATGTTGCCTGCGGCGGGCGTCATCTGGCCATTGTCGGCATCGCCGACCGCTTGCGCGCGGACGCACAGCCGTTAGTCGATGCCCTGCGCGCGGCGGGGATTGGCATGACCCTGCTCAGCGGCGACCGCCGTCCGGTGGCGGATGCGATTGGAAGGCAGTTGGGCGGCATGGACGTGATCGCGGAAGTCATGCCGCAGGACAAGGATGGTGTGATCCGTGACCTGCAACGGAGGGGCCAAGTGGTGGCGATGGTGGGGGACGGGGTGAACGATGCACCGGCGCTGATTCGCGCCGATGTTGGTATTGCACTGGGTTCGGGGACGGATGTGTCGGTCGAGAGCGCCGATATCGTGCTGATGCACAACGAGTTGCTCAAAGTGCTGCAGGCCACCCGGCTGTCACGGCGCACCCTGCGCACGATCAAACAGAATATTGGCCTTTCCTTCGTGTATAACCTTATCATGGTGCCGCTGGCGATGATGGCGCAAGTCAGCCCGCTGGTGGCGGCGATCACCATGCCGATCAGTTCGCTGATTGTGATCGGCAATGCGGCGCGTATTCGCACCTTATTCAACAAGTGAGCAAAAAATGGAAGTGATCTACAGCCTGATTCCCGGCATGATGTTCTTCGGCGTCTTGTTCGTCATCATCCTGATCATCGCGGTCAAGAGGGGACAATATGAGGACATGGAAGGCGGCGGCCAGCGCATTCTGATGGATGACGATGATGACATGATGCCGCACCCGTCCAGAAAACCGGATGCGGCAAAGCCGGACAAGACCGACAAGACTATTGGGTAACGACCTCGCCGTTCGCCAGCAGCGGCTTGATTAGCCTAGCGAACTCTGTCGGCGCGACGTACTGCAGCAACGGCTTCTCCCCCGCGCTCAAGGTGATGTCCAGACCGTTCTGCGGGTAGAGCCAGTGCATGGCGCCGCTCTTGTTTTCCTTGATGATTTGCGTCGGGTTGCCGAATCGCTTGAGGAACAAGGTTTCATCGACGCGCACGCCGGGTATATAAGTCAGGCTGCTGATCGGCGTGCCCATCACGCGCGCCACGTCATCCGCCGTCATGGTGATCTTCTTGCCACTGCCCGTCCCCGCGATGCGCAATCCGCGCTCGTACATCCCCTGAATTTCGTCCGGCGTGATATCCACCGTCACCACCACGCGCGAACGCAGGCCGGCGAGGTTGACTTGCTCGAAGAACACCTCGGCAGCCAATACCCCGGCCGGAGATTTGAACAGGCTGGGTACTGCCTGTTCCCTGAAACGTTGTTCCGCTTCGGCCGGGGTCGAGACGCCCAATGTCAGGCCGAATACGCTGACTGAATCGGCGGTCGGATGTTCGATATGCCAGGGCAGGTCGCTCTTGTCCGGACGGTCGCCGGGGATGATAAAGGCGCCGAGCAGGAGGGCGACGGAGATGATGCCGACGCCCCAGTAGATTTTGCTTTCAGTGGTCATTTTTTATATTTGATCAGGCGTTATATCGGCAGGGAGAATGCGCTGTTTCGGTATTTTGCTGTGGCGGGCCTGATACATGGAATCGTTGCCCAGCACAATCAGCACCAACAGCGACACCATGAACGGCAACAGACCGACCCCGCCCAATAGTGCAATGGTGGCGATCTTGGACCAACCCATCACCTTGGATAACAGGAGGCCGCCGCCGACCACGGCACAGGTGACGATCAGCAGCCACATGAAGTGTTGGTTGCGTTTGTTGGCGACAACCCAGTGCGCCTTGACGAACGGAATCTCGTCGCCGGCAGCGATCTTTTTCGCCTTGATCGCGATATAGGCGGTGATGGCGAACGACATGAGCGGCACGATCAGCACCATATAGGGGAAGGTGCTGAACACACCAAAGGTCGAGGCGAATACCAGGATGTGGTTGAACACCAGATTGATCAGGAAGATTTCGTGCGGCCATTTGGCGCGCGTGATCTCATCGGGAGTGGCGTTATAGTGCTGCGGCATGGGCGGAACTCCGGGTGATTATCGAAAAGCGGGTCGCAGGATACCGATTCTGTCGTCCGAATGGAATGGACTCAAGATTTCCCCATCAACTCGCGCAAGCGGGTCAGGGCCAGGATATCGATAGCGCGCGCCTTGACCCGAATCAACCCGTCATCCTGAAAATGCGAGAAGGCGCGACTGACGGTTTCCAGTTTCAGCCCGAGATAACTGCCGATCTCCAGGCGCGACATGCGCAGGGTGAGCTGGGTGGGCGACATGCCGTGGGCTGCATTGCGCTGGGACAGGTTAAGCAAAAAAGCAGCCAACCGCTCCTCCGCCCGCATCGAGCCCAACAACAGCATGATGCCCTGGTCGCGCACGATCTCGCGGCTCATGATCTTGTGCAGATGGCGTTGCAGGCTGGGGATTTCCCGGCTCAATTCTTCCAGTTTGGCAAAGGGCAGTTCGCATACTTCGCTGGCTTCCATCGCCACCGCCTCGCAGGTGTGGGCATCGGTACTGATCGCGTCAAGGCCGATAATCTCCCCAGGCATGACGAAGCCGGTCACCTGCTCGCGTCCATCTTCATGCAAAATTCTGGTCTTGAAAGACCCGCTGCGGATGGCGTACAGCGATTTGAACGCATCACCGCTGCGATACAGGTAGTTTTGCGCCGCATAGCAGCGTTTGCGGTGGCTCAATTGCTCCAGCCGCTGCATTTCTGCCGCCGACAGATCGACCGGCAGGCAAAGTTCGCGCATATTGCAATTGGAGCAGGCCACCCTGCAGCGGGTGGCAGCAAGCGCGGGTGTCGTCGTATCGTTCAAGACCATATTTTATCTGGGGTTGCCTTGCGCGCATTTTGACATATATCAAGCCAATTTGGCGCCGCAATGGCATAGTGCGCGCCTTAAATTGGGAGAGTGGCATGAGTAAAGCAGTGAATCATCTGGAAGTTGACCTGGAACTGATCCGCAGGCTGGACAAGAACGGACCGCGATACACTTCGTATCCGACCGCAGACCGCTTCGTCGAGGCCTTTAATGCGGAAAGTTACACGCACTGGGTGGCCAAGCGCGAGATCGGGGGCATGACGCGCCCGCTGTCGCTGTATATCCACATTCCCTTTTGCAACACGCTGTGCTTCTACTGCGCCTGCAACAAGGTCATCACCAAGGATCGCAGCAAGTCGGCGGAATATGTGCGCTATCTGCTCAAGGAAATGGCGATGCAGGCCGCCTTGCTCGGACCGAAGCAAGTGGTGGAGCAATTGCACTTTGGCGGCGGCACGCCGACTTTTTTGAGCGACGATGAGCTGCGCGAAGTGATGACCGCTATCCGCAAGCATTTCAAGCTGATCGACGAGGGCGAGTATTCCATCGAGATCGATCCGCGCAAGGTGAGCGACGCCACCATCGCTCTGTTGGGGCAGCTTGGCTTCAACCGCATCAGCCTTGGCGTGCAGGATTTCGACGACGCTGTGCAACACGCGGTTAACCGCATTCAGAGCGAAGAGGAGACCGTGGGCGTGATGCGCGCGGCGCGTGCCAACGGCTTCAAGTCGATCAGCATCGACCTCATCTACGGCCTGCCGAAGCAGACACTGGAAGGTTTCGGTACGACCCTTGACCGGGTGATTGCCACGGATCCGGACCGACTCTCGATCTACAACTATGCGCATATGCCGACTGTGTTCAAGCCGCAGCGGCGCATCCATGAGGAAGATTTGCCCGCGCCTCAGGTCAAGCTGGATATTCTGAACATGGCGGTGCAAAAGCTGACCGGTGCCGGCTATGTGTATATCGGCATGGATCACTTTGCCAAACCGGAAGACGAGCTGGCGGTGGCGCAGCGCCAGGGTCGGTTGCACCGCAACTTCCAGGGTTACTCCACCCACTCCGATTGCGACCTGGTGGCGCTGGGGGTCAGCGCCATCGGCAAGATCGGGCCGACTTACAGCCAGAATTATCGTGATCTGGAAAATTACTATGACGCGCTGGAGCGCAACGAACTACCCATCATGCGCGGGCTGGAGCTGAACGCCGATGACCTGGTGCGGCGCGCCATCATCCAGGCGCTGATGTGCCACTTCGAGCTTTCCAAGGAATCCTTCAATGTCGCCTACCTGATCGACTTCGACCGCTACTTCGCGGCGGAGATGCCGGAACTGGAGGACTACGCCCGCGAAGGACTGCTTGAACTGTCGCCACAATGGATTGCGGTGACACCGAAGGGACGCATGCTAATCCGCAATATATGCATGGTCTTCGACAAGTACCTGCGCACAAAGCAGGAGCATGCGCGCTACTCTAAGGTAATATAGCGCCTCGCTATTAGCCAAGTTCGCCTGCGTATCGCCGGTGCAGGCATTCTGGAGGAGACCCCGCATTTCTGGGGCGCAGATGACAAAAAAAGTGGATGATTTTCGCCTGAAGCTGGGCAAGCAGGAGCTGGTTCCGATCATGATCGGCGGCATGGGGGTGGACATCTCCACCGCCGATCTCGCGCTGGAAGCGGCGCGTTTGGGCGGGGTCGGCCATATCTCCGACGCGATGCTGCCAACCGTGGCGGACCGGCGCTATGACACCGACTTCGTCAAAGAGAAGCTGCATCAATACAAAGCCAATATCAATAATTCCGACAAGACGCTGATCAAGTTCGATCTGGGCCAGTTGGCAGAATCCACCCGCCTGCATGTCAGCAGGACCATGGAACGAAAGCGCGGCTCCGGCATGGTCTTCATCAACATCATGGAAAAACTCACCATGAACGGGCCGCGCGACACTTTGCGTGTGCGCATGCATGAGGCGATGACCGCGGGCATCGACGGAATTACGCTGGCGGCCGGTCTGCATCTGGGTTCGTTCGCGCTGATGGAGGATCATCCGCGTTTCCGTGATGTCAAGCTGGGCATCATCGTGTCATCCTTGCGCGCGTTGCAATTGTTCCTGCGCAAGAACCTGAAAACGCGGCGTCTGCCCGATTACGTGGTGGTGGAAGGCCCCTTGGCCGGCGGCCACCTGGGTTTTGGCATGGACTGGGTGCAATACGATCTGCGCACCATCGTCAACGAGATTCACGAATTTCTGCGTGCCGAAAAACTGGATATTCCGGTGATTCCGGCGGGCGGCATCTTTACCGGCAGCGATGCGGCATCCTTTTTGCACGAGGGCGCGGCGGCGGTGCAGGTGGCGACGCGCTTCACCGTGAGCAAGGAGTGCGGTCTGCCGCCGGATGTGCAACAGGACTACTTCAGGGCAAGCGAGAGCGACATCGAGGTGAACACCACATCGCCCACCGGTTATCCGATGCGCATGCTGAAGAACAGTCCTTCCATCGGTTCCGGTATTCGCCCGGGCTGCGAATCCTACGGTTATCTGCTGGACGCCAGCGGGCGCTGCGATTATATCGACGCCTACAACCGCGAAGTCGCGGCACATCCGGGCGAGAAAAAGATCGCGGTGTACGACAAGACCTGTCTGTGCACCCACATGCGCAACTTCAAATGCTGGACCTGCGGGCAGTACACCTACCGGCTGAAAGACACGTCGCGCAAACTCGAGGATGGCAGCTACGCCCTGCTGACGGCGGAACACATCTTCCGCGATTACCAGTTCAGCACGGACAACAAGATCGCGCTGCCGGATTGAGAGTGGCTACGGCTTGGCTTCGCCGGCTGCCGTATCGGCATCGACGTGGTCGCCGTGCGGGTGTTGGCCATAGGCCTTGACGAACACTTCCTGTGAATTATTTTTGGTGCGCGGCTCGGGTGTTTTCAGGTTGTGGTACTGCACATCTTCGCAATAGTGATACAGCGCATGCCGCATCCGATCGAGCAAACCGGCCTCAAAGACGAAGCCCTCCCTTGCCAGTGCCTTTTGCAGACCTTCCAGTGAATAGTGCACGATGCTGTAACGAATTTGCAGCCAGTTGTCTTGCGCACAGCGTTCTACGGCAAAATTGTTGAGACCAGCCAGCAGGATGCAGGCCTGCTCCGCCTGCTCGGCCGAGGCAAATTTTAGAATGCGCGCTTTGTGCAGTTCAAATGGATTCATCGCTCAATTCCCCCGCAGGATGCTCATTCCCTTCAGCAGATTCAAAGCCTGATTCAATTGGTAGTCATTTTTAGCGCCGAATTCGGCCAATTCCGGTTTGTCCTCGCTGCCGTTTTTATCCTTCGCCGGAGTCTTGATCAACGGCCTGTCGGCAGGTTCGCCCGTTCCCGTTTGCCCGTTTGTCAGATGTTTGGCCAGATCGGCTTCGCGCAAACGCAGGCTGCTGTCGAAGGCCGCCGTGGCCGGGTCTTCCACCACGATGTCCGGCACGATGCCCTTGGCCTGGATGGAGCGCCCGCTTGGCGTGTAATAGCGTGCGGTGGTGAGCTTGATTGCGGTGTTGTTGCCCAGCGGCAAAATTGTTTGCACCGACCCCTTGCCGAATGTCTGTGTGCCCATGATGACTGCGCGCTTGTGATCCTGCAACGCACCGGCGACGATCTCCGAGGCCGAGGCGGAACCGCCGTTTACCAGCACCACCATCGGCACGCGGGCAAATTCGTCCGAAAGATTTTTCAGGTAGTCCTCCTTGCTGC
>Ga0210004_1000005_pt1 | contig 118221 bp, 103 predicted proteins | sample CryGey13umfilter_FD_185450 | JGI IMG/M metagenome (GOLD analysis project Ga0210004, IMG submission 185450) | Groundwater microbial communities from aquifer in Utah, USA - Crystal Geyser 4/8/14 3 um filter (SPAdes) (version 3) | ecosystem: Environmental > Aquatic > Deep subsurface > Groundwater...
CAAACGCAGAACCCGCGTGGCTTCGATCTTCCCCAATCCGCCTTCTTGCCTGCGCCTCGTTTCGGCGCTGCTCGCCGAGTGCGACGAGGAATGGTTGACCGGAAAAATCTACTTGAATATGAACCCCTGATCCACCCAGCCCAATGAACCCTTCTGCTAACTTTTACAGAAAAGATGTTGCACAATCGTTATGCGGAGAGGTTGTAATATCCCCTCACCCTGTGAAGTAAGGTAGCATCTAGCCTCGCATGTTGTCCAGAAATAGCCTATTCCAATATGAAATGAGTCTGAAGGCGGAACGTATTTCCAACGAGAAATGAGTCTGAACGACTGAAGTTCTGAATCGGTCATGATGCAAGGCATGGTGATCGACATGGAAGAAGCACGGCTGCAAACATTGGCGCAGGTCAGGGCATTTCTGGACGGGACGACGGAGGTGGCCTTCCGAGTACCCAAGGCGGAACGAAATCAGTTTATCGAGCGCGTGCTCAAGCGGTTTGGCTATGCGCCCCACGGCAAGGCCGACAAGGGCGTGTTGCTGCGCTATATCGAGCGCATGACCGGCCTGTCACGCCAGCAGGTCACCCGGCTGGTGCGGCAATACCGCAAGGACGGGAAGTTATCGAAACGGCAGGCTGCGCCCAGGCACGGCTTTACCGGCCGATTTACCGCCACCGACGCGGCTTTGCTGGCCGAGATGGACGTTCTGCACAGCACCTTGTCCGGCCCAGCCACCAAGAAGCTGATGGAGCGCGCTTTGCTTGTGTTTGGCGATGTGCGCTTCGAGCGGCTGGCGGGCATCTCGGTCTCCCATCTGTACAACCTGCGCGGCGGGAAACAGTACCAGAACAAACGGCGGCATTGGACCAAAACGCGGCCAACCGGCGTACCCATCGGCCAGCGCCGCGCACCCCAGCCCAACGGGATGCCGGGCTACATCCGCATCGACAGCGTGCACCAGGGCGACCAGGACGGGGCGAAAGGGGTGTACCACATCAATGCGGTGGACTGTGTGACCCAGTTCCAGTTGGTCGCCACCTGCGAGAAGATCAGCGAGGCATATCTGCTGCCGGTCATCCAGCAGTTGCCGGAAGGGTTTCCGTTTGTCATTCTCGGATTTCATGCCGACAACGGCTCGGAGTACATCAATTACCAGGTCGCCAAACTGCTGGAGAAATTGCTCATCGAATTCACCAAATCACGCCCCCGGCATTCCAACGACAACGCCTTGGCGCTCAGCTCCGCCAGACGGTCATAAAATTAGTCATAATTAGCCTAATTTTCAATAACCACAGGCATGTCCACTGCCTTCACACGGCGACGGTGCAAGGCAGCAAGGACGTGTTCAATCCCGCGACGCAGGGTGTGAAAGTGCTGGCGGCGAAGAATGCGGCAGTGACGTTGAAGCTGAAGCCCATCACCACGGCTTCCATTAGCGGCATCGTTGTCGACAAGGAGAGTCAGAAACCTATTGCAGGCGCACGCGTATCGGCCGGAAACCTGGCTGACGAAACTGATGCATAGGGATACTACTCGCTTGAAAAGATAGCATCAGGCCTGGTCGTGCTGGTTTCCCGCCATCCGGATTACCAGATGGATGAGCGTACGCTTAAACTTAAGGCCGGGCGTACATACGATCAAAAGGTCGAGATGCAGCGGCGGCGTGAAGATGTAATGGAATTGGAGGCGGCGCTCAAGCTCAAGGGAACTGTCGATCTCTATGGTATTCACTTCGATTCCGGCAAAGACCAGTTCAAACCATCTTCGCTGTCCACGCTGCAGGCGGTCAGCGAAGTGATCAATAGCGCTCCGAACAAGGCCTTTGAGATTTCAGGGCACACGGATTCCGATGGTCCGGACGATTACAATCAAAATCTGTCCGAACGACGGGCTAAAACGGTAATCAAATGGCTGGTTAATCATGGTGTGAAACCCGATCAGTTAAAAGCGAAAGGGTATGGGGAGGGCAACCCGGTTGTGTCGAATAACAGCGAAGCTGGTAAGGCACTTAACAGGCGCGTGCAACTTAAAGTAATAAAATAGGAACAGGCAGGCCTCGAATGTTCATCGCAATAGGGAGATATCACTCTTGTCCAAAACAGAATAAGGCGTTGGATCACCCCAAGGTGCAGGGTACGGGTGAATCACCAAACCCACCCAACCCTGACCGAAGGAGACCCAACGTGAAAGCATCATGCAGCATGTTCAGCAAAATACGCCTGAAAATACAAGCATCTGCAATGCCATGTTTTGAAATACAATCGACGCACCACACAACAGAGCGCGACACTATGGATGAGCAACAACAAAACACGGAAGAGATGATCGACGGGCTGGTACGGTCAGAAAGAATGGCTCACGCCATCGGACAGACGCCCAAATACATCAAGGACGAGATTGCCAGCCTTGTGGAGGGGGAGCAGATTCCTGGCTCATTCGGGGATCTGATCAAGCGCTCTGTCGAGATGACTGCGGCACATCGGGAGTTCGCGGGGACGAATGTTGTGTCACTGTTTGGGAAAAGTTCCGCACGCTAGAGCCGGCGCCCATCCACCAGCATTTGTAGCGTGCACCCGTCATAGTGGTTCGTCACTCCTGCCGCGCTGCACGAGTTCTTCGATGGTGGGGTTGAAGTAGGTCATCAACTCTTTGATGTTTGTGTGGCCAACGATGCGCGCAAGTTCAAGCACGTCGTATTTCCTCGACCGTGCCATTGCAGTAATCGCGGCGTGGCGTGAGTCATGGTAAGTAAGATCAACCACCACAGCCCGATCGCGTACCTTCCTAAACAGGGTATCGAGACTCCCAACTGATATATTGAACACAGACGATTCGTTGTGGCTGCTCAATACCTGCTCAAGTAACTCAATCGCCCTGGGTGTCATTGGAACTTCTCGGATGGCAGCATTGTTCTTTCGTGCACCGGGCTTGAGGCCAGTCACTTTCAAATAACCCTTCTCTTTGAAAACCTCAGTTCGTTCCAGTGCGCATAGCTCACCTGCGCGCAGCGCCGTCTCAATCGAGAACAGGTATCCTGCAAACATGCGCAGAGTGGCCGTGGTGAGTGGTACAGACTTGCTATACCCAGCGCACTGTTCCATTTTGGCATTCTCTTCTGGTGATGCAATCCGTTTTCTGGCAGGCGGCTTTTGTGGCTTGGCAACAGGTTTCATGGGGCTGTCTGTTATCCATCGCCATTCATCTCGCGCAACCTTGCAGGCGTTGCTCAAGATGTTCCATTCGCGCAATACAGATCCATTGCCGACTTCCTTGAGTCGCATGTCACGCCATGCGGCGAAATGGGAAGAATTCAGATCGCGCAAGTGAACCTTTGCAATATCGTCCTTTAGATATTTGTTGATTCGGATGATTTCCCACCTCGATCCGCGCTTGTTTGGGGAAACCTCATTGGCATACTTGCTCAACAGGTCGCCAAACGTCTTGTCGGGGATGCCAGACACCTTTCCTGATATGATGTCGGCCTCAGTTGCGGCACCCCAGTTTTGAGCTTCAATCTTGGTGGGAAAAGTTGCGGATTTGCGCACCCCATTTTTGGTAACGAAAACCTCCCAAGATTTTCCAGCTTTTCTGATCGATGCCATCCTGTAATTTATCCTGTAAAAATCCTGTAACAGGATACCAAATAGAGTGGAAACAATGCAAAAAGAGTGGAGTAGAGTGGAAACAAAAAAGCCGACAAATCAGTTAGATGTCGGCTTTTCAGTAAGTTACAAATAAATTGTTGGTGCCCAGAAGAGGACTCGAACCTCCACACCTTGCGGCACACGGACCTGAACCGTGCGCGTCTACCAATTCCGCCATCTGGGCATTGCTTCAGGGGTGCGCACTTTAATTGTTATAGGATTTTGTGTCAATGACGAAAAAGAAAAAAAACATCCGCGAACTCGACCCGTTTCTGGAACGTGAACGCGAACAATACGAACAACCTTTGCCCAGCCGTGAATTCGTGCTGCAGGTGCTGACCGAGCAGGGCGTGCCGGTGGAGCAGGAGGCGCTGTGCGCGCTGTTGCAGATCACGCCGGAGGAAGAGGAGTTGTTTTCCCGCCGTCTGCGCGCGATGGAGCGCGACGGGCAGATCATGCGCAACCGAAAACGCGCGATCTGTGTTGTGGACAAGCTGGATCTGGTCAAGGGCAAGGTGCAGGGACATCCGGACGGTTTTGGTTTCCTGATTCCAGAAGACGGCAGCGCCGACCTGGTGTTGAGCGAGAAGGAAATGCACAGGGTGCTGCACGGCGACACGGTGATGGCGCGAGTGGGCGGGGAAGACCGGCGCGGACGGCGCGAGGCCAAGATCGTCGAAGTGCTGGAACACGCCAACACGCGCGTGGTCGGCCGCCTGTACGAGGAGCACGGGATCAAATTCGTGGTGGCGGAGAATCGCCGCATCAGCCAGGATTTCCTGGTCGCGGCGGGCGAACATGGCGGTGCGCAGGCGGGCCAGGTGGTGATGCTGGAGATCATGCAGCAGCCGTCCAAGCATGCGCAGCCGATCGGGCGTATCGTCGAGGTGCTGGGCAACTATGCCGATCCGGGTATGGAGATCGAGATCGCGCTGCGCAAGCACGATCTGCCGAATGAATTCCCGCACGAAGCCAGGCGTCAGGCCGAACATTTTTCACCCGAGGTAAAGCCGGAGGACTACGCCGGCCGCGAAAGCGTGGCGCATCTGCCGCTGGTGACCATCGACGGCGAGACCGCGCGCGATTTCGACGATGCGGTGTATTGCGAACCGAACGAGCAGGGTTTCCGTCTGCTGGTGGCCATCGCCGACGTGAGCGCATACGTGAAGCCGGGGGATGCGCTGGATAAGGAGGCGATCAATCGCGGTAACTCGGTGTATTTCCCGCGCCGCGTCATTCCCATGCTGCCGGAGGAACTGTCCAACGGCTTGTGTTCCCTGAATCCCAATGTCGAACGCCTGTGCATGGTGTGCGACATGCAGATCAGTGCCGGGGGCGAGATTCTGAAGCACCGTTTCTACCAGTCGGTGATGTTCTCGCACGCGCGCCTGACCTACACCAAGGTCGCCGACATGCTGGAGAATCCGCAGGGCGAGAATGCGCGCGAATATGCTGCCGTATTGCCGCACATCAACAATCTGTACAAGCTGTTCCAGGTCCTGTTGCAGGCCCGTGCGAAGCGCGGTGCCATCGACTTTGAAACGGTCGAGACGCAGATGATCTTCAACGAGCAGGGCAAGATCGAGAAGATTGTGCCGGTGATACGCAACGATGCGCACAAGCTGATCGAGGAATGCATGCTGGCGGCCAACGTATGTGCGGCAGCTTTCCTGAAAGACCATGAACATCCGGTGCTGTACCGCGTGCACGAAGGCCCGACTCCGGAAAAGCTTGAAGCAGTTCGTGAATTCTTCAAGGAGTTCGGTTTGCAATTGGGCGGCGGCGACGATCCGCAAGCCGGCGACTATTCGAAATTGCTCAAGGAGATCAAGGGCCGCCCCGATTACGGTTTGCTGCAGACCGTGATGCTGCGTTCCCTGCGCCAGGCCGTGTATGCGCCGGACAATCTCGGCCATTTCGGCCTCGGCTATGAAGCCTACGCGCACTTCACTTCGCCCATCCGCCGCTATCCGGACTTGTTGGTGCACCGCGCGATCAAAGCGGTGCTGGCAGGGAAGCAGTACAAACCGCAACTCAAGTGGGTGGAACTGGGCGTGCATTGCTCGCTGACCGAGCGCCGTGCCGATGATGCCACGCGCGATGTGGAAGCCTGGCTCAAGTGTTTCTTCATGCGCGACCATCTGGGCAGCGTGTTTGACGGCAGTATCTCGTCGGTTACCGGTTTTGGCCTGTTCGTTTCGCTGGACGATCTGTATGTGGAAGGCCTGGTCCACGTTTCCGAATTGGGTGCCGACTATTACCACTTCGATCCGGCCAAGCACCAGATGCTGGGTGAGCGCAGCGGCAAGCGTTACCGCCTCGGCGACCGCGTGCGGGTGAAAGTGGTGCGGGTCGATATGGAAAGCACCAAGATCGATTTCGTGCTGGAGAGCGCGCCCGGTGACGGGGAGCCCGATGTGGGTGCGTGGGATGCCTCAGCACCAAAGAAAACGAAAGCGGGTGGCAAATCCGGCAAGGCGGGGAAACGCCATGGCTGAGTCGCGCATCATCCACGGCTTTCACGCGGTGAACGCCCGTCTGCGCCAGAATGCGGACAGTGTGTTTGAAATCTATATCGATCCGGCGCGCCGCGATCCGCGCGCGCGCGACCTGCTCAAACTGGCCGAAAGCAACGGCGTGCGGGTCATTCATGCGGACGGCAAACGGCTGGACGGGATGGCGGGCAATACGCGCCATCAGGGCGTGGCGGCGCGGGTGAATGCGGCGCAAAAAGTGCAGCATCTGGATGATGTGCTGGACACCCTGACCGAACCGCCGCTGTTGCTGGTGCTGGACGGTGTGCAGGATCCGCACAATCTGGGCGCCTGCCTGCGCAGTGCCGATGCCTTCGGGGTACATGCGGTGATCGCGCCGAAAGACCGCGCGGTCGGCATCAATGCCACGGTGGAAAAGGTGGCCTGCGGCGCGGCGCAGACGGTGCCCTACATCACCGTCACCAATCTGGCGCGCACCCTGCGCGAACTGAAGGAGCGCGACATCTGGGTGATCGGGATGGACGGTGAGGCCGAAACCGATCTGTATGCGACGCGGCAGACCGGCGGGGTGGCGCTGGTGCTCGGCGCCGAGGGAGAAGGCATGCGCCGTCTGACGCGCGAGACCTGTGACCAGTTGGCGCGCATTCCGATGTCGGGCAGCGTGGAAAGTCTCAATGTTTCTGTCAGCGCGGGGATTTGTCTGTATGAAGCCAGGCGCGCCAGACGGATGCAGGGCGACTGAGGATAGAAAACTAGCGCAGCAACAAATCCTCGATCTTGCGATTGGCGTGCTGCAACTTGCGGAACAGAGCGTTCATTAGCGCCTTGTCCATGTAGGTGAGGTGCTCGCCGTTCAGCGCTCGGATATCGGATTTTCTCATCACGGCGGCGATGACTTCTCCCTCGGCGATCACGGTGGCGCAGCGCGAGGCCGCCTCGGTGGCAAAGAACGCGGCTTCACCGATGCACTCGCCGCTGTGGATCACGGCGACTTCCTGCTGGTGCACATGCACGCTCGCTTTGCCGAACATAATCACAAAAAAGGCGCTAATTTCATCCCCTTCAGAAGTGATTTTTTCGCCCGGCTTGAAAGTTTTGACCGTGGTTAGCTGGGCAATGGATTGCAGCACGTCGCTCGGGATCGGGTCGAAGAAAGAGCATTTGCGCATCTCGCTGAACTGATTCGAGGCGACCTCGTCCAGGCGCTGGGTAAAGCTGGCGAGACTGGTCTGGATGGCGTCTAACTCGTCCATATTTTCCTCCGGCTGGGTTTTGGTTTGGCGCACAACTTATCACATGCGGCGCGGGCTGTCTCGGATTGCCAATGTGGCGGCGCGAATCCCGCTCGCTACCGCGCCTTCCAGCGCGGCGGGGTAATCACCGGCGGTGTAATCGCCGGCCAGCAGTATTCCGGCCAGTGCGGTGTGCGGCGGCGGCCGTTGCAGGTCGGGGGCGCAACAGAAGGTGGCCTGTTTCTCGGCGATGACTTTGTGCCAATGGGGTGCTGTGGTGATGCCGAATTCTTCATGCAGTTCAGCGATGACTTTTTGTGCCAATTCTTCCTGGCTCAATGCCTGGTGGATTCCTTCTGCGCTGATGACGGCGGCGAGCAGGCCGTGTTGCCCGGCGATGCGCCCCTTGTCGAACAGCCACTGGCTGGTGCGTTGATGCAGGCCGAGCATCGGGTGCGGCAATCCCACCGTGGCCGGGAATTGCAGATAGACGGTATAGATCGGTTGCTGTTGCAGGCTGTTGATCCGGGCCACGGTGTTTTCGAGCCCGGCAAGCGGGCGCAGCAGCCTGGCTGCGGCAGCCGGCGCGGCGGCACAGATGACATGGCTGAAAGATTGTCCGCCGTGCGCGGTGATCAGTTCGATTCTGTCGTCGCGCGGAACGATGGTTTCCACCCCACAGGAAAGCTGAACCTTGCCGCCGTGCCGTTCAACGTATGCGGTCGCGCGCTGCGGGAACAGCGCGGTGAAGTCGATACGCGGCAGCAGCATGTCGCTGTCGGCGCGGGTGCGGTTCAGTGCGTCGCGCAGCACATTGAGCAGGACCTGGGCGGAAGCTTTATGGATCGGCGTGTTCAAGGCTGCGATGCAGAGCGGCTCCCATAACTTGAGGGTGAGATCGGCATCTTGGCGGAAGCGGACAAGGAGTTCGCTGACGGCCATGTCGCGGGGTAAACAAAACTTCATATTGCGCAACGCCAGCATGAACTGCGCAGCCTTGATGCGTTCACGCCAGTTCAGGCCGGATGAATTGAGCAGGGCGAGCAGCAGATGGAACGGGGCGGGCAGGTGCGGTGCCTTGAGCGAGAAATAACCGTGCAGATCGAGCTGGAGTGGCAGGCGCAGAAAATCCTGCTCGATGTTGCCGCCGACCCGTTCGATCAGGCGCAGCGTCTGGTGGTAGCAGCCAAGCAACAGATGCTGGCCGTTGTCGAGTTGGGTGTTCCGGTAAAGCACGCCGCGCGCGCGGCCGCCAAGTTGCTGTGCACTTTCGAATACCGTGACCGGGATGCCGCGTGCGGCCAGTTCCACCGCGGCTGCCATGCCGGCATAGCCGCCGCCGATGATGCCAATGTTAAGAGACTGCTTTGCACGGTTGCTCCTTCCTCCTCCGGGGGAAGGTTGGGATGAGGGAACACATTTCAGTTCTGCCACCATGCCTTGACGGCGAGCCATAGCTTGTAAGTGGGTGTCAGCGACACGCGCTCCTGCAGGACATGGCAGCCGCTGCGTTCCACTTCATCCAGCACGGCCTGATAGATCGCCGCCATCACCAGCCCGGCGCGTTGCGCTTTGCGATCCACGGCAGGCAGATGATCGAAAGCCTGTTGGTAGTAGCGGCGCGCGCGTTCGATCTGGTACATCATCAGTTTGTGGAAGTTATCCGACTCGTTCGCGTTGAGGAGGTCCGCAGCGGTCACACCAAATCGCTGCAGTTCATCCATGGGCAGATAAATGCGGTTGCGCCGGGCGTCCTCGCCCACGTCGCGGATGATGTTGGTGAGCTGGAAGGCGATGCCGAGGTCGTGCGCGTACTTGGGGGTCTGGCGGTCGCGGTAACCAAAGATCTCCGCCGACAGCAGACCGACCACCGAGGCGACGCGGTAGCAATACAGTTGCAGCGACTTGAAATCCGGGTAGCGCGGTTGGTCGAGATCCATCTCCATGCCGTCGATGATCTCCAGCAGATGCTCCTGCGGCAGATTGAACTGCTTGACCACGGATACCAGCGCCTGACACACCGGATGCTGCGGTGTGCCGCCATAGATGGCGGCGACTTCGCCGCGCCACCAGTTGAGCGTGGTGCGCGCGACATTGGCGTCCGAGCACTCGTCCACCACGTCGTCTACCTCGCGGCAAAAAGCGTACAGCGCGGTCATCGCGCGCCGTTTGTCCTGTGGCAGAAAGCGGAAACTCATGGTGAAGCTGGAACCGCTGGCGGCTGCTTTGTCTTGGCAGTATTGATCTGGCGTCATTGTTGTTCAGCCACGGATATACACGGATTTGCACAGATAAACTTTGCGAGGCGTTATCCGTGTCACTGTATTTATCCGTGGTTAATGGTTTTTTTCATGGATTAAACGGCGCACTCTTCAACAGCATGATAACCCAGTCGAAGGGGCGCAAGACGGGACGCCGATTGAACACGTCGTAATCAGCCGCTTCGATCTTATCGAGGATACGCAGGCCACCCTGGATGATCATGCGCATCTCCAGGCCGATGCGGCCGGTGAGAATGCTGCCCAGCGGTTTGCCGGAAAGCATCAGCGCGCGTGCGCGTTGCACCTCGAAGCGCATCAGCGCGCGCCAGTTTTCGTCCGCACGCGCATCGGCAATCTGTGTTTCGCTTACTTTTAATTTAACCAGATCGTCCTGCGGCAGATAGACTCGGCCGATAGCCCAGTCCTTCGTTACGTCCTGCCAAAAGTTGATGAGTTGCAGGGCGGTGCAGATTGCGTCCGAGTAGGCGAGGTTGACCGGTGTCGCCTCGCCGTAAAGATAAAGGAGTAATTTGCCGACCGGGTTGGCGGAGCGGCGGCAGTAGTCGAGCAGCTCGTCGAAATCGGCGTAGCGTTTTTTTACCACGTCCTGGGCGAAGGCATCGAGCAAGTCGTGGAAGGGCCGCAATGGCAGCGCGTGCCCGGTGATTGCGGCGGCGAGGTTGCGGAACAGCGGGGTGTGCGGTGCCATGTTTGTTTCGATGCGGCGCAGTTCGGCGCGGAATTCGTCAAGCTGGCGCAGCCGCTCCGTGTCGGCAAGTTCACCCTCGTCGGCGATATCGTCCGCCGCGCGGGCGAAATGGTAGATGGCCGCCACCGGCTTGCGCAGCCGCCTGGGCATGAGAATGGAGGCGACGGGAAAGTTCTCGTAATGATCGACCGACATCACAAAAGGTCATTGCGGTGCAACAGGAACACGAACTCGTCGCCGGCGCTGACTTCCAGCCAGGTGAACGGCAGGTCGGGGTAGGCGGCTTCGAGCGCGTCGTGGTTGTGCCCGATCTCGACCACCAGCAGGCCGTCCGGATTCAGATGTTCGGCCGCCTGTTGCAGGATGAGGCGGGTGGCATCCAGGCCGTCGCTGCCGCTGCCCAGCGCCAGCGCCGGTTCATGTTGATATTCGGGCGGCAGGGCGGCGACCGAGGGCGCGTCCACATAGGGCGGGTTGCTGACGATCAGATCGTAGCGCTTGCCTTCGAGGCCGGCGAACAGGTCGGATTTGATCAGGTCGATGCGCTCCTCCAATCCGTAGTCGCTCACGTTGCGGTGGGCGACGTCCAGCGCATCGGGCGAAAGGTCGGCGGCATCGACCCGGGCGCAGGGAAAGGCATGGGCGGCGAGGATGGCGAGACAACCGCTGCCGGTGCACAGGTCCAGCACCGTGCTGACCTGCTCCGGATCCTCCAGCCACGGAAACAGTTGCTCGCGCAGCAGTTCCGCGATGAACGAACGCGGCACGATGACGCGCTCATCAACGTAGAAACCGAAATCACCGAGGAAGGCCTGGTGGGTCAGGTAAGCGGCGGGGACGCGCTGCTCGACCCTTTTCTCGATGATGTTCAGCACCTCATACAACTCGGATTGGGTCAGCCGCGCATCGAGGAAGGGTTCCAACTGGTCGAGCGGCAGGTGCAGCGTGTGCAGGATGAGATAGGCGGCTTCGTCGTAGGCGTTTTCACTGCCGTGGCCGAAGAACAGCTTGGCATCGTTGAAGCGGCTGATGGCGAAGCGGAAGCAGTCGCGCACCGTGGTGAGCGAGGCGCTCGCCTCGGAAAAATGATTGATGTCCATCGCGCTTCTCCTTATTCGGCCAGCAGCTTCTTCAGCGTCAGGTAATAAATCTCCGACAGCGCCTCCAGATCGGCGACCGCCACGCATTCGTTGAGTTTGTGAATGGTCGCGTTGAGCGGTCCCAGCTCGATCACTTGCGGGCAGATGTCGGCGATGAAACGTCCGTCCGAGGTGCCGCCGCTGGTGGAGAGTTCGGTCTCGATGCCGGTGACCTGTTTTATCGCTGCGGCCACCGCATCGACCAGATCGCCGCGCGGAGTGAGATAGGGTTTGCCGGACATCTCCCATTGTAGATCGTAGTCAAGTCCGTGTTGGTCGAGGATGGCATGCACTCTGGACTTCAACGATTCAGTGGTGCTGGCCGTGGAATGGCGGAAGTTGAACAGGATCTCCACCGTGCCCGGCACGACATTGGTCGCCCCGGTGCCGCCATGGATGTTGGATATCTGCCAGGAGGTCGGCGGGAAGTATTCGTTGCCTGCATCCCACACGGTTGCGGCCAGTTCGGCGATGGCCGGTGCGGCGAGGTGGATCGGATTCTTCACCAGATGCGGATACGCGATATGTCCCTGCACACCTTTCACGGTCAGGGTGCCGGAAAGCGAACCGCGCCGCCCGTTCTTGATTGTGTCGCCGAGCGTGTCAACGCAGGTCGGCTCGCCGACGATGCAGTAATCGAGCCGTTCGCCACGTTCCCGCAAGGCTTCCACCACGCGCACCGTGCCATCCACCGCGATACCCTCCTCGTCCGAGGTGAGCAGCAGTGCGATGGAACCGCGATGCTGCGGAAATTTGGCGACAAATTTTTCCGTAGCCGCGACAAAGGCGGCAATGGAGCCTTTCATATCGGCCGCGCCGCGCCCGTAGAGCATGCCGTCGCGCACGGCGGGGGTGAACGGGTCGCTGTTCCATTTGTTCACCGGGCCGGTCGGCACCACGTCGGTGTGCCCGGCAAAGCAGATGATGGGTGCGGCATCGCCGCGCCGTGCCCACAGATTGTCCACCTCGCTGTGGCGCATCTTCTCCAGATTGAAATCCAGCGGCGCAAGGCGGGCACCGATGATGTCGAGGCAGCCGTCGTCCATCGGGGTGAGTGAACGGCGGGAAATAAGTTGTTTGGCCAAGCCAAGTGTGTCGCTCATAACTTGAGTTTTTCGTAGTCGGTTGCAGGGATTGGCAATTGTTTTACTCGTTTTTCCCCGTGAGAACTCCCTCTCCCTTTGGGAGAGGGGATGGGGTGAGGGGCGGGAGAGGGGTGGGGTGGGGGAAGCGGGCAAACAAGTTTTCGTCGTATTGACCGCTGAATCCGGTAGCCAGCACTTTTCCTTCGTGTTCCAGCACCGGTCGTTTGATCACATTCGGTTTTTCCAGCATCAGCGCCAGTGCCGAGGCATTGTCGCGGATCGATGTTTTGATTTCATCCGGCAGCTTGCCCCAGGTCGGGCCGGTCTTTTTTAGCAATTGCTGCCAGCCGACTTGTTTGAGCCAAGCTGACAACATTGCCGCGCTGACCCCGTGTTTTTTAAAATCGCGGAATTCATAGTTGATGCCGTGCGCATCCAGCCAAGCGCGGGCTTTTCTGACGGTGTCGCAGTTTGGGATGCCGTAAAGTTTCATCGGCATCAGTCCGGCAGGTTCAGTTTGATGCCGTCAAAATTGATCGCGGATGGTTTGGTTGCGGCGGGCGGTTTTTCATTCGGATCGTATGCCTTGACTTTGCTGGTTTGCGAGTAATCGATTAGCGACGACAGATTGCTTGCCGAATCCGCGTTGAGCAAGGCCTCTTCCTTGGTGATTTCACCCGCCTTGAACATTTTGTACAGGGCTTGCTCGAACGTCTGCGAACCTTGTGACACGCTCTGCTCGATTGCTTCGCGGATTTTTTCGATCTGGTCGTTCTTGATCAGGTCGGCGACCAGCGCCGAATTAAGCAGCACTTCCACTGCCGGCATTTGCTGACCTTTCACATTACGCACCAGGCGCTGAGAAATGACCGCGCGCAAACACATGGACAAGTCCGACAGCACGCTTTGCCGCGCATCGTAGGGGAAGAAATTCACGATACGGTTGAGCGCGTGATAACTGTTGTTGGCGTGCAGGGTGGAAAGGCACAAGTGGCCGGTCTGGGCAAAGATCAGGGCATGCTTGAGCGTGTCGCGGTCACGGATTTCGCCGATCATCAGCACATCCGGCGCTTCGCGCATGGCGCTCACCAGCGCCGCGCCGTAGTCTTCGGTGTCGGTGCCGATCTCGCGTTGGTTGACGATGCATTTGTCGTGATGAATCAGATATTCGATCGGATCCTCGATGGTTAGGATGTGGCCGCTGAGGCTGCTGTTGCGATGCTGGATCATTGACGCGAGGGTGGTTGACTTGCCCGAGCCGGTGGCGCCGACCATCAATACCAGACCTCGTTTTTCCCGGATCAACCCCTTCAGCACGGCAGGCAGATTGAGCGCTTCAACATCCAGCACCTGGCCGCGCACATAGCGGATAACGACGGCGATGCTGCCGCGCTGGCGAAAAATGTTGACGCGAAAGTTGCCGATCGGGGGCATGCGGTAGGAGAAATTCATCTCCATGTGGGTCTCGAAGTCGGCAATCTGTGCCGGCGTCATCATTTCGTAGGCGATCTGCTTGACTTGATCCGCTGTCAATATTTGCTGGTTTACCGGCATCACCACGCCGTTGATCTTGATGTTGATCGGCGCGCCGACCGAAAAGAAAAGGTCGGACGCCAGTTTGTCGGCGGCGAGTTGCAGTAGCGGTGTCACTATCATGCTTTTCTCCCTTCAGGAGCCGGAAAAATCAAATCCCGCGCAACAACTCATTGATGCCGACCTTGCCCAGCGTTTTGGCGTCGACTTTTTTCACGATCACCGCACAGTACAGGCTGTACTTGCCGTCAGCGGAAGGCAGGCTGCCGCTGACCACCACAGACCCGGCCGGCACGCGGCCATAGCTCACCTCGCCGGTTTCGCGGTCGTAGATTTTGGTGCTCTGGCCGATGAACACGCCCATCGAGATCACCGCGCCTTCTTCCACGATCACCCCCTCAACGATCTCGGAGCGCGCGCCGATAAAGCAGTTGTCCTCGATGATGGTGGGGTTGGCCTGCACCGGTTCAAGCACGCCGCCGATGCCGACGCCGCCGCTCAAATGCACATTCTTGCCGATCTGCGCGCAGGAGCCGACGGTGGCCCAGGTATCGACCATGGTGCCTTCGTCCACATAGGCGCCGATGTTGCAGTAGGAAGGCATCAGCACCACGTTTTTTGCGATGAAGACACCGCGCCGCGCCGCTGCCGGCGGCACCACGCGAAAACCGCCTTCGCGGAACTCCTTGGAGTTGTAGTCGGCAAATTTGGACGGCACCTTGTCGAAATAATTGGTAAACCCGCCCTTGATGAAGGTGTTGTCCTCGATGCGGAATGACAGCAGCACGGCTTTCTTGAGCCATTGATGGGTGACCCATGCGCCGTTGATCTTCTCGGCCACGCGCAGTTTTCCCTGGTCCAGGTATTCGATCACCGTGTTGAGCGTTTCCTTCAGTTGCGCATCAACATTGCGCGGTGTGATCTCGGCACGGCGTTCAAAGGCTTCTTCGATGATGGCTTGCAAGTGGGGCATGATGGTTCCTTGGAATTGTAGTTAATTGCATTATTGCCACAGATCAACACGGATGAAACACTGATTTGATCCGTGTATATCGGTGTTCATCCGTGGCTGGATTTGTTCAAACCTTGCTTACAAATTCGGCGATGCGTCGTGCGGCCTCCAGCGATTCCTCCAGATTGGCGACCAGTGCCAGCCGGATGAAATTGGCACCGGGGTTGATTCCGTGCGCCTCACGGGCAAGGAAGCTGCCCGGCAGCACGGACACATTATAGTCGCGGTATAGCTGTTGCGCGAAGGCGGTGTCGGCAAACGGGGTGCGTACCCAAAGATAGAAGCCGGCATCCGGTTTCGCCACGGGCAATACGGGTGCGAGCAGGGCGATGACCTGGTCGAACTTTTCCGCATACAGGCGGCGGTTTTTCGCGACATGAACCTCGTCGTTCCAGGCGGCGATGGTCGCGGCCTGGATCGCCGGGTTCATCGCGCAACCGTGATAAGTGCGATACAGCGCGAACTTTTCCAGCAGGCCGGCATCTCCCGCGACAAAACCGGAGCGCATGCCCGGCACATTGGAGCGCTTGGACAGGCTGGAAAACACCACCAGATTCTTGTAATCAGTGCGGCCGAGTTGTTGCGCGGCCTGCAGCGCGCCCAGCGGTTTTTTCGTGCCGAAATAAATCTCCGAATAGCACTCGTCCGCCGCGATGACGAAACCGTAACGGTCGCTCATTTCGAACAGGGTTTGCCATTCCGCCAGCGGCATTACACGCCCGTTCGGATTGCCCGGCGAGCAGACATAGACGAGTTGCGCGCGTTGCCAGACAGGCTGCGCCAGTTGCGCAAAGTCCATCGCGTAGTTGTCCGCGGGAAGTGTGTTAAAGAAATGAGGGGTGGCCCCGGCCAGGAATGCCGCGCCTTCGTAAATTTGATAGAAGGGGTTGGGGCAGACCACCACCGGGTCGGTCCGGCTGCGGTCGATCACCGCCTGGGCGAAGGCAAACAAGGCCTCGCGACTGCCGTTCACCGGCAGCACCTGGGTTTTGGTATCCGGTGCGGGAATGGCGTAACGGCGCGCCAGCCAGCCGGCAATGGCGCCGCGCAGGGCGTCGCTGCCGATCGTTGTGGGATAATGCGCCAGCCCATCCAGCCCCGCGATCAACGCCTCGCGGATGAAAGCGGGCGTTGCGTGTTTGGGCTCACCGATGTGCAGACTGATCGGTTTGAGCGAGGCATTGGCGCTGACCTCGCCGAAGAGTTTGGCGAGTTTCTGAAACGGGTAGGGCTGAAGTTTTACCAGGTCGGGATTCATCTGCAAACTCGCTGCGCGAAAGAGCGCGCATTATAAGGGTCGGTCAATTGCCATCAAAACGAAATATGTTGCCGCTCGCCGGCGTATTGAGCGGATTCTCCCTCGAATCATACGAGTACCAACAAAGGCGTGGGGAAATGAGGCGAACATCATGAACAACCGGATGCAATGCCTCGAACTCATCCGGATCGAAAACGATGGGCCGAATTTACCTCGCGGGGGTTCTTGTATCCTGTAGGTATTCGACTAAATTAAACATGAACATGAAAAAACAAAAACTAGCACTCACCTGGATCGGCAAGGAGAACCGGCCCAAGCTGGAGCCGCGCATTTTGCTGGAAGACCCTTTGAGGAGTTATCACGCGAAGCATCGGGTGACGGAGGGCGACATCTTCGACAACCAGCTCATTTTCGGCGACAACCTGCTGGCGTTGAAGGCTTTGGAGGCGGAGTTTGCGGGGAAGGTGAAGTGCGTGTTTATTGATCCGCCGTACAACACCGGCAGCGCCTTCACGCATTACGACGACGGGGTGGAACATTCGATCTGGCTGTCACTGATGCGCGACCGACTGGAAATTATCCGGCGGTTGTTGTCGGATGATGGTTCGTTGTGGATCACGATTGATGACAACGAAGCGCACTACCTGAAGGTGTTGTGTGATGAGATTTTTGGGCGGGCGAATTTTGTTGCTACCTTTGCATGGGAAAAAGACAAAGGGCGACGGAACGATACTGATATTTCGAGTGCTCATGACCATATTTTGTTGTATGCCAAAAGTCGTGACATTTGGCGAAAAATTCGAAATCCTTTGCCAAGAACGGACGCGCAGAAAGCTAGATATAGAAACCCAGACAACGATCCGCGCGGCCCTTGGTTGCAGGGCGATAATGGAACCGCAAAAAGCGGTAGTGAAGGTGCACGCTTCCCGATTACTTTACCTTCAGGTCGAGTTGTAGTTCCCCCTTCAGGAAATTACTGGCGTTTTTCCATAGCTAACTTTGAGCAGGCGCGTGCAGATGGGCGTGTTTATTTCGGTGCAAACGGAGATGGTTTGCCGATTATCAAACGCTATATAACGGAAGTGCAGGATGGGGTTGTTCCGAGAACATGGTGGACGGCTGAAGAGGCTGGAAGCAATCAATCGGCCAAGCGGGATCATTTGCGAAAGCTTCTGCCTGAAATTGAGCCATTTGCAACGCCAAAGCCAGAAGAACTTTTGAAGTTAATCCTACAAATCTCCACCAACCCAAACGATCTCGTCCTCGACTCCTTCGGTGGTTCAGGTACTACGGGTGCCGTTGCTCACAAATTGGGGCGCCGCTGGATCATGGTGGAACTACAGGAAACTTGCCACACGCACATCATTCCGCGCCTGCAAAAGGTGATTGATGGCGAGGATAAGGGCGGCATTTCCGAAGCGGTGAACTGGCAAGGGGGCGGCGGTTTCCGCTATTACAAACTCGCGCCCAGCCTTTTGCGGCAGGATGCTTACGGGCAGTGGGTGATCAACAAGGAATACAACGCGGAGATGCTGGCGCAAGCCTTGTGCAAGCTGGAGGGCTTTACATACTCGCCCAGCGATGCGCATTACTGGATGCACGGGCATTCCACCGAGCGGGATTTTATTTACGTCACCACGGCGAATTTGAACCACGAGCAGTTGCAGCAGCTATCTGATGAAGTTGGGGCGGAGCGCAGCCTGTTGGTGTTGTGTACTGCTTTCCGTGGGCGGGGTGACTTCCCGAATCTCACCGTGAAGAAAATTCCCAAGCAGGTGCTGTCGCGCTGCGAGTGGGGGCATGATGATTATTCGTTGCAGGTGGAGAATTTGCCGAAAGCCCCGCCGAAGGCTGGACAGGGGGATTTGTTTTGATTCAAAAGCGGGTATCCGCAGATTACGCAGATTCACGCAGATTACAAACAAAACAAAGCATTTAAAACAGAAATAATTTCCTGGGTTTAATCTGCGTGAATCTGCGTAATCTGCGGATAAATGGTTTTTTTAACTTTGTGTAAATCTGTGTAATCTGCCGACAATGAGAGGTTTTTATGGGCGGTGATGAGCAAACTTTTGCGATTATTGGCGCGGCGATAGCTGTGCATGGAGAGCTTGGGCATGGTTTCCTTGAGGCGGTGTATCAGGAGGCGCTGGCAATTGAGTTTGGTCATAGAGGTATTCCGTTTGCCCGTGAGGTGGAATTGCCCATCCAGTTTAGAGGGCAACTGCTTAACACTGAATACCGAGCAGATTTTGTTTGTTTTGGCGAGGTCATCACTGAATTGAAAGCGTTGGATCGGCTGACGGCCAAGGAAGAATCACAGGTCATCAACTACCTGAAGGCCAGCGGGAAAACACGGGGATTGCTGCTGAATTTCGGCGCGAAAAGCCTCGAACATAAACGCTTGGTTTTGAATCTGCGTGAATCTGCGCAATCTGCGGATGGAGGAGTTGAATGAGCGTCAAGTCAAAGAAACACGCACCCGATACACCGCTTTTGTTTGACCGCATCCGGGATATTCTCGAATCGGCCCGAATCAACATTGCGCGCACGGTTAATTCCACGCAGGTGGTGGCAAACTGGCTGATCGGGCGCGAGCTTGTGGAAGAGGAGCAACAGGGGAAACGGCGTGCCGGGTATGGTGCGGAGTTGTTACGGGAACTGGCCGCACGCCTGAAAGTTGACTTCGGTTCTGGCTATGGCGTGGACAATCTGGAGCTATTTCGTCGTTTCTATCTTGAATATCCTCAACTGTTGCCGGCGGTAAATTCCGACGCAGTGCGTCGGAAATCTGATCGGCTTGGAAATTCCGAGACGGTGCGTCGGAATTTGAGCGCATCAGAGGAGGGCAACGCGGCACACATTGCGAACGCAGTGCGTGCGGATTCATGGCAGCCGGGGCGATTGAATCCTAATCTTTCGTGGACCCATTACCGCACGTTGCTCCGCGTGACCCGCGTCGAAGCGAGGGCGTTTTATGAGATTGAGGCTGCACAAAACAACTGGTCGGCGCGTGAAATGGAGCGACAGATTGCTAGCCTGTTGTTCGACCGCTTGGCGAAAAGCCGCGACAAGAAAGGGTTGATGCGTTTGGCGGTTCATGGGCAGGAAGTTACGCAGCCGATAGATGCACTGAAAGACCCGGTGGTATTGGAGTTTCTTGACATGCCAGAATCGCCGCGCTTGGTGGAGACCAAGTTGGAACAGGCGCTGATTGGCAATCTGGAAACCTTTCTGTTGGAGTTGGGCAAAGGCTTTGCGTTTGTGTCGCGGCAGGAGCGCATCACGCTCGATGGCGACCACTTTTACATTGATCTGGTTTTCTATCACACCGTGTTGAAATGTTTTGTGCTGATTGACCTGAAGGTGGGGAAACTGACCCATGCCGACCTTGGGCAGATTCAGTTCTACGTGAATTACTACGACCGTGAGCGGCGTACCGAGGGCGACAACCCGACGCTAGGTTTGATTTTGTGTCCCGACAAAAACGACGCGGTGGTGAAGTACACGCTGGGCGAACAGCAAGAGTGCAACATTTTCACCAGCCGCTATCAGCTCTACCTGCCAACTGTCGAGGAGCTTGAAAACGAGATGCGGCGGGAGCTTCGTTTTCTGAATCCGGCGGTGGGAAAAAGAAAGAAACCCGAATCCTCTGATTCTCCCAGATTAAAAGCAAAACAAAAGAAACCTGGCCGGAAGAGTGCATCGCCAAGTAAGGGCAAGGGAGGCGCGCATGAGTAAGAAACATGAAATTTCCCTTGTCCGTTCTTCGGCGGCGGAATATCTGACCTTTGTGGCGGCCAACGGCTCGTCTGAAGCCGGCGTGGAAATGCGCTATGAGGATGAGAATGTCTGGCTGACCCAGAAGATGATGGCGACCCTCTACGATGTTTCTGTTCCGGCCATTAACCAGCACTTGAAGCGAATCTTTTCAGACAACGAGCTTGAAGAAGAGGCAGTTATTAAGCAGTACTTAACAACTGCCGCCGATGGCAAGTCTTATCAGGTTAAGCACTACAGCTTGCAGGCAATCATTGCCGTGGGCTTCAAGATCGAAAACGAGCGTGCGGTGCAATTCCGCAAGTGGGCCAATCGGATCGTCAAGGACTACACGATTCAGGGCTGGACCATGGATGTGGAACGACTCAAACACGGCGGCAGCATTCTGGGAAATGAATTTTTCGAACGGCAACTGGAAAAGATTCGGGAGATACGGCTTTCCGAGCGCAAGTTCTATCAAAAGATCACCGATATTTACGCCACGGCCATCGACTATGACTCGACGGCAACGGCAACCAAGCGTTTTTTTGCCGCAGTCCAAAACAAGCTGCATTACGCCATACACGGTCAGACTGCGGCGGAGGTGATTGTTGATCGTGCCGATCATCGCAAGGAGAACATGGGGTTGACCAGTTGGGAGGGGGCACCCCACGGAAAGATTCACCAATACGATGTGTCGATAGCGAAGAACTATCTGTCGGATTTCGAGATGGGGCAGATGCAGCGCATCGTTTCAGCTTATCTGGATATGGCAGAAATGCAGGCCATGCGCAAAATGCCGATGACCATGGGGGATTGGGAGCAGCGTCTAAGTGGGTTCCTGACGCTATGGGATCGGGACATTTTGCAGGACGCAGGCAGGGTGACGGCGGAAATTGCCAAGGCTCACGCCGAAAGCGAGTTCGAGAAATACCGCATCGTGCAGGACAGATTGTTCGAGAGCGATTTTGACCGTCTGGTGAAGCAGGTGGAGCCGGATGGGAAAGATAATGGGGGTTCCCAATGAACCGCCATGTGAACGCCATCGCCGGGCGCTTGAGTTTGCGTGCGCCGCAACGTCGCTCGCTGGAGATTCTGGATCGCATCACTGAAATCGTGCCGCCATGCATAGGGACGGACATTGAGGCCGCGCTGGAGATCATCCGTAGCGAGTTTCCATCGGTGACTGATTTTGAGCGTGAGTTTCCGTCACTGTGCTTTGCGCTGGCAACCGGGGTGGGCAAGACGCGCTTGATGGGGGCATTCATCAGCTATTTGCACTTGGCGCACGGTATCAAAAATTTCTTCGTGTTGGCACCAAACCTGACGATCTACAACAAGCTGATTGCAGATTTCAGCGACCGCACGCATCACAAGTACGTATTCAAGGGCATCTCTGAATTTGCGATTGACGCGCCTGTCATCATTACTGGCGATAACTATGACCAGCACGACCCGGCCAGTGGCACGCTGTTCGGCGGAGTGCGCATCAATATTTTCAACATCTCCAAGATCAATTCCGAGGTGCGCGGTGGCAGGGCGCCACGCATCAAGCGGCTGTCGGAATACATCGGCGAGAGTTATTTCGACTATCTGGCGGGATTGCCCGACCTGGTGCTGCTGATGGATGAGTCGCATCGTTACCGTGCCAGTGCCGGTATCCGGGCGCTCAATGAGCTGAAGCCGATTCTGGGATTGGAGCTGACGGCGACGCCGTTTGTGGAGGGTGCTCACGGAACCGCAGTGCAGTTCAAGAACGTGATCCTCGATTACCCCTTGGGCCGTGCGATGGAAGATGGCTTTGTGAAAGAGCCTGCCGTGGTGACGCGCAAGAATTTCAATCCGGCGGGGATGTCGCCGGAAGAGATCGAGCGCATGAAGCTGGAAGACGGCGTGCGTCTGCACGAGAGTGTGAAGGTGGAGCTGGAGACTTACGCACGCGAAACGGATAACAAGATCGTTAAGCCTTTTGTGTTGGTCATCGCACGCGATACGACGCATGCGGGTGCTTTGCTGGCGTTGATTCAATCGGACGGTTTCTTTGAGGGACGCTACAAAGACAAGGTTATCCAGGTAGATTCAAGTCAGAGCGGTGCAAAAGAAGAGGAAATGATAGCCCGGTTACTGAAGGTGGAACACACCGACGAGCCGACCGAGATTGTGATTCACGTCAACATGCTGAAAGAGGGCTGGGACGTGACCAACCTTTACACCATCGTGCCGCTACGTGCAGCCAATGCCCGTATTCTGATCGAGCAGTCCATCGGGCGCGGTTTGCGTCTGCCGTATGGCAAGCGTACCGGCGTGACGGCGGTGGATAGATTGAACATCGTCGCCCACGACAAATTCCAGGAGATCATTGACGAGGCGAATCGCCCGGACTCTGCCATCCATTTGAAGGCGGTGGTGCTGGATAACGATGACTTCGGGCTGAAGACGGCGACCATCGTTTCGCAGACGCAGCTTGCTACCCAGTTGGGGATCAAGCCAGCCGATACGACGGGCAGTACCAAGGTGGCAGGGCAGGAGGTGCAGCCGGTCTTTACCAAGCCGGAAGAACAGAAGGTGGCGCAGATTGCCTACGAGGTGATCCGCAAGATGGAGAATCAACCGACCTTTGTGCCGACATTGGCGCATTTGAGCAAGCCGGAGGTTCAGGCTGCCATCGTCAAGGCGGTGCAGGAACTGCACCGGCCTGCACAGTTGGAATTGGAGGGCGTAACCGGGCAACCGAATTTTTCTGCGGTTGTGGCGAAGACTATAGAGCTGGTGCAACAGACGATAGATATTCCGCGCATTCTGGTGGTACCGAAAGGCGCGGTGAAGGCGGGGTTCAAACCGTTTACGCTGAAGCTGGATACGCTGAAATATCCGGCGGTGTCGGAAGAGTTGTGGGTGCAGATACTGCGCACCAATGAGCGCGAGCTGGTGACATTGGGGCAGGGCGGCATTGAAGAAAGTCGCATGGAGGATTACGTCGTCAGTGGCTTGGCGGACTTCGATGATGTCTCCTATGACGATCAGACTGATCTGCTGTATGACCTCGCCGCGCAGACCGTGAAGCATTTTTGCAGCTACCTGACCGAAGACGAGGCGCACAAAGTGTTGCGCTGCTACCAACGCGATATTGCCAGGTTCATCCACGCGCAGATGCAGGAACATAGCTGGGAAGATGTAGTTGATTACGAGGTGGTGGTAAGCAAGGGTTACACGGAATTCAAGTCCAGCGCCTATACCTACTCGGTGAATGAGCCGCCTGCTGATTACCGGGTGTCACCCGCTGACAAGAGCAATATGTCCAAGTATGTGTTCGGTGGTTTCAAGCGTTGCTTGTATCCGGTTCAAAAGTTTGACTCGGAAGCGGAGCGGGTGTTGGCGGTTATCCTGGATCGTGATGCCGAGAAGTGGTTTAAGCCCGCCAAGGGGCAATTCCTGATTTTCTACAAACAGGGTGCTGCGACGTTGGAGTATCAGCCTGATTTTGTGGCGGAGACAAAAGAGGCTGTCTACATGCTGGAGCCCAAAGCCAGCAACCAGATGGAAGATGAGATTGTTCTAGCCAAGAAAGAAGCTGCACTCAAGTGGTGCAAGAACGCATCCGACTATGCCGGCGCAAATGGCGGCAAGGTTTGGCGTTATGTGCTGATTCCGCATACCGCGATTGCGGTGAACATCACGGTCAAGGGGCTGGCAGGGCAGTACGAATGCTAATCGTTCGATTTTCCGTCCAATATAAGCATGCCCGGCTGAAAAACCCTTACCGGAACTTCTCAGAACACACTGGGCATTAGCCTCAGGCAGTGCCCAGAGCCTATGTTTATTGGCGGAACAGAGAGGATGTATGGATACCGAAAAAGGAACCCTACATACAATTTCCAGATTAAAAAAATAATTCAATATAAACAGCATGTGGCAGTGTAAAAAATTTAGTTTTTTAAGTTCCTGAATGGGATTTTTTTTGTGCTTTTTGTCCAAAAATTTTCTATTTTGGCATAATAATTATTAATGAATATCAATAAAAACAAATCATTACCAGTTACTTCCGTTTTGACTGGAGCATTAGTCTGGGGCCTGATCTGGTATCCCTACCGCGTGTTACAGGAGGCCGGCGTGTCGGGCGCGCTGGCGACCTTGCTTACTTACGCGCTGGCGCTATTGTGCGGCGCATTTGTCCTGCCGCGCGTGTGGCGCGAACGTTCCGCGCTCGGCGGCTGGGCCTTGCTGCTGATGTTGAGCACGGGCTGGGCCAATCTGGGCTATGTGCTGGGGATGTTGCAGGGCGAGGTGATGCGCGTGTTACTGCTGTTTTATCTCGCGCCGGTATGGACTGTGCTGTTTTCCCGCATCATGCTGGGCGAACGGCCCAACCGCTACGGCTATGCCATTGTTGCGCTCTCCCTTTGCGGTGCATTCATCATGCTGTGGCGACCGGGGCTCGGGCTGCCGGTGCCGCACAGCACGGCCGAATGGCTGGGGCTGTCGGCGGGAATGGGTTTCGCGCTGTCGAACGTCGTTTCGCGCCGTGCCGGTCATCTTTCGGTCGAGGTGAAATCGTTCAGTCTGTGGCTGGGCACGGTCGTCTTGGCTTTGCCGTTCGTGTGGTGGCAGGGCGGGGCGGGGCAACAGGTCGCGGCGATTACCGCAGCCTCGTGGGGGCTGTTGATGCTGGTTGGTCTGGTACTGTGTGCAACCAGTTTCGCCATGCAATACGGGATAACCCATTTGCCGGCCAACCGTGCCATCGTGCTGCTTCTGTCCGAACTGGTTTTCGCCGCGATCTCTTCCGGTCTGCTGGCGAATGAGGTGATGTTTCTGCGGGAATGGCTGGGGGCACTATTGATTGTGGCAGCCAGCCTGTTGTCCGGGCGCCTGGGAAGAGCGGGCGATGCCGAAAAGATCCGCCCTTAGTCTTGAACCGGCACCGGCGGTGCCGGGTTCTCTGCGGTTTGTTGCGGGGTAATGAGCAATTCGTTCAATAATTCCTCGAAACTGCCGCGCTGGCCGATGCGGGTGATTTGCCTGACTGATACGGACAGGTTCCAGCCGTAATCCTGAAATTCCCTGGCAGCCGAGGTCAGGATGCGTTTTTTGACGACCTCCGCCACCTGTTCATCGGTTTCCGGCAGAAGCATGGCGAACTGGGCCGAGCCGATGCGCGCCACGGTATCAACGCCGCGCGAAAAGGAACTGAAGATTTCGGCCGCCTTGTGCAGGGCGTTGTCGCCGGACTGGTGACCCTGCGCGTTATTGATTTCGCCCAGACCCGAGATGTTCAAATAGAGCAGGGAGTAGGGTTTTTCGGTGCGCGTGCTGCGCGACTGAACCTGGGCCAGGCGCACCAGCAGTTCCTGTTGGTTGGATAAGTCGGTCAAAAAATCCTTGTGCCCGTACTCCCGTTCTCTCCATAGACGCCCGACAACCGTGCCAAGCAAAGTGAAGGTCACGCCCCGGCTGAAGATATTGAGGAGCAGCGCGTTAACCGGGAAACCATCGGGAGTGACCAGTGCTTCGAGCAGACTCCAGATGGCGCCGACCAGAAAACCGATTAGCAGCGGCAGCAGCAGATCGTCTTTGCGTTGGGTGTGAATGGATTGCAAACGTGCCGCATGGACGATCGGAAGGCAATACAGCACGTCGAGCGAGACATAGGTTTTGATCGTCATATAGTTGATCGAAGCGATCACGATCACCTCGGTCAGAATAAGCAACATTCCCAGATACATACCCCGGCTCCCTTGTGCGTCCGCGAGGGTAAAACGGCGGACATCGACGGCAGGCACTTTACACCAGAAGGATTTAACCCAGAAGCGCAACATTAGCGAGTGAATTTGGGTGGCGAGCTGTGGCAGCATCGGCACCGCTTAAACAAGCGGGCAAAAGCCGCGCAGGAGAACTGTGTCCGCGCAGGGTGACCTGTCTCGCGGGAGAGGATTAAACGCGGTGTAGAATGCGCGCCGTTCGCAGATCCTCATTCATGTCCTCATCCGTCAACTACCACTGGCGCATCGCCGGTTTCTATTTTTTCTATTACGCCTTCGTGGGGATGTTTGCGCCCTACTGGAGCCTGTATCTGCAATCCCTGCACTTCGATGCGATCGACATCGCAATCCTGATGTCGCTGCAGCCGGTGATGCGGATGGTCGCGCCCAATGTATGGGGCTGGCTGGCGGATCATTCTGGCAAGCGGCGCGAGGTGGTGGTCGCGGCGGCCAGCCTCTCGGCGCTGTTCTATCTGGGGGTGTTCGCCACCACCAGTTTCTGGGGCCTGTTTGCCGTCCTGTTCCTGATGAATTTCTTCTGGAGCGCCTCGATGCCGCTGGTGGAAGCGACCACGCTCACCTGGCTGGGCAAGAATACCGCGCATTACGGGCGGTTGCGCTCATGGGGCTCCATCGGTTTCATCCTGTCGGTGGTGGGTCTGGGCTATGCCTTCGATCACATCGCCATTGCCTGGCTGCTGTGGGCGGGGCTGGTGTGCGAGCTGGGCATTTTGATCTTTGCCCGGCAGATCCCGCCGACCGAGGTGCTGGCGCATCACACCGATCATCAGCCGATCAAACAGATAGTCCTGCAACCGCGCGTGCTGGCCCTGTTTGGCGCCTGCTTCCTGATGGCCGTCGCGCACGGCCCGTATTACACCTTTTTTTCCATCTATCTGGTCGAGCACGGCTATGCTAAAAGCGCGGTGGGCGGGTTGTGGGCGCTGGGGGTGATCTGCGAGATCGGGGTGTTCTTTCTGATGCCCGCGCTGGTGCGGCGCTTCGGTTTTACGCGCATCCTGCTGATAAGTTTTGGCGCGGCGATCTTGCGCTTCCTGCTCATCGGCTGGGCGGTGGATGTCGTTGCGTTGCTGCTGCTCGCGCAGGTGCTGCACGCGCTGACCTTTGGCGCCTATCACGCCGCTTCATTGGGGCTGGTGCACGAGTTTTTCAGGGGGCGCCACCAATCCAGGGGGCAGGCGCTGTTCGGCAGCCTGACCTACGGCGCGGGCGGCATCCTGGGTGGTCTGGCCAGCGGCCCGATCTGGCAACATTGGGGGGCAACAGCCTTGTACTCGTCGAGCGCGGCAATGGCGCTGCTCGGTCTTATGCTGATGGGATGGAAGCAGCACGGCATGAAACACCGGGCGAAATGCTAAAATCCGTTCCCTTTCATTCAGCGGCGCCACCATGAACCCGGTATTCCTGTATGACACCACGCTGCGTGACGGCACGCAGCGCGAGGATATTTCTCTCTCGGTTGACGATAAGCTGCTTATCGCCAAGCGACTGGCCGATTTCGGTTTCCACTATATCGAGGGCGGTTGGCCCGGCTCCAATCCGAAAGACGCGGAATTCTTTGCGCGGGCAGCCGAAATTGATCTGGGGCAGGCCCGGCTCGCCGCGTTCGGGCGCACCCGGCAAAAGAACAAAACCTGCGAGCAGGACGCCAATCTGCTCGCGCTGCTGGAGGCGAAAACACCGGTGGTGACGATGGTGGGCAAGAGCTGGGATTACCACGTCAAGGTCGTGCTGTCCGCCACGCTGGAAGAAAACCTGGCGATGATCCGCGACAGCGTGGCTTGCATGAAAGCAGCGGGGCGCGAGGTGATGTTCGATGCGGAACATTTCTTCGATGGTTTTCTGGCGAACAGGGACTATGCGCTTGCGACCTTGCGTGCCGCCGCCGAAGCCGGTGCCGACTGGCTGGTGTTGTGCGAGACCAACGGCGGCAAGCTGCCGTGGGAGGTGGAAGAGATCGTGCGCGAGGTGAAGCGCCACATCAGCACGCCACTGGGGGCGCATTGCCATAACGACAGCGGCTGCGGCGTGGCGAATTCTCTCGCCGCAGTGCGCGGCGGCTGCGATCAGGTGCAGGGCACTATCAACGGTTATGGCGAGCGCGTCGGCAATGCCAACCTGACGACCGTTATTCCCAACCTGCAACTCAAGATGGGCCGGCAGGCCGTCAAGCCGGAACAGTTGAGCGAGCTGACCGGGCTGGCGCATTTCGTCGCCGAAGTGGTCAATCTGAAACACTACAACCACGCGCCCTACATCGGCCACAGTGCTTTTGCGCACAAGGGCGGGATCCACGTCGCGGCGATGCTGAAGGCAGCCGACACTTACCAGCATATCGATCCCGCCCTGGTCGGCAATGAGATGCGCTCGGTGGTGTCGGAGTTGTCGGGGCGCGGCAACATTCAGTTTCAGGCGCAGTCGCTGGGTATCACCCTCAACAACGAGGAGGCGCAGCGCGTGCTGAATCACATCAAGCATCTGGAGCACGAAGGTTTTACTTTCGAAGCGGCAGAAGCCAGCATGGAGTTGCTGCTGCAACGCCTGCGCCCGGAATACAAACCGCCGTTCGAGCTGATCGATTATTTCGTCATCACCGAACGCCGCCAGAGCCGCGGCCTGCTGTCGGAGGCGACCGCCAAGGTCAGGGTCGGCGACGAAGTCAAGTTCATGGCCGCGGAAGGCAACGGCCCGGTCAATGCGCTGTCCGGCGCCCTGCGCAGCGCGCTGGCCGAGGCCTATCCGGTGCTAAAAGACGTTTGCCTGATCGACTACAAAGTGCGCATTCTGGACAGTGCCAGCGGCACCTCCGCCAAAGTGCGCGTGCTGATCACCTTCCAGGGCGGCGGCCATGTCTGGACCACGGTCGGCGCCAGCAGCAACATCATTGACGCCAGTTGGCATGCGCTGGCCGAAAGCATGGAATACGCCCTGGCCAAACTGGCCGGATCTCCCAATGCGCTTGCCTGTGCCTTGCGGGAAACCCGCCGCGCTGTGGCATAATCGCCCGCCCCTAAAAGGATTAAAGAATGATCGCAGAAACGCTTTACGACAAACTCTGGAACAGCCATCTGGTGCGCACCGGGCCGGAGGGCACGGCCTTGCTTTACATCGACCGCCATCTGGTGCACGAGGTGACCAGCCCGCAGGCCTTTGAAGGCATGCGCATGGCACGGCGCAAACCGTGGCGCACCGGCTCCATGCTGGCGGTGCCCGACCACAATGTGCCGACCACCCATCGCAGCGGCGGCATCACCGATCCGGTCTCGCGCTTGCAGGTGGAGACGCTGGATGCGAATTGTGCCGAGTTAGGGATCACCGAATTCGGGATGAACGACATCCGCCAGGGTGTGGTGCATGTGATCGGCCCGGAACAGGGGGCGACCCTGCCCGGCATGACGGTGGTGTGCGGCGATTCGCACACCAGCACGCACGGCGCGTTCGGCGCGCTGGCACACGGCATCGGTACCAGCGAAGTCGAACACGTGATGGCGACCCAATGCCTGGTGGCGAAAAAATCCAAAGCCATGCTGGTCAAGGTTGAAGGCAAGTTGGGCCGGGGCGTGACGGCGAAGGACATTGCGCTGGCGATCATCGGCAAGATCGGCACGGCGGGCGGCACCGGTTACGCCATCGAATTCGGCGGCGACACTGTGCGCGGCTTGAGCATGGAAGGGCGCATGACCCTGTGCAACATGGCGATCGAGGCGGGAGCGCGCGCCGGTATGGTGGCGGCCGATGAAACGACGTTCGCCTACATCAAGGGGCGTCCGTTCGCGCCGCAGGGCGGGCAATGGGACAAGGCCGTGACTTACTGGCGCACGCTGCACAGCGATGCGGGAGCGAAGTTCGATGCGGTGGCCGAGCTCGATGCCGCACAAATCAAGCCGCAAGTGACCTGGGGCACATCCCCGGAAATGGTGGTGGCGGTGGATGGCCGGGTGCCCGATCCGGCTGCCATGACCGATACCGGAAAGCGTGAAGGCGCGCAGCGTGCTTTGCAATATATGGGCTTGCAGGCGAACACGCCGATCACCGAAATAAAAGTGGACAAAGTATTCATCGGCTCCTGCACCAATGGCCGTATCGAAGATATGCGCGCAGCCGCCGCAGTGGCGCGCGGAAAGAAAGTCGCGCCGAATGTGAAGCTGGCGCTGGTGGTGCCGGGTTCGGGGCTGGTGAAACAACAGGCCGAACAGGAAGGGCTGGACAAGATATTCATCGCGGCGGGTTTCGAATGGCGCGATCCCGGTTGCTCGATGTGTCTGGCGATGAACGATGACCGTCTGGAGCCGGGCGAGCGTTGCGCTTCGACTTCCAACCGTAATTTTGAAGGGCGGCAGGGACAGGGCGGGCGCACCCATCTGGTCAGCCCGGCAATGGCGGCGGCAGCGGCCATCGCGGGGCATTTTGTCGATGCGAGCAAACTGTAAGGAGTTGAGAATGAAGATCATAGTTTTGTTGTTGGCGATGGGGATGCTGGCCGGGTGCAACACCATGAAGGGGCTCGGCGAGGATATTCAAAAGGGCGGCCAGGTACTGGAGAAAGCGGCAGACAAATAACCATGCAGAAATTTGAAAAATTTACCGGCTTGGTGGCGCCGCTGGACCGCGCCAACGTGGATACCGACGCGATCATTCCCAAGCAGTTCCTGAAGTCGATCAAGCGTTCCGGCTTCGGCCCCAACCTGTTCGATGAGTGGCGCTATCTCGATCATGGCGAGCCGGGGCAGGATTGCAGCTGCCGTCCGCTGAACCCCGACTTTGTGCTGAACCAGGCGCGCTATCAGGGCGCGCAGATTCTGCTCGCGCGCGAGAACTTCGGTTGCGGTTCGTCGCGCGAACATGCGCCGTGGGCGCTGGCCGACTACGGTTTTCGCGTCATCATCGCGCCCAGCTTCGCCGACATCTTCTTCAACAACTGTTTCAAGAACGGACTGTTGCCGATCAGGCTGGCGGCGGAGCAGGTCGATGCATTGTTCCGGGCGGTCGAGGCGCAACCCGGGTTTGCCCTGGTTGTTGACTTGGTTCGGCAAAACCTGACCGCGCCGGATGGGGTGACCTATCAATTCGAGGTGGATGAATTCCGCAAACACTGCCTCCTGAACGGACTGGATGACATCGGGCTGACCTTGCAGCATCAAGCTGAAATCAAAGCGTTCGAGGCGAAACACCGCGCGGCGCAGCCGTGGTTGTTTGTGTAAGTCAAAGGCGTTGTCCGCAGATTCACACAGATTAAAAACAAGCATGCTGCTTTCCTGGGCTATCAAGATTTTGAATCTGTTTAATCTGCGTAATCTGCGGATAAAGATTTTTTTTTAATGGGATGGAAACATAAATGAAAATTGCAGTGTTGCCGGGTGACGGCATCGGACCCGAGATTGTTGCTCAAGCAGCGAAAGTGTTGGAAGCATTGCGCAGCGATGGCCTGAAAATCGAGATGGAATTTGGTCATCTCGGCGGCGCGGGCTATGACGCGGCGGGCGATCCTTTCCCGCCAGCCACCGAGAAGCTTTCAAAGGAGTCCGATGCGGTGTTGCTGGGCGCGGTGGGCGGCTATCAGTACGACACGCTGCCGCGTCCCATGCGCCCGGAGCAGGGATTGTTGCGCATCCGCAAGGGACTGGGATTATTCGCCAACCTGCGTCCGGCGATGGTCTATCCGGAATTGGTGAATGCTTCGACGCTGCGGGCCGAGATCGTATCCGGTCTGGACATCATGATCCTGCGCGAACTGACCGGCGACATCTACTTTGGTCAGCCGCGCGGCATCCGTACTTTGGAAAACGGCGAGCGCCAGGGTTTCGATACCATGCACTACAGCGAATCAGAGGTGCGCCGTGTGGCGCATGTCGGTTATCAGATTGCGCTGAAGCGCGGCAAAAAATTATGCTCGGTGGACAAGGCTAATGTACTCGACACCAGCATGTTCTGGCGCGAGATCGTGAGCGAAGTGGCCAAGGAATATCCGCAGGTTGCGACCTCGCACATGTACGTCGATAACGCGGCGATGCAACTGGTGCGCGCGCCCAAACAGTTCGATGTGATCCTGACCGGGAATATCTTCGGCGACATCCTGTCGGATGAAGCGTCGATGCTGACCGGTTCCATTGGCATGTTGCCGTCCGCCTCGCTGGATTCAAACAACAAGGGATTGTACGAACCTTGCCACGGTTCCGCTCCTGACATCGCGGGTAAGGATATTGCCAATCCGCTGGCGACAATTTTGTCGGTGGCGATGATGATGCAGTACACGTTTGAACGTCCGGACATCGCGCAACGCATCGAAGGCGCGGTCCATAAAGTGTTGCAACAGGGCGTGCGCACCGGTGACATCTATGAGGCGGGCATGCAAAAAGTTGGCTGCGCCGCGATGGGCGACGCGGTGGTCACTGCTCTTTAAATTTCAAGGATTGCCATGAAAGTTGGTTTGATCGGTTGGCGCGGGATGGTGGGCTCGGTGCTCATGCAGCGCATGCGCGAAGAAAAAGATTTCGATCTGTTCAAGGCGGTGTTCTTTACGACCTCGAATGTTGGCGGCGCAGCGCCTGCCGAGGCGCGTGGCGCATTGCTCAAGGATGCGCATGACCTGAATGAACTCAAGGCGATGGATGCCATCATTTCCTGCCAGGGCGGCGATTATACCAGCGAGATATTTCCCAGGCTGCGTGCCGCGGGGTGGCAAGGTTACTGGATCGACGCGGCTTCCACACTGCGCATGGAAAAAGAGGCGGTCATCATTCTTGATCCGGTCAATCTCGATCTGATCAAGCGATCACTGGCCAACGGCGGCAAAAATTTCATCGGCGGCAATTGCACCAACAGCATCCTGCTGATGGGGCTGGGCGGCCTTTTCCATGCCGGGCTGGTGGAGTGGGTGTCGTCCATGACGTATCAGGCCGCCAGCGGCGCGGGCGCGCAGAACATGCGCGAGCTGCTGCAGCAGATGGGCGTTGCGCATGCTTCGGTGGCAGACATGCTGGCCGACCCAAAAACACCAATACTTGAAATCGATCGTCGCTTGACGGAAGCACTGCGCTCGGACGCCATGCCGACCGAACATTTTGGCGCGGTACTGGCGGGCAGCCTGATTCCGTGGATCGACAAACAGCTCGACAACGGCCAATCCAAGGAGGAATGGAAGGGCTGTGCCGAAGTCAACAAGATCCTCGGTACGGAACACGTCATTCCGGTGGACGGCCTGTGCGTGCGCATCGGCGCGATGCGTTGCCATAGTCTGGCATTGACGCTCAAACTTAAACGCGATCTGCCGCTAACGGAAATCGAAGCGCTGATACGCAACAGTAATCCATGGGTAAGGTTGATTCCAAACCGGCGCGAGCAAAGTGTGCGCGATTTGAATCCTGTCGCGGTGGCAGGCAAGTTGGACATCGCGGTCGGGCGTGTGCGCAAGATGGCAATCGGACCGGAATATTTGAGCGCTTTCGTGTGCGGCGACCAATTGCTGTGGGGTGCGGCCGAGCCGTTGCGCCGCATGATGCGCATTTTGCGGGACAAGTGGGTTGAAGAAAAACGGTTGAATACCGCCGCTTAGTGTTTAAACCTAGAGGGGTTGTGAGCTTGCATCACTAACCCCCTGATGTTAGTCTGATTATTGTCAGGGAAAGAAAAAGGTGTCGGCGTGCTGAAAACGATCTTGAAAACTTCGGGCTGTGCAGTCTTGCTGCTGGTCCTGAACGCGGCAAATGCAACCGGTCTTGGCGGTATCGTGGTTTCCTCCAATCTAGGCCAGCCGCTGCAGGCAGTAATCGAATTGGTCGCAGTGGATAAGGGGGATCGCGCAAGTATTTCCGCGCGGTTAGCTCCGGCTGATGCATTCAAACGCGCCGGCATCGATTATCCCTACGCGTTGCCCCGACTCAAATTTGAAATTACCAACCGCGACAGCGATCAGCCGCGCATTCGCATCACTTCGGCCCAGCCGGTCAACGAGCCTTTTGTGACATTGTTGGTCGAGGCGGTTTGGTCGTCCGGCAAGCTGATGCGCGAATACACCTTTCTGCTGGATCCGGTCGGTTTCAATCCGCCCGAACAGGCAACGCTGATTATTCCTCCGGTTACCCCGTCCGTGACGCCAGTCGTGGTAGAACCCGCAGCCCCGGAGAGTGTTACCGCAGCTCCGGTTGGGGCAAAAACGCCAGCCGCCGAAACCGTGGCCGCCGCCGAGCCTGTATCGACAAATGCCGAAGAGGAAGTTGAAGCGACGGCGACCCCGGAACAGGCCATGCTGCCCGCCGCAGTCATTGTGGATAAAGTGGAAACTGCACCCGCGCAAGAAGATGTCTTGAGCCGGGAAGAGTTCATTCCTTTGGACGAGGCGCAAAGCGCGCCCATTGCAGTGGTGCGCGGGGATACCCTAAGCAAGATTGCGCTGAAAACCAAACCGGCAGAGGTCAGCCTGGAACGCATGCTGGTTGCCCTTTACCGCGCCAACACCCACGCCTTCGCGGGCAACAATATGAATCGCCTGATGGCCGGCAAGATCATCAATTTGCCGGATGCCGCGCAGATCGAAGCGGTGGGGCAACGCGAAGCGGTGCGCGAGTATCGCGCCCAGGTGGCCGATTGGAACTCGTATCGTCAGCAACTTGCCGCCGCCCGTGCCGCCACGGCCGAGCAAGCCAGTTCGCAGAGCGCATCCGGCAAGGTGACCGCCTCGGTTGCAGAACCCGCTGCCGCAAAAGATTCTGCCGGGGAGGTGCTGAAGCTGTCGAAGGGCGAAGCGCCGGGGGACAAGGCGGCGGGTTCATCCTCTACCAGCGAGGCGGAAGATGCCATTGCACGCGAAAAAGCCTTGCAGGATGCGGAGGAGCGCACGGCATTGCTGGAAAAAAATGTCAAGGATCTGGAGCGTCTGGCGGAATTGAAAAAACAGCAGGCGCAAACTGGCGCAACCTCGGCCACCGCTGCGGTGGCGGGCGTTGCCCCGGCAGAAATGCCAAAATCGGCCAAACCCGCGCTGCCTGCTGCGCCGCTGGCGCAACCGGAAGCGCCGTCATTCCTCGACGAGTTGCTGGCCAATCCGCTGTTTCTTGCAGTCACGGTCGGAGTTCTGGTTTTGCTGGGAGGCGGTGTCTGGTGGTCGCGCCGGCGCGGCAAGGTTCAGCCGCCGCTGGCGGCAAGCACGGATGGCGATTTGGGCAGCACCACCGGGCGGATAGCCGAGCCCATTGTGCCTTCGCCTGAAACCGGCGATTTTACCCGCAATGAGGCCCAGACGGCAGAGGGCGTGCAAGCCCAGGATGAGGTTGATCCGCTGGCGGAAGCCGATCTGTTCCTGTCGTTCGGGCGTGATGCGCAAGCTGAAGAAGTATTGAAAGATGCCTTGTCGAAAAAGCCGGGGGATCTGCCGGTCACCATCAAATTGCTTTCAATCTATGCCAATCGCAAGGATGCCAACGCATTCCTGATTTACGCGCGCCAAGTCAAGGAAAGCGGCGATGAAGAGGCGTGGTCCACGGTTGTGGCGATAGGGCGCGAGCTGGAACCGAATAATCCGCTTTATGGCGGCACGGGCGAGGCAGTCGCCGAGCCGTCGGCAGCGCCCAGCCGGGTTGCCGACCCGGCAGCGGTGGATTTTGATCTTGGATTTGGCTCAACCGGAACGTCGCCATCAACGGATTTCCTGGCGACCGAAGTGATGCACGCGGAGGAAATCGCCCCCGGATCCAGGGCTGACGAAGCGCCGAGCTTGCTTGATACCATGATTGCCGAGCCGCCCTCACAGGAAACGACCGCGATCCTTTCCAGCGAGGAGCTGCGCAGCGCCCAAGAGGCGCCGATGGATTTCGATATCACCGGGACGCATCCGCCGGTCAGCCCGGTTGCAGCCCCGCAACAGGATTCCACTGCGGACGATCTGATATTCGATATCACTTCGACGCGTCCCGGGAGGGAAGTCGCCCCTGGGTTAGTCGAAGCATCAGAGAATGTGGTTGGCGATTTAATCTTTGATGTGACGGCAACCCATCCCGGCGTACCGGCCACGGAGCCGGAAAAGCAGTCTGCAGCAGACGATGGTGGCCTGACATTCGATCTGGATATTCCGGACACTTTCAAACAGCCGAAAGACCAGGCCGATGTCCCGCTGGAAATCGGCCTGGGTGACATCAGTCTGGATCTGGATGGCAGCGCAGTCCGCGGCGACACCGCTTCCGACAAGGACGAGCACTGGCAGGAAGTCGCCACCAAACTTGATTTGGCCAAGGCCTATCAGGAGATGGGGGATGCGGCCGGGGCGCGCGAGATTCTGGACGAGGTAATGCGCGACGGCGACGAGCAACAGCGTGCCGGCGCGCAAACCATGCTCGATCAACTCTGAACCATGCGGATGAATTCGACGGCAGCCATCCGGCTGCCGTTTTCATTTGAGTGAGCGCGCGATGCCCCATCCGGCAATTCAAATCATCGTCTGGGTGTCTCTGGCGTTTCTGGCGCAACGATTGTTGCCGGTCCCTCTGGCCTTGTTCTGTGTGTTCCTGCTGGCGTTGGCTCTCAAACTGTGCGCGCAACAACTGTTGAAATTGCTCAAGCGTACGCGCTGGATCATGTTCTCCTTGTTGCTGATCTATGCCTACTCGACACCGGGCACCGCACTGGTCGGGGCGTGGGGGGTGTATGCGCCGACACTGGAAGGATTGACCGATGGCGCGTTGCAACTCATGCGCCTGCTGGCGATGCTGGCCAGTCTGGCGATTCTGTTGTCATTGCTCAACCTCGCCCGGTTCATCGGCGGGATTTATACCCTGGCGTATCCCTTGCGCTGGATCGGTATCGAACGCGAGCGCGCCGCCGTGCGCCTGGCGCTGACCCTGCAATACGCCGAACCCGCCATGAGTGAGACCGCGGCCGATTGGCGCGGCGCGATCCGCCACGTGCTAAAGACGCCAACCGTGAAGACGGGACATATCGAATTGCATCGACCGCATTGGCACGCCATCGACGGGCTTGGCCTTGTTTTTAGTGCGGCATTGCTCTGGCTGGGGTTGCGATGAGAATCGCACTCGGTGTGGAGTATGACGGCAGCGCCTACCACGGTTGGCAGAGCCAGCCCGACGTGCCCAACGTGCAGAATGCGCTGGCGGCCGCGTTGGCACAGATCACGGATGACCCCGTGGTGGTGCATACCGCCGGCCGCACCGATACCGGCGTGCATGCGCTGGAACAGGTCGTGCATTTCGACACCCGTGCGGTGCGCCCGCTCTCGGCTTGGGTGCGCGGGGCGAATGCCTTGTTGCCGCGCGATATTGCCGTGCTGTGGGCGCATGCCGTGCCGGATGAATTTCATGCGCGCTTCTCGGCGCAGGCGCGCAGTTACCAGTATGTGCTGGTAAATCGTCCGTCACGCATCGGTGTGCATCACGGCAAGGTGGGCTGGTTCCATCTTCCGCTGGATGTGGCGGCGATGCGGGCGGCGGCAAAATTGCTGCTGGGTGAACACGATTTCAGCGCCTTCCGTGCCGCAGAATGCCAGGCCAAATCGCCCGTCAAGCACCTGACCCGGCTCGACATCCGGCAGCAGGGCGACACGATATTTTTCGATCTGACCGCCAATGCTTTTTTGCACCACATGGTGCGCAACATCGTCGGCTGTCTGGTGTATGTCGGCAAGGGCAAACATCCGCCGCAGTGGGTGAAGGAAGTGCTGGCAGGCCGCGACCGTAGCCGCGCCGCCCCGACGTTTGCGCCGAATGGTCTTTATCTCAAACGTATTCACTACGACGCATCGTGGCGATTGCCCCAGCTACATTTTGAATAGCAGGTAAAATGCGGCAATGACCAGAATCAAGATTTGCGGCATCACCCGTTCCGAGGATTTGCGCGCGGCCACCCGTGCCGGTGCGCATGCCATCGGGCTGGTATTCTACGAGGCCAGTCCGCGCAATGTGACCATTCCACAAGCGTCCCATTTAATGCACGTTGTCCAACCCTTCATCAATAAAGTTGGTCTATTCGTCAATCCCGCCCCCGAAGAAGTTGAAACCATATTGCGCTTCGTTGCGCTGGACACTTTGCAATTCCACGGCGATGAATCCCCCGAGTTTTGCGCGCAATTCGGCAAGCCTTATCTGAAGGCAATCCGGGTCAAGGCCGGAGTGGATTTGGTAGAATGCGCGGCCCGTTACGCGGACGCGCAAGGCTTGTTGCTGGATGCCCATGTCGAGGGCGTGCAGGGTGGCAGCGGCGAGACCTTCGACTGGAAGCTGATTCCGCATAACTTGCCGTTGCCGGTGATTCTGTCCGGCGGTTTGCATGCGGGCAATGCGGCAGAGGCGATCAAACAGGTGCGCCCCTACGCGGTGGATGTGTCCAGCGGCGTGGAGGAGGCAAAGGGAATCAAGGATGCGGCGAAAATCGCGGCATTCGTCAATGAGGTCAACCGAATCGATGTACAACTACCCTGACGCACACGGCCACTTCGGCCCCTACGGCGGCATCTACGTCGCCGAGACACTGATGGGGGCGCTGGAAGAGCTGAACGCTGCCTATGCAAAGTATCGCGACGATCCCGAATTCGTCGCCGAGTTCGAGCGCGACCTGAAATATTACGTCGGCCGTCCCAGCCCAATCTATCACGCCGAGCGTCTGTCCGCGCATCTCGGCGGGGCGCAGATCTATCTCAAGCGCGAGGATTTGAACCACACCGGGGCGCACAAGATCAACAACACCATCGGCCAGGCATTGCTCGCCAAGCGCATGGGCAAGCAGCGCGTGATCGCCGAGACCGGCGCCGGCCAGCACGGCGTGGCGACGGCGACGGTGGCGGCGCGTATGGGGATGGAATGCGTGGTGTATATGGGCGCGGAGGACGTGCAGCGCCAGTCGCCCAACGTGTTTCGCATGAAGCTGCTGGGCGCGACCGTGGTGCCGGTGCACAGCGGATCGAAGACGCTCAAGGATGCGCTGAACGAAGCGATGCGCGACTGGGTGACTAACATCGAGAATACTTTTTACATCATCGGCACAGTGGCGGGACCGCACCCGTATCCGGCCATGGTGCGCGATTTCAATGCCGTGGTCAGCCGCGAAACCATCGTCCAGATGCCGGAGATGATTGGCCGTCTGCCGGATGCGGTGATCGCCTGTGTCGGCGGCGGCTCCAACGCGATGGGCGCGTTCTACCATTACCTCGACAGCCCAGAGGTGCGCCTGATCGGCGTGGAAGCGGGCGGTTACGGGATCGAGACCGGCAAACATGCCGCGCCGCTCACGGTCAATGCGCCGGTCGGCGTGCTGCACGGCAACAAGACCTATCTGATGCAGGATGCCGACGGCCAGATCATCGAGACGCATTCGATTTCTGCCGGACTGGATTATCCCGGCGTGGGGCCTGAACACTGCTGGTTGAAGGACACCGGCCGCGCGGAGTACGTGGCGATCAACGACGATGAGGCGCTGGCGGCATTCAATACGCTGTGCCGCTTCGAGGGCATCATCCCCGCGCTCGAATCGAGCCACGCGCTGGCGCATGCGATCAAGATTGCGCCGGGCATGGGCAAGGATAAAGTACTACTGGTGAATCTTTCCGGGCGCGGAGACAAGGACATCAATACCATCGCCCAATTGCAAGGTATTACGCTATGAGTCGTATTCAGACAGTTTTCGAGCAACTCAAACTGCAACAGCGCAAAGCGCTGATCCCGTTCATCACGGCGGGCGACCCCAATCCGCAACTCACCGTGCCCTTGCTGCACGCGCTGGTCGAGGCGGGCGCGGACATCCTCGAACTCGGCGTGCCGTTCTCCGATCCGATGGCCGACGGGCCGACCATTCAGCGCGCTTCCGAGCGCGCACTCAAGCATCACGTCGGCCTGCATCACGTGCTCGACATGGTGGCGGAGTTTCGCCGGAAAAATTCACACACGCCGGTCGTGCTGATGGGCTACGGCAACCCGATCGAGGCGATGGGCTGGGAGACCTTTGCCAAACGTTGTGCCGAAGTCGGGGTGGATGGGGTGTTGACCGTGGATTTTCCGCCGGAGGAGAGCCATGAAGCGTTCACCCATCTGGAGGCGCACGGTATCGACCCCATCTTTTTGCTGGCACCGACCACGCGCGAAGAGCGGGTGGCGCAGGTGGCCAAATTGGCGCGCGGCTACGTCTATTACGTTTCACTCAAGGGCGTGACCGGCGCGGGCAATCTCGACCTGTCCGCCATCGAACAGAAGTTGCCGCAACTGCGCCGCCACATCAAGCTACCGATCGGTGTCGGGTTTGGTATCCGCGATGGCGCGACGGCCAACGCGGTGGCGAAACTTTGCGATGGCGTGGTGGTGGGCAGCCGCATCGTGCAGGAAATTGAAGATTCAAACGAGCAGGAAATGGTCGCCAATGTTGGGCGGCTGGTAAAAGAATTGCGACAGGCAATCGACAACTAAGGGAGGAAACATCATGGGTTGGTTCCAGAAATTATTGCCGCCAAAGATTAAGCGCCGGGAAGGCGAAGACAAGCGCAATGTGCCGGAGGGACTTTGGTTCAAGTGCCCGGATTGTCAGGCGGTGCTGTATCACGCCGACCTGGAAAAGAACCTCAGCGTCTGTCCGAAATGCAACCATCACCATCGCATCACGGCGCGCACCCGCCTCGATTGGTTGCTGGACGGTGAAGGACGGTTCGAGATCGGGGCGGAGATATTGCCGGTCGATACGCTCAAGTTCAAGGATCAGAAGAAATACACCGAGCGTCTGGCTGCCTCCAAGAAAACTACGGGCGAAGACGATGCGCTGATCGTGATGCAGGGCAGCGTTCATGCGCTGCCGGTTGTCGCCGCCGCGTTTGAGTTCAGTTTCATGGGCGGCTCGATGGGATCGGTGGTCGGCGAGCGTTTCGTGCGCGGTGTGCAAGTCGCGCTGGAGCAGCAGTGCCCCTTCGTCTGCTTTGCCGCCAGCGGCGGAGCGCGCATGCAGGAAGGTCTGTTGTCGCTGATGCAGATGGCCAAGACCAGCGCCGCGCTCACGCAACTGAGCGAAGCCAGGCTGCCATTCATCTCCGTGCTCACCGACCCGACCATGGGCGGCGTCTCCGCCAGCTTCGCCTTCCTTGGCGATGTGGTCATCGCCGAACCCGGTGCGCTGATCGGTTTCGCCGGTGCGCGCGTGATCCAGCAGACCGTGCGCGAGACCCTGCCGGATGGTTTTCAGCGCGCCGAGTTTCTGCTTGAGCATGGCCACGTCGACATGATCGTCGATCGCCGCCGGATGCGCGACCAACTGGTGACACTGATCACCCTGTTGACCAAACAGGATGCGGCGACGAAGCTGGAAGCGGCGTAATGACACGTAAGGCGATCACCACAGAGACACAGAGACACAGAGGAATAGCCTTGCCTTCCACCCCGGGCTTCTGTGGTGTGTCGGTTTTTGTCTCCTCGGTGCTTCTGTGTCTCTGTGGTGTGTATTAGGTTTTTTTTGTGGAATCTCGAACACTTCCCGACTGGCTGACCCACCTCGAATCGCTGCATCCCAAAACGATTGCGCTCGGCTTGGAGCGCGTGGCGCAAGTCAGGCAGCGGCTCAATCTTCATCCTGATTTCCCCGTTATCGTCGTCGGCGGCACCAACGGCAAAGGCTCGGTGTGCGCGATGCTGGAAGCCATTCTGCACGCCGCCGGATACAAGGTCGGCTGTTATACCTCGCCGCATCTGCTGGATTACAACGAGCGGGTGCGAATCGCCAAACAACAGGCAAGTGATGCGGAGTTGTGTGCTTCATTCGAAAGAATTGAACAGGCGCGCGTAGGTCGGGCTTCAGCCCGACTGGATGATGTCGGGCTGAAGCCCGACCTACAGCTTACCTACTTTGAATTCGGCACGCTGGCGGCGATGCAGCTTTTTATCGAGCACAAGGTGGATGTCGTCATCCTTGAAGTGGGACTGGGCGGCAGACTGGATGCGGTGAACGTGTTCGATGCCGACGTTTCGGTGGTAACCAGCGTGGACATCGATCACATTGATTATCTTGGCGAGACACGCGAGCAGATCGCGTTTGAAAAGGCTGGCATCTTCCGCCGGGGGCGCGTGGCGATCTGCGCCGACAGCGATGTGCCGCAGGCGATAAGCAAACATGCACAGGAGATCGGCGCCGAATTGTGGTGCATGGCCAGTGAATTTGGTTTTAGGGCACATCAGGGGCAATGGGATTTCTTTGGCCAATCCGGTGAACGCCATGCCATGCCAGTGCCGGCTTTGCGCGGCGCGTTCCAGTTGCACAACGCGAGTGCGGCATTGGCCGCTCTGGATGCTTTGAGGGATTGTTTGCCGGTGAATATGGAAGCAGTGCGGCGGGGACTGGTTGAGGTGGAGCTTCCCGGCCGTTTCCAGTTTGTGCCGGGGCAACCGCAGTTGATTCTCGATGTGGCGCACAACCCTCATGCGGCGCGTTCGCTGGCGCAGAACCTGGCCAATCTGCCGCCGGCGAAAACGTTTGCGGTGTTCGCCATGCTCAAGGACAAGGATGTGGCCGGGGTGGTTGCGGCGCTGGACGCGCATATTGATGTGTGGCTGGTCGCCGGGATCGATGCGCCGCGCGGCGCGACGGCGGCGGAACTGCGGCGGGTTCTGGAAAAACAGGGGGTGCGAGGCGAGATCGTGACCTGTTTGGCCATCGCGAATGCCCTGTATGAGGCCGGCAATCGCGCATGTGAAAATGATAGAATCGCAGCCCTTGGATCATTCTATACGGTAGCGGAAGTGATGCGGCTGCGCGGTGTGCGTGGCGCTTGAGCTTTTCGATTCGACTATGGCAAAACAAATCACGACCGACGGCGAATTTACCTTACGGCGCCAGGCCAGACGCCGGCTGATCGGCGCAATTGCGCTGATGCTTGGCGTTGTTATTTTTCTGCCCATGATATTCGACCCGGATCCGGCATCGACCGCGGTCGGCGACATCGAATTGCGCATCCCAGAACGGACGGAGGTGGCGCCTGTGCCGCAGGCGGCGCAGGAGGGGGCGCCAAAAGTTGAACTTGCCGTGCCGGACGAAAAACCCGTTCCAGTCGAGTTCCCCGTCGAGACTGCCATTGCGCCAGTGACGGCCCCGCCCGCCAAAATCGAGACGACTGTCAAACGCGAGACGTACGTTCCTCCGGCTCCCGCGAAGGTGCCGGGCAAACCTTCCGGCTGGGTGGTGCAGGTCGGTGCCTATTCAAAAGAAGAAGCGGCCAAACAGATGGTGGACAACCTGAAAAAGCGCGGCTACCCGGTCTATACCGAGCGCGCCGGCAGCATGTTGCGCGTGCGGGTGGGACATTATCCGGACAGGAAGGCAGCCGAAAAGACACTTCGCAAGCTGGAAGCCATCGGTTTGCACCCGAATGTGCTCAGTCCGGAATAAGCGCGCATGTCGGTCTTTGATATTGCGGTGTTGGTGATTATTGCCCTGTCGGCTGTGCTCGGCTGGTGGCGCGGGTTTATGTACGAGCTGTTTTCCCTGCTTGGCTGGGTGGCGGCGTATATCGTGGCGCGCACTTCATCGGCGCAACTGCTGCCCTACATTCCGTTGGCGATTGCGGATCCTGGCCTGCGCGGGGCAACCGCTTTTGCCGCCATGTTTATTGCTATCCTGATCGTGGCGGCGATTTTTGCCTGGTTTCTGTCGAAACTGGCCAAGTTTGCCGGTCTGGCCGGGCTGGACGGCAAATTTGGCGCAATGTTCGGTGTCGCGCGCGGGGTGCTGCTGGTGCTGGCGCTGGTGTGGCTGGGCGGCCTGACCAGTCTGCCGCAGCAATCCTGGTGGAAGAACGCCTGGAGCAGCAAACCCCTGCAGCAGGCGGCGCAATATGCGAAAGAATATGTGCCGACAGATATCGTGCCAAAGTAATCCGACAAAATTTATCTTAAAGCGGGAAAGACCATGTGCGGGATTTTAGGAGTGGTGGCGAACACACCGGTCAACCAGTTGCTGTATGACGGGTTGCAGGTGTTGCAGCATCGCGGGCAGGACGCGGCGGGCATCGCCACGCTGGAGGGCAGAACCTTCCATTTGCACAAGGGGAATGGCCTGGTGCGCGATGTGTTCCGCACACGCAACATGCGCGCGCTCAAGGGTAACGCCGGTATCGCCCACGTGCGCTATCCGACGGCCGGCTCGGCGGTCGATCATAACGAGGCGCAGCCGTTCTACGTCAACTCGCCGTTCGGCATCGTGCTCGGGCACAACGGCAATCTCACCAATACGGACGAGCTGCGCCGCGCAATGTACCAGCAGGATTTGCGCCACATCAACACCGGCTCCGATTCCGAGGTACTGCTGAACGTGCTGGCACACGAGTTGCAGGAAAAAGCCACCGGATTCAAGCTTGATCCACAGAAGATATTCGCCTCCGTCTCCGGCGTGCACCGCCGTTGCCAGGGCGCTTACGCGGTGGTGGCGATGATCGCGGGCTACGGCCTGCTTGCCTTTCGCGACCCGCATGGCATACGCCCGCTGGTGGTCGGCAGCAGTCAGACGAAAGAAGGGATTGAGTATCTGGTCGCCTCCGAATCGGTGGCGCTGGATACGTTGGGCTTCAAATTCCTGCGCGACATCGCGCCGGGCGAGGCGGTATTCATCGATCTGGACGGCAACTTCCACAGCCAGCAATGCGCGGAGCATCCCCGGCTTAATCCCTGCATCTTCGAGTATGTCTATTTCGCCCGCCCCGATTCGGTGATGGACGGCATCTCGGTCTATGCCACGCGCCTGTTCATGGGCGAATATCTGGCGGAAAAGATTCGCCGCGAGTGGCAGGATCACGACATTGACGTAGTAATTCCAATCCCGGATTCCAGCCGTCCGAGCGCACTGCAACTGGCCAATCATCTGGGCATCCCTTTCCGCGAAGGGTTCGTCAAGAACCGCTATATCGGCCGCACGTTCATCATGCCGGGGCAGACCAAACGCAAGAAATCCGTGCGCCAGAAACTGAATGCGATCGGCATCGAATTCAAGGGCAAGAACGTGCTGCTGGTGGACGACTCCATCGTGCGCGGCACGACCAGCCGCGAGATCGTGCAGATGGCGCGCGATGCGGGCGCACGCAAGGTGTTCTTCGCTTCCGCCGCGCCACCGGTAAAATTCCCCAACGTGTATGGCATCGACATGCCGACCCGTGACGAGCTGATCGCGACCGGCCGCAGCGACGAGCAAATCTGTCATGAAATCGGCGCGGACCGCCTGATTTATCAGGATCTGGACGACCTCAAGGCGGCGGTGATCAAAGCCAATCCTGCGCTTTCTGAATTTGATGCCTCCTGTTTCGACGGTCACTACATCACCGGCGACATCACCCCGGAGTACCTGAATCTGATCGAGGCCGCGCGCAACGGCAAAGCCAATGAATCGGTGGCGGATGATGACCAGCTGGAACTCGACTTAACGATGTCTGAATCGTCGATGTAGGCGATTGACAGTGCATGGCGGACAGTGCTAATTTTCACCCGCGCCGATTTGAGGAACAGCTTGCGGGCGCATTACAAATACAGCTAAAGCGGGGGAACCCGGTTTGGCGCTAAGCTTTCCGGGTTTTTGTTTTGAGGAGCAATCATGTCGGATAAAAATTCTTATCAGCCGGAGACCGTGGCAGTGCGCGCGGGGAGCGAGCACAGCCAGTTCCACGAGCACAGCGAGGCGTTATTCCTGACTTCAAGCTTCACCTTCGACAGCGCGCAGCAGGCGGCGAAGCGCTTCATCGGCGAAGAGCAGGGCAACATCTATTCGCGCTTTACCAATCCCACCGTCACCATGTTCGAGCAGCGCCTGGCTGCGCTGGAAGGCGCGGAACAATGCGTGGCGACAGCGAGCGGCATGGCCGCGATTCTCTCGACCTGCATGGGGTTGTTGCAGGCGGGTGACCATCTGGTCGCGTCGCAGAGCATCTTCGGCTCGACAGTGAACATGTTTAACAACGTGTTCAAAAAATTCGGCGTGGAGACGACCTTCGTTTCCGCCACCGATCCCGCGCAATGGCAGGCGGCGGCGCGCCCGAACACAAAACTGTTTTTTCTGGAAACACCGTCCAATCCGCTCACCGAGATTTCCGACATTGCGGCGATTGCCGCCTTCGCGAAGCAATGTGGCGCGTTGCTGGCGGTGGATAATTGCTTCTGCACGCCTATCCTGCAACGCCCGCTGGAATTCGGCGCGGACATCATCATCCATTCCGCCACCAAGTACATCGACGGCCAGGGCCGCGTGCTGGGCGGTGCGGTGCTGGGCAGCAAAAAACTGATGGAGCCGGTGTACAGTTTCCTGCGCACCGCCGGGCCGACCATGAGCGCGTTCAACGCATGGGTGTTCCTGAAAGGGCTGGAAACCCTGAAGCTGCGCATGGATGCGCACAGCGCCAACGCTTTGCAACTGGCGCAATGGTTGGAGAAACAGCCTAATGTGGCGCGCGTGTTGTATCCCGGTCTGCCGTCGCATCCGCAGCATGCGCTGGCGATGAAACAGCAAAAGACCGGCGGCGGCATCGTGGCGTTCGATGTGAAGGGCGGCAGGGACGCTGCCTGGCGCGTGATCGACAACACAAGGATGCTGTCCATCACCGCCAATCTGGGCGACACCAAGACCACCATCACCCATCCGGCGACGACAACGCACGCCCGCATCTCGCCGGAAGCGCGCGCGGCGGCGGGCATCAGCGATGGCTTGATCCGCATCGCGGTCGGGCTGGAAGCGGTGTTGGATATTCAGAACGACTTGGCGCGGGGGCTGGGTAATTAATATGCAACAAAAGGCAAAATTAGCCACAGAGAACACAGAGTTCACAGAGAAAAGCGCGGACAGGTTTCTGTTTTCCTTTACGGCCTCTGTGATCTCTGTGGCTAAAAGGTTTTAACAGATGGATGTGCTGGCTGCACAGGTTGGAGGCGCGCTCAAGGCGTATGGGTTGATGCTGGCGACGGCGGAATCGTGCACCGGCGGCGGGGTGGCGCAGGCGATTACCGGCATCGCGGGGAGTTCTGCCTGGTTTGAGCGCGGTTTCATCACCTATTCCAATCAGTCGAAACAGCAAATGTTGGGCGTGGCGGAAGCGACGTTGATCGGCCATGGTGCAGTGTCCGAAGTGACGGTGCGCGCGATGGCGGCGGGCGCGCTGGAACACAGTGCGGCGCAGGTGGCGTTGGCGGTAAGTGGCATCGCCGGGCCGGACGGCGGCACGCCGGACAAGCCGGTCGGCACGGTCTGGTTCGCTTGGGGAATCAGACACGGCGCGACGTTTGCTTGTTTGCACCACTTGTCCGGCAACCGTGCCGAAGTGCGCGCGCAGGCAGTGCGGATTGCGCTGCAGGGGGTGTTGGCGCTCTTGCAGCAGACAACTGCCAGCGCCTGACGGGCACCGCTAATAATCCAAATTTCGTCGCAATACAGCGTTGCTCTCAAAAATTACTCTTTACATATCATGCATATGCTGCGTCGCAATTTTTTGCTCGCGCCTGGTCTTGCTTGGAACTTTGAATTATTAGAGGCCCCTGAAATCACTTAAGAACGAACGTTCTGTACAACTCCAAATTGCTGTGCCACAATCTGCCACCATTTTTTGAAAGGGAACACCATGGATGACAACAAAAGCAAGGCGCTCGCGGCGGCATTGAGCCAGATCGAAAAACAGTTCGGCAAGGGCTCCATCATGCGTCTGGGCGAGGGCGAGGTAATCAAGGATATCGAGGTGGTGTCCACAGGCTCGCTGGGGCTGGACATCGCGCTGGGCGTCGGCGGTCTCCCGCGCGGCCGCGTAATCGAGATTTACGGTCCTGAATCCTCCGGCAAAACTACGCTAACCCTGCAAGTCATCGCGGAGATGCAGAAGCTGGGTGGCACGGCGGCCTTCATCGATGCCGAACATGCGCTCGATCCGCTTTACGCGCAGAAGCTTGGCGTCAAAGTGGAAGACCTGCTGATTTCGCAGCCGGACAATGGCGAGCAGGCGCTGGAAATCGTCGATATGCTGGTGCGTTCCGGCTCGGTGGATATTGTGGTGGTGGACTCGGTTGCCGCGCTGACCCCGCGTGCCGAAATCGAGGGCGAGATGGGCGATGCGCAGATGGGATTGCACGCGCGCCTGATGTCGCAAGCCTTGCGCAAACTCACCGCCAACATCAATCGCTCCAAAACCATGGTCATCTTCATCAACCAGATCCGCATGAAGATCGGTGTGATGTTCGGCAATCCGGAAACCACCACCGGCGGCAATGCACTCAAGTTTTATGCTTCCGTGCGCCTCGACATTCGTCGCACCGGCGCGATCAAAAAAGGCGACGAGGTCATCGGCAACGAGACGCGCGTTAAAGTGGTGAAGAACAAGGTCGCGCCGCCGTTCAAGGAAGCACATTTTGATATCCTGTACGGAGAAGGCATTTCGCGCGAAGGTGAGATCGTTGAGTTGGGCGTGCAGAACAAGATCGTCGAGAAATCGGGCGCCTGGTACGCCTACAACGGCGAGAAGATCGGCCAGGGCAAGGACAACGCGCGCGAATACCTGCGCAATAATCCGGAGATTGCGGTCGAGATAGAAAACAAGGTGAGGGCGGCGCTTGGCGTTGCCGCCCTGGGCGCCGGTGAAGGCGAAAAAGCCTGAGCTGACATTGCGGGTTCGCGCCATGCGCTATCTGGCGCGGCGCGAACACAGCCGCGCCGAACTGCAGGCCAAGTTGTCGCCCCATGTGCAGGAAGGTGAAGATCTCGATGAGGTGCTGGACGATCTGGAAAAGCGCAACTGGCTGTCCGACGCGCGCGCTGCCGCGCAACTGGTTGAGATTAAACGTGGTCGCTTCGGCACGCAGCGTATCGCGCACGAGCTGCGCATGAAGGGAATCGACGAGAATCTGATAGACGAAGCGTTGCCGCAACTGAAAGCCACCGAACTCGACGCGGCACGCGAGGTGTGGCAACGCAAGTTTGCTTCACTACCCCGGGACGCCAAAGCAAAAGCGCGCCAGATACGATTTCTGCAATCGCGCGGTTTCTCCGTCGAAGTCATCCTCAAAGTGTTGAAATCTGCCGCCGCCGGCATTGACGACGAAGGCTGAGAGCCATGCCTGAATAGCCTGCCAAATGGTATGATTCGCGCCGTGATGCCGCCTGCAAGGCGGTGTGTTTAACCAGGGGAAAGCAGTTGCCCGCAGATTACACAGATTACGCAGATTTCCACAGATAAAACAACAAGAACCACTGGATCAGCTTACTCACCTTTGGCGTGGTCCGGCACTCATTCTGGATCACCGGAAAATTTGCGTTAATCTGCTGGCTGAACTGCGTTTTTAAGGTTTATTGAACAATCATGGCTAGCGGTGATCCGATGAAAAGCAGTGAGATTCGCCAGAAATTCCTCGACTATTTTGCCTCCAAAGGCCATACCGTCGTACCAAGCAGTTCGCTGGTGCCGCACGAAGACCCGACGCTGTTGTTCACCAACGCGGGGATGAACCAGTTCAAGGATGTGTTCCTCGGTTTCGACAAGCGACCCTATACCCGCGCTACGTCTTCGCAAAAATGTGTGCGCGCCGGCGGCAAGCACAACGACCTGGAAAACGTCGGTTACACCGCACGTCACCACACCTTTTTTGAAATGCTGGGCAACTTCAGCTTCGGCGATTACTTCAAGCGTGATGCCATCAATTACGCATGGGAGCTGCTGACCGAAGTATTCAAACTGCCCAGGGAAAAACTCTACGTCACCGTGTATGCCGAGGATGATGAGGCATACAACATCTGGACCAAGGAGGTCGGTCTGGAAGTCTCCCGCGTGATCCGCATCGGCGACAACAAGGGCGCGCGCTACGCGTCCGACAACTTCTGGATGATGGGCGACACCGGCCCCTGCGGCCCCTGCACCGAAATTTTCTACGACCACGGCGCGCACATCCCCGGCGGTTTGCCCGGCACGCCGGAAGAAGACGGCGACCGCTATATCGAAATCTGGAACAACGTGTTCATGCAGTACAACCGCGACGAAGCCGGCGTGATGCATCCGCTGCCCAAGCCTTCCGTCGATACCGGCATGGGGCTGGAGCGCATCTCGGCGGTGCTGCAAGGCGTACACGCCAACTACGAGATCGACCTGTTTGTCAGTCTCATTGACGCTGCGCGACGTGAGTTGTGGGCGGTTGCAATAGACGATAGTTTTGCTGCACCACTTAACGACTCATCCTTTGACTCTCCGTCATTGCGAGTCATCGCAGACCATATCCGCTCATGCGCTTTCTTGGTCTCTGACGGAGTGATTCCTGGTAATGAAGGCCGTGGCTATGTACTGCGACGAATCACACGACGCGCAATCCGTCACGGTTACAAGCTCGGTGCTCGAAGACCGTTCTTTTATCGGCTTGTGATAGAGCTCGTCCGTCAGATGGGTGATGCTTATCCTAATTTAGCTGCCAATCAACAGCGAGTGATGGATGTGTTGAAGCAAGAAGAAGAACGTTTCTTTCAGACCATCGAACACGGCATGGCCTATCTCGAAGCCGATCTGGCCGAGATGGAAAAGACGGGCGTAAAGGTATTCAACGGAGAAATCGCCTTCAAGCTGCACGACACCTACGGCTTCCCGCTTGATCTGACCGCCGACATCTGCCGCGAGCGCGGGGTTACGGTGGACGATGCCGCCTTCAATGCCGCGATGGCGCGCCAGAAGGAACAGGCGCGCGCCGCCGGCAAATTCAAGATGGCCGCAAATCTCGACTATTCCGGCCCGGCGACCACCTTCCACGGTTACGACACGCTGGAACACAATGGCAACATACTTGCCTTGTACAAGGATGGCACCGAAGTGAACGAACTGGTCGAAGGCGACCTAGGCGTGGTGGTGCTGGACGACACCCCGTTCTATGCCGAATCCGGCGGCCAAGTCGGCGACAGCGGCGAACTGCGCAGCGTGCACGGCATCTTTGCAGTCGAGGATACACAGAAGATTCAGGCGGCGGTGTTCGGCCACCACGGCGTGGTGAAGACCGGCAAGCTTTCCGTGGGTAATGGCGTGAATGCGCGCGTGGACATGCAGGCGCGGGCGCGGACCGAGCGCAACCATTCGGTGACACACCTGATGCACAAGGCTTTGCGCGAGGTGCTGGGCGCGCATGTGCAACAGAAGGGGTCGCAGGTCGATGCCGACAAGACGCGTTTCGATTTCGTGCAGAACCAGCCGATGACGGATGCCGATATCCGCCGCGTGGAGGCGCTCGTCAATACGGAGATCCTCGCTAATAGCGCGACCGAAGCCAGCGTGATGCGCATTGAGGATGCGCAGAAGACGGGGGCAATGATGCTGTTCGGCGAGAAGTACGGCGACGAAGTGCGTGTGCTGTCCATCGGTAGTTCAAAAGAGTTGTGCGGTGGGACGCACGTAAAGCGCACCGGCGACATCGGCCTGTTCAAGATCGTGGCCGAAAGCGGTGTCGCGGCCGGCATTCGCCGCATCGAAGCGGTGACCGGCGAGGGCGCGCTGGCGCGGGTGCAACAGCAGGAAGATCAATTGCAGCAAGTGGCCGATGCGGTAAAAGTGCAACCACAGGAAGCGGCGGCGCGTGTCGCACAGATCATTGATCACGTGAAAATACTGGAGAAGGAGCTTGCCGCACTGAAATCGAAACTCGCTTCCGCGCAGGGCGACGAATTGGTCGCGCAAGCCCAGGACATCAGCGGGGTGAAAGTGCTGGCTGCCAGGCTGGACGGCGCCGATGTGGCGACCCTGCGCGAGACCATGGACAAGCTGCGCGACAAGCTGAAGTCCGCGGCGATTGTGCTGGCTGCGGTGAATGAGGGTAAAGTGAGTTTGATCGCGGGGGTGACGGCTGATGCGACCGCGAAAGTGAAGGCGGGCGAGTTGGTGAATTTCGTCGCGCAACAAATCGGCGGCAAGGGCGGCGGCAGACCGGATATGGCGCAGGCGGGGGGCACGCAACCGGAGCATCTGGCCAAAGCGCTGGCCTCGGTTCCGGATTGGGTAAAGTTGAAACTTTGATCGAATAGACGCGTAATTGCCCGTCTGTTCTTGTGTTCGGGGTTAACGCAACCGGAGTAAATTGACCGGAGTCCATCGGGGATCGGAGTGGGGCTTTCAAACCATAGCGGACGCTCAAGGGAGAATCGATGCTGATGCAGACCGGCGATACGATTTTGCTGGTGGAAGACGAGGAATCTTCGATCCTGTTGGTGCAGCAGGCGGTGGTCGCTTGTTCCGGCAATCTGCATTTGGCGGTGGTGCCGGACAGCGTTGCCGCGCTCGATTGGCTTTCGGCCGAAACCTCCCATGGTCATCCGGTGCCGCGCCTGATTCTGATTGATCTTAAATTACCCAAACTGATTGGTCTGGCGGTGTTGCGCACGCTGCGCATGGATCGGCGATTGCAGCAAGTTCCCGTTGTGGTTTTTTCGCAAAGCCATGAACCGCCGGATGTGGTGCTGGCTTACCAGATTGGCGCAAACAGCTTCGTACAGAAACCCGGAACCCTGGCGGAATTCAGCCAGTTAATGGGTGAATTGCTGGCGTTGGGCTGGTTGGGCGAGGCCGGTTTGGGCAAGCCTTTGTCGCAAAGCCTGTCGACATGAAAGTGTTGCGAACTTTGTTTGTCGCCACTGCCGGGGCGGATGCGGACCGCGTCGTCCAGGCTTTTGCCGCAAGCGGTTATCGGCTGACACCCTGCCATGCGGTAAATATGCCTTCACTCAAGGCGTGCCTGCGCGAACTGCCGCAGATCATCTTCATTTTTCCCGGGTCAAGATTATCGATTGAAAAAGTGGTTGCCGTGCTGCGCGCGGGAGAGATGGATATCCCCTTTATTGTCCTGCTGCGTGAGCCGGGCCAACTCAATTTAACCGAGACGATGCAATTGGGCGCGCAGGATTGCGTGGCGCTGGAAGACAGTCAGCGCCTTGTGCCCACAGTGGAGCGCGAACTGGTGGCAGCTGTTTTACGCTATAACCTGCGCGAACAGATCGTCACCGACCACCTGTTGCAGGAAATCGACCAGTACATTCTGCATAAATATCCGATGCACGAGGTGGCCGGCCGCATCTGCCAGCGGATGGTTGATTTGTTTGGTTTCAGTTTGGTCTGGCTGGGCATGAAGGCGGCTGATGGAACGATCGAAATCAGCGACGCGGCGGGGGCGAAAAATTATTTGAAAAATATCGCGGTGAGCTGGGACGATACGCCGCGGGGGGGCGGACCGGCCGGGGTTGCGGTGCGCGAGAATCGGCCGGTCGTGCTGAGCACCGATGCGCCGCAGTTTGCACCGTGGCGCGCGCGCGCGGAACAACACGGCCTGCGCCGTATCCTGGCTATCCCGTTGGGCTTGCATGGCGAAGTCATTGGCGTGCTGCTGATGTATTCGGCGCAGGAGAGCGCTTTTGATTCCTTTGCCGTCAGCCGGCTTTCCGCGTTTGCCGCGCGCGTCACCGTGGCGATTATCGAGGCAAGGGAACAACAGGAATTGCGCCTGATGGAAGTCGCCATGCGCAATGCTTCTAACGCCATGTTTATTACCGATTACGCGGGGAAGGTGGAATGGATGAACCAGGCGCTGACCCGCATCAGCGGCTATACGCGGGAGGAAATCATTGGGCGTACACCGCACGTTTTTTCATCCGGGCTGCATGAGCCGACTTTTTGGCAGGAGATGTGGTTGCGCATCGCCAGTGGCCAGGATTGGCGCGGAGATATCGTTAACCGGAAAAAATCGGGGGAGCTGTATACGGTCACCCAGAGTATCTCGCCCCTGTTCGGGGAAAAAGGAGAGCTGATCAATTTTCTGGCGGTGCAGCAGGATATTTCGGAAAAGCGCCGCCTGGAGGAAGAGATTCACTATCTCGCCTATCACGATGCACTGACCGAACTGCCGAACCGTATGCTGTTCCAGGACCGGCTGCAGCAGGAGATCATCCAGGCCAAACGCAACAAAAGCGAATTTGCCGTCCTGTTTATTGATCTTGACGGCTTCAAGGCGGTGAACGACGCGCGCGGACATGCGACTGGCGACAATCTGCTGCAGATTGTCGCGCAGCGTTTGCGCGGCTGCGTGCGCGAGGGTGATACGGTGGCCCGCCTCGGGGGCGATGAATTTACCATTCTGCTGCGCGGGGTGGGGCATGGTGAAGGCTTGCATCGCGTGTTGCGCAAGATCATCAAATTAGTGGCGCAACCGTATGAACTGGGCGAGCACGCGGAAACAGTGACGGCCAGCATCGGCATCAGCCTTTATCCGCAAGATGCCACCGGTGTCGAAAAGCTGCTGATCCATGCGGATGAAGCGATGTATCGCGCGAAACAGGGCGGCAAGAATCGCTGGGTGATCTATGGGCAGGCGGACGTCGTCATGCCCGATTGAGCCGTGCCGGCAATCAACGATCCCCGGGCGGCGGGATGTGTTGCGCGACGGTTTGCGGCGTCAGCTTCAGCATGCAGTCGAAGTGGCCGAGCGGGCATTCGCGTTTGAAGCAGGGGCTGCAGGGCAAATCAAGCTTCAGAACCTGTGCCCGCGCTGACAGCGGCGGGGTAAATTGCGGGCTGCTGGAACCGAAGATCGCCAGCAGCGGACGGTTTAGCGCGGCCGCGATGTGCATCAATCCGGAGTCGTTGCTGACGACCAGATCGGCCCCCGCCAGCAGCGCGATTGCCTCGGCCAGATCGGTGTCGCCGCACAGATTTCGCGCCCGCCGATTGCCCAAGGCGACTATCTTTTCGCCCAGTTCCCTGTCCTTGGGCGAGCCGATCAGCCATACCTGATAACCTCTACCAAGCAATTGTTGCGCCAGTTCGGCATAGTAGTGCGCTGGCCAGCGTTTGGCCGGTCCGTATTCCGCGCCGGGGCAAAACACGGCAATCGGCCGGTCATGCGAAAGTTTGAATTTGGCCAGCGCGGCAGCCTGTTCTTCCGCGGAGATTTGCAGCCGTGGCGCGGGCACCGGGCGTGCCACTTCTGTCCCCTTGGCTTCGGCCAGCGCGGCGAAGCGTTCCACCATCAGCGGCAGTTTGGTTCTGCTCAAGCGGCGCGCATCGTTGAGCAGACCGAAGCGGGCTTCGCTGATGAAGCCGGTGCGCAGGGGAATATTGGCAAAGTAAGGCAGCAGTGCGGATTTCCAGGAGTTGGGCAGCACGATGGTCTGGTCATAGCCGCCGGCACGCAACTGCGCCCCCAGTTTTCGCCGCGCCCCCAACGCCAATGAACCGTGGGCAAACGGGTTGGGAATGATCGTGTGCACCTGCGGCATCAGGCGCAGGAGTTTTTCCGTCCAGGGCGGCGCGAACACGTCGATTTGCGCCCCGGGATGGCGCTGATGCAACCGCTCCAGCATCGGTTGCATCAGCACGCAATCACCCACCCAACTGGGGGTGACGACGAGAATTTTTTTCATTGGATGTGAAACGAATAGATTGGAGTAATCCCGGCCGTTGTTGGATTTAATGATGGCCTTTTGGTAACTCGCCTTTGAACTTGTACACCGTACCGCAATACGGGCAGGTCGCCTCGCCCAGTTTTTCCACCGGGATGGCAACGCGCGGGTGGGCGCTCCACAAACTGACTGCCGGGGTCGGGCAAAACAAAGGCAGAGCCGATGCGGTCACTTCGACGTAACGCTGCTTGAGCGGGGTATCTGACATGATTTCTCCTGAACGTGGATTTAAACGTGCGCCAGCCAGTCGGCGTACTTCGGGTTCTTGCCGCTGACGATGTCAAAGAATGCCTGTTGCAAGCGGGTGGTGACAGGGCCGCGGCTGCCGCTGCCGATAACCCGGGTGTCCAGTTCACGGATCGGCGTCACTTCCGCCGCGGTGCCGGTGAAGAAGGCCTCCTCGGCACAATACACTTCGTCGCGGGTGATGCGCTTCTCGATCAAATCGATTCCCATGTCACTGGCCAGCGTCAGAATCGAGTCACGCGTGATGCCTTCCAGGCAGGAGGTCAGATCGGGCGTATAAAGCTTGCCTTTCTTGACGATGAAAATGTTCTCACCCGCTCCTTCCGCGACATAGCCGTCCACATCCAGTAGCATCGCCTCGTCATAGCCGTCCTGCGCCACTTCCTGGTGGGCAAGGATGGAATTGGTGTAAGTGCCGACCGATTTGGAGCGGCACATATTGATGTTGACGTGGTGGCGGGTGAAGCTGGACGTCTTGACGCGGATTCCATTGGCCATCCCTTCCTCGCCCAGATAGGCGCCCCACGACCAGGCGGCGATGGCGACATGCACGCTGATGTTGGTGGCGGCGATACCCATCCCCTCGGAGCCGAAGAACACGATGGGGCGGATGTAGCAGGATTCCAGCTTGTTGGCGCGCACCACTTCCTTTTGCGCCTCGATCAGCGTCTGTTTATCGAACGGCATCTTCATCTTGAAAATATAGGCCGAATTGAACAGGCGGTCGGTATGCTCCTGCAGGCGGAAAATCGCGGTACCCTGCGTTGTCTTGTATGCCCGCACCCCTTCGAATACCCCCATGCCGTAGTGCAGGGTATGGGTCAGCACGTGGGTGGTGGCATCGCGCCAGGGGACGAGTTTGCCGTCGTGCCAGATGAAGCCGTCGCGGTCGGACATGGACATGGTGTGGTTCCTTGGGGTTGAATCATCAATTTGAAGGGCGCAATTCTAGCCTTTTCCATGCCGATATTGAAGCGCGCCGGGAATTGTTATGCATGCCTCTATCTCTTTCGGCATATTCCCTTTATCACGGCTTCGTGCAATCATCCCGCACGTGAACAAGGGAGGCCGTGTGGCGCAACATATCAGCTCGCAGGAAATCAAGCCGGGTGTACTGGATTCGCAGGAAGACAAGCTGCGCAAGAGCCTGCTCATCTTCACTGCCGCCTTTATGACCTTTGCCGTCATGCTGTGGCTGGCGATCTACTGGGCGATGGGGGTGCAATTCTCCAGCAATGTGCCGCTCGGCTATCAATTAATTTCGGTCGGTTCGCTGCTGTATTACATGAGGACCCGCAATTTTGTGGTTTTCCGTTTTATCCAGCTTTCTCTGTTCCTGTTCGCCCCCTTCATCATGCAGTGGAGCATGGGGAGTTCAGTGACCTCGAGCGGGGTGACGCTGTGGGCCTTGTTGGCGCCGATCGGCGCGTTGGTGGCGGCGAACTGGCGCGAATCGATTCCTTGGTTCTTTGCATACATCGTGCTGACCGCGGTGTCTGGTTTTTTTGACTACATGCTGGGAAACGGCGGCAGCGGTGGTATTCCGATGAACACCATCGGCCTGTTTTTCGCCCTTAATTTTGCCGCGATGTCCTCCATCCTGTATTTCCTGGTGCGGCATTTCGTCATCGAGACGGAAAAAATCAAGGAACAACTCGATCGGCAACATGCCTTGCTGGCGGAAGAGCAGAAGAAATCGGAGCGTGTGCTGTTCAATGTGTTGCCGTCGAATATCGCCGAGCGCCTGAAGAGCAAAGAGGGGCTGATCGCCGACGGTTATGCGGATGTGACGGTGATGTTCGCTGATCTGGTCAACTTCACCCAACTGACCGAGCAGATGTCGCCGGAGCAGATGGTGGGCCTGCTGAATGAACTGTTCTCCGAATTTGACGAACTGAGCGAGAAGTTTGGTCTGGAAAAGATCAAGACCATCGGTGATGCCTACATGGTGGTGGGCGGGTTGACGCGCGATCGACAGGACTACGCGCACGATATCGTGAACATGGCGCTGGCAATCATCGAGTGCGTGGCCAGGCACCCGCTTGCCGCCAAGCTTGATCTGGGGGTGCATGTCGGGATCGCTACCGGGCCGGTGGTGGCCGGCGTGATTGGCACCAAACGCTTCATCTATGACTTGTGGGGCGACACGGTGAACATCGCCAGCCGACTGACGGACGATGCCAAAGCCGGCCACATTCTCACCGACAAACTGACCTATAACCGCCTGCGCCATGATTTTTTGTTTGAGCCGCCCTGTGTGATGAACATCAAGGGCAAGGGCGAGATGGTGTCCTACCGGCTGGTCACCCGCGCGGATATGCAGGATATTTCCGGCAAAACCAATATCTATCAGTTGCCGCCCAAAGACAGCGCGCCTGCAACAGCCTGATTTCTCCAAAAAAGTAGTGGCCCGCGAAAAACACGAAAATCCCTCAAGCGTTCATTTGGCCATAACGGTTGGCGAGTTCACCCCCGAGGTGAGTTATGAAAAACCGCATAAGCAGTTGGTTTATTACCTGCTCCCCGTGGTTTTCGTGGACCAAAAGAGGTTTTTGGGTTCATTCGCCCAGCAGTTCCTGCCATAGTCTGGTGACCGCCACAGTATCGACTTGCCCCGGGTCAATCCGGCACGGAGTTTGATTGTTAAGCCGCAGCTGATGCTGCAAGCGGCGCAGCTCGCGATAGATTGCGTGCACCGATTTGCTGCTTTGCGCATCAATCAATCCCAGCTCGCTTGCCGTCTGCAACAACCACAGATTTCCGTAGTTGTTGGTCAGTTGCGGATATTCTGGGGCGTGGGCCAGCACCAAAAACTGCACCATGAACTCGATATCGACCATGCCGCCGCGGTCGTGCTTGATGTCGAACAACGCGCTGTGGTTGGGATGGCCGTCGTGCATCTTGCGCCGCATCTCGATCACTTCGCGTCTCAGTCGTTGCATATCCCGCGGCAGACAGAGGATTGCCGTGCGAATCTGCTCGAAACGCGCGCCGACCACCGCATCCCCGGCGCAGAAACGCGCGCGCGTCAGTGCCTGATGTTCCCATACCCAGGCATTTTCACGCTGGTAGGCCGCGAAGGCTTCGAGCGAGCTGACCAGCAATCCGCTGTCGCCGTTCGGGCGCAGGCGCAGGTCGGTTTCATACAGGCGTCCAGCCACGGTATGGCTGGATAAAATCGTATTGATACGCTGCGCCAGCCGCGCGTAGATTTGCCCGGCATCGGTCTGCTCGTCGTCGTACAGGAAAACCAGGTCGAGATCGGAGGCGTAGCCCAGTTCCCGCCCGCCCAGTTTGCCGTAGGCGATGATCGCGAAGCGCGGCTGCTCGCGGTGTTTCTGGCGCAGCTTATCCCAGCACAGGCGCAACACGTGGCGCAGAACCAGGTCGGCCAGATCGCTTAAATGGTCGCTCAATTTTTCCAGCGGCAGCACGCCCTGCAGATCCATCGCCAGCAGGTGGAAAGTCTGCGCTTGCTGGAACTGGCGCAGCACGTCCATCTCGCGTTCGGTATCGCCGCGAAGGGACTCCAGTTGCGCGGCCAACTGCGCGTCGAGTGCCGGCCAATCCGGCGCAACATACAGTTCGCGCGTGTCGAGCACCTCGTCCAGCAGCATCGGATGCTGCGCCAGGTAGTCGCCCGCCCAGGCGCTCGCCGCGAGGATGCGGATCAGGCGCGGCAAGGCTTGCGGATATTCGGCCAGAAAAGCCAGATACGAGGCGCGGCGCGCGATGGCGTCGAGCAGCATCAGCGCGCGGCGCAGGGCATCGTCGCGGTTGGCTTCGGTCGCGCACAGGCGGATGAAGGCGGGCAGCAGGCTGTCCATGCGCAGGCGGCTGCTTTCCGGGAGTTGGCGGTAGCGGTTGCTGGCGCGCAATTGCAGTAAGGTATCAGCCTGCGCGCGGGCATCCGTGTAACCCAGTGCGGCCAAGGCTGTCGCCAGGGTCTCGCCGGTCATCCCTTCCCGCCATAAATCGTCATCTGCCTGCTCCTGTTTGTTGCCAAACACCGCTTCAAACCGCGAGTTGACGAAGGCGCGCAAAGGGGAGAGCACGTCAAGCAATCCGGCATAGTCGGCATAGCCCATGGCCCGCGCGATGATCGCGCGCCGCTCATCGTCTTCCGGCAACATCTGGGTTTGCTGGTCGTCGAGGTATTGCAAACGGTGTTCCAGCCTGCGCAGAAATCCATAGCTTTGTTCCAGCCGCTGCACAATGTCTGTTTGCAACTCGCCTTTCTCACCCAGCAACTGCAGCACCCGGCACGTCGGCCGCTCGCGCAATTGCGCGTCGCGACCGCCGCGAATCAACTGAAACACTTGGGCGATGAATTCGATCTCGCGGATGCCGCCCGGCCCCAGCTTGATATTGTCCTGCCTTTCGCGCCGCACCACTTCCGCCCGGATTTGCGCATGCAGTTTGCGCATCGAATCAACCGCGCCAAAATCCAGGTACTTGCGAAACACAAAAGGTTGCACCAGTTGTTCCAGTTCGGCGCTGTGCCGGTCCTGCGGCGGCGAAATCACGCGCGCCTTAATCCAGGCATAGCGTTCCCATTCTCGCCCCTGTGCGACCAGATATTCTTCCAGTGCGGCAAAGCTCATCACCAGCGGCCCGCTGTCGCCGTAGGGGCGCAGGCGCATATCGACGCGGAACACATAGCCGTCCGCGGTCAGGTCGTTGATGAGGGCGATGATGCGGCGGCCGAGACGGCTGAAGAATTCGTGATTGGACAGGCTGCGCGCGCCGTCCGTCTCCCCCTCTTCGGGATAGACGAAAATCAGGTCAATGTCGGAGGATACGTTCAATTCGCCGCCGCCAAGTTTTCCCATGCCGATTACCAGCATCTGCTGCGGCGTTTTGCTGTCGGCGCCGAGCGGCTGGCCGAATTGTGCGGTCAGGCTATCCATGCAGCACTGCTGTGCGCGCTGGGCGCTGATCTCTGCCAGCGCGGTCATCGCCTGCATCACTTCGTTCAGATCGCACAACCCGCCCAGATCGCGCAGGATCAAGTGCAGCATCACGCGCTTGCGCAGGAGGCGCAATGCGCGAGCGAGCCCGGCTTCGTCGCTTGCGGGCAATTCTTTCAGCCAGCGCGCGATCAGCAGCGCATCGGCAGGAAGCCGGTGTTGCGCGCGCAACACACCAAGCCAGTCCGGCTCGGCATCCAGCAGGCGGGAGAGATAATGGCTGCAATGCCGCGCATGCGAGATCAGCGCGTCAAAATCGTCAATTTGCGGGAGGGGACTCATGCCGGTTCGGTTAAAATGGGCCGGGCTTCATTATAGTCTTCCCTGTTTTTACTTTTTCTTTTCTGTCCGATTTTGCCGCGAGGTAAGCGATGCTGAAAACACTCCTGCGCCACACCGCACTCGGCACCTGGTATGCCGCGCGCATCGCGGTGCTGTTTGTGATCGTCTCGATGGCGGCGGGAGTGGCTTTTTTGCAATTCTCGATATTTCCCGGCATCGAGCGATTTCACGGCGATATCGAGCTGGCGGCCAGCACCGCGATCGGCCGCCCGCTGAAGATCGAGCGGATCGAGGCGGACTGGGACGGCTGGCGCCCCAGCCTGTTGTTGACGGGGGTCAGCATCCGCGACGATCAGCGGCGGGTGGCGCTGGAACTGCCGTCAATGCGCAATACGGTGGCATGGAGCAGTTTGCTGCTTGCCGAATTGCGTTTCCACAGCCTGCAACTGGACAATCCGCAACTGCTGATCCGGCGCGATGTGTCCGGGCGTTTGTATGTGGGCGGTATCGAGTCCGATCCGCAGTCGTCGCTGGCGTCGGATGCGGCGACGGCGGATTGGCTGCTGCACCAGACGCTGATTGTGGTGAAGGCGGGACAGATCGTTTGGCGCGATGATCTGCGCGGCGCCCCCCCGGTTGCGCTCAAACAGATCGGGCTGAAGGTTGAGAATCGTTTTGATCGCCACCGGTTCACCTTGCACGCCACGCCGCCTCCCCGCCTGGCCGCGCCGCTTGAGTTGAGCGGCGATTTGGTTGGAGATACTTTTTCCGGCGCTGATAATTGGCACGGCAAGTTGTCTGCCCGTATTCGTCGGGCCGATATCGCGGCGGCGCGCGTCTGGCTCGAATTGCCCCTGCACCTGCAACAGGGACGCGGCGATTTGGAGGTGTCGTTGAATCTGGCTCGCGGCAGCGTTGTCCGGATAGACAGCTCGGTTGATTTGCGCGATGTGAGGGCACAGTTGAGGCCGGAGTTGCCCGTGCTGGCATTGCGCAATATCAAGGGGCAGCTGGGCTGGGAGCAATTGCGCAACGGTTTCGAATTTGCGGCCAATGATTTTTCCCTGCGCATGAACGACGGTTTTGTTTTGCCGCGCACCGATTTTTTGCTCAACTGGAATGCCCGTGACGGCTATCGTTCCGCCTCGGGCGAGGTCCGGGCGAACACCCTTAACCTGCCCGATGTGCAGCATTTGCTTGACTATTTTCCGCTGCAGACGGAAGTGAAACAGCAGGTTGCCGAGTTGGGTCTGCAGGGTCGAGTGGCCGGTCTGCGGGCAAGTTGGCAGGGTGATTACGAAAAACTGCTGCGTTACCGGATACGCGCCCAGTTTGAAAATATCGGCATGCGTCAGAACGGCAAGCTGCCGGGCTTTTCCGGCTTGAGCGGCAGTGTTGACGGCAACGACAACGACGGTGTGCTGTCGCTGGACAGTCGCCGGTTCGGTTTGCAGGCCCCGGATTTTCTGGCCGAGCCGTTGCAGTTTGATCGCCTGTCGGGTCGGTTGGACTGGCAGCACAGCACGCGCCGGGGATGGGATCTCAAGCTCAACGACATCAGGGTGGACAATGCCGATCTGGCAGGCGTGATCTTTGGCGCGTATCAATTTTCCGACGGCCCGGGTATCGCCGATCTGACCGCCAGTTTCAATCGGGTGTCGGTGCCGCATGCCGCGCGCTACTTCCCCCTGCATGCTTTTGGCGAGGCGACCTATCACTGGTTGCATACCGGTTTGCAGGCAGGAGTGGCCGACAAGCTCCAGGTGCGGGTGCGCGGCGACCTGCGCGATTTCCCTTTTGCGGATGACAAGAACGGGCTGTTCAAACTCACCGCCAAAGCCTCCGATCTGGCAATCCAGTTCGACCCGGACTGGCCCCGTATCGAACAGGCACAGGCGGATTTTTTGATTCATGGCAGCTTGCTGGAAGTGAAAGCCGGACGTGCCGTGACTGCCGGAGCGGCGCTGCAAAATGTGCGGGTGGCTTTGCCCGACACGCTGGCGGGGAAGGGGCTGATGATGGTGGTGGATGGCGAGGCGGCGGATGAAACCCGGCGCACCATTGATTACGTCCGCCATAGTCCGCTCAACGCCTATCTCGGCGGTCACGCCGACGAGTTCAAGGCGCGAGGCACGGGACTTCTTAAATTACATCTGGAGATTCCGCTCGGCCACAGCGCGCCGAGCAGGGTGAACGGCAGTTACCGCATCGATGACAACGTGCTCGACCTGGGGCCATCTGTTCCCGAATTGCAGCAGGTGAGAGGGACGATCTCGTTCAGCGATGAAACCATCCGAAGCGGCAATCTGACGGCGCAGATACTCGGCGGTCCGGCCCGTGTTGATGTACGCGGCGGCGACGGGGTTTTGAAGGTCCGCGCCGACGGCAGGCTGGATGCGGATGTTTTGCAGAAAGACTATGCCTACTCTTTGCTGCAGCGCTTGCACGGTCAAACCGACTGGCAGGCGGAAATCGACGTGCGCGGCAAAGTGGCCGAAGTGCGGGTCAGTTCCGACTTGCTCGGCTTGGCTGCCGATTTACCCCGGCCATTCAATAAAGCGCCGGATGAGCGGATTAAGCTGCGCTTCGAGCAGAAAGCTGCGGCGGAGGGAAAGACCAATCTGACCTTGCGTTACGGCGAAATTTTCGCGGCTAATCTGTTGCGCAGTGCAAGCGCGGATGGCGCAAGCGAAATCCGGCGCGGCACGATCGTGTTGGGCCGTGCGGAGAATGTGCCGAAGCGGGATGGCATCTGGATTCTGGGCCGGCTTGCGCACCTCGATCTGCAAGGCTGGAGCGGCTGGTCTGAGTTGCCCCGGCGCGAAGGGATGTTGCCGAATATTGCCGGTATCGACGTGACCTTCGAGCAGATCGCCGGATTTGGCAACCGCGTGCGTGACCTCAATATTCGCGGCAGCGGACGCAACGGCCTGATCAGCACGCGTCTCACTTCACCCCAGATCAACGGCGATCTGATCTGGCAGCCGCAGGATCAGGGAAAGCTGCTGGTGCGGCTGAAACAGTTGAAATTGGGCGAGAGCGGGGGCGACCCGGGCGTGACTGTCGTTGAGGCGCCCGAATCCGCGCCGTCGGCGGGTGCGGTTTCGATGCCGGTGATTGATATGGCGGTGGAAAATTTAAGCTGGAAAGGGAGAAGCCTGGGCAAACTTGAGTTATTGCTGGAAGCGGAAGCGGCGGATGTGGTGCTGAAATCCCTGCGTTTAACTAACCAGGATGGGCTGGCGGAAGCCAGCGGGCGCTGGCGCACCGCGGAAAACAAAACGCAAATCGATGTCAGGATTGAGATTTCGGATTCCGGCAAGCTGTTGGGGCGCTCCGGATATCCGGGCAGTGTGGCGGGCGCCAAAGGCGTGTTTGAGAGCGCGCTGACCTGGCCGGGCGCGCCGTATGAATTCAATTATCCCGGTCTGTTCGGTTCGGTTCGGGTCAAGGTGGGGAAAGGACGTTTCCTGCAAGTCGATCCGGGAGCGGGCAAGCTGCTTGGCGTGTTGAGTCTGCAGGCAATCCCCAAACGCATCTCGCTCGATTTCACCGACATATTCAGCCCCGGCTTCCAGTTCGACAGTATTGCCGGATTGGCACTGATCGAAAACGGCATGCTCAAGACCGAAGATTTTACGATGCAGGGCACGGCAGCCAAAGTCACCCTGAAGGGGGAGGTGGATCTGCAGCGCGAGACACAGCAACTGCAAGTACGGGTGTATCCCGCGCTGGGTGACAGTGTTTCGCTGCTGTCCTTTGCCGCCGGGCCGGTGGTGGGGGTGGGCGTGCTGCTGGCCAGCAAACTATTGCGCAACCCGCTCGATAAGCTGGTCGCGTTTGACTACAATGTGAGCGGAAGTTGGGCGGATCCCGTGGTCGAACACGTCGCGCCAAATCCGCCGCCCGCAGCGGAATAATCCTCAATCCACTTAATCACGAAAGAAACAGCCGCCATGACTCCCTTGTCCATCGACTCCACCCAGTCACGCATCGCCGCGCAGCAAAGCGCGTTTAAGGTTGCCGCCGTCCAGATGGCCTCGGGCCCCAGGGTGGAAGGCAATCTCAATGAAGCGCGGCGTCTGATCGCCGATGCCGCCGCCAAAGGGGCGAAGCTGGTGGTTCTGCCGGAGTTTTTTGCCATCATGGGCATGGATGAAACGGACAAGGTGAAGGTGTGCGAAACGCCGGGAGAAGGCGTGATCCAGCAGTTCATGCGCGAACAGGCGCGCCGGCACAAGATATGGTTAATAGGTTCGCTGCCGCTGCAGGCGACAGCGCCGGACAAAGTGCGCAACAGCCTGCTGGTGTTCGACGAAAGCGGCACCCAGGTGGCGCGCTACGACAAGATTCACCTGTTCAACCTGACCCTGGGCAACGAAAGCTATAACGAGGCGCAGACCATCGAGGCGGGCGACAAGGTGGTGGTGGTGGACAGCCCGTTCGGGCGCATCGGCCTCGCCATCTGCTACGACCTGCGTTTCCCGGAACTGTTTCGCACCATGCCGGATGTGGACCTCATCGTGCTGCCGGCGGCATTTACCGCGACCACCGGCAAGGTGCACTGGGAGCCGCTGGTGCGCGCCCGCGCCATCGAGAATCTGTCATACGTCATCGCCGCCGCGCAGGGCGGCTATCACGTGAACGGGCGCGAGACGCACGGCCACAGCATGATCGTCGATCCGTGGGGACGCATCCTCGACGAGTTACCGCGCGGCTCCGGCGTGGTAATGGCCGAAATCAACGCGTCCTATCAGAAGAGCCTGCGCGCCAGCCTGCCCGCGCTGTCGCACCGCAACATCACCTGCAACTGCTGCGACCAGGCATGAGCGGCCACAGCGCACTGCAACTCGCGCAACGCACCCTGCTCGACGCGCATGGACTGGGCGAGCGAGATTTACAACAGGTGTTTGGCACCCTGCTGGCGCACCGTGTCGATTACGCCGACCTGTATTTCCAGTACAGCCGTGCCGAGAGCTGGTCGCTGGAGGAAGGCATCGTCAAATCCGGCAGTTTCCATATCGACCAGGGCGTCGGTGTGCGTGCGGTCAGCGGCGACAAAACCGCGTTTGCCTATTCCGACGATATAACTTTGAGCGCGCTACAGGAAGCGGCGCTGGCGACGCGTGCCATCGCGCGCCAGGGCGGCAGGCAGAAAGCTGCCCATTTGCATACGGCCCGCGCGCGCCGCTTGTATCTGCCGCAGGATCCGATTGCCACCTTGAACGCCGATGAAAAGGTGGCCCTGCTGGAGAAACTGGAGCGCATGGCGCGCGCGCTTGATCCTCGCGTGACCCAGGTGATGGCCAATCTGTCCGGCGAATACGAGGAAGTGCTGGTAGCGCGCGGCGACGGTTTGCTGACTGCCGATATCCGTCCGCTGGTGCGCCTGTCGCTGCAAGTCATTGTCGAAAGCGAAGGACGGCGCGAACAGGGTTCGGCCGGCGGCGGCGGACGTTTCGATTACCGCTATTTCAGCGACGAAGTGTTGCAGCGCTACGCGCAGGAAGCGGTGCACCAGGCCACTGTCGCGCTGGTGGCGCGTCCGGCACCGGCGGGTAACATGACCGTGGTGCTCGGTTCCGGCTGGCCCGGCATCCTGTTGCACGAGGCGGTCGGGCACGGACTCGAAGGCGACTTCAACCGCAAGGGCAGCTCGGCCTTTTCCGGCCGCGTCGGCCAGCGCGTGGCGGCGAAGGGTGTCACCGTGGTGGATGACGGCACCATTTGCGACCGGCGCGGCTCGCTCAACATGGACGACGAGGGCAACCCGACCCAGCGCACTGTGCTGATCGAGGACGGCATCCTGCGCGGTTACCTGCAGGACAGCCTGAACGCGCGCCTGATGAAGGTCCCGCTAACCGGCAACGCGCGGCGCGAATCGTTCGCCCACCTGCCGATTCCGCGCATGACCAACACCATGATGCTGGCCGGCGACAAGACGCCGGAAGAAATCATCGCATCAGTCAAACATGGCCTGTATGCCGCCAACTTCGGTGGCGGCCAGGTTGATATCACCAGCGGCAAATTCGTGTTCTCCACCACCGAGGCGTACATGATCGAGGACGGTAAGATCACCTATCCGGTCAAGGGCGCGACCCTGATCGGCAGCGGACCGGAAGCGCTGACGCGCGTCAGCATGATAGGCAACGACATGGCGCTTGATCCCGGCGTGGGTACTTGCGGCAAGGAAGGGCAGAGCGTGCCGGTCGGCGTGGGCCAGCCGACGCTGCGCATCGACGGACTGACCGTGGGCGGCACCTCCTGATTCGGATGACGAGGGTAATATGACGACATATGCTTTGCTGGCAATCGGTTTTGGCGCCGCTCTGGGTGCCTGGCTGCGCTGGGGCTTGGGCTTGTGGCTCAATCCCGCATTGTCTGAATTGCCGCTCGGCACACTGGCCGCCAATCTCGTCGGCGGCTACCTCATCGGCGTCGCCATCGCGTTTTTTATGCAACATCCCGGTATCGCGACCGAGTGGCGGCTGTTCATCATCACCGGATTTCTCGGCGGTCTGACCACCTTTTCCACGTTTTCCGCCGAAACCGTGACGCTGTTGCTGCGCGGGCAATACGCATGGGGCAGCGCCATCATCGTGACCCATCTCGGCGGTTCCCTGCTGATGACGGTGCTGGGGATACAGACGTTCAAATGGCTACAGGCGGGAGGCTAAAATGCAAAGCATCTATCTCAAATTCTACCTGAGCGAGAAGCATCATCATCGCGGCAAGCTGCTGTCTGAATGGTTGCTTGAGCAAGGCCGGGCGCAGGGCGTGCCCGGCGGCTCGGTGTTTCGGGCGATTGCCGGTTTCGGCCGGCACGGCCATCTGCATGAAGAAACCTTTTTCGAGCTGGGTGGAGAGTTGCCGATGCAGGTGGAATTCGTGCTGACGGCAGACGCGGCGGAACATCTCCTCAAGACACTGCGCGAGGAGAAACTGCAACTTCCATTTGTGCGCTATGCGGTGGAAAGCGGGCTGACCTGAACGGTCAGCCCGCTTGGCAGGCAGGGTTTCCCCGGGGGGTGCAAAAAATCTGCGGGCCAACCCGGCGCGTCGGGCTAAAGCCCGACGTGCTTACTTGCCGGACAGCAGCAATTTGATCTGTGCTTCGGCTGCGACCCAGTAATCCATGGAGCTGCCCTTGAAACTGTTTTTTTCGGCCAGAAAGTAAGCCGCTTCCTGCACCATGCAGTAACGCTGTTCGGCACTGGGCGCGGCGGCTTTCTTGCTTGCGCTTTGGGCGCGTGGCGCGGCGGCCTTTGTCACTGCGGGGCTGGCTTTGGTTGCCGCAGCTTTGGGCGTTGCAGCTTTTGCTGTTGCGGCCTTGGCAGTGGTTTTTGCGGGTGCCGTTTTGGCGGCGGTTTTGGCCGCGGGTGCGGTGCTCTTGACGGTGCCCGTCTTGCTGGTGCTGGTTGCTTTTTTGGTGGTTGCCATGTTGATCCCCTGATTAAAAAATTCGCCGATGCGCGGAGTCGCCGTGTGGCTGACCCCGTTCGAGGCGCGGGATTATACAGCGATTTATCTTAACGCCTTGTTATATCTACGTTACAGCGTAAGGACGCCGCCCGGACATGAGGTGGATTGTTCGACGCGGGTGATGGTCGGCAACAGATTGAGGCCGCTGTTTGCCTTCAGTTCGGTGGCGCGTTCGCGCATCTCTTCCACTTCTATCTCAACCGTATCGCCTGCCGTGGCAAAGGCGATCACATTGCCGCTGTCGCATGAGGGAAACATCAGTGCGCGGCCGTCGAAGGCGGTTTCGATGTGGGCGAAGCCGCCCTTTACGCCGCGACTCAGGCCGAGCAGGTTGACCGCGAGGATGCCCTGTTCCGTCAGGCGGGCGCGGCAGGACTGGTAGAACGGCAGGGTGTTCAGCTCGCCCGGACGCGCGCGTTCGTCGAAGCCGTCGACCAGGATCAGATCGAATTTCTTGTCCGTGCCGAGCATGTATTGCGCGCCGTCGCCCAGCACCAGATGGATGCGCTTGTCGTCTTCCGGCAGCTTGAAATACTGCTTCGCCGCCGCCACCACGCGCGGTTCGATCTCGACGATGGTCAGCTGTGCCAGCGGCAGATTGCGGTAAATGAACTTGGTCAGCGATGCCGCGCCCAAACCGATCAGCAGTACCTTGCGCGGAAAGCGCCGCTCGTCGCGCATCAGCAGCGGCGCCATCATCTCTTTGGTGTAGTCCAGTTCCAGGTTCCACGGCCGCGCGATGCGCATCGCGCCCTGGATCCAGCGCGAGCCGAAATGCAGATAGCGGACGCCCGCTTCCTCGCTGATGTCGATGGGGAAACTCATTGCGGCGCGATCTGGTTCAGCAGCCACCGCGCCCACTCGGTCACTTCGGTTGCGCTCATGCCCAGCGTGGCTTGCTGCTGCGCCAATGCATCACCCGCCGCGCCGTGCAGATGCACCGCGAGCAACAGCGCCTTGTCGGGCGCGATGTCTTGTGCGATGAAGGCGGCAATCATTCCCGCCAGCACGTCGCCCATGCCGGGCGCGCTCATCCCGGGATTGCCGGTGGCGTTGCGGTACAGTCTGCCGTCGCGCGTGGCGATCAGGCTGTTCGCACCTTTCAGCACCACGCTGCCGCCAAGTTTCCGTGCCAGACTCAAGGCGGAGCGGGCGCGATCTTGTTGGATGTCTTCCGTGTTGCAACCGAGCAGGCGCGCCGCTTCGCCGGGATGAGGGGTGAAGACGGCAGGCGCTTTGCGCGTGTGCAGCAGGGTGCGCAGGTCGGGTCGCAGGGCAATCTGATTCAGCGCGTCGGCATCCAGCACGGACGGCAGGTCGAGCACCAGCGCGTCGTGCAGCAGCTTTTGTGCGGCCAGACTTTGCCCCAGACCGCAGCCTATCAGCAGCACAGGAGGATTGATATTGCCTTTCTCGTTCACTCCCTCGCCCGCTTGCGTGAGAGGGTTGGGGTGGGGGAATGATTTCAGCGCATCACCCGCGCCTTGCACCATCAGCTCCGGCACATTCACATCAACCGCCGGCGCGTTATCCGCCAGCAGACCGACATGCACACAGCCGGCGCCCATCTTCAGCGCCGCCCGCCCGGCAAGCAAAGCCGCGCCGACCATGCCTGCAGCACCGCCGATGACCGTGACCGCCCCGAACAGGCCTTTATGGCTGTCTTTGGGGCGGGTTTTGAGAAAGGCGGCGACTTGTTTCCGGCTGATCGCGGCGGGACGTTTGTTGTGCATGGTGTATTCCTCAATTTTCGCGTGGCGGCTGCATTATAATCGCAGCCCGTTCTCATTCAGCCCAAAGTGATCGCGCCATGTTCCTCACCTCGATTGGCAAATCCGCGCTTTCCGCCTTCCGTCTCGACAAGCTGCGCGCCGCGCTGGACGCCGCCCGTTGCGGGGTAACTGTCGCAGAGACGCGCCATATTTATTTCATCGAACTCTCCGCCGAACTTTCCGCCAACGAGGCGGCTTTGCTGCATCGTCTGCTGAATCTGAATAGCGGCGCAGGCGAGCCGAAGAACGCGGGGCAGGCGCAGCGCCTGCTGGTCATTCCGCGCCTCGGCACGATTTCGCCGTGGTCATCCAAGGCTACCGACATCGCCAGGCATTGCGCGCTGCCGCAGGCGACGCGCATCGAGCGTGGCGTGATGTACTACCTCGGGGCCAGGAGCGGCAAGGCGCTGAGCGCCGCCGAACAGCAGGCCGTGCTGCCGCTGCTGCACGACCGCATGACCGAATCCGCGCTCACCGACATCGCCGGCATCGAAGCCAAACTGTTCAGCCACGGCACGCCGCAACCCTTGTCCTCGGTGGACATCCTCACGGCCGGCCGCGCCGCGCTGGAAACCGCCAACCGTGAACTCGGTCTGGCGCTGTCCGCCGACGAGATCGACTATCTGGTGGAGAACTTCACCCGGCTGCAACGCAATCCCACCGACGTCGAACTGATGATGTTCGCGCAGGCCAACTCCGAGCACTGCCGCCACAAGATATTCAACGCCGACTGGATCATTGACGACGAGCAGCAGGCCATCTCGCTGTTCGGCATGATCCGTAACACACACAAGCTGCATCCGCAAGGCACGGTGATCGCCTATTCCGACAACTGTTCCGTGATCGAGGGGGCAGAGGTCGAGCGCTTCTATCCGCGCGCCGACGGCGGCTATGCCTACAGCCGCGAATTCACGCACACCCTGATGAAGGTGGAGACGCACAACCACCCGACCGCCATCGCGCCGTTCGCCGGCGCAGCTACCGGCTCCGGCGGCGAGATTCGCGACGAGGGCGCCACCGGCACCGGCTCCAAACCGAAAGCGGGGCTGGCCGGTTTCTCCGTATCCAACCTGCACATCCCAGGTTTCGGGCAGCCGTGGGAAGCCGGTCCGGTCGGCAAGCCGGGCCGCATCGTTTCCGCTTTGCAAATCATGATTGACGGCCCGCTTGGCAGCGCCGCCTTTAACAACGAATTCGGCCGTCCCAATCTGGCCGGCTATTTCCGCACTTTCGAAGAGACCGTCAACGGCGAAGTGCGCGGCTATCACAAGCCCATCATGCTGGCCGGCGGTGTCGGCAACATTGCGGCAAATCACACACACAAGCACGAGCTGCCGGAAGGCGCCTTGCTGATCCAGCTCGGCGGCCCCGGCATGCTTATCGGTCTGGGCGGCGGCGCGGCATCCAGCATGGACACCGGCGCCAACGCCGAGAACCTGGACTTCGATTCCGTCCAGCGCGGCAACCCCGAGATGGAGCGGCGCGCGCAGGAAGTCATCGACCGCTGCTGGCAACTGGGCGAGAACAATCCCATCCTGTCCATTCATGACGTGGGCGCGGGCGGCATCTCCAACGCGCTGCCGGAGCTGGTGCACGGCGGCGGCAAGGGCGCGCGTTTCGAACTGCGCAGTGTGCCTTCCGAAGAGCGCGGCATGTCGCCGATGCAGATATGGAGCAACGAGGCGCAGGAGCGTTACGTGCTCGCCATCCCGGCGGAACGTCTGGATGAATTCAAAGCCATGTGCGAACGCGAGCGCTGCCCCTTCGCCGTGCTGGGTCGCGCCATCAGCGAAGACCGGCTCATCGTGCACGACACCGAATTCGACAACGATGCGGTCGATATGCCGCTGTCCGTTCTGCTCGGCAAGCCGCCCAAGATGACGCGCAAAGTGCGGCGCGAAAAAGTCGCGCTGCCGAAATTCGATACCGCCAACATCGTGCTGAAAGAAGCCGTTAAGCGCGTGCTGCGCTTGCCAAGCGTTGCGGACAAGACCTTCCTGATTGCTATCGGCGACCGCACCGTGGGCGGCTACACCGCACGCGACCAGATGGTCGGCCCGTGGCAGGTGCCGGTGGCCGATGTGGCCGTGACCACGATGGGTTATCACACCAACCTGGGCGAAGCCTTCGCCATCGGCGAACGCGCCCCCATCGCTGTCATCGACGGTCCTGCTTCCGGTCGCATGGCTATCGGCGAGGCGCTCACCAACATCGCCGCCGCGCGCATCGACCGGATCGGCGACATTAAACTCTCCGCCAACTGGATGGCCGCCGCCGGCCACCACGGCGAGGATGCCGCGCTGTTTGACACCGTGAAAGCGGTGGGCATGGAGTTGTGTCCGCAGCTCGGCATCAGCATCCCGGTCGGCAAAGACTCCATGAGCATGAAAACGAGCTGGGTCGAAGACGCAGCGAGTTTCGGCGGAGACTCACCTGCAAAGCAGGTTAGTCATAGCCAAAACGCCCCGGAAAGAAAAGAAGTCACCGCACCACTGTCGCTCATCGTTTCCGCCTTCGCGCCCGTGCCGGACGCCCGCAAGACGCTCACCCCGCAACTCGCCGCCGAGACCGACACCGCCGTGTTGCTGTTCGACCTCGGCTGCGGCCGCAACCGCCTCGGCGGCTCCGCGCTGGCGCAGGTGTACAAGCAGGTGGGCGACGTTGCGCCGGACGTGGATGACGCCGCCAAACTAAAAGCCTTGTTCGACCTGATCCAGCGTTTCAACCGCGAGGGCAAGCTGCTGGCCTATCACGACCGTTCCGACGGCGGCCTATTCACCGCGCTGTGCGAGATGAGCTTTGCTTCGCACATCGGCCTCGACATCCGCCTGGACGAACTGAAGGGCGATGACCTCGCCGTGCTGTTCAACGAGGAACTCGGCGCGCTGGTGCAGGTGCGCCACGCCGATCTGGCCGAGATCTTCGTGCTGTGCGAAGAAGCGGGATTGAGCAACGTGCACGAGGTGGCGCGCCTGAACACCGGCGGCACGATCAACATCTCGCGCGGCAAAACGCAACTCTACAACGAGAACGCGATCACCCTGCGCCGCCTCTGGTCCGAGACCACTTACCAGATGCAAAAGCTGCGCGACAACCCGGTCTGCGCGCAACAGGAATACGACCGCATCCTCGACGCCAAGGACTCCGGCCTGCATGTGAAGCTGACTTACGACGTGAATGAGGACTTTTTTGTGGGTCGGGATTCACCCAAAGGGTGCGAGAACCCCTGCGGGGCATCCCGACAAGACGGCATCGGACTGAAGTCCGGCCTACACATTCAGCACTCGACATTCAGCACCGGTCTTGCCCGTCCAAAAATGGCCATCCTGCGCGAGCAGGGGGTGAACGGCCACGTCGAGATGGCCGCCGCCTTCGATCGCGCCGGCTTCGCCACAGTCGACGTGCATATGAGCGACATCATCAGCGGCCGCGCGACACTGCAAGACTTCAAGGGTTTCGTCGCCTGTGGCGGTTTCTCCTACGGCGATGTGCTGGGGGCGGGCGAGGGCTGGGCAAAATCCATCCTGTTCAATCCGCGCGCGCGCGACGAGTTCGAAGCCTTCTTTAAGCGCAGCGACACTTTCGCGCTCGGCGTGTGCAACGGCTGCCAGATGATGAGCAACCTGCACGAGATCATCCCCGGTGCCGATAACTGGGCGCACTTCAGCCGCAACCAGTCGGAGCAGTTCGAGGCGCGCTTTGTGATGGTGGAAGTGCAGCCATCGCCTTCCATCCTGTTCGACGGCATGGCCGGTAGCCGCATGCCCATCGTTGTCGCGCACGGCGAAGGCTATGCCGATTTCGGCAACACCCAGCGCCTGCATGCCGCACAGCCCGCGGTCACGCTGCGCTATATCGATCACTACGGCAAGCCGACCACCACCTACCCGCTCAACCCCAACGGCTCGCCGCAGGGCATCACCGGACTTACCACGCCGGATGGCCGCTTCAGCATCATGATGCCGCACCCGGAGCGCGTGTTCCGCGCCGTGCAGAACTCGTGGTATCCGAAAGAGTGGAACGAGAACGGCGCCTGGATGCGCATGTTTCTGAATGCGCGGAAGTGGGTGGGGTAAGGCTGCTGTTGCCCCCGATTGGCCGCGTCAGAAGTTGTAGATGCCAATGTAGTGCGTGGTTTCCTGCTGCTCATTTTTGATCGCGGTGATGGTCAACCAGAAGGGGTGGAGGATGCGGCCCTCCTTGGTTCTGATGCGAATCTCGCCGCTCCAGGTTCCCGCGGTCAGCAGGCGCTTCCACATTTCCTCATAAAATTTCCGGTCATGCATTCCGGATTTGAACATGCGCGGATTTTTTCCGACAATTTCTTCCAGACTGTATCCCAGTTTGGCCAGGAATTTTTTGTTGGCGCGGATGATATTGGCGCCGGCATCGGTGATCAGCGCGGGATCCTTGATTTCAAATGCGACCGCAGCGATGCGCAAATCGTCCTCGATCTGTTTGCGCTCGGCGATGTTCTGCACCAGAGGCCGAAAAATGAAGTAGTAAAAAATAGGAATCAGCAGCAGCGAGAGCACGGCGGCATCCAGCAGGGCGCTGATTGTTTTGTGCGTGGGCGGCAGCCATTGCATGATGTTCATCACAAAGGCTTCGATGAAGAAAACCGATCCGATCAGAATGACCAATAATCGTTTGACGGACTGGTATTTCCTTCCGGAACGCGGCGGTTTTAACGCGGGCAAGCGGTTGGGCATGCTCTTCTCCCCTCGGTTGCACAGACGGCCGGATCGAAAGAAATTTTCGTTTTCAGACTTTCTTGCGGCGCCGGACCGTGCCGTGAAAATTGTTGGTGTGAATCATACACTCCGCGGGCGTGGCTGCCATCCACCCGGGTTTGCCGTGGCGGATTAAAGGCGGCGGATTCAACTCTGAAGTGAAACTTTTAGGAAAAGGAAGGCATGATGAAAAAGGAATTTTGGCTGGAACGGTGGCAGCGGGCGGAAATTGGTTTTCATCAGGACGAGGTCAATCCACATCTGCCGCGCTATTGGCCGGAGCTGAAACAGCAGGGCTGCCTGGTATTTGTGCCGCTTTGCGGCAAGAGCCTGGATATGCTGTGGCTGCGCGATCAGGGGAATACGTTGCTGGGCGTGGAGTTGAGCGAAATCGCGGTGCGCGACTTCTTTCAGCAGCAGGGCAAGTCTCCGGCGCGTGAAGTTGCCGGCAAGTTCCATTGTTGCGAGGCGGATGGCATCCGTGTCCTGTGCGGAGACTTCTTTGATTTAAACAAAACGGAAGTGGCGCAGGTAAAGGCAGTGTATGACCGCGCATCACTGGTGGCCCTGCCGCCGGAAATGCGGCAGCGGTATGCGCGCCATCTGGCCGGGATTCTGTCGCCCGCGACGCAAATCCTGCTGGTGACTTTCGATTACCCGCAGGAGGAGATGGCGGGGCCGCCATTCGCGGTATCAGCAGACGAGGTGCGGGCGCTCTATGGCCGCTATGCGGAGATTCGCCTGCTGCAAAGGGAAGATGTGCTGGAACAAAATCCGCGTTTCGTGCAACGCGGCGTGACGCGGATGGAGGAAAGCATCTTCCTGCTCACCCTGCGCTAATCAATTCCCGGCGGACTTCTTTTCCGTGGCACATTCCGGACATTCTTCGCCCGGCTCGAACAGAATGCCATGTTTTGGACAGCGTTGCAGGATGACAGTCTTGCCGTCGTGTTCTCCGGCGGGAGTGTTGCTGTCGGGGGCGGTGTCGGAGGCAGTCATTTTATTCTCCTGTGCGTGCGTGTGCGCCATTGGACGGCACGGGATGTCTACGGCGCAACTTTAGACGCGCCCCGGGTTGCCTGTCAATGGCGCTAAAACGCTGGTGCGGCGCGGGTATAATCCCACCCTGTTTTATTTGTCCGGAGTTGTTGTGTTCAAACTGATCGGTGTCGTGGCGGGTTTTTATTTTCTCGGCGGGTGGGGGATTTTGCTCGGTTTATTCCTGGGGTCGATCATTGACCGGGTGCGCGCGCTGGGCGAGGGCGCACTGAACCCTTTGCAGAATGCGCTGCGGCAGACGGTGTTTCTGGAAACGGTATTTCTTGCGATGGGCAAGCTGGCGAAGGCGGACGGGCGGGTCTCGGAAGACGAGATCGCGCATGTCGAACAGTTCATGCAGAAACTCGGCATGACGCCGGCGCACCGCCAGCAGGCCATTGCCTGGTTCAAACAGGGCACGGCAGCGGAATTTGAGATCGAGCCGGCCTTCCGCAAGTTCATGGCGGTCTGTGGCCACACGCACAATCTCAAGGAGATGTTGCTGATCTATCTGATCGTGATGGCACTGGCGGACGGGGATTACCATGCGGAAGAAGAGAAATTACTGACTGCGATCGCCGGCTATCTCGGTTATGGCCCGGAGGCATTCAAGCGTTTGCTGGACATGGTGTTGAACCAGTCTCATTTCGCCGGCGGGCAAGTGAGCAGCGAAACGGCGCTGGACGATGCCTACAAGGCGCTGGGCGTGAGCCGCGACAGCACGGATGCGGAAGTCAAACGTGCCTGGCGCAAACTGATGAGCCAATATCATCCCGACAAATTGATGGGCCAGGGGCTGCCGGACGACATGATCAAGATGGCGACCGAGCAGGCAAAAGAAATTCAGCTTGCTTATGATCTGATCAAAAAGGAACGCAGTCTGTGACGCAAATTCTTCTTCAGCGCGGTTCAATCTGCCACAGATGCTGCGACACTGAAAACCAGGCGCCGAGCCAGCCGAGGTAGGCTGAAAAAACCAGCAAGGCAAGGCTGTCGGCAGGGGTCAATGATTGCAGGGCAAAATTGCTGGCATACAGCCGGGCCAGATCACCGAGCGAGGCGTTCAATACGAACAGGATGCCGGAAACCAGCAACCAGGCGGAGATGCCGCCGAGCAAGCCTTGCAGCATGCCGAAGTAGAGGAAGGGGCGGCGAATGAAGGTGTCGGTGGCGCCGATGAGTTTGGCCACCTCGATCTCCTGGCGTCGGGTCAGAATCTGCAGGCGGATGGTGTTGAACGTGATGGCGACCAGGGCAAAGCTCAGCATGGCAGCCAGCAGCGCAACCGCCAGCCGTCCAAAATCCAGCATCGCTTCCAGTTTGCGCAACCAGGCCGAATCGAGTTGGGCGTGCTCGACATTCGGGTAGCCTTGCAACGCGTCGCGCAGCGCTTCGAGTGCGGCCGGTTCTCGCGTTTTGGGATGGACGATATACGCATCCGGCAGGGGGTTTTGTGCCAGCCCGGCAGTGACGTCCGCCAGTCCTGTACTTTCCTGCAATTGTTTTAGCGCCGCATCGCGCGACACAAATTCAACCGCGGCGATTGCATCGTGCCCGCGCAATTTTTCACCCAATTTTTCAATCGCGGTGGCGCTCGTACCACTGGCCAGATAAAGACTGATCTGCGGTGTCGTGCCGAGCCGTGCGTCGAGACTCTGCATGCTTTGCAGCAGGACGTAGCCGCCGACCGGCAGGCTCAATGCGATGCCGGTGACAAGGATGCTGAGCAGGGATGCGCCCGGGGTCGACAGCAGACGCTGCAGGCTCTCGCGCAGCACGCGCAGATGTTCGCGCAGCGCTTTCATTGCAACTCTCCCTGTTTCAGGTGCAGCGCGCGCGCCGGGAAGTTTTGCAGCACGCCTTCGTCATGGGTGGAGATGACAAGGGTCACGCCGACCTGATGGAAAGACTGGAAGATCGCCATGATCTCGTGCGCGTACTCGACATCGAGATTGCCGGTCGGCTCGTCGGCCAGCAGGATGTTGGGACGGTTGACGATGGCGCGGGCGATGCACAGGCGCTGCTGTTCGCCGCCGGAAAGCGCGACGGGATTGGCTTTTTCGCGCGCCAGCAACCCCACCTTGTCCAAGGCGGCGCGCACGCGCTTCGCGGCCTCGCGCGGATCGAAGCCGCAGATTTGCAGCGGCAGCAGCACATTGTCGAACGCGCTGCGGTCGAACAGCAGCTTGTGGTCCTGAAAGATCAGGCCGATGTTGCGGCGCAAGGCGGGGATGGCTTCGCGCTTGATCGAGCGGATGTTCTGCCCTTTGACCAGCACACTGCCGCTGGTTGGGCGTTCGATGGCAGCGACGAGTTTGAGCAGGGTGCTTTTGCCCGCGCCGGAGTGGCCGGTGAGATAAACCATCTCGCCCTCGGCGATGCCGCAGCTGACGTCTTTCAGCGCCTCGTGGCCGCCGGGATAGCGTTTATAGACCTGGTTGAACTGGATCATCGCGTCACCTGAAAATTCAACAACGACAGGTTATTGGAAGTCATTGTTCAAACCCCAGCAACGCTGCGACAAACTCTTCCGCGACGAAAGGCCGCAGATCGTCCAGCCCCTCGCCCACGCCGATGAAACGCACGGGGATCGGATGCGCGCCGGCGATGGCGGCAATGACCCCGCCTTTGGCCGTGCCGTCGAGCTTGGTCAGCACCAGCCCGGTCACGCCGAGTGCGGCATCGAAGGCCTTGACCTGCGACAGCGCGTTCTGCCCGGTATTGGCATCCAGCACCAGCAGGATTTCGTGCGGCGCATCGGGCATCACCTTGGCGATCACGCGCTTCACTTTTTTAATCTCTTCCATCAGGTGCGCCTGCGTGGTCAGGCGTCCGGCGGTGTCGGCCAGCACGATGTCGATGCCGCGTGCCTGCGCCGCCTGTACCGCATCGAAGATCACGGCGGCCGCATCGCCGCTTTGCTGCGCGATGACCGTCACATCGTTGCGCTTGCCCCATTCGATCAATTGTTCGCGCGCGGCGGCGCGAAAGGTATCGCCCGCTGCCAGCAGTACCGACTTGCCCTGATGCTGGAAATGCCTGGCCAGTTTGCCGATGGAGGTGGTCTTGCCCGCGCCGTTGACCCCGCACAGCATGATGACGAACGGCTGGTGTCCTGCGGTCTGCAAAGGCTGTGCCAGCGGCGCGAGCAGCTTGAGCAGCGCCTGCGCCAGCGCCTCGCGCAGTTGGCCGGCTTCGCTCAAGCGCTGTTCCTTGACCTGGTGGCGCACATCGGCCAGCAGGCGGCGGGTGGTGTCCATGCCCACGTCGGCGCCAATGAGAATAGTCTCCAGTTCTTCATAAAGTTCTTCGTCGATCCTGCCGCCCGGAACCAGCAGGGCGGACAACTGTCCACCGGTGCGCGCCAGACCATCGGCCAGGCGCGTCAGCCAGCTTTTCGATGCGGGGGTGGCGGGCGTTTTTTTCAGGAAACTAAACATGCGGGCGTATTCGGTTTGAAATATCGGATAATGCGCGGGCATTTTAACGGTTCGAGGTGAAATGGATGAGACTTTATGCTTTGTGTCTGGGTTTGCTGCTTGCCGCCACGGCGCAGGCGGAAGTGTTCGAGACCACGCTGTCGAACGGTCTGAAGGTGGTGGTGAAAGAAGACCATCGCGCACCGACGGTGGTGCAGCAGATCTGGTATCACGCCGGCAGTATGGATGAGCGCACCGGCGTCACCGGGGTGGCGCATGTGCTGGAACACATGATGTTCAAGGGGACGAAGACCATTCCGGCGGGCGAGTTCTCGCGCCGTATCGCGGCGGCGGGCGGACGCGAGAACGCGTTTACCAGTTACGACTACACCGCTTATTTCCAGCAGTTGCACAAATCGCAACTGGCGCTGGCGATGCGGCTGGAGGCCGACCGCATGCACAACCTGGTGTTGAGCAAAGAGGAATTCGGCAAAGAGATCAAAGTGGTGATGGAAGAGCGCCGCTGGCGTACGGATGACGAGGCGCATGCCTTGCTCGACGAGCGCCTGATGGCGACCGCCTACCAGGAGCATCCCTACCGCAATCCCATCATCGGCTGGATGAACGATCTGGAGAATATGACGGATGACGATGCGCGCGACTGGTACCACACCTGGTATGTGCCGAACAATGCGACCCTGGTGATCGCCGGCGATGTGAAGGCGCAGGAGGTTTTTGCCCTCGCGCGGCGCTATTACGGAAAAATTCCGGCCGGCAAGTTGCCGTTGCGCAAGCCCTATCTGGAGCCGGCGCAGCGCGGCATCAAACGCATGGTGGTCAAGGCGCCGGCGGAGTTGCCGCATCTGGTCATGGCGTATCACGCGCCGACCCTGCGCGATGTGGCAAACGACTGGCAGCCCTATGCGCTGTCGGTGTTGGCGGGTGTGCTGGACGGCAATGATTCGGCCCGGTTGAACCGGGTGCTGGTGCGCGAACAGCAGATCGCGACCGCCATCGGCGCCGGCTACGGCAATACTTCGCGCGGGCCGACCCTGTTTTCGCTGGAAGCGACCCCGGCACCCGGCAAGTCGGTGAATGAACTGGAGGCGGCGCTGCGCGAACAGTTGCAATTGATCGTGCGCGACGGGGTGAGCGGGGAAGAGTTGCAACGGGTGCGCGCCCAGGTGACAGCGGCCGAGGTTTACAAACTGGATTCCGTGTTCTATCAGGCGATGCAGATCGGGCAGATGGAGAGTATTGGTCTGTCGCACTGCGACCTGCCGGTCATGTTGCAAAAATTGCAGGCGGTGACGGCAGAACAAGTGCAGCAAGTCGCGCGCGAGATTTTGCAGGATGACCAATTGACGATCGCCGTGCTTGACCCGCAACAGTTGAGCGATAAACCGAAGCCGAAGCCGGAGATACAACATGCGCACTAAATCCATTTTTCTGATCGCCCTGCTGGGTTTCGTCGGCAGCGTCTTCGCCACGCCGCAGATCCAGCACTGGCAGGCGCCGAGCGGGGCGCGGGTGTATTTCGTCGAAGACCACAATCTGCCGATGCTGGACGTGGCGGTGAATTTCCCCGCCGGCAGCGCCTACGATGCGGCGGACAAGATCGGCGTCGCCGGACTGACGCACGGTCTGCTCGATCTCGGCACGGAAACCCTGAGCGAGGATGACATCGCGCGCCGTCTGGCGGATGTGGGCGCGCGCCTGGGCGGAAACTTCGACAACGACCGTTCCGGCTTGTCGCTGCGCACCTTGAGCAGCGAGACCGAGCGCGAGGCGGCGCTGGCAATCCTGTCCGAGGTATTGCAGCGCCCGGCGTTTCCGCAGAGTGTATTGGAGCGCGAGAAGAAGCGGCTGGTCGCCGGTCTGCGCGAGGCCGAAACCAAGCCAGAATTCCTCGCCGAGCGCGCTTTCGGGCGGGCGGTGTTCGGTACGCATCCCTATGGTTGGCAGACCAGTGTGAGCGATGTGGAAAAGATTCAGCGTACCGAGCTGCTCGATTTTTACCGCGCGCATTTCTCCGCAGACGCGGCCGTGGTGGCGCTGATGGGCGATGTGTCGCGGCAGCAGGCGGAAGCGATCGCGCAACGCTTGACCGCGCATCTGCCGCCGGGTGGCGCGGCGCGTGGATTGCCGCCCGTCGTGCCCGGGATTGCCGCGCAGGAGGAGCGCATCGCGCATCCGGCGAGCCAGAGCCACATCCTCATCGGCGCACCGGGGATCGCGCGCAACGACGCGGACTATTTTCCGCTCTACGTTGGCAACTACATCCTGGGCGGCGGCGGTTTCGTGTCGCGCCTGATGAACGAGGTGCGCGAGAAGCGCGGCATGGCCTACAGCGTGTACAGCTACTTCATGCCGCTGCAACAGCCGGGCGCGTTCCAGATCGGCTTGCAAACCAAGAAGGAACAGGTCGGGGAAGCATTGCGGGTGGTGCGCGAGACCTTGCAGTCCTTCGTCCGGCAGGGCGTGACGGAAAAGGAATTACTGGCCGCCAAACAGAACATCATCTACGGTTTTCCGTTGCGCATCGACAGCAACGGCAAGATTCTCGGTTACTTGAGCCTGATTGGTTTCTACAATTTGCCGCTGACCTATCTGGATGATTTCACCAAACAAGTCGATGCCGTCACCAGCAAGCAGATACACGATGCCTTCGAGCGTCGCATCGATCCCAAAGCGATGGTAACGATCATCGTTGGTGCACCCGAAAAAAATCGGGAATAGAAGAAGCAGAAACCAAATAGCCCGTCATTCCGGCGCAGGCCGGAATCCGGTTGATTAAAAATTGCTTGCGAAGCAAGCACAAAACCACAACTGCCTTTTTGATAAAAGCCCTAGATACCGGCCTGCGCCGGTATGACGGGATTGAAGTAATGAGGTAACTAAAATTAACAAAGTACGCATCATCGGCGGCACGCACCGCAGCCGCATCCTGCACTTCCCGGACAGCGACGGCTTGCGTCCCACGCCGGACCGGGTGCGCGAGACGCTGTTCAACTGGCTGGGGCAGACGCTGTCCGGCAAGCACTGCCTGGACCTGTTCGCCGGCAGCGGCGCGCTCGGCTTCGAGGCGGCTTCGCGCGGGGCCGCGGGGGTGGTGATGGTGGAAAGTAACCGTGCCGTTTTCAGGGCATTACAGGATAATGCACGCAAATTGGCGCTGGGCAATGTAGCCTTGCACTGCGAGGATGGGCTAAAATTCGCCGCTCAAGCCAATGGCGCGTTCGATGTCGTGTTCCTTGACCCTCCGTTCCAGAGCGATTATTTGTCGCGACTGTTGCCGCGACTGGCGGATTTGCTGGCACCGGACGGGGTGGTTTATGCTGAAAGCGGTAGCGCCTTCGAACCCGGCGCGGACTGGCAAATTCTGAAACAGGGCAAGGCTGGCGCAGTAAATTACCGATTAATGGCACACAGAGAAGAATGATCAGAGTCGTCTATCCGGGTACCTTCGATCCCATCACGCGCGGGCATGAAGATGTCGTGCGCCGCGCCGCCGGACTGTTCGGCGAGGTCATCGTGGCGGTCGCGGCGAGCCGGGTGGCCACGCTGTTCTCGCTGGACGAGCGCGTGGCAATGGCGCGCGAAGTGTTTGCGGATTTTCATAACGTCAAAGTCGACGGCTTTGACGAATTGCTGATGCAGTATGTGCGCGGGAAGGATGCGCGGGTGGTGTTGCGCGGCTTGCGCGCGGTGTCCGATTTCGAGTACGAATTCCAGATGGCGGGGATGAACCGCAATCTGCATCCGGATGTCGAGACCGTCTTTCTGACCCCGGCCGAGCGTTATACCTTCATCTCGGCCAGCATGGTGCGCGAGATTGCGCGCTTCGGCGGCGATGTGAGCAAGTTCGTGTCGCCCTCGGTCGAGGCGAGATTGAAAGACAAAAAATTAACCAAAGGAGAGTAAGCATGGCACTGATCATCACCGATGAATGCATCAACTGCGACGTGTGCGAGCCGGAATGCCCGAACGACGCCATCTCGCAAGGCGACACCATCTACATCATCGACCCGAAGAAATGCACCGAGTGTGTTGGCCATTACGACACCCCGCAATGCGTGGAAGTGTGCCCGGTCGATTGCATCCCCAAAGACACGGCTCACGTCGAATCCAAGGAACAGCTGCAAGCCAAATATGAAGCGCTGATGGCGGCCAAGGGCAAATAGTCGTCATGTCATCTCCCCATGCCGGAGGAGAAACATGAATCTCGCGCAAACGACTACACATTTCTGGCATCGCGTCCCGCTGATCACCCGTCTGGTCGGCCTGGTCTTGCTGACGGTGGCGCTGGCCGCTTCGGTGCGCACCGGGCTGTTGGTGCAGGAAGCGAAATCATTTGCGCAAGCGCGCCTGGCCGAGGAACTGGCGGTGGTGCAGACCGTCGTGCCGGCAGAGCTGATCGAGAAATTGCAACGGGGTGAACGCGGGGTCGTCGAACGCTTTGTGCAACAGCAAGTGGATGTGCGCCCGGACCTGATTGAGTTGTCCTGGCGCGCGCCCGATGGCACGCGCATCATGGCGATCGATCGCTCCCCGTCCGCCGAACATGCCCCGGCTTGGTTTGTCGCGCGTATGGGTGTGTCGCTGCCGCCAACCGTCATTCCCTTGCAGACGGGCGGCAGCGATCACGGCACGCTGACCATCCGCTTCGATTCGGCGCATGCGCTGGGTCCCGCCTGGCAACAAGTCCTCACCCAGATCAAGGCCGTGGCGGCGGTGTTGCTGGCCATCACGCTGGTGTCCTGGCTGGTCTTGCGCTCCACGCTGCGCGGCTTGCGCGAGTTGACGCGGGCTACACAGGCGTTCCAGTCCGGCGACCGTACCGTCCGTGCGCCGCTGTATGGCGCCCCGGAATTGCGCGCTGCCACCCGGGCGTTCAATACGATGGCGGGTCAGATCGCGCAACTGGTGCGCACCATCCAAATGGAAAAGGAACAGGCAGAGGTTACCCTGGCCTCGATCGGCGATGCGGTCATCACCACGGATATCGAGGGTCGCATCACTTTCCTGAATGGGGTGGCGGTCAAACTCACCGGCTGGACGCTGGAGGAAGCCGTTGGCAAGCCGCTGGCGGAAATCTTCCACATCATCAACGAGGCGACGCGCATGCGCGTGGAGAATCCGGTCGAGCTGGTCTTGCGCCTCGGCAAAACCGTGAATCTCGCCAACCACACGGTGCTGGTCAGCCGCGCGGGCACGGAATATTGCATCGAGGATTCGGTCGCGCCGATTCGTCTGCCAGACGGCACGCTGCTTGGCTGTGTGCTGGTGTTCCATGATGTGACGGACAACAAGAAGCTGCTGCATGAGGTGCAATGGCAGGCCGGGCACGACGCGCTGACCGGGCTGCCCAACCGTGCCTTGCTGTCCGATCGTTTTGCGCGCGCGCTGGCTTCCGCCCAGCGGCAGAACACACTGCTGGGCGTGTGCCTGCTCGATCTGGACGGCTTCAAGCCGGTGAACGACCGCCATGGGCATGAGGTGGGCGACCGCCTGCTGGTCGAGGTCGGACGCCGTCTGCAAGCCAACTTGCGCAGCGAGGATTCGGTGGCGCGGCTGGGCGGCGACGAATTCGTGTTGTTGCTCGGCGATGCGCAGAACGTGGAGGAAATCTATGCTGCCGCACAGCGTATCCTCGATGCCATTGCCGCACCCTGTTGTCAGGATGCGGAGACAATCAGCGTTTCGGCCAGTATCGGGCTGACGGTCTATCCCTTCGATGAGGCAGACAGCGACACCCTGTTGCGCCATGCCGATCAGGCCATGTACCAGGCCAAACAACTGGGGCGCAGCCGCTTCCATCTGTTCAATGTGTCTGAAGATAATGAAACGCAGGCGGCACAGCGCAGCCTGTTGCGCCTGCGCGAGGCCCTGCGGGCGGATGAACTGGTGCTGTATTACCAGCCCAAGGTCAATCTGCGCAACAGCAAAGTGATCGGGATGGAAGCCTTGCTGCGCTGGCAGCACCCGCAGGACGGCCTGATCCCGCCGCTGGATTTTCTGCCGCTGGCGGAACAGACTGACCTTATCGTGGACATCGGCGAGTGGGTGATCGAGCAGGCCTTGCGCCAAATGGAACAGTGGCAGGCGACCGGTGCGGTGTGGCCGGTGAGTGTAAATATTGCCGCGCACCATTTTCAGCGCGAGGATTTCACGGCACGATTGGCACAGATCCTGACGCGCCATCCGGCGCTGTCGCCCGCGCTGCTGGAGATCGAGATTCTGGAGTCGGTGGCGCTCCACGATCTGCAGCGGGCGAGCGACCAGATCGCCGCCTGCCAGCGCCTCGGCGTGGGTTTCGCCCTGGACGATTTTGGTACCGGCTATTCTTCCTTGAGTTACCTCAAACATCTTCCGGTGGAAACGCTCAAGATCGACCAATCCTTCGTGCGCGACATGCTGGATGACGAGCAGGACATCACGATCGTGGAAGCAGTGATTGGTCTGGCGCAACTGTTCAATTGTTCGGTCATCGCGGAAGGGGTCGAATCCGCCGAGCATGGCGTATTGCTGATGCGCTTGGGCTGTGACGAGGCACAAGGTTACGGTATCGCGCGCCCGATGCCGGCATCACAGGTGGCTGACTGGGCACGCCTGTATCATCCCGATCCCAGTTGGGCGCTGTGGGTGGATGCGCGCTGGGAGATCGGCAATCTGCCCTTGCTGGTGGCGCAACACGACCACTTGCAGTGGGTCAAGCGCGTCTCACTGGCCGTGGAGAATGCGTCGTTGGGGCTGTCCGCAGCAGAGCTGAAAAGTCATCACCAGTGTCGCTTTGGCCATTGGTATTACGGACATGGCCAGGCGACTTACGGCCACCTGCCGGAATTCACCGCAATCGAACCTGTGCATGTGCGGGTGCACGAAACCGGCGCGGAGATCATCCGCCTGCGCGATACCGGTGAGGTCGGACGCGCGCGCGAACTGTGCAGCACGCTGCTTGGCCTGAAGGATCAGATTCTGGTGCTGACCCATGCCTTGCAGGTGGCGGTGTTGACCAGCACCCCGCGCGACTGAACCGTTGGCATCCGCTATTGCCTGGAACGTGGGCGCGCGCCGGTATCGGTCCCGGATTGTTGAATAGAACCAAGAATCCCTGTGGGAGCGCAACCTATTGAGCGATAGGGGGTAGCCAACCCCCGTCGCCCGGTGAATCGGGTCTACAAAAAATGGATCATCCTGGCAAAAGCATTCTCACGCGGAGACGCGGAGAACGCGGAGTAAAACCAAACTGCGGCCACGACACGGTGCGGCGGAGCCTTCAGATGCAGGAGCGGCTTCAGCCGCGAAGGATATCGCCAGCAAGCTGGCTCCTACGCACGTGTCGGAGTCCCTTGGTGCGGAAGCGGGTGCAATCTTTTTGAATTTCCCCGCGTCTCCGCGCATTCAACTGCCGGTTCCGGGATTATTCGGATTGACAGCAGAACAATCGTTCTCTATTCTGCGCAGCACGTTCGTTCTGTTTGGGTGCTGCCATGACCGATTTCACGCCTGCCAATGCCAGAGACGTCGAGTACCTTGCCAAGCTGCGAGACTATTACGCCGATTGGAAGAGCATTCCCTCCTACGCTGCGCTGTGCGAAGTATTTGGCATTGCCTCCAAATCCTGGGTCAAGGCGATTCTGGACCGATTGGCCGAAAGCGGTTTTTTGGAACGCACACCCGACGGTGTGTGGATTCCCGCACGCCAATTCTTTGCCCGGCCGCTGGCTGAATCGCAAGTGCCGGCCGGAATGCCGGTCAGCGTCAACGAAACCGCAGGCGAGTATTTCGTCATCGACGAACTGCTGGTCGAGAAGCCTTCGAAAACCACACTGATTCCGGTCAGGGGAGACTCGATGGTTGATGCGGGAATTCGCGATGGCGACATCGCCGTGGTGGAAAAACGCAATCTGGCCGAAATTGGCGATATCGTGGTCGCCATCGTGGACGGCGAGTTCACCCTTAAGACGCTGGACCGCGAGCGTGGAAAGTTCATTTTGCGCCCGCAGAATCCGGCCTATCCGGTGATCCGGCCGCAGGCTACGCTGGAAATCTTTGGCGTGCTGGTGGGGCTGGTGCGCAAGTATCGCTAACCAAGCCACGGCCAATCAGCCCCCGCGTGTCAACACCCAAAAGAAATCTTTGCCTTCCTTAGTTTCACCTTGCACCATGCTGTGGCGATTTGCTCCATGCGGCAGATATGCCACGCCGCTTGATTCCAGTCGGACAGACCGATGCGATGCTGATCGATGAGGCAGGTTGACCGGCTTGAGGGGCGGGTGGAATTAGCTGGCGAGTTGAGAATTCGATTCGGTACTGGCCGCGCCCGCAGCGTTTTGATGCACAATGGTAACGATTCTGCATCGGCGGGCGACTACGGATGAGATGCCTGCTACGGAGAAAATTTGAAGGTTTCGGCCAAGCCGGTGATTCGTTGATAACGGAGGAATAAGCCATGAGTAAACAAGTCCAGGAAGCCTACATCGTCGCCGCCACACGTACACCGGTCGGCAAGGCACCGCGCGGGATGTTCCGTAACACGCGTCCCGACGATCTGCTGGCGCATGTGATTCGCAGCGTGCTGGCGCAGGCGCCGTCGCTCGACCCGTCCAGCATCGTCGATGTGATCGCGGGCTGCGCGATGCCGGAGGCGGAGCAGGGCACCAACGTGGCGCGCATCAGTTTGTTGTTGGCCGGTCTGCCGCACACGGTGCCGGGGATGACGGTGAACCGTTTCTGTTCTTCCGGCGTGCAGGCGGTGGCGCTGGCGGCGGATCGCATCCGGCTGGGCGAGGCGGAGGTGATGCTGGCGGCGGGCGTGGAGAGCATGAGCATGGTGCCGATGATGGGCAACAAGATCGCGTTTAATCCGGCCATCTTCGAGAACGAGCATGTCGGCATCGCCTACGGCATGGGACTGACGGCGGAGAAAGTGGCGGAGCGCTGGAAAGTGTCGCGCGAGGCGCAGGATGCGTTCGCTTTGCAGAGCCATCAGCGCGCGCTGGCCGCGATCAGCAACGGCGAATTCATGGACGAGATCACGCCTTATCCGATCACCGAACATGTGCCCGATATGAACTCGCGCGAGGTCAGGGTCAAAGTGCGCGAGGTGGCGCAGGACGAAGGCCCGCGCGCGGATACTTCGCTGGAAGCGCTGGGCAAACTGAGAACGGTGTTCGCGCAACGCGGCTCGGTCACGGCGGGCAACAGTTCGCAGATGTCGGATGGGGCGGGTGCGGTGCTGTTGTGTTCGGAGGCGGCGCTGAAACGATTCAACCTGACACCCATCGGCAAGTTCCACAGTTTCAGCGTGGCGGGCGTGCCGCCGGAGATCATGGGCATCGGGCCGAAGGAGGCGATCCCGCGCGCGCTGAAAGCGGCCGGTCTGAATTTGAATCAGATCGACTGGATCGAGCTCAACGAAGCTTTCGCCGCACAATCGCTGGCGGTCATCGGCGATCTGGGATTGAACCCCGAGATCGTCAACCCGCTCGGCGGCGCCATCGCGCTCGGCCACCCGCTTGGGGCGACCGGCGCGATCCGCACTGCGACGCTGTTGCACGGCCTGCGCCGGCGCAAACAGAAGTACGGCATCGTGACGATGTGCATCGGCACCGGCATGGGCGCGGCAGGGGTGTTCGAGGCGCTGTAACGTGGGTCGGGTTTCAACCCGACATCGCCATGAATTGTCGGACTAAAATCCGACCCGCATTGCCGCTGTATCAACGAGTTCCCACAGTTGGAGGGATGAAAATGAACAGGATATTTTTGGCCGGATGGTTGTGTATGTTCGCCTTGCCCGTTTACGCAACAGAGGTTGCCGGGGTGAAAGTCGGTGATACGGCACAGGTCGGCGCGCAGACGCTGCTGCTGAACGGCGCCGGGGTGCGCAACAAGTGGATGTTCAAGGTCTATGTCGGGGCGCTGTACTTGCCGCAAAAAGAAACTGCGGCGGAGGCGATTATCGCGGATGAGCGTCCGCACCGCGTCGCGCTCTATATGCTGCGTGACCTGGGCAGCAAGAAACTGTATGGCGCGTTCAGCGAGGCGATCGAGGCCAACCACACGCCCGCCGAACTGGCTGCGCTGGATGCCGAATTGAAACAGATGGCGCAAATCTTCGATGCCATCGGCGAGGCGAAGGAGGGCGATCTCATCACTCTTGATTACCTGCCCGCCAGCGGCACGCAGATCGGCGTGAACGGCAGTGTGCGGGGCACCATCGCCGGGGCGGCGTTCAACCGTGCCTTGCTGAAAATCTGGCTGGGCGGAAAACCGGCGCAGGGATCCCTGAAAAAGGAGATGCTGGGTGGTTGAGGTGGTGCCGGATGCGGGCGCTGATGCCGCGAGCTTGAACGGGCAGTGTCAGGATGTGTCGCGCATGGATGAGGCATTGCAACGCGCGATACAGGCACAGGGGGATGAATGGAAAACGCTGGTGCGGGAACGCTGCCCGCATTTGTTTGCCTCTGCACCGGTCTTCATCGGCGCATCACAGCTGCGGCAGATGCGCGCAGTGATCGCGGCGGTGGAAGAAGTCGTCGATGCGCCCGTGCCACACAGCGCACTCGGCGTTTTCTACGGCTACGATTTTCACCTCAATGCGCAGGGCGCGCATCTGATCGAGATCAACACCAACGCGGGCGGCGGGTTCCTCAACGCCCTGCTGATCGAGAGTCCGCGCGCGGCGGATTGGCCCGGCACGGCAGCTGCCGCAGCGGATCTGGAACAACGTTTCCTCGCCATGTTCCGCAACGAATGGCGGTTGACGCATGGCGCTGCACCGCTCACCTGCATCGCCATCGTGGATGAACGACCCGAAGCGCAATACCTCTATCCGGAATTCCTGCTGGCGCAGCGCATGTTTGAGCGCGCGGGAATCGTTGCGCTGATCGCCGACCCCGCCGCTCTGCAGGCGCGCGATGACGGCGTGTATTGCAGCGGCCAGCGCGTCGATCTGATCTACAACCGGCTGACCGATTTCGACTTGCAGCAGTTTCCGCACCTCCGCTCGGTCTGGATACGGCAACAGGTGGTGCTGACACCGGATCCCGCGCATTACGCGCGCTATGCCGACAAGCGCAATCTGGTGCAGTGGAGCGATGCCGAGTGGCTGCGCGCAGCGGGTGTGCAGCAGGCGACGATCGATGAGTTGCTGCGTGGCATCCCGCAGACGAAACGGGTGCATGCCACAGAGTCGGAGCAATGGTGGACGGAACGCAAGGCATGGTTCTTCAAGCCGGTGACGGGCTACGGCAGCAAAGGCGCATACCGGGGCGACAAGGTGACCAAGCGGGTGTTTGAGGAGATCATGCAGGGCGGGTATGTGGCGCAACGGCTGCAACCACCCGGCGAGCGCACGGTTTGCCTGCCAGATGGCGAACCGCAGTCGCTCAAATACGACGTGCGCTGTTATGTCTATGAGGGTGAATTGCAACTGGCGGCGGCGCGCCTGTATCAGGGGCAGACCACCAACTTCCGCACCCTGGGCGGCGGTTTTGCACCGGTGCGACTGTTGGCCTGAAGCGCAGTTCGCCTAGTATATAGGCCCGGGTATAGGCCAAGGTATAGGCCTTTTTGTCTATTGCGGGGGCGGCGGGGCGACAGCAGAATGGCCAACAGAAAATTACGGAGTTCTGTCATGCCCGTTGCAAATCCCGCTTCCACCGATCAATTCGCGCCCGGCCAATCGCTGGACTGCATCCGTGCGATGCAGTCACTGATCGACCATCATGACCACATCGAACATTTTCTGCTGGGCCAGACTGCGGACAAGCCGCTATTGGAGGGTGTCTGCCACCAGGAATGTCTGTTGGCAAAACACCTGCACGGCGAGCGTGAGGCCGATCCTGCGTTGCATGAATTGTTTGGCGTCACTTGCAAACAGTGCGAGGTTTTCCATGAAAAGGCGAGCCAGGCAGTGTTGTTGAAAGAGCATGAAAAATTCGCAACGGATGGCGAAGTGCTATGCGCCGTGCAGTCGCTGCGTGCAATCTCCGAGCGTTTGCAGGAACATCTGGTCGATTGGTATCTGCACCATCCGGTCACTGCCTGACACGCAGGTTCATCGCCCGGACAGAACGAGCGGGATGCGCTGCCGCCCGATCTGTTTTTCGAACTTGCCGAAATGTCCCGCGAGTTTGGTACCGCAGTGCGGGCACGTTCCTTCTTCCATCACGGCATAACTCCGGATGAGATGCCAGTCGCGCACGATCAGCGGCGTGTGGCACTGGGCGCAATAGGTCGTGCCGCCGTCGAGGTCGTGCACATTCCCGGTATAGACGTGGTGCAAGCCCGCGGCATGCGCGATCTGCCGCGCCTCGGTCAGCTTGGTCGCGGGGGTGGCCGGGATGGCGGTCATCTTGTAATCGGGATGGAATGCGGTGAAATGCAGCGGCACATCCTCACCCAATTCTTTCGCGATCCATTCGCACATCCGGCCGATCTCGTGCGCGCTGTCGTTGAGACCGGGAATCAGCAGGGTGGTCAGCTCCACCCAGACATCCGTTTCCCTGCATAAATATTGCAGCGTCTCCAGTATCGGTTGCAGATGTGCGCCGGTCTGTTTGAAATAAAACTCATCGGTGAAGGCTTTCAGGTCGACGTTGGCTGCGTCCATCCTGGCGTAGAACTCGGCGCGCGGTTGGGCGTGGATGTAGCCCGCCGTTACCGCCACGGTCTTCACGCCGACTTCATGGCAGGCGTCGGCCACGTCCATCGCATATTCTGCGAAGATCACCGGGTCGTTGTAGGTGAACGCCACGCTCTTGCAGCCGAGTTCGACTGCGCTGCGCGCGATGGCTTCGGGCGTGGCCTGATCGGCCAGCCGGTCGAAGCTGCGCGCCTTGGAGATGTCCCAGTTCTGGCAGAACTTGCAGGCGAGATTGCAGCCCGCCGTGCCGAACGACAGGATGCTGCTGCCGGGATAGAAATGGTTGAGCGGTTTTTTTTCAATGGGATCGACGCAGAAACCGGAACTGCGCCCGTAGGTGGTGAGTACCATTTCGTCGTTGATGCGGCCGCGCACGAAACAGGCGCCGCGCTGGCCTTCGTTCAACTTGCAGTCGCGCGGGCACAGGTCGCACTGGATGCGCCCGTCGTCCAGCTTGTGCCAGTAACGTGCCGGGTAGCGTTCCTCGATGCCGATGGGCTCATCCATCACTTGCCCTCCTTGAATTTTTGCACGGTGTAACGCGACAGCCGGATGTCGTCCGACCAGAAATCTTCCGGCATGCCGGCCTTGCGTTTCAGGTGGGCGAGAAAAAGTTGCGGCTGCGGCAGGTCTTCCCACACTTGCGGCAGAAAGGTGCCACGGTGCGCGCCGTATTCCAGGATGATGCCATCCACACCCGGGCGCAGTTGCGCCAGCGCATCGGTTTCATCAAAGTAGTCCATGGGTGTGGATGGGGAGAGCAGCGAGACTTCGATTTCGACCTCGTTCAATTCGGCGTCACTCAAAGGCGGGAAACGCGGGTCGCGCAAAGCTGCCGCCACGGCGTTGTGTATCACGTCGTCATACAGTGGCTGCCGCGCCTCGAGCGAGCCAATGCAGCCGCGCAATTGGCCGTGTGCCTTCAGCGTCACGAAACACGCGCCGGTCTTTTCCAGCCAAGCGGCGCGCGCAGGCAGGTCTGCCGCTAGTCCCAGCCGTTGCGCGATTGCGGCGCGCGCCAGTTGCAGAAGGGTCTTGCCGTCAATGGTCATGGTCGGCCTCCCCGGTGAAGGCAAATGCCGCATAGCCCACCACGCTGTCATGCGGCCCGGCGGTGTCGCCGGAATTGCGCAGGTCGAGCAGGTGCGGCTGCAGGTGATGCGCGCGCGCGGCCAGCAACAGGCCGTTGAGCGGCGTCGCGCCGCAGGCCTGTTGATGCGAACCGAGCGGTCGCAACTTCAGAATCTCGTCCGCAGTCTTGCGGTCAACCAGGTGTGAAACCTCGGCGGGCAGATAGTGCGACAGGTCGGAGCTGATGACGATCAGGGTTTCCGCACCGCCCCAGACTGCTTCCAGCACGGCGGCCACTTCTTCCGCGCTGGCGTCGCCCACGGCGAGCGGAACGAGCTTGAAATCCTGCAGCACGGTTTGCAGGAAGGGCAGTTGCACTTCGAGCGAGTGTTCCTGCGCATGCACGGCGTCGCTCACCACGACCTGCGGCAAGCGCGCCAGTTCGTGCATCGCGTCCGTGTCCAGTTTGATCTCGCCGAGCGGAGTAGAGAAAGTCGTGGCAGCGGGCAACGCCAAGCCGCGCACCGCGACGCGGTGGGTCGGTCCCAACAACACCACGCGCCGGATGCGCGCGGCGAGCGGGCGCAGCGTGGCATAGGCGGAAGCAGCGATCGCACCGGAATACCTATAACCCGCATGCGGCACGATCAACGCTTTAACATGAAACTCGCGCAGCGATTCACCCGCCCCCTCGCCCTCCGGGATAACCAGCGACTTGCCCGCTTGCGGGCTTAGTCGATTGGCTAGTAGTTTCACCAGAGGGTTGGGGAGAGGAAAACGGGCGGGTTTCACCTCATCCAGAAAATGGTGCAGGTCAAGCGCAAGCCGCCTGGGGTCGGCGGGGTAGAACGAGCCCGCAACGGCGGGTGGACGGTTGGCGGACATGATGCGCTCCCATAATGAACGCTGCCGATATGAGGGGGTGGCGCAGGTAAATCAAGTCCGCCGTGCTATTTAACCCAGCAGATGCTTGACCATCTCGCGCTCGCCGAGAAGTTCCTGATAGCTTTCCTGCATGTGTTTTTTGCCGGTCTCGCTGATCGGCAAGCCCTGCACGATGGTGTAGTGACCATTGCGGCAGGTGACCGGAAAGCCGTACATCACTCCTTCCGGGATGCCGTAGCTGCCGTCCGACGGCACGCTCATGGTAACCCAGTCGTTGTGGTGCGAGCGCAACAGCCAGTCGTGCACGTGCGCGATGGCCGAGTTTGCGGCGCTGGCGGCACTGCTCAAGCCGCGCGCCTCAATCACCGCCGCGCCGCGCTTCTGCACGGTCGGGATGAAGGTGTTTTCGATCCAGTCCTGGTCCTGCAGCACTTCCAGCACCTTGCGCCCGCGAATCTCGCAGTGCGACAGGTCGGGATATTGGGTGCCGGAATGGTTGCCCCAGACCACCATTTTCTTGATGTCCTGGATCGGCTGGAACAGTTTCAGTGCAACCTGCGCGATGGCGCGGTTGTGGTCGAGGCGCATCATCGCGGTAAAGTTGCGCGGGTCGAGGTCGGGCGCATTGTTCATGCAGATCAGCGCGTTGGTATTGGCCGGATTGCCGACCACCAGCACCTTCACATTGCGCGCGGCGACCTCGTTCAGGATGCGCCCCTGTTCGGTGAAGATGGCGCCGTTGGCTTGCAACAGGTCCTTGCGTTCCATCCCCTTGCCGCGCGGGCGGGCGCCGACCAGAATGGTGACTTCCGCATCGCGAAAAGCGACGCGCGGATCGTCGGTGGTGATGACCTGTTGCAACATGGGGAACACACAGTCTTCCAATTCCATCGCCACCCCGCGCAAAACCTGCTGGGCCGGCGGGATGTCAAGCAGTTGCAGAATGATCGGCTGCTCGTGTCCCAGCATATCGCCGTTGGCGATGCGGAAGAGCATGTTGTAGCCGATCTGTCCTGCCGCGCCGGTGATGGCTACTCGGATGGGAGCTTTCATGGTGTCCTCACTTTGAAGTTGTCAAAAAATGTGCCGCGATGAGTATAGCCAGAACAAGTATTGGAAACCCAATAGGCGATTATTAAATTTCACGCCCATCATATTCCTTTCGCTTTTCACCCGCCATGCGCGGGTGTAGGATTGCGCCATTCGATTTTGTTGGAGATAAAAGCGCGATGAATAAACCCCGTCCCAAACATCTCGACTTGATCCGAATCAAATTGCCCCTTCCGGGTTTTGTTTCCATCCTCCATCGCGCCTCCGGCGCGTTGCTGTTTCTGGCCCTGCCTTTGTTGCTGGCCGCATTCGATCAGAGCCTGCGCTCGATCGAGACTTATACCTCGCTGACCGATTATCTCGCGCATCCCCTGGCCAAGGTTTTCGTGCTCGGCATGGCCTGGGCGCTGTTGCATCATTTCTGTGCCGGGCTGCGCTATCTGGCGCTTGATCTGCATCTGCTGCACGGACTGGCCGGCGCGCGCGCCAGCAGCAAATGGGTGCTGGCCGTGAGTTTGCTGTTGACCGTCATGGTGGGAGTTAAATTATGGTGAATCGTATCGTCACCGGCGCGCATTTCGGCTTGCGCGACTGGTTGATTCAGCGCGTGACCGCGGTGGTGATGGCGCTGTACTTGCTTGTTATTGCCGGGTACTTGCTGTGGCAGCCGTCTTTCGGCTACGACACATGGATCGATCTCTTTTCCGGCAATGTCATGCGCACGTTCTCCCTGGTGTTTCTGTTGAGCGTGTTCTACCACGCATGGATCGGCGTGCGCGACATCGTGATGGACTATGTTAAACCGGCTGGCATCCGCCTCGTGATCCATGTAACCGTCATCCTGGCCCTGATCCTTTATACGATCTGGTCGGTACAAATCCTGTGGGGACTCTGAGAATGGCAATCACGAAAAGAACGTTTGATGTGGTGGTGGTCGGCGCCGGCGGCGCCGGGATGCGCGCGGCGCTGACCCTGTCCGAAGCGGGGCTGAAAGTCGCCGTGTTGTCCAAGGTCTTTCCGACCCGCTCTCACACGGTGGCCGCGCAGGGCGGGATTGCCGCCTCGCTCGGCAACGTCGATGAAGACAACTGGCACTGGCACATGTACGACACGGTGAAGGGGTCGGACTACCTCGGTGACCAGGATGCCATCGAATATATGTGCCGTGCCGCGCCGGAAGTCGTGTACGAACTGGAACACTTCGGCATGCCGTTCGATCGCCTCGATAGTGGCAAGATTTATCAGCGCCCGTTCGGCGGGCACATGCAGGATTACGGCAAGAATCCCGTGCCGCGCGCCTGTGCCGCCGCCGACCGTACCGGGCACGCCTTGCTGCATACCCTGTACCAGCAGAACGTCAAGGCCAACACCAATTTCTTCGTTGAATGGATGGCGCTCGACCTGATCCGCGACGCGGACGGCGATGTGCTTGGTGTGGTGGCGATGGAGATCGAAACGTCCGAGGTGATGATCCTGCAGGCGCGTGCGACGCTGTTTGCCACCGGCGGTGCAGGCCGTATTTTTCAAGCCAGCACCAATGCCTACATCAACACCGGCGACGGACTCGGTATGGCGGCGCGTGCCGGCATCCCGCTCGAAGACATGGAATTCTTCCAGTTCCATCCGACCGGTGTCTATGGTGCGGGGGTGTTGATTACCGAGGGCGTGCGTGGAGAGGGCGGCTATCTGGTGAACAAGGACGGCGAGCGCTTCATGCCGCGCTATGCGCCTTCCGCCAAGGACTTGGCCAGCCGCGACGTGGTGTCGCGCGCAATGGCGACCGAGATCAAGGAAGGGCGCGGTTGTGGCCCCAAGGCAGACCACATTTTGCTGAAACTGGATCACCTGGGCGATGAAGTCATCCGTCACCGCCTGCCCGGCATTCGCGACATCGCCCTCAAGTTCGCCCATGTCGATCCGTCCAAAGCGCCAATCCCGGTGGTGCCGACCGCGCACTACATGATGGGCGGCATCCCCACCAATTATCACGGGCAGGTTGTCGCGCCGCACGGCACCGCGCCGGAAGATGTGGTGCAGGGTTTTTATGCGGTGGGCGAATGCGCCTGCGTGTCAGTGCATGGCGCGAACCGTCTCGGTTGCAATTCGCTGCTCGACCTGATCGTGTTCGGCCGTTCCGCCGCGCGGCAGATCATCGAGGATTTGAAGAGCAATCCCAACCCAAAACCCTTGCCCGCCGACGCGACGGACAGGCCACTGGCGCGGCTGGCGCGGCTGGAGAATCAGAAGAATGGCGAGCGCGTCGCGGATGTGTACGACGCGATGCGCCAAACGATGCAGACCCATTGCGGCGTGTTCCGTTTTCCCGATCTGATGGCGGAAGGGGTAAGCAAAATCCGCGAAGTGGCCGAGCGCGCGCGCCATACCGAGATCAAAGACAAGAGTAAGGTCTTCAACACCGCGCGCGTCGAAGCGCTGGAGCTCGACAATCTGATCGAGGTTGCGCAAGCCGCCATGACCGGTGCCGAGGCGCGCAAGGAAAGTCGGGGGGCGCACGCCCGCGCCGATTTCCCCGAGCGCGACGACAAGAACTGGTTGAAACATTCCTTGTATTACAGCGATGGTCATCGTCTTGATTACAAGCCGGTGCGGCTGAAGCCGCTGACGGTGGAGACATTCCCGCTCAAGGCGCGTGTGTATTAGGAGCTATGAGATGAAATTCAGAATCTATCGCTACAATCCGGAAACTGACACGGCTCCCTACATGCAGAACTATGACCTCGATCTGCAGGCCGGTGATGCCATGCTGCTCGACGCCCTGATGTTGTTGCGGCAGCAGGATGACAGTCTTGGCTTTCGCAAGTCGTGCCGCGAAGGCGTGTGCGGCTCGGATGCGATGAACATCAACGGGCGCAACGGTTTGGCCTGTATCACTGCACTGTCTTCGCTTAAGCAGCCGATCGAGCTGCGCCCCTTGCCGGGGCTCCCGGTGATCCGCGATCTGATCGTCGATATGACCCAGTTCTTCAAGCAGTATCACTCGATCAAACCCTACCTCATCAACAACGATCCGCCGCCTGAAACCGAACGTTTGCAGTCACCCAAAGACCGGGCGGAGCTGGACGGGCTGTACGAGTGCATCCTGTGCGGTTGCTGCACCACAGCCTGTCCCTCGTTCTGGTGGAACCCGGACAAGTTCGTCGGCCCCTCGGGCCTGTTGCAGGCCTACCGCTTTCTCGCCGACACGCGCGACCAGGATACGGCGGCGCGCCTGGATAATCTGGAAGATCCGTATCGTTTGTTCCGTTGCCACAGCATCATGAACTGCGTCGATGTCTGCCCGAAAGAGCTGAACCCGACCGAGGCTATCGGCAAGATCAAGGATATGATGGTAAAGAGAGTGGTATGACGGTGGCGGATCCAGCCTACCTGCAGCGCATGCGCTGGCGTTGCCGGCGCGGCCTGCTGGAGCTGGATATCGTGCTGGGGCGTTTCATCGAAAAACACTATGCCGCGCTGGATGAGGCGCAGCGTCTTGCCTTCGATGAGATGCTCGATTTGCCTGATACCGAGTTCTGGGATTTGATTACAGGTGCCAGGATGCCGCTCCGCCCGCAGTGGCTGACGATTTTGGAATTGCTGCAAAAAGCATAAGCAAGAGAGGAACAAAAGTGGAAAATAAAAGAGTCGCTACATTAACCCTGGACGATGGCCGCAGCATCGAATTGCCGATTCTTTCCGGTACGCTGGGTCCGGATGTGATCGATATCCGCACCCTCGGGCAACTCGGCGTGTTCACCTACGATCCGGCTTTTTTCGCCACGTCCAGTTGCACCTCGGAAATCACTTTCATCGATGGTGATGCCGGCCTGCTCTATTACCGGGGTTACCCCATCGAGCAGCTGGCGGAGCAGTCGGATTTTCTCGAAGTCAGCTATTTGCTGTTGAACGGCGAGTTGCCCAACGCGCAACGAAAAACCGAATTTGTGGCGCGCATTACCCACCACACCATGGTGCACGACCAGCTGGCGAAATTCTTCAGCGGCTTTCGCCGCGATGCACACCCGATGGCGGTGATGGTTGGCGTGGTTGGCGCGCTGTCGGCGTTCTATCACGACTCGCTCGACATCAACAATCCAAAGCACCGTGAAGTTTCCGCCCAGCGCCTGCTGGCCAAGGTGCCGACCATTGCCGCGATGGCGCACAAATATCACGTGGGAGAACCGTTCATGTATCCGCAGAACCGCTTTGGCTATGTGGAGAACTTCATGTACATGATGTTTGCCACCCCGGCGGAAGAATACAAACCCAACCCGCTGCTGGTGCGCGCGCTGGAGCGCATCCTGATTTTGCATGCCGACCACGAGCAGAACGCTTCGACTTCCACTGTGCGTCTGGCCGGTTCCAGCGGAGCCAACCCGTTTGCCTGCGTGGCTTCCGGCATTGCCGCGCTGTGGGGGCCGGCGCACGGCGGCGCCAACGAGGCGGCGCTGAAGATGCTGGAGGAGATCGGCGATGTGTCACGGGTCGAGGAATATGTGCAAGGCGTGAAGGACAAGAAATATCGCCTGATGGGTTTCGGCCACCGCGTGTACAAGAATATGGACCCGCGTGCCAATGTGATGCGCCAGACCTGTTACGAGGTGCTGAAGGAATTGAAACTCGAGAACGACCCGCTGTTCCATCTGGCGATGACCCTGGAGAAGACGGCGCTGGCCGACCCCTATTTTATCGAGCGCAAACTTTATCCAAATGTGGACTTCTATTCCGGCATTGTGCTGCGCGCGCTGGGGATTCCGATCAATATGTTTACCGTCATTTTCGCCGTCGCGCGCACCATTGGCTGGGTGTCGCAATGGAATGAAATGATCGCCGATGTGGATCAGAAGATCGGCCGTCCGCGCCAGTTGTATCAAGGTCCGGTGCGCCGCAATTTTGTGGCGCTGAACAAACGTTCCTGAACGGAGCACCAGCATGAATGCCCCCGATGGCAAAACCTATCTGCAGGCGATGCAGGAAACTTCCCTGCTTAATGGCGGAAACAATGTCTTTGTCGAAGGCTTGTACGAAGACTATCTGAACGATGCGGGCAGCGTGCCTGCGTCATGGCGCGCGCTGTTCGACCAGTGGCAAGCATCCGGTGCGCGGAGGGATGTAGCGCACGGCGCCATACGCCGCTTTTTTTTGCAATCCGACAGTCCCGCTAACGTGCTTGCGGCCCCGGTTGCCGGCACCGCCGAAGTGATGCGCAAACAGGCGTCGGTGCTGCAACTGATCAACGCCCACCGTTTTTTGGGCTTGCGGGTGGCCGATCTCGATCCCTTGCGGCGCAATCCGCCACCCGATGTGGTTGAACTGAACGCGGCCTACTACGACTTGCACGAAGCGGATATGGATCAGATGTTTAACACTGGTTCGCTGGTGGGCGGCGCGCGCATGACGCTGCGCGAAATTCTGCAACGCCTGCGCCGCATCTACTGTTCCTCCATTGGCGCCGAATACATGTATCTTTCCAGCGTGCCGCAGAAGCGCTGGATTCAGGCGCGGCTGGAAGGGGCGGGCGGGGTGATTGCCTATCCCGTGGAAACCCAAAAACGCATTCTGGAACGGCTGACGGCGGCGGAGGGGCTGGAGCGTTACCTGCACACCAAGTATGTCGGGCAAAAACGTTTTTCGCTCGAAGGCGGTGATACCCTGATCCCCTTGCTTGACCAGCTGTTGCAGCGCGCGGGCGCACAGGGGGTGAAGGAAACCGTGATCGGCATGGCCCACCGCGGACGGCTGAACGTGCTGGTCAATACGCTGGGGAAATTGCCGAGCGAGCTGTTCGCCGAGTTCGAGGGTGTGCACAAGGAACAGCTCGGTTCGGGTGATGTGAAATACCACCAGGGATTCTCTTCCGACATCGATACCGCGGGCGGCGCGATGCACCTCACGCTGGCATTCAATCCGTCCCACCTGGAGATCGTTAATCCGGTGGTGGAAGGTTCCGTGCGCGCGCGCCAGCATCGTCGCCACGATCTGAAAGGCAAGCAAGTGATGCCGATTCTGTTGCATGGCGATGCGGCCTTCGCCGGTCAGGGTGTCAATCAGGAAACCCTGAATCTGGCGCAGACACGCGGCTACCGCACCGGCGGCACGGTGCACATCGTGGTCAACAACCAGATTGGTTTCACCACCTCCGATTTGCGCGATGCGCGCTCCTCGAACTATTGCACCGACGTGGCCAAGATGATCGAGGCCCCCATCTTTCACGTCAACGCGGATGATCCGGAAGCGGTGCTGCGGATGACGGAGATTGCGCTCGACTACCGCATGCAGTTCGGCAAGGATGTGGTGATCGACATGGTGTGCTTCCGCAAACTGGGACACAACGAACAGGACGAGCCGCTGGTGACGCAGCCCTTGATGTATCGCAAGGTCAACCAGCATCCCGGCACCCGCGCGCTGTATGCGCAGCGCTTGGTTGAACAAGGCGTGTTGAGTGCGGAAGAGGCGCAGGGCAAGGTCAAGGCTTACCACGCCGCGCTGGATGAAGGGCGCAATCCCGTGCAGCCGGTATTGACCAATTTCAAACACGAGTTTGCGGTGAGTTGGTCGAAATTCCGCGGTGATATCCCGTGGACCACGCCGGCCGATACCCGTCTGTCCCTGTCCCGCCTGCAAAAACTGGCACAGCGCCTGACTGAAGTGCCGCCGAATTTCAAGCTGCATTCGCGCGTGGAAAAGATCATTGCCGATCGCCGGGCGATGGGCAACGGCGAACTGGCGCTGGATTGGGGGATGGCGGAAAACCTCGCCTACGCCAGTCTGCTGACCGAAGGCTATCCGGTGCGATTGTCCGGCGAGGATTGCGGACGCGGCACCTTTTTTCACCGGCATGCGGTATGGCACGACCAAAACCGTCAGCGTTGGGACAAGGACGATTACATTCCGTTGCAGCACCTTGCTGAGGAGCAGGCGGATTTTGCGGTGATTGACTCGATTCTGTCGGAAGAGGCGGTGCTTGGGTTTGAATACGGATATGCCACGGCAGAGCCGGATGGACTCAGCCTGTGGGAGGCGCAGTTCGGCGACTTTGCCAATGGCGCGCAGGTTGTGATTGACCAGTTTATCGCCTCCGGCGAAGCCAAGTGGGACAGGCTGTGCGGCTTGGTGCTGTTGCTGCCGCACGGCTACGAAGGACAAGGCCCGGAACACTCTTCCGGACGGATCGAGCGCTATCTGCAACTGTGCGCCGACTACAACATCCAGGTATGCATTCCCTCCAACGCGGCGCAGATATTCCATTTGTTGCGTCGCCAGATGCTGCGCCCGTTCCGCAAGCCGCTGATCGTGTTCACCCCCAAGAGTCTGCTGCGCAGCAAGGATGCATCGTCGCCTATCGGAGATTTCACCGACGGTCTTTTCCAGCCGGTGATCCCGGAAGTTGACAGTTTGGACAACGCCAAGGTGCGGCGCATCATTGCCTGCAGCGGCAAGGTGTATTACGACCTCATCAAAGGGCGGAGCGAACGAGGCATCGATAATATGGCGATTATCCGGCTGGAACAGTTGTATCCATTTCCGCACGAAGAATTTTCCGCCCAAATCGCCGCCTATCCGCAGGCAACTGAAGTGGTCTGGTGCCAGGAAGAACCGGGCAACCAGGGTGCCTGGCATCGTATCCAGCACTATCTGTTGCGCCACATGCGCCCCGGTATGAAGCTGGGCTACGCCTTGCGACCCTCCTCGGCATCGCCTGCCGCCGGTTATCTGGCCGTCCATCAGGCGCAACAGAAAGAAGTGATCGAGGCGGCCTTCCGTCCCGATCTCGATATCAAAAACCGACCGGGAGTCCGCCATGAGCATCATTGAAGTCAAAGTTCCGCAGCTATCCGAATCCGTGACCGAAGCCACGCTGCTGACCTGGCACAAACAAGCCGGTGACGCGGTGAGCGAAGGCGAGAACTTGATTGACATCGAAACCGACAAGGTCGTGCTCGAGTTGCCGGCGATCAAAAGTGGGGTGCTGAGCAAGATCATCAAAAAAGACGGCGCGCAGGTGGGCGGTGGTGAAGTCATTGCCGAGATTGACACGGAAGCGGTTGCGCAAAGCGCACCCGTCGTGACGCCGGACGCGCCACCCGCCGAAAAAACCGTGGCGCCGGAAGCTGCAGTGGCGGCCAGGGTTGCGCCAGAGCCGGCGGGTTTCGCCCAAACCACCCCTTCGGCACGCAAACTGGCGCACCAACTTGAGATCGATCCCGCCCAAGTGCAGGGCAGCGGAAAACACGGGCAGGTGACCAAGGAAGATGTGCGCGGCGCGCTGCAAAAAAATGGCGCCGCCAGCCCTGCGCAGCCGAGCCTGCCGACGGCGGCGGGCGAGCGCAACGAGCAGCGCGTGCCGATGACCCGCATCCGCCAGCGTATCGCCGAACGCCTGCTGCAATCGCAGGCGAACGCCGCCATTCTCACCACCTTCAATGAAGTGAACATGCAACCGGTGATGGAACTGCGTAGCCGCTACAAGGATCGCTTCGAACAAAAACACGGAGTCAAGCTTGGTTTCTCTTCCTTCTTCGTCAAGGCGGCGGTATATGCACTGAAGAAATTCCCCGTCGTTAACGCCTCGGTCGATGGCAAGGATTTTATCTATCACGGATATTTTGACATCGGCATGGCGATCGGCAGCGAGCGCGGGCTGGTGGTGCCCATCCTGCGCGATGCCGACCGCATGTCGCTGGCCGATATCGAACATCGCATCGCCGATTACGCCGCGCGTGCCAAGGACGGCAAAATCACCATGGAAGAACTAACCGGCGGCACGTTCTCCATCACCAACGGCGGCGTGTTCGGCTCCATGCTTTCCACCCCCATCATCAATCCGCCGCAAAGCGCCATCCTCGGCATCCACGCCACCAAGGATCGCCCCGTGGCAGAGAACGGCCAGGTCGTCATCCGACCGATGAACTACCTTGCGCTATCCTACGATCACCGCATCATCGACGGGCGTGAAGCCGTGCAGTTTCTGGTGGCGATCAAGGAGTTCCTGGAAAATCCGGGACTGGTGCTGCTGGATTTGTGATGAACCGCTTTTGTGCCTATCGTATCTTTGACGAATGGTGTAGGTCGGGTTTTAACCCGACATGTCGGGCTGAAGCCCGACCTACGCCCTAATGAATAATCCGGGATGAATCGCTTCAGTGCTTTTCGTATTTTTGACGAAGGCGGCACGTCGCAGGGCCACTTTGTCGACCTCACACTGGATGATCTCGATCCGGGTGATGTGCTGATTCGCACTGCCTATTCCAGCGTGAACTACAAGGATGCGCTCGCCGCGACCGGTGCGGGCAAAGTCATCCGTCGTTTCCCCTGTGTGGGCGGGGTTGATGCGGCGGGTGTGGTGGAAAGTTCAGCCGATCCGCGCTTCAAGGCGGGCGCCCCGGTGCTGGTGACGGGTTACGACATGGGCGTGGCGCACGATGGTGGATTCGCCGAATACGTGCGGGTGCCGGCCGACTGGGTGGTGGCCTTGCCACAGGGGATGTCGTTGTTCGACGCGATGGCGCTGGGCACGGCGGGTTTTACTGCAGCGCTGGCCATTCATCGCCTGGAGCAGAACGAACTGACGCCGGAAAGCGGCAAGGTGATCGTGACCGGCGCGACCGGCGGCGTGTCCAGTCTGGCCATCCAGATGCTGGCGCAGCGCGGATATCACGTGGTGGCGCTGACCGGCAAGGAACCCGAAAGTGCCTATCTGAAATCGCTCGGTGCACGCGAGATCCTGTTGCGCAGTGCGGTCGATCTGAACAGCACGCGGCCGCTGGAAAAAGCACAGTGGGCGGGGGCGCTGGATGCGGTGGGCGGTGCAACGCTGGCCTGGTTGACGCGCAGCATGCAGCAGGAAGGCGCGATCGCCAGTTTCGGCAATGCCGGCGGCGTCGAATTGAATACATCGGTGTTCCCGTTCATTCTGCGCGGCGTGAAACTGCTGGGGGTGGATTCGGCCGCGACGAAGATGCCGCTACGCAAGATGATCTGGCAACGGCTGGCCAACGATCTGCGCCCGCTGCATCTGCAAGACATGATCCGGCGCGTCCCCTTGGCCGGATTGGAGCAGGTCTTTCCCGCGCTGATTGCCGGTCAGTCGCGCGGCCGCAGCGTGGTGGAAATCGCAGCAGTCTGAATATCCCGCCGCTATAATGCACGTCTCCCACGCGGAAGTGGCGGAATTGGTAGACGCACTGGATTTAGGTTCCAGCGCCGCAAGGTGTGCAGGTTCGAGTCCTGTCTTCCGCACCAATGACTTACGGTACTTATTCATACCTTCAAATACCGCCAAATACCCTGAAATTTGGATGAAATTTGACGGGTTTTGACGTGGCTAATAAGCAACATCCCCTCATCCCTCAAATACGATTCGGCGCCGTTTGTACCTGGCAGTCCAATACGTATAGATGGGCTTCATCACAAGCTTGTGTGAAGCCGGAAGCCTTTCATTCGTACTAACATTCGCACATCTCAATTCCTACGGACGAAACCTGCCAAGGCAGGCATTCGTATTCGCTCGCCTCGAGCGAGCGCTCTTTAATCGTTAAGAAAGGAATTGAAATGTTGCAATATAAATCTGTGACTGTGGAAAGACTCGTCTGCACCTGTGACCGCTGCGGGAAGGCGATGGATCAGCAAGACGACATGATGGAATGGCAGGAGCGGTTCATTGTTTCGTTCAGGGCGGGTTTTGGAAGCGTGTTCGGTGACGGCAATGCAGTGGAAGGCGACTTCTGTCAGGATTGTATCCAGGCAGTTCTGGGCAAGTACCTGAGAGTGAAGCTGGATGACCCGTTCGAGCCGCAACACAAGCTGGACAGCGAGCCGCAGCGCTTGCTTCAACCCAATCAGCAGAAGAAGGTCGAGCAGGCAGAGCGCTTGCAGGCGGAGTTGCTCGGAATTGTGACAGGGACTGATGAACGCGTAGTGACCATCAGGAAGCTGGCGAGCCGTCTGGGTATTCCTGCCGCGCAGGTGGCGGATGTGGCGATTGAGCATATGCTCCGCGCCACAGAGCATTTGGAGAAGCCAAAGGTCGACACAGCCAACCAACCATCTTCTGAATAACCCGCAACCGGGCCAGCATCGCTGGCCCGTTTCTTTGTGTGCGAATAAAAGGTGACGGACAAGCTTGTCAGCTGCTATCGCCGGAATGGGGTGACTAGAATCCACCCACGATGAAACTCATGGAGGAATACATGGCGACCACACTCTGGATAATCGGCGTTGTCATTGCGGTGTTGGCACTGTCTTCGGCGGCAGGCGGGGGGGCTCGAAATTCATTCACCGGCGCCAGCACGGGTGATCGCAATGCGGAGGAAGACACATCGAGCCTGCTGGCCGGAGCGGCAACCGCTTCCGGGCTGATGGGGGATGACGATTCGGAGGATTGGAGCAGCTCGATCTCCAGCTTCGATGACGATGACATGGGGTGTGGCAGCATCAATCCCGCTTCCGGCCTGCCCATGGTCGGATGTCTCGATATCGAGGGGAATCTGTACGGCACGAGCAGTTCGTCGTTCGATGACAGCTTCTCATCCATTTCCGACGATACTTTCTCCTCGTTCGACGATACTTTTTCATCATCGCTGTTCGATGATTGAAATGAATGTGAAAAACAGAATGTGAAAAACACCTTGACCCTGTTCGCAGTGCCGAATTACAGTCTGGCCTGCTACAGGAAAAGCAAAAATAAAAACAGGAGCTGATTCGTTGCAACCGAAACAACGTGCACCACACGAATTCGAACGTCGTGTATTACTTGCTGTGGCAGGAACCACACCACAGATTCTCACCGAGACGCTCTATGCGCTGACGCAAAGTGCGCAGCCTTTCGTGCCGACGGAAGTCCATGTCGTCACAACCACGGAAGGTGCGCACCGCATCCGCTTGCAGCTTCTGGATAAAACCAAAGGCAAGTTCCATGAGTTCTGTCATGACTACGGGCTTGCGGGGCAGATCGCATTCCCGCCGGAGAATGTAAAGATACTCACCGATGTCACGGGAAAGCCGCTACAGGACATCGTCTCGCCCGAAGACAATGAGAATGCCGCCGACCAGATCGTGGCCTGGCTGCGTTCCTTCACACAGGATGAAGACTGTGCCATCCATGCCTGTCTGGCTGGCGGGCGCAAGACCATGGGCTTCTATCTCGGCTATGGACTTTCCCTGTATGGCAGGGAGCAGGACCGGCTGTCCCATGTCCTGGTCTCGCCCGAATTCGAAGGTCACCGCGAATTCTTCTACAAACCGCCGGCATCCCAAACGATCTTTGCCAGAAGCATGGTCGGCGCGCTTGTGGATGAACGCCCCATCACCACCGACGACGCAAAGATCTGGCTGGCAGAGATCCCCTTTGTGCGCTTGCGTGAAGGGATCCCCTCCGAACTATTGGATGGCAAGGCAAGTTATACCGATGCCGTGCAGGCGGTGCAGCAGAGCTTGCCAAACAGCTTGCTCAAGATCGACATACCGAATCGCCAGCTTGTCTGCGGCGGGGTGGCGGTCAAGTTTTCACCGCGCGAACTGGCTTTCTACACCTGGCATGCACAGCGCAGGCTGGCGCACGGCGATGCAGCGTGGATCAGTTGGAAAGACACGCTGGGTCGCGATAATCCGCAAATGAACGAATATTTTTCCGCCTATCTGGCTGTGCTAGGGCATGACCGCATGCACCCGGATTACGAAGAAGCAAGGCGCGCTTTCGCAGAAGGATTCGGCAAGGACGACTGGGCGAACATGCTGCACCACGTCAACGGCGGGATACGGCAAGAGCTTGGCAAGCATCGCGGCCACCCGTTCGAACTGCACGCAATCAAGGGTGATCGCGGCAACCTGAAAAAGTACGCTTTGACCTATCCAGAAGACAAGATCGAGATCAAGGGCCTTTCGCTTGGCGGGAATGACTGAGATGGGAATGGTTCAAGCTGGACAACCGCTGCGCATGCTCCCGCTGCGCTTCACATTGCGTTCCAGCGGCATACGTTTCCCCGGCTTCTCCGGCAGCATCTGGCATGGCGGGATCGGGCAGATGCTCGCCAAGGCATCGCCCCAAGCCTTTGCCACGCTCTACCAGACCGAGCCGGAATCCAGGCTCTACGCCATCCTGCCACCAGCCGAGGCCGAATACCCAGCCGGGGCGATATTTGAATTGCGGATGACCTTGTTCGGAGCCGGGATCGAATACGCACTCGCTGTCGCACAAGCCATCGCCGAACTTGGCGTGATCGGTCTGCGCCCCGGAGGCAGCTACGACGTCATCGCAATCAGCCACCTCTCCCCCGAGTCTGAGGTTCGCTTTTTTACCACCGAGCAAGGTTTCATCACCTTGCCGCAAGCGCATGACCTTGCAGGCTGGCTGCATGAAGAACCAGCCCCTGGCGCGCATAGCACCGTGCGATTCACCACTCCGTTACGCATCAAAGAGGGCGGCGAACTGCTCCGCACCGCACCGTGCTATGCCCAGCTCATGCGCAGAGTAATGAGTCGGATCGACCAATTGGCGCATGCCGCCCAGGCAGACACCCCCTTACCAAAAAGCGAACGGGCAGGGCTATTCGCCGAAGCCGAGGCGGTCGGCATCGAAAATGCCAACGTCATCCCATTCACGATTGAACGCAGATCCGCACGCAGCGGCCAGCAGATGCAGTTCGAAGGATTGACCGGGCAGGTTGACTATCAAGGCGACATGCGACGCTCATTGCCCTGGCTGAGATTGGCCGAACTGATCCAGGTGGGCGGGAAGACGGCATTCGGGTTTGGCGGGATCGTTGTAAATTGAATTCGTAATTGAGGAGCACTGATGAGCGAGAAACAATACCTGGCATTCTTTGAAACATCGGGCAACCAAGCCTATGTCTATGCCACCAATAAACTGCGTGAAAACATCGGTGCGTCCGAACTTACTTATCGTGCAGGCACAGAATGGGTGCTGAAAGCTGCCGGGTTTTCCGGGATGCAAACTGACAATCCCCCGGCATTCCGAGAGTGGCTTAATAAACATAACACCCTTCCAGATAAATCGGTTGAGGTGATCCTGAGCACTTCCGGCAAATCATTGTTGCTGCTCAATGACGAGGCCAAGGCCAAGGCGATCATCAGCAAGGTTACCGAGCAAGCGGTACGCGAAGCGCCCGGCCTGTCCATCACCGGTGCTATCGTTGAGCTGAGGGGCAGGGATAAGGAGTCCGTGGCAGAGGCGATGAAGCATGTCCACGAGCGCTTCAATCGCAACCGTGATCTCATGCCGACTCCGGCGCAACGCTTTGCCATGCTGCCGTTTTGCGAACCCTGCGCAACTTCAGGATTGCCGGCAAGTGCTAACGAAAAGAAAAATGCAGATTTTCTCGCCGAACCAGCTCTGAAGAAGCGCGAAGTGGCTGATCAATGGTTTCAGCGCATCCGCAAAGTTTTCAAGAGTAATGAAGACGGTATATTTATTTCCAGCGGCGCGGATCAACTGGAAACTGAATTTGAAGATCTATCCTGGCTCGGGGTCATGTTCTCGGATGGCAACGGTCTTGGCCAGATCATGATGAAATTCAAGGAGTGGCTGGATGAAGAGGACTATCTCTCCACACTACGCGCGTTCTCCATTGAGCTTGATGCGGCAACGGAGGCCGCTTTCTATGCGGCATGCCAGCATCTCGTCGGACTGGATGCGGTCAGAGAAATGAATCGCGGTGGCAAACGCCTGCCCGTGGTTCCGCTGCTGCTAGGCGGTGACGATGTCACCGTGCTGGTGGATGGGCGTTACGCCTTGCCCTTTACCAACGCATTCCTGAAAGCGTTTGAAGTACAAACCGGAGCCCCACATTCACCCACTATTGCACGCATCGCTGAAAAGGCACTGGGTGCTGGGCGACTTTCTGCCGGAGCAGGGGTCGCGATCGTCAAGAAACATTTCCCCTTCCATAGTGCGCACAGCCTTGCCGAAACCTTGCTCAAGTCGGCCAAACAAACCAAGAAAGAAGTACGGCAGAAAGAAAGAAATGATCCATTCCCTTGCTCATCCCTCGATTTCCACATCCTGTTCGATGCTGCGTTTTCCAGTCTGGATGACATACGTACCAAGCGCCGCACAGCACCCGCTGGCGAAAAGCTTTGGAGCGGCCCCTATGTCGTCACGTCACTGGAAAAACTAGGCGGCGCACAAGACACCCAATGGGCCGAGTCTCATCATCTGGATAAGCTGATAAGTCGGGTCGAAGCGCTGGCTGCAGTTGATGATGAGGGGCGTTACCGATTGCCGAGCAGCCAGACACACATGCTGCGCGAGGCAGTGGCACAGGGCAAGGCAGTGGCGGATGCACGGATCAAGGAAGTCAAACGTCTGGAGCGTTCAGGATTGGATAGCCTCTATGAAGATGACGGCTCATTCTTTACCGGTAGCGGAAAAACCGCCAGCACCCGATTCCTCGATGCACTCACTAGCGCTGAGTTCTGGGCAATTGGAAAATCTGACAAGCAAGCGGAGAAAGCAAAGCCATGAAACTCCATCTCACATTTGAATCAGACTGGCACATCGGTGAGGGCGCGGGTGCGACCGGGCATATCGACCGGGTCGTGCGACGACATCCACAAGACGGGTTGCCCTATGTGCCCGCCAAAACACTGACCGGTCTGTTGCGTGATGCCTGCGAAAAGATCGCACGCGGTTTGGATGAAGATGCGGAAACAGGTGCATGGCAGCATTTCGCCGCCACCTTGTTCGGTCAGCAGAGCAAAGGAGTGAACGATCCGGCCACCACGAGTGCAGCCCGGGTACGCATCAGTGAGGCGCGCTTTGAAAGCAGTCTTCGCAATGCCCTGCAATCCTCTGAAGAACTTAAAGCTGCGCTGACTTTCATCAAGCCTGGTCTTGAGGTGGATAACACCAGTGGCATGGCCAAGTCGAACATGCTGCGCATGGAAGAGGTCGTCATTGCCGGCAGCGAACTTGAAGCCGAGTTGGAACTGGACGATGCGCTGCAAGGGCAGGCAAGGCAGGCCGCCATGATCCTGCTGGCAGCCGGTTGCAAAGGAGTGGAACGTATCGGTGCCAAGCGGCGTCGAGGGGGCGGGCGATGCAAACTGGTGCTTCAAGAGGTGGCTGGCAACTGGGAGCTGCTCGATGCCGAGCCACCCGAATTGGGCCAAGTCGATACGCATGACAGATTGCAGCTCGGGGCGACTGTCGTAGTGCGCAGTGATGCCTGGCATGTCATCCCGCTCGATCTTTTTTTACTGTCCCCGGTAGTCATTCCAGCCGGCACGGCAGGTAACGTCATCGAGAGCCGCGACCACATCCCCGGTTCCTTGCTGCTGCCTGCGCTGGATAAAAAGTTGCGTGCCCTGTTGGGCGACCGCGCCGCAGAACTGACCGCACATCTGGCCGCCGGGCGTATCCAGATCCACAATGCATACCCTGTTGATGAAGACATTAGGCTATTGCCTGCCCCGGCCGCCTTGATGGAGGAGAAAGACAATCCTGAAATCGTCATCAATGAGCTGTATGGCCATAAGGGTGATGCTGTGCAGCGCAAGCAACTGCGCGGCGGCTATGTGCCGGTTGCGTTTAAGTCGCAAGGTGAGACACGCAAATTCCAGAAAATGACGGTTACTAAAGTCGCTGCAACGCATGCCGTGATCGATGACAAGGAACAGCGCCCGAATGCCGATGTGGGCGGCGTCTATACCTATGAAGCCATCGCGCCGGGGCAGCGCTTCCGTGCCGAGCTGTGGATCAACGGCGGCGTACTGGAAAAATTACCGCAAGATGTCGCCCTGTCCGGAATCGTTCGCATCGGTCGAGCCAAGAAAGACGACTACGGTCGCGTGCAACTGTCCGCAGGGAAACCTGTGACCAGAACAGTGGATGCGTCCGCAAGTTCAGCCCGGGAGTTTTCTCTTTGGATTGCTTCACCGCTGCTTGCCCGGGATGCTCATCTGCGCCCAATCACAGATGCCACAGCTTTTGCTGAATGGCTCAATGTCCAGCTCGGCACTACCCTGGCGTGCAAAGCTGCCTTTGTACGCAGCTTCCGAGATGATGGCTGGAACAACGCATGGAACGAACCGCGCCCGACGCGCTTTGGATTGGCCGCCGGTTCGTGCTTTCTATTCGAGGGTGCAGTGGACATCAATCGACTACAGACGCTCGTGCAGCAAGGCTTGGGCGAGCGCAGGGGGGAAGGCTATGGCGAAGTGGTTTTGAATGCCCCCTTATTGTCCGTTCACGCGGACCAGCCATTCAATGCAGAGAAAAAAGAAAAGCCGGAATCGAGCGACAAGAACAATGACCTAAAGAACGCAGATGACTCGTTCATCAAACTGCTGCAACGGCGAGCGTTGCGCACAGCCTTGCGCCGGCAGGCATTGGCACAGGCTGCAGAGCGTGCAAAGGAATGGGGCTGGAATGACAACAAGCCGGAAAACAGTCAGCTGGGTGCATTACGCAGTCAGTTTGAGAATTGGCGGGGGGCTGCCGCCTTCAAGCAATGGCTGGATCATCTGGAAGCGATAGCCAACCGCAAGGAAAAATGGCCGGAGAAATCCCGGAAGATACTCAGGCAACAAGCCGAGAAAGAGGATTCCGTTTGGGACTATATCAAAGTGCACAAGGATTCAAAGATGCAAGCTGAAGCCACGCGCATCTTCTGGCTCACAGTGATCGGCGCGGAACTTGATCGACGCGCCGAGGAAGAAAAGCGCAAAGCAAGCAAAGCTGCAAACAAGGAGGGCAACTGACATGGCGCGCCACATCACCCACACATTGGTCCTGGAAGGTCAGCTGGTCGCACAAACGCCCATTCATATAGGTGGGGCAGATAGCGGCGACACCATCGACATGCCACTCGCCACCAATGGCAAGGGGCAGTTCTATATACCGGGCACGTCATTGGCGGGCGCGATCCGCGCCTGGGAGGACGGCAAGAATGAGAGTTGGGGCTATGCTGAGCAAAGCAAAGGCCATGCTTCATTCATCATCATCGATGATGCGCCGGCTGAAGAAGCGCCGCAGGCCGAGTTGTGGCACGGCGTCGGTATAGACCGCAAGACCGGTGGTGCTTTCGAAGGTGTGAAGTTCGATCGCCAAGTGTTGCCGCAAGGCACCCGCTTCAGTTTTCGGCTGCAACGCGAAGTGCCTGCCGAGGGAGACAAACTTCAGATGGTGCGCATTCAAATGCAGCAACTGAAGCAAGCTTTGGAAGCGGGCGATATTCCCTTGGGGGGCAGTATCACGCGCGGCTTTGGTCGGCTCAAGCTGGAAAAGGCCAGTGCACGCGAGATCGAATGGGAAAGCCGTGCCGGTATCCTGGAGTGGCTGAGATCTGGCAAGGGAAAAGAAGCAGCGGCAGACTGGGAAAGCACGCTGAAGTCGATTTCGCACGCGTCACCCATAGCACCGCTCACCATCGCCATCCATTGGCAGCCGCGAGGGCCCCTGATGAGCAAGGCTGCACAGGACGGCATCGAAGCCGACATGCTGCCCTTCATTTCCCGCACGCATGAGGGGAAATTTGCACTGACCTTGCCTGGGTCAGCCATCAAGGGAGCCTTGCGTCAACAAGCCGAACGCATCATCCGCACCGTGCTGGAATTGGAAGTCAAGGCTGGCCAGCATTTCGATCAGGTGGATGTGCCGTTGGTTAAAGAACTATTCGGCAGCGCACGTGGCAAAGACGAGACCGTGGCAGGAAATACCAAATCAGGCGGGGGCGCTCGTGCCTTGTTGAGTGTCGATAGCTGCTACAGCCAATTCGCACTACTCGATACCGAGTGGCGAGAAAGGGATGTCAAGAACAACGCCTGGTCGGGGCAAGACAACAAACTTTACAAAGCCGACCATGTCGCCATCGACCGTTGGACCGGCGGCGCTTCCGATGGTGCGCTGTTCAACACCGTAGAACCGGACAAAAGCATCGAATGGGAGCCGATCCGTCTGCGCTATGACCTGAAGCGTGGCAAGGATAATCATGCGGCACTTGCTTTGCTCTGGTTGGTGTTGCGTGACCTTGGGCAAGGTCGCATCCCCTTGGGCTTCGGTGTTAATCGTGGCTACGGCGACTTGTCGGTTGAACGGGTTGAGCTCCGAGGCGTACAGGGGGTCGATGCAGAGCTTTCTGACCCCCTCGTTCTGGAAAACGATTGGCAGACCAGTCCGCTTTACCCCATCCTCAAACAAGCTTGGGCCGATTGGTTGCAAGCCCAAACCACGGAGGTCGCATGACCACACTCTATTCCTGGCAAAACGCATCCTGCACTTTGCAGCAGGCCCTGCAAGCCATTTCTGGCGAATTCATCGGTTACTGCATCAGCCCGCAAGTGTTCCGCTTTGCGCGTTGTGTGAGTGGCGTGATCGAGACTGCCGCGCCGCTCGCACTCGATCAAGTTTATGAAGCGCGTTTCTGCAACGCCAACCTTGAACTGCGCTGGCTGCGCGATGCAGCAGGGCAGGGTGAAGGGACGGCGGTGTTGCTGGCAGAAGATCAGGCGTGCCAACCGGCAGATTGGAACGCACTGAGCCGATTGGACGGCTTGACCGAATTGGACGGAGATCGTGTGCTGACCGGCGTTCTGGGTGGTGATGCGGACAAGCCCGGTTGGCGTTTGATGAATGCCCCCCGGCATGGCGTATTGGCCATCCCCTTGACGGTCGAAGCTTCAGACAAATCGCGCGTCGCCTGGCGCGGGCGCGAATACATCGGGCTTGCGCCGGGCAGAGCGGGAGAGGATGGCAACCGGATGGTGGTAGAAGAGCGAATGTTGGGGCTAGTGATTATCAAGGGAGAAAAATGATGAGCGAGAACCCGATATTTGAGTCCCGTTTGATTCCTGTCACCGTTGGAAAAGAAAAGAAAGTTCAAATCAAGATTGAAGTGCCAACAAAAAAAGGCACTGATCAGCGCGTTTTGTCTTCCGAGATTTCGGATGCGCTAAATAAAGTCGTCAAGAGCCTAGAAGCAGGCAAGTCAGTCGATCCATCATTACTTGTCCAGTTCGAGATGGAGCAGGGGCAGCCGAAGCGTGTGCGGTTGAAAGGAGAGGAATGGAAGGTTCGTGCGGCAGAGGTGCCTGCAGGGTATTCCTCATTGGCAGGCCAATTTGAGAATCCCTACAATTTTGTTCCAGCCTGGCCCCGGGATACGGATAGAGGCGGGTTGGCGGATGGAAAGCCTGTCGGGCATCATCGATATCACCCTAAGCACTGGACCGGCAGTATCCGAGTAAAGCTTGCCACGGTGACACCGCTACTCATTCCTGACAATGGTCGCGAGCATGCAGGAGGGCACAAAGTTTTCGACGTGCGTACAGATGTCAGCGGCGCACCATATCTGCCGCCGACCACAGTCAAGGGTATGCTGCGCTCAATGTATGAGTCGGTGACCAACAGCCGAATGGCGATTTTCAAAGATCACGATGATTCGCTTGCCTTTCGCAATCCTGCCAGGGGTGATGTTGATTTCATCCCTGCGCGTGTCCGTGATGATGGGCACCTTGAATTGTTGTATGGCATGGACGATAAGTCTCAACGTGCGGCATGGATTCCAGCCAGCTATCGTCGTGAGATCGGTGATTTGATCCAGCATGGCGAGAAGCCATCAAAAAACAAGCATGGGCAGAAAGTATGGGCATGGATCGAGCTGTGGCAACACCAGCGGGGATTTAAGTTCTGGCGAGTGGTCGCCATCAGTCCGGACGAGTCAATCAAACAGAAACACTTTAGATCAAGCCCGAAAAAAGGGGATAGATCCTCGCCGGTTTCAGGGGAGCCGCTTCAGTTTGTGCAGGGGTGGCTATGCATCAACAATCAGAACATGGCGAACAAGCATGACGAACGACTGTTCTTCGCAAAAAATGCGGCAGAATCGAAAGCCATTCCTCTCAACGATGAAATCAAGGCGAAATGGCGAACCTTGATCACGGATTATCGTTTGGCCAATAAGCGTGAGCTGGATAATAAATTGCCTCGTCCAAGCGCATTGAAATATGGCGAGTTTTCTCGCCATATACAGACCGCAGGAGAAAAGCCGAGTCAGAATGACCTTACACCGGGTACCCTTTGTTATCTTAAAGTCGATGATGTCAAGGCACCCAAGAAGGTTCTGGCGATCTATCCAGTCCTAATTTCCCGTGAGCTCTACCAGTCTGCTCCCGGCCAGCTCCAGCATAGCTCAAACCTACCAGCGCTTGATTTAGAACAACTCTCCCCTGCCGACCGCGTATTCGGATGGGTGAAACAGGGCGGTCATGGCCAGCATAAAGGTCAACTGCGTATAGGTACCGTGACTTGTGTGCAGGGGAAGTCTGTAATTGAAAAGTTCCCGGGCATTCCGTTGGCGATCCTGGGGGCGCCCAAGCCGGCACAGTCCCGTTTCTATGCGGCAAAGAATGTGCAAGGCGAACCCTATGCTAAAGGCGAGGCAAAAGCGAAAACCTATCTGGCCGGTCAGGGTTTGCGGGGGCGAAAGATCTATCCCCATCAAGCTCAGTCCGTGCAATCTGATTACTGGAAAACTACCGGGGCGTTGCCGCCCCTGAAACCTGGTGAGCAAAAGATATATCGGGAGTGGAAGCAGGCGGAAGGTGCGCAGAGCGACCAGAATCGTTCTATTACCGCTTGGGTGAAGCCGGGTAGTGAATTCACTTTCGACATCGACGTGAACAATCTTTCGGACATGGAACTGGGGGCACTACTGTGGCTGCTGAACTTGCCGGAGCAACATTACCACCGGCTGGGTGGAGGCAAGCCTTTGGGTTTTGGCTCGATTCGGCTGAAGATGGAAAACCTTGAATTGCGCGATGGCGAAACGCTGGCCGCTGAATATCGCGCTTTTGGCGAGGCAGCATCTGCAAATAATAAAATGATCGCCAGTATCGAATCTGCAGCGGGTGTCATTGAAGCCTATCAGCGAACATTCCTGAAATCTTTCCCCAAAGCAGGTGTTGCGCGTTTTGAGGAGCACCCGATCATTCGCGCCTTCCTTAATGCCGCAAAAGGGAGTGGATTGCCGGTGCATTATCCGCGAAGTTCGCAGCAGCCCAATGCCGAAGGCAAGAACTATGAATGGTTCGTGGCCAACGAGAAGGTGGATAGAGGCAAACTTCAGCACGGATATGCATTGCCGCCACTGGAAAATGATGATCGCGGACTGCCGATATTGCCGTAGCTCAACAGCAAACAACCGGCTCACGGTTTCTCAGGCGCGGGCAAGGTGGTAATGAAAAGGAGATTGAAAATTGACGCTTGAAAATTTCACAAGAGACTATCTTGATTTAATCAGCATATGGGTTGGATTGATTATCGCGATACCGGTTTTCTGGACTTGGTGGTCAGTGGCCATGGGGGAAGCCAGGCAGAGAAAAAAATGGTTGAACAGAGCAAAGCGGGAAAAAGGAGACGATCCTGCGGTGTTGATCGTGGATCTTTTGTCCAACACGGAAATGAGGGCGCAAGTTGTCCGGTACCTGAAAAGTCAGCATATTGATGTGGCGGAAGACCGGTTCGCGGTGATCGATCGAAAGAAGGATGTTGTGCCGGATGACATGGCTGAATTGTCAGGAGAGATTCACGGCGCGGTGGGAAAGTTGAACTACATGGCCGCAGACGTGGTGCATGTGTTTTTTGGTGGGCCGGGCTGCGTTGGGCTGATGATTGGTGCAGAACTGTCCAATCTCCCCTGCAAGATTCACTTCCACCAATCGAGCCGGGGAGAGGGATATCAAGACTTCGGCCCCATTCGCTACCCGCACTGAGATCGGTGCACTGGCGGCTGCTCCTTATGCCGCGACCAGCACACTCTTAATGTTCACTTCAAAACATTTCCAACTGCCGCGACCCGGCGGGACTTCCGATTCGTCACCCGCATTTCCTTCCCCAAGAGTCCATTCATCTCCCAGCCTTGTGGAGGTGCACTAAGAAGGCGAACTGATGTATTGATCGTCTGGCCATCCGGCAGGTTTTTCGAAAACATCCGAAATGCACCGGGCTTCAGCCACCGGATGACGCATTGTTCTACGAGCGCAGCATCGGCATCTTAAGTCGGCCGATTTGCGGGCTGTGCATCACAAGCTTGTCATGTGGGGACTTCCAGTGACCTCTGCTTAAATCCGCTGCCACAATCGGAGAAAACAAGCCGACAGCGTCAGCCCGCCATGCTCATCCACCTCGCCATCACCGATAATAATCTGGCCTTTGCATGGTCCCGCGTGCGCGCCAACGGCGGCGGGGCGGGGGCGGATGGTGTGTCACTTGAGCGCTTTGGAGACGACTTGCTGCTGCGTCTCGGCAAACTCCGCCAGCAAGTCATCAGCAATACCTACAATCCAGACCCGCTGTTAAGGATCGAGCTGC
>Ga0210004_1000006_pt1 | contig 117712 bp, 106 predicted proteins | sample CryGey13umfilter_FD_185450 | JGI IMG/M metagenome (GOLD analysis project Ga0210004, IMG submission 185450) | Groundwater microbial communities from aquifer in Utah, USA - Crystal Geyser 4/8/14 3 um filter (SPAdes) (version 3) | ecosystem: Environmental > Aquatic > Deep subsurface > Groundwater...
ACCTCCTTGTTAATGGGTTTTGGAGATATTGTAGCGAGACCTGTCAGGGTTATTAAACGCAGAATTACGACTTGAAGGCTTATTGCTTGAGGCTGTTAAAGCTGCCGCCTTAGCGGCTTAGTTCAACAGATCATTATACTCTTCTTCAGTTCTTTTAACCCCTTCACCCTCTCCCTTAACTCATTGACAAAGAACTGATAATCATCCATTCCCTCTGGTTTTCTGGAGATGTCTAAGTCATTTTTATAAAAAGGTCTTCCGAATATGACTTTCATCTCTGTAAATTTCGGCCATATTGCACCACGTGGCAAGGCATCAAATGAGCCTTTGATATAGGCCGGAACAACGGGCACATTAAGTTCCAGAGACAGTATGCCCACCCCCTTTTTGAATTCCATTATCTCACCATCATAAGACCTCCCCCCTTCAGGGAATATCAAAAGGGATTTCCCGTTTCTCAGGATATAAGATGACATCTGGAGTGCCTTGCTTAGATAGGTTTCAGGGTCTGCCGGAATAACATGGGCAAGCCTGGCAAATGACTCCTTAAACGTACCTGTAAAGTATTTTTGAAAACCCAAGGGATATAAATCCCTGTATGATTTTGATGGAAGTGCAGCAACAACAGTAAATCCATCAAGATAGCTCGTGTGATTGGGTGTGATGATATAAGGTCCTTTTTCAGGTATATTTTCAAGACCCGCGACTTTTAGTCTGAAAAATATTTCCATGATAATCTTTATCAGCCTTAAACAAATAAGGATTATCAGCCAGTCTAAAAAACCGTGATGAAGTCCAACCTTTTTTCTGTCATCAAAATTAGGCTCTGCATTTAAGATGTCTTTCCACATTGGCATTTCTTCAATCCTACCAACACCACGTATTCCATATTCTTTTATCCTTGTAACAAGTTCCTCGACAGTCTGTACCTCAGATGCAAAGGTTTCAGGAAGTTTCATTGAGAATGCCTTTTCGAGTGAAACAACAAGTTCTATTCTGGCCAATGAGTCAAACCCGAGGTCAAGCTCAAGATTGTCTGTTGATTGTATTTGAATCTTCTCTTTCAGCAAAGATGTTATACATCTAACAACCCTCCTACCTATTTCATCTTCCACGAGTCTTCTGTCCTTACTCTTTGCTCTTCGCTCTTCGCTCTTTGCTTTTATGAGGTCTTTAATCATGAACCTTCTGAGTTTACCGAGAGGGGTTCTCGGCAAGGAATCAGGATAAATGGTGTATCCTTTTACCCTCATATACTGCGGCATATGGAGTGAGATATTATTTACCTCCCATTTCAGGGTCTCATGTAGATTCCCGATCTGTGCCTTTTTTGCATACTCAAAGTCTGGCACTATTACTGCGTGAAGGGATTCAATAATATCTAATCCCCCCTTGCCCCCCTTTACTAAAGGGGGGGGTAAGGGGATTACACATATTTCCTTAATAAGAGGGATTTTCATATACTGTTTTTCAACATCCTCTGGATAAACATTTTTCCCTGAGCTTAGAACAATTACTTCTTTTAAGCGTCCTGTTATAAATAGATAACCATCATTATCCATATATCCAATGTCTCCGCTAAAAAACCATCCCTCTTTTATTACCTGTTCTGTTGCCTGGGGATTTTTGTAATAGCCCTTCATAACCATAGGCCCTTTTATTGTAATCTCACCCTCTTCCATTACACCCAACTCCTCATGACTTTCAGGATCTATTATCTTTATCTCTACAGATGGAAGGGGCCTGCCCGCAGAACCTGCCTTTCTCTTTGTAATCGGGTTAAATGTAACGACAGGCGAAGTTTCTGTCAGGCCGTAACCCTCAACAACTTTAAAACCAAATGCCTCAAGGTCTTTCATCACCTCAGGATCAAGTTTTGCACCTCCGCTTCCAAAGAACCTGAACCTTTTACCGAGTGCCCTGTGAATTGATTTGAAAATTAATCTCCCCATATTGATCCTTGAATTTTTTTTAAGATTCCCACAGAGCTTTAAAATGCCAATCATTATTTTTGGTAAAGGGCCGGGTAATTGCTTTATCCTATTCAGGATTCCATTTCTTATAAGTTCGAGAAGTTGTGGTACTCCAATAAGAATGGTTACTCCTTTATTCTTTATTGTTGACATGATTTCTGGGCCTTTCAGGCCTGGTGGGAATGTGATAGAAGCACCTAATAAAACCGGTACAAGGAATGTACACATAAATGGATAGGTGTGATGTAGCGGCAATATTGAAAGAACATTATCATTATGTGTAACAATTTCAGCCTTTACAATAGCCTCTGCATCTGAACAGAAGTTTTTATGCGTAAGTTGTACTCCTTTTGGTATGCCTGTTGTGCCAGACGTGTATATAAGTGATGCAACATCTTCCCCAGAAACTTCCGGGTAATTATTAATTGCCGGGGTTTTGCATATATCCTTAAATTCGGGTGAATCGAAGTTTATTAAAGTGAGAAGTGAGAAGTGAGAAGTGAGAAGATCTCTAACTGCTTTTCTTACATTTTCTTCAGTCTTTGAACTATGAAATACTAGTTTTGACCCAGAGTCAGCAAGAAGATTTTTTATATCATCAGATCCAAGCTGAGCATCTATTGGAACTGCAATCCCTCCTGACAAAGATATGGCAAGATATGAAGTGCACCATTCTGGCCTGTTCTCAGAAATAATTGCAATCCTGTCGCCCTTTTTTATTTTACTTTTTATAAGATAGGATGCGGTGCCTTTTGTGTTGCTTAAAAGCTCATTATATGTGATTATCTTCCATGTCTGATCAAAGTAATTGAAGACGATATTGTCCTTGTATTTAATGGCTGAGTTTGAGAATTGCTTATAAATATTATATCCTGTCATATTCCTTTTAATTATTCATTATCTGAAAAGAGTTATGAAATAGCAATATGCTCAAATTATAAAACACCACAATATTGAACCATTAGAGACAAAAGGTTATAAAAGTTTGAGGAAAAAAATCCGAAATTGTTATAATTTCAAAAAATTGGAGCAGGGATGAGGTTCATCGGTCTTGATGCAGGCTCTGGTAGTGTGAAGCTTGTTATCCTTGATGAAAAAGGTAACAGGCTTTACAGTCATTACGAAAGGCACAAGGGGCTCCCGCTCAATGTTGCCCTCGAACTCCTTAAGACAGTAACGAGTAACAGGCCACTGGTCACTGGTCACTGGTCACTATCAATCACTGGCTCTGCCGGCAAGTTAATCGCTTCCATCCTTGGTATAGTATCTGTCAACGAGATTGTCGCCCAGGCATATTCCACACACAAACTCTTTCCCTATATAAGGACGATAATCGAGATGGGAGGGGAGGATTCGAAACTTATACTCTTAGGTGAAAACGGCCGCTCTGTGAGAGACTTCTCCATGAATTCCGTCTGCGCCGCTGGCACAGGCTCCTTTCTCGACCAGCAGGCAGAAAGACTAAGGCTTACAATAGAAGAATTCAGCGAGCTTGCGCTGAAATCAAAAAAGCCACCGAGGATTGCAGGAAGATGTAGTGTATTCGCAAAATCTGACATGATACACCTCCAGCAGATAGCAACACCCGTTGAAGATATTGTAGCCGGTCTCTGTTTTGCCCTTGCGAGGAACTTCAAAGGCTCTATATTAAAAGGCAGAAAGATGATACCTCCGGTATCTTTTCAGGGAGGAGTTGCAGCAAATAAAGGGATGGTCAGGGCCTTTAAGGAAATCTTCGAACTCGACGAGCTATTTATCCCTGAGGATTACGCACTTACGGGAGCAATCGGCGCTGCTTTAAAGAACATGCATGAGGGCAGGATACAAAATTTTGACCTATCAAAGCTTGAGGAATTTCTAAAATTACCCAGGCCCATCGAGGCAGGGTACCCGCCCTTGATTGACTCTGATCAAGAATCAAGCATCACCCCCTCCCTCACCCTCCCCCCTCGAGGGGGAGGGCAGGGGTGGGGGGGCAGACCAAGCTCAGAACGAATTAAGGCATATCTCGGCATTGATATTGGTTCTATCAGCACTAATCTTGCTGTAATAGATGAGTATGGAAAACTCCTCTCAAAAAGATACCTTATGACAGCAGGCAGGCCTATAGAGGCAGTTAGACAGGGGCTTTCAGAGGTAGGTGAGGAGATTGGAGATAAGGTCCAGATAATGGGTGTTGGCACAACAGGCTCAGGTAGATACATGATTGCTGACTATGTTGGCGCTGATATGGTAAAGAATGAGATTACAGCCCATGCGGTAGCTGCGGTATTTATTGATAAAACTATTGATACGGTCTTTGAGATTGGTGGACAGGACTCAAAATTCATATCACTTAAAGATGGCGTTGTCGTTGACTTCGAGATGAACAAGGCATGCGCAGCAGGAACAGGTTCTTTTCTCGAGGAACAGGCAGAAAAATTGAATATCTCGATTAAGGGAGAATTTGAAGAGTCTGCGCTTTCCTCTAAAAATCCTTGCAGACTTGGCGAAAGGTGTACTGTATTTATGGGAAACTCCCTGTTGGCAAATCTCCAGAAAGGTGTTAACAGGAATGACCTTCTTGCAGGTCTCTCATATTCTATTGTCCAGAATTATATAAACAGGGTTGTTGCAGGAAAGGCGATAGGTGAAAATATAACTTTTTTAGGTGGTGTTGCCTTTAACAAAGCTGTTGTTGCTGCATTCGAGAATTACCTCGACAAAAAGATACCTGTTCCATCTCACCACGAGGTCGCTGGCGCAATAGGTATGGCATTAATTGCAATGAGAAATGTAAAAGATAAGACTAAATTCAAGGGGTTTGAACTTTCAAAAAGGCCTTACGAGATATCATCATTTGAATGTAAAGGCTGCCCTAATATTTGTGAAATAAACAGGGTGAAGATTGCTGGCGAAACAGGCTTTCTCTTTTATGGAGGAAGATGCGAAAAATATGATATAAGAAAGAAAAAGACATCCAGCCTCCCCGACCTCTTTTCATTCAGAGATGAAATGCTGTGGAAAGAACATCTGCAAAGACACTCAATAGTCAATAGTCAACAGTCAGAAGTCAGCCCACCCACCCACCCCTCCCCCTCGAGGGGGGAGGGTAAGGGAGGGGGTGATAACTCCGAACTCAAAACTCAAAACTCAAAACCGAAGATCGGCATTCCCTATATCTTCTTCTTTCATGATTATCTTCCTTTCTGGACAACACTTTTATGGGAGCTCGGATTTGATGTAGAGGTTTCTCCAAAGACGAATAGACAGATCATTAACCTCGGACTTGAACGTCTTCTTTCAGAGGCGTGTTTCCCTGTGAAGGTTGCACATGGGCATATCAGCTATTTGCTTGATAAAAGTGTAGATACAATATTTTTACCGAGCTTTATTAATCTCAACACACCAGAAGACCGCTTTGATAGGGGGTTTGCCTGCCCTCATATACAGACAATTCCTTACGTCTCAAAGGTTGCATTTGATGGAATAAACATAATTTCTCCGAAAATAAATTTAAGACTTGGCAAGAGATTTCTGTTAAACGAACTCAAGAATGCCTTTAAACCATTCGGCATAAGTAAATCTTCAATATCTATAGCGATTGATAATGCACTTAAAGCGCAGGATGAGTTCAATAATGCTATAAAGGCAAAAGGTGATGAATTTTTATCATCAATTAAGGATATTACTATCGCGATCATAGGAAGGTCGTATAATGCCCTTGACAATGGCGCAAATCTTGAAATACCTAAAAAACTTGCGGATCTCGGCATTTCTTCAATCCCCATGGATTTCCTGCCACTCGAAAGATACACAATCGACAGTGAGTGGCCTAATATGTATTGGAGATCTGGTCAGATGATACTTAAGGCTGCAAGATTTATAAAAGATACCCAAAATCTTTATGCTATTTATATAGGGAATTTTTTATGCGGACCTGACTCGTTTATTCTGAAATATTTCAAAAAGGAAATGGGCAGAAAACCCTTCCTGCATCTGGAGATTGATGAACACAGTGCAGATGCAGGCATAATAACAAGGTGTGAAGCATTCATTGACAGCATCCAGAACAAGGTTCAAGGTTCAAGGTTCAAGGTTCAAGGTAAAGATAAAAGTTTAAAGGATATCACATCTAACGCCTTACGTTTCACGTCTCACGTCTCACGTACCATTTACATACCCCGTATGTCAGACCATGCATTTGCCCTTGCATCTGCATTTCAGCACTGTGGCATTAATGCCGAGGTTCTCCCTGAGTCTGATAAAGAGACCGCAGACATGGGAAGGAAATATGTCTCGGACAAGGGATGTTATCCATGTACAGTCACCACAGGTGATATGATAAAAAAGGTCATGCAACCTGATTTTATCCCTGGGAAAAGTGCCTTTTTCATGCCCTCTGGCACAGGCCCGTGTAGATTTGGTCAGTATAATGTATTCCACAGGATGGTTCTTGATAGCATTGGTTATGCGGATGTGCCTATATTTTCACCAAACCAGGATACAACTTTTTACAGCGACCTTGGAATTGTTGGCAAGGATTTCACAATGCACGCATGGAGAGGTATTATTGCTTACGAACTTCTTAACAAATGCCTCCATGAGGTTAGACCATACGAAAAAAATAAAGGGTTTGCAGATGAGCTATATAAAAATTATCTACAAAAGTTATACCTTTCTTTAAAAAGTAATAATGGTAATTTAGAGGAAATCCTGAAGGATATAAGAGAAGACTTTGAGAACCTTCCCAAGCACAAAGACAGAAAACCTCTTATTGGAATAATTGGTGAGATATTCGTTAGGTCCCATAAATTCTCTAACGAGAACCTTATAAGAAAGGTTGAGTCATTGGGTGGTGAGGTATGGCTAGCGCCAGTAGAGGAATGGATTTACTATATAAACCTCATGGGCTTAAAGAAGGCATTGTTAAAAAAGGAATGGTCTGATATTATTAATTTCCTCTTGAAGAAATTCTTCCAGAAGAGGATAGAGCATAAACTTGCAAGACATTTTAACGGTTTTCTGAAAACATTGAAAGAGCCTGAAACGAAAGAGATACTTAATAAGGCATCACCTTATCTGCATAGCTCATTTGAAGGTGAGGCTATTTTAAGTATCGGGAAATGTATTGATCTTTTAGAAAGAGGGGCCTCGGGCGTTATAAATGCTATGCCCTTTGGTTGCATGCCGGGTACTATTGTTACTGCAATCTTGAGAGGGGTGTACAGGGACTATGGCGTTCCATACATCAGTATACCTTATGATGGGACAGAGTCACCTTCAACAGACATACAGATCGAGGCATTTATGGATCAGGCCAGAGAATATAGCAGATAGAATATAGGAGACAGGAGAAAATTTACTTATGCTTTTACTGACTGCTAATTATTGTTTTTATAAGGAGGTAGATGTGTGGGAAACGTTGTAAAATGGCGTAAGAAGAAAATGAGTAAGCATAAACACGACAAACTGAGAAAGAAAACAAAATTCCAGCGGAGAAAGAGTAAATAAGGCACTGATTAAGAAATGCTCTTAGAATCATACTTGTCCAAATATAAAATGTTTACGCCATTTATGACGACAGGTATTGGAAGTCTACCATATACGGAACCTGAAAAAGCATGCAAGCTCGTGCTTGATACATTTGACATACCCTTCTGGCCTCAGCTTCCTAAGTTATCATTTCGTGAATCAATGATACCCCAGTTCTCTGAAGGTATGCCGTTTATAAAGATTGATGAGCGAAAAGAAACCATATGGATAGAAAGAAACAGAAGTGATGCCCTTACAAGGTTCTACGAAACCTATTCAGAAGACTGGAAGGTTGCTATTTCTGAAAGCTATGCAAAAGGGCTTTATACATTTATAGGACTGTTAAAGAATAAGAGGTTAAAAACCCTTAAAGGACAGATTACTGGTCCGCTGACATTTAGCCTCGGACTAAAAGATTCTGTGGGAAGACCAGTCTATTTTGACGAAGAGCTCCGGGAGATTTCTCTTATGTTACTTAAGGCAAAGATTAGATGGCAGATAGAAATATTAAAGCCCTATGGTGAAGAAATAATTATATTTATAGATGAGCCTATTCTTTCTGCACTTGGAAGTACAAGTTATATTGGTGTAGACCCTGAAGAGACCCTGAGATTGTTAAGAGAAATAACAGATGCCATTAAGAATGCAGGGGGTATCCCCGGGATTCATTGCTGTGGTAAAGCTGACTGGCCATTGGTAATAAACAGTGATATCAGGATTATCAGTTTCGATGCATATGAGTATATTGAGACAATCTCGATGTATCCAGCAGAATTCACAGAATTTTTTAAGGGTGGTGGATATCTTGCATGGGGAATCATACCGACAACTGATTCAATAAGAGAAGAAAGCCTTGACTCGATTAAGAGGCGTTTTGATAACAGCGTGGATAGATTATCGAAGTCAATACCAGCAACCTTGTTATTATCACAGATAATGCTGACACCCTCATGTGGCACAGGATCAAAGAGTATAGAAGAGACGTTGAAGGTTTTTAAGACTTTGGTTGAATTAAAGGGGTTAATAAAGGGTAGTTCACTATGAAAGGAATATTTATTTCATTTGAGGGAATTGAAGGTGCGGGTAAGACAATTCAGTCAAAACTCCTTTGTGAATATCTCCTAAAGAAAGGATATAAAGTTATACTTACAGAAGAACCTGGGGGCACTCGAATTGGGCTCAAGATTAGAGAGTTACTCCTTTCTGTAGAAAATAAGGGGATGACGCCTGTTACAGAATTGTTGCTCTATAATGCTTCGCGTGCACAACATATAAAGGAGGTTATTCTTCCTGCACTAAAAAGAGGTTTTGTTGTCATAACAGACAGGTTTGTTGATTCGACAGTAGCCTACCAGGGTTATGGAAGGGGGATAGATTTAAGTCTCATATATTCTATCGAGAAAGTTGTAACCGGAGGTGTAAAACCTGATATTACAATACTCTTTGACATTGATGCAGAGATTGGTTTAAAGAGAAATAGAGGTATTAAAAAGTCAGACAGGTTAGAACTCGAGGATGTAGGGTTTCATAAACGGGTAAGAAGTGGTTATCTCGAGATTGTATCAAAAGAACCTGAGAGAATAAAATTAATAGATGCCTCAGAGGGCATAGAGGAAATACATAGCAAAATAGTTAGCATAGTTATGGATTTTATTAACTAAGATGCAGACATTGTTCAAAAATTTATTTAACTCGATAAATTTATTGAAAATATCTCTATTTGTTATATTCGATAAAATATTCCGAAAACCATTAGTTATAGGTACACTAAGGTATCGAAAAATAAATTTTTCCACAACATCTGCATCTTCCATTTGTATTATTTGGGTTAATTAATATGGCGTTCAGAGACATTATAGGACAGGACATGGCAATAAACATACTTCTTAGAACCATTCAGAGAGGTAGGTTACCATCGTCGTATCTATTTATAGGAGAATCAGGCATTGGCAAGAAATTTACTGCCATCAATCTTGCAAAGGCGGTGAATTGCCTTAATCCCCCCATCCCCCCTTTAGAAAAGGGGGGTGAGGGGGGATTTGATCAGGGGAGGTATGGGGGGATGAATGAGTATTCACTATTCACTGACTGTTGCGATGAATGTCCCTCGTGTAAGAAGATTAATGCTGGAGTTCATCCTGACTTTTTACTCATTTCACCTGAAGGTGGTCAGATTAGGATTGAGGAGATACGGGCGGTCAACGACATACTTTCTTTTAAACCGTTTGAGGGCAGGAATAAGGTTGTTATTGCAGATGAAGCAGATACTATGAATCCATTTGCAGCAAATGCATTTCTTAAAACCCTTGAAGAACCTCCAAAAGACAGCCTGATAATCCTTATATCATCAAACCCCGACCGCCTGCCAGATACAATAAGGTCTCGATGTTCAAAGGTAAACTTTACGCCCCTTTCTCACGAGGCATGCAGAAAAGTCATAAAGATCAGCAGTCAAAAATACAGCAAAAAGACATCTGAAGTACTCTCGACTCTCGTCAGGCTTTCAATGGGAAGGCCGGGTCTTGCAATCGCAGGAAACCTTATAGAAGATAGGGCATGGTTTATAAAACTCCTGAAAGGGATGCTAAATGTAGAAAAAGATGGTTGGACATCTAAAGAAGAAATGGAAAGATGGTTCGACATTTTACTTATCCTTTTCAGAGATATGGCTATAATAAAGATAACTCAGGATGAAACAAACCTTATTAATATTGATTTTAAAGACTATTTAAATAAGTTAAGCAGTTCGATAGATTTAAAGGTTATAATAGAAAATTATCAAAAAATAAATATATTAATGAGATATTTCAAGTTCAATCTAAACAGATCCCTCACATGGAACTATACAGCTTCATTGCTGAGAAAGACAATGGATGTTAAATATGCCTGAAGTAATCGGAGTACGTTTCAAACCCTGTGGAAAGATATACGACTTTGAGGTAAACGGTATAGATGTAAACAAAGGTGACCTTGTAGTCGTAGAGTCAGAGCTCGGCCTCAACATAGGCAATGTCGTCATTGATCGTCATACGGTGGAAGAGTATGAAAGAAAGCTGAAAAAGATTATTCGCAAGGCAACTGAAGAAGACCTTCATCAGAGACAAGAAAACAGGAACCTCGAGATTGAAGCTATGAATAACTGCCTTGAGAGGATAATGGCACGTGGGCTTCCAATGAAGCTTATCTGGACGGAGGTAACCCTTGACAGAAGACGTATTATTTTCTATTTCACCGCAGAAAAGAGGATTGACTTCAGGGAGCTCGTCAAGGACCTTGCTGCAAAGTTCAAGACAAGGATAGAGATGAGACAGATAGGTGTTAGGGATGAGGCAAAAATGATAGGTAGTTTCGGGATATGTGGCAGGGAACTATGTTGTACAAGATTCCTGACATCGTTTGAACCTATTTCTATCAAGATGGCAAAGAGGCAGGAACTAGTCCTGAACACGGGTAAGTTATCCGGAGTCTGCGGAAGGCTCATGTGTTGCCTGGGATTTGAGTATTCTGAGACATTCCCAGAGGACGTTGCCCTGTCAGAGGAAAATTCCATGTCTATTTCCGAAGATGCAGAGCCACTTGAAATGATTGTCACCTCAAGTGACATTCTTGAAGAAGTAGAAGAACCTGTAGCCCAACCCGGTATTGTCGGGATTGACTCGCACCGAGAGTCGCAACGCCCTGCGCCTCAACCTGAACAGCAAGAACATAAAGGAAAATACAAGAAGTTTAAAAGGCACAGGGAAAAACGCAACAGAAAACTTACTAACCAGTGAGAAATAAGTTTTTCATTACCACACCTATATATTATGTAAATGACATCCCGCATATAGGCCATGCATATACAACTGTGGCAGCCGATATCCTTGCGAGATATAACAGGGTAAAAGGCAAAAAGGTATTTTTTTTAACAGGCGCTGATGAGCACGGCCAGAAGGTTGAAAAGGCAGCGCAGGAGAAAAGCCGGTCACCAAAAGAGCATGCTGACCTTATGGTGGAGAATTACAAAACACTCTGGTCAAAACTCGATATTAAAAACGATGTCTTCATACGCACTACAGATTCAGAACATGTAAAGACCGTACAATCGCTACTGCAAAAGTTATGGGAAAAGGGTGAAATAGAAAAAAGGTTATATTCGGGGTGGTACTGCATACCGGATGAACGATTCTGGACTGATAAGGAAGTCGTAACTGGTAATTGTCCGGATTGTAAAAGGCCTGTAGAACGTATTACCGAGGAAAACTATTTTTTCTTGATGTCAAAGTACCAGGAAAGGCTTTTAAAATACATTGATGAAAATCCGTATTATATACTTCCAGAAACACGGAAAAATGAGGTTCTCGGGTTTTTAAAAAATAACCCACTCGGTGACCTCTGCATATCAAGACCAAAGCATAGACTTTCCTGGGGTATATCACTGCCTTTCGATGACAGCTTTGTAACCTATGTATGGTTTGATGCACTTATAAATTACTACTCAGCGACAAAGTATCTTGCCCCAGAACACAGAGTACAGGACACAGCCCCCCCCACCCAGCCCTCCCCCTCGAGGGGGGAGGGGAAGGGTGGGGGTGAAAATCTCACATCTGAAGACTGGTGGCCTCCCGAACATCACCTGATAGGTAAGGACATCCTAATAATACATGCTATTTACTGGTCAACTATGCTGATGGCACTTGAATTATCTCTGCCAAAAAACATCTTTGCACATGGGTGGTGGACTGTTGAAGGGAAGAAGATGTCCAAGTCTGTTGGCAATGTTGTCGACCCTAATAAAGTTGTGGAAAAATACGGTGTTGATGCCTTCAGATACTTTCTTTTCAGGGAAGTACCATTTGGCCTTGATGGAGACTTCTCTGATGAGGCAATGATAAAACGTATCAACACTGACCTTGCGAATGACCTTGGAAATCTTCTATACAGGACACTGGTAATGATCGAAAAGTATTTTGAAGGAAAAATCCCTCAGCCGCCTCCTTATGACATTAATGGATCAGTTGATGTGCTTAGAGAAATTCACCTTAAAAATCGCATAGAGAGTATCAAGGAAAAATTTGATGTTTTAATGGAAAAATTATCGTTTGGTCACGCCCTCGATAAAATCTGGGAGGCAATTAATGATGCAAATAAATTAATCGAAGATGAAGCTCCATGGAACCTGAGGAAGGCAAATAATATTGATAAACTCTCAAGTGTGCTTTATACACTTGCTGAGGCGATTAGAATCATAGCGGTCTATCTCTTCCCTTTTATGCCAGCAGCAGCAGAAAAGATGTGGGAACAGCTTAATGTTGAAGAAAAACTATCAAAAATAAATCTTGATAATGGCACAAGATGGGGAAGACTGAAACCCGGGACAACGATCAGAAAAGGTACGGCACTGTTTCCAAGAATAGAAAAAGGATAAAAAATAAGGGGTTTACATTGACAAGTGAATTATTGAATTGTTAAAATTACGTTCAATTTTTTAAACAGGGAGGAGGGGTATATGGATGCCCTATGTAAGGGTACGTGAGAGTGAATCTTTTGAAAATGCGATTAAAAAGTTTAAAAGACAGTGTGAAAAAGAAGGAATCCTCTCAGAGATAAAGAAAAGGGAGCATTATGAGAAGCCAAGCGTAAAGAAGAAAAAAAAGGCGATTGCTGCTCGTGAGAAAGCCATTAAAAAGGTCAGGCTGGCGGTAAGATGAGAATCATATGAAGCTAAGAGACATTTACACAAAGGCCATAGAAACCGGGATAGAAAACGATCCTCGTGGCAGAGACATAGTCCTGAAGTATCTGGAACGCAGTAAAAAAGACTTTGATGAGCTTAAACCAGATGAAAGGGAACTTTTTGACCAGGAGTCTTTCCAGAATCCATATTCTGATTCAAGGATTCTCTATGGGACGGGTGATGAAGAGATTAAAAGTATCCTCGTCGGCATAGATATTGAGGTTGGGGAGATACTGCTCGCTGATAACCTGAGGTCAAAAGGCAGACGAGTTGACCTCCTCCTTTCGCATCACCCTGAAGGAAGGGCATATGCAAACCTTTATACTGTAATGCAGATGCAGTCAGATATATTAAACAGATTTGGTGTCCCTATTAATATTGCTGAGGGACTTATGGATGTGAGGATAAAAGAGGTAGAGAGAAAGTTGATGCCAGTTAACCATGCAAGGGCGGTAGATGCAGCAAGGCTTCTCGGCATCCCCTTCCTTTGTCTTCATACGCCGGCTGACAATATGGTCGCAAGCTATCTCCAGCGTCTATTTGATGAAAAGAAACCATATCTTTTGTCTGATGTGCTCGATATTCTCAAAAACATCCCCGAATACAAATCTGCAGGGACAAATAGTGTCAGCCCAAAGATCATTCTCGGTTCAAAGAACAGGAAGGCTGGAAAGATCTTTGTCGATATGACAGGTGGCACAGAGGGGGCGAAGGATATATTTGAAAGCCTCACAACAGGTGGAGTGAGCACAATAGTAGCGATGCACATCAGTGAGGATCACCGTAAAGAGGCGGAAAAAAACCACCTGAATGTTATTGTTGCAGGGCATATTTCGAGTGATACTATTGGTCTGAACTTACTCATAGATGAGATTTCAAAAGATGATTCATTGGAAATATTAGGGTGCTCCGGGTTCAATAGATTTAGCAGGTCGGAATCGACTCGCAACCGAGCTTAATGAAGACTGAAAGGCTACTCGAAGAAATAAAGTCTAGAATAGACATCGTTGATTTTATATCCGATTATGTCCAGTTAAAGAAATCAGGCCAGAACTATAAAGGTCTCTGTCCCTTCCACTCTGAAAAAACCCCCTCGTTTATGGTCAACCAGGCCAAACAGATATTTCACTGTTTCGGATGCGGCATTGGCGGTGACGTAATTAGTTTTTTGATGAAACATGACAACCTCTCGTTCAATGAAGCGACAAGATATATTGCTAAAAAGGCTGGTATTGAGATAACCGAACCCAGGTTTGATAAAGGTACATCTGAAAGGCGTGAAAAAATACTCCATATCCAGAGTGAGGCAATGAAATTTTTTATCAGGAACTTAAAATCTTCAGAGTCGGCACAGACATATCTTAAGAACAGGGGGGTTAATGAAACATCCATTGATAGTTTTCACATAGGCTATGCGACTAATGAATGGGATGCACTATTTAAATATTTAAAAAACAGAGGCTACACCGATTCCTTGATAAAGGATGCCGGGCTTGCTGTCGCTTCCGCCTCAGGCGGAGAAAAAAGTTACAGGGATGTGTTCAGAGGACGTATTATCTTCCCGATATTTAACCTTCATAATGATGTTATAGCCTTCGGTGGCAGGGTTATGGATGATTCCATGCCAAAGTATCTTAATTCTCCTGAGACCGAGATATTTAAAAAGGGAGATACCCTATTTGCAATCAACTCGTCAAAGGATGAGATAAGGAAGAAGGGTTATGCCATTATCGTTGAGGGGTACCTTGATGCTATAGTATGCCGCCAATACGGGTTTAAAAACACAGTAGCACCGTTAGGGACAGCCCTGACATTACGGCAACTACATAGGCTCAAATTACTGGCTAAAAAAGTAGTTTTGGTCTTTGACGGCGATGAAGCAGGCATTTCTGCTGCAAGAAGGTCTCTATCAATCGTTTGTGAGAGCGACTTCAGGGCAAGGATCTTATTATTACCCGAAGGTGAAGACCCCGATAGTTTTTTGAGGAAAAACGGCAGTCAACCTTTTAAGAAAATGCTTTCCGATACCGTGTCAATGATAGAGTTTCTCCTGAATACGTCAGTGGAAGATAGAATAGATAATGTAAGGGAAGCACTCGGGATGATCGCAGTGGTAAAGGACCTGATTATAGCGGATGAAATGTTAGGTGAACTTGCTGACAGGTCAAGGATCAATGAATCTGTCCTTAGAAGTGAACTTAAAAAGATAAAAAGAAAACCTGGTCTACATACTGCTAAAGGATTCGAGCCAGCCAGAAAAACTTTGGACAGAGAAGAATACCTTCTTTTGAGTGCGATTATTACATTCCCTGAAAAAGCTGATAATGTGATTCCAAAACTCGACATTGAAGACCTAAAGGATGAAACCATCAGATCTATATTTAAAAAAATTAAGACATCTGTAGATAAATTAAATGTAAACTCACTACTAATTAAGTCTGATGACACAGAAAGGGCCCTGATTACAGAACTCTCGCTTAACCCTGGATTTGATTTAGAACATGTTGACAGAAATATCAATGACTGTCTGCGTAGAATAGCACAGCGAAGATTCGAAGAGAGAGGGAAATTGGCATTGTCAAAGGAACCTGACGATGCAGCACTTCATAATTCATTACTGAAAGAAAAGCGTAGACTTATTAAAGAGGCACATTTATGAAACATTATTTTGACTATTTTAACGAGTATGATGAAGAGAGAGATGCAATTTTTAAGGCTGATGTGAGTGATGAGGCCATAGAAGAGGGGAAAAAGATACCTCATTTCATAGAAGGCGAAAAAGACCCTATACGCATCTATCTAAAGGAGATGAGCAGTGTGCCACTGCTCACAAGAGAGGGCGAGATTGAGATTGCTAAGAAAATAGAAGATGGAAAAGAGAAAGTTTACAGGGTAACATTTTCGCTGCCCTTTGTTCTGAAAAAACTTATAACCCTAGGCAGGATGGTCAGAAATGGAGAGGCCCCGCTTACAGATCTCATTCAGAATAGCGAAGAAGAAATAGAGGAAGACCTGCTCTTGGAGAGAAAAAGATTTTTTGAAATTGCAAAGAAAATAAATTACCTGAATCAGAGAAGAAAGGGATATCTTAAAAAATTAAAGGAAAATATACCACTTAATACACCGAATAAAGCTTCTAAGAAAGTTTCTCACAAGGGGGGAAAATATACCCAGAGCGAATTAATCAAGTTACTCGAAAGAAACAGGGAGCAGATACTTGAAAAAGTACATTCCCTCAGATTAAAAGAAGACGTTGTAACAGTATTCTCTGAAGAATTGAAACGGTCAGTTGCAGAGGTAGATGCCCTGAATAGGAAGATTATAAGTACAGGGGAAATAGCAAAACATTCTCGGTACGAGTCGATTCCGACAGGATTTGATATTGGAAACGAACGTCAGTTGTGTAAAAAGAAAATCGAGAAAAAAGAAATCTTGTTTGGTATGAAGTTTGATGAGATGAAAAAAGCCCTGAGGGTTCTGATACAGGGTGAGAGGAAAGTATTTGAGGTAAGGAAATCTTTGATAGAAGCCAATCTGCGGCTTGTAATAAGCATTGCTAAACGATATTTAGGCAGAGGGTTGAGCTTCTCAGACCTTATACAGGAAGGAAATAGCGGGCTTATGAGAGCTGTTGATAAGTTCGAGTACAAACGCGGCTATAAATTCAGCACATATGCTACATGGTGGATCAGACAGGCGATAACAAGGGCGCTTGCAGATCAGTCGAGAACAATAAGGATACCTGTACACATGGTTGAGATTATTAACAAGATAACAAAGGTTACAAAGGAACTTGTACAGGAAATGGGGAGGGAGCCAACACCTGTTGAAATTGCTGAGAGATTGAAAATTCCTGTTGAAAAGGTGAATGGGATACTAAAGATATCAAAAGAACCTATCTCTCTCGAGACCCCTATCGGGGAAGAAGAAGACAGTCATCTTAGGGATTTTATAGAGGATAAGGCGATGTTATCGCCACTTGATTTTGCGATACAGGGCGATATGAAAAAAAAGATAGACAAGATTCTGTGCTCGCTAACCCATAAGGAAGAAAAGATTATAAGAAAAAGGTTCGGCATCGGTGGAAACATCCCACATACCCTCGAAGAGGTGGGACTGGAATTTGATGTTACCCGTGAGAGAATAAGACAGATAGAAGGAAAGGCGATCAGAAAATTAAAACACCCCTCCCGGAGCAAATGGCTCAGGGAATTTATCGAAAAGCCTTGACCTAAAAATAGCAACAAGTTTATAGTAATAAGTCGATACCCAATTTGAGCAATTTTTAGGGCCCATAGCTCAGTTGGAAGAGCTACCGGCTCATAACCGGTTGGTCCCAGGTTCGAGCCCTGGTGGGCCCACCAGCTCGATACGAATCGATTTCGGCTGATTTCAATCAGGAAATCGGTTAAGGGTTTAAAGTCGAAAGCTTAAAGTAAACCCGCCAAAGGCGGGTAAAAGAGAAAAGGTGAAGGAACAACTCGAACGATTAATAGAACTTCAAAAAATTGATTCAAAAATCCTTGATAAAAAGCGCATGATAGATGAGATTCCCTTAAGGATATCCGAAGCAGAATTTCCCCTTAATGAGTCCCAGACTGCTATTGATAAGATAAAACAAAGGCATGACTCCCTTGAATTAAAGAAACGCGGCAAGGAGAAAGAATTAGATGATATAAATGAAAAGATTAAAAAACTAAAAGCCCGGACTACAGAGATAAAAACAAATAAAGAATATCAGGCACATCTAAAGGAGATAGAGTCTATAGACAAGGAGCGTTCTACTGTTGAGGATGAGATACTCATTGTTATGGAGGAGATAGATACCTCTTCAAAAGAAATAGAATTAGGTAGAGCAAAGTTCAGGACTGAGAAGGATAAGATCGAGGCATTAAAGAAAAAACTTGAGAGCGAAATGTTGGAGGCAGAGAGAGAACTCTTGCCACTTAAGGAAGCAAGGTCAAAGATTGTTGGTGTTATTGACGAAGAAATATATAAACGGTATATAAGCTTGTTTGAATCATATAATGGGGTAGCAGTAATAGAGGCAAAAGATGAAATATGCCAGGGATGCAATATGAACATACCACCCCAGCTCTTTGTCGAAATAAAAAAGGATGAAGAGATTATCCATTGCCCTCAATGCCGCAGAATACTCTACTATAAAAACAGCACATAATTTTTTAACACCAAAAGGAAGATAAAACCACAATATAAAAGACTCTTCCAAAAAATAAATGCTTATTATATAATAATAAGAGATTATTATAGGTCAGAGCAGGAGAGGTGGTCGCCCCGCACTTCTGAAAAAAGTGCGGAGAGGAAAGTCCGAACTCTACAGGGCAAGGCGCTCCATAATACGGAGTGGGGGTAACCCCAAGGAAAGTGCCACAGAAAGGGAAACCGTCCCGCACTTTTTTCAGAAGTGCGGGGTAAGGGTGAAAAGGTGAGGTAAGAGCTCACCAGTTGAGATGGCAACATCTTAAGCTTGGAAAACCCCGCCTTGAGCAAGGTCGAATAGGTTCCGCCTGGAGAAGGGCCCCTTCGAATCCCCGTCCCGACTTTGTCGGGATCGAGGAGGCGGAATGGGTAGCGACCGCAAGAGTCTGGTGGCAACACCGGACCTTAGATGAATGACCACGCAAACAGAACTCGGCTTATAGCCTGCTCTGACACTTAAATTCACCCTCACCCTAACCCTCTCTCGTCGAGGGAGAGGGAACTTTGGGAAAAGATAGAAATGGAAGATCATAAACTAAAAGTCTTTTGCACAGTAGCCGAGACAAAGAGTTTCTCAAAAACCTCTGAAATTATACATCTCACACAGCCTGCTGTAAGCCTTCAGATTCAAGCCCTCGAAGAAAGATACGAGACAAAATTATTTGACAGATCATCAAATACTGTTACCTTTACCCCTGCAGGGGAGGTTCTGTATAAACATGCAAAAGAAATCCTTGCACTTTATGCAGCTGCAGAAAAGGTTATAGGAGAAATAACAGGCCTTGTTAAAGGAAGTATAAATATTGGTGCATCTTCGACTATAGGTGACTACCTCCTTCCGAGTGTTATCACAGATTTCAGGAAAACGCATCCCAAGATAAAGATACACCTTCTTGTTGGAAATACAAATAGAGTTGTCGAACTGCTTAATTCAGGCAATATTAACCTTGGCCTTGTAGCTGGTGATGTTACAGGACAGAAGATGTTTGTTGAAAAACTGATCCCCGACGAACTCCTGCTGGTTGTATCGCCTTCTCATCCCTGGGTAAAGAAGAAAGAAGTCTCTATATCAGACCTTGTAAAGGAACCTTTTATCTTCAGGGAAGCTGGCTCAGGCACAAGACAGATTATAGAAAAGTTTTTCAAAAAATATGGGATTACGCCACGGGACATGAAGATATCCATGGTTCTCGGCAGCACAGAGGCTATAAAAGATGCGGTTGAGAATGGATTGGGTGTCTCGATAATCACACGCTGGGCTGTAAGAAAGGAAATTAAGTATGGAACACTTTATCTGCTTGGATTCAAAGAGGAGAAGATGGTGAGGAACATTTCACTCGTCATTAACAAGAATTTAGTCTCTTCCCCCGCTGTGGACGCATTCCTTACATGCCTGAAGTCATACCCATTTGATAAGTTGCTGTCTTAGAGACAGCGACCAGGTCTATTCCTCTATCTTTCTAAATAGATAAACCGCGACTATTCCGAATATTATTGGCACTATCCATGCAGCAATGATTGGCGGCACCACTCCTGCATATCCCATGGAGAGCATCAGTGTGTATGTAAACCAATAGACAGTACTTATAAGTAGTCCAAGACCTGCTGCGAAAAGGCCTCTGCCAATCTTGCTATTCATTGAAAGGGATATGCCGAGAAGAATCATAAAGAGGTTTATCAAGGGGTATGATATCTTCGAGTGAAGGTCTACTATGAGTTTGGTGTTCCTGAACCCTGATTTTTTCAATCTCTGTGTATATCTGTATAATTCACTTATCCCCATCTCTGCTGGTGTTTTAATCTCTTTACTAAAGAAATCAGGAGACTCAAGATATAAAAATACCTTCTCCGATATCCTGTCGATCTTTCCACTTTCAATGTCATAAATAATTACATTTTTAAGTTTCCATATACCCTTTGAACCTTTCCGCCTCAGCGGATCTCCGAGAACTTCTTCCCATTTTGCTTCTTCCGCTTCTATCCTTTCCTTTAGGAAACCTTTCTCAAAAAGGAAAATGCTAACACCCTTTGCAAGTCTTTTTTCCGGGATGTAAAGTTCGATCCTGACTGGAGAGCCGTCTGTGGCCTTTAGCCAGAGAGAACCCTCTTTAAATATGATTTTTTTATCCTTTTTTGTAAGAGTATTTTTTAATTCAGTCGATCTTCTTGAAAAATCAGGAACAACAATCTCTCCAATAATAAAGGCGAATATACTTACCAATATGCCAGATATAATAAATGGATAGAAGAGGGCCTTTAATCTCCCACCCGTGGCCTTTATTACTACAAATTCTCTGTTCCTTGATGCCTGGCTGAATATAAAAAGACTGCATATGAGAACGGCAGCAGGAAGAAGGTAAAGGAGATATTTAGGAAAGTTGAAAAAGGTGTACATCAACAGATTTTTAAAAGAAGGCCTGTTAGGCATAAAATCGCTTATCTTTTCGATGAGGTCGAGGATACTGAATATGAGGGCAAGTCCCGTACCTATAATGGATAGGAGCTTTAAGAATTCTTTAAGATAATGCCTCTGTAATATTAGCATTTTTAGTAAAACCCTGAATGTTTCATAATTATTTAAAGCACTAAGGGTTGTGTTAGTTACTTATTACTTGCCCTCCTGAAGAGGTATAGCCCCAATAGTCCTATTATTATTGTAGGTGTCCATGCTCCAACATAATGAGATATCTTACCAGCCTTAACGAGATTTTCACCGTATATCAGAAGTACATAATAGATAGTGAATACCCCTAACCCCAGGGATAGACCACCAAGTCTGCCAGATTTTCCCCCCATGAGAGAAAGGGGTGGTCCTAAGAAAATAATAATTATGCATAATAAAGGCAATGATAGCCTCCTGTGGAGTTCAAGCTGTAGGGATGAAGCATGGTTAGACCCTTCCCTCATCTCCTTTATTAGTTCAAAAGGGGTAAGCTCTGTATTCTTCCTGGATGGAATATCTGATTCGAGTCTGAGTATCATATTATATCTTTCAAAAAACAATTCAGTTGTACTATCCCCTTTTGCAATATGAATATATCCTTCTCTAAGGTAAAGGTTTGTATTCAAACCCTCTGACATATATATCTTCCCATCTTTCGCCATCAGGACCTTCGGTTTATTCTTATCCCTACCATCATATATAAATATGTCTCTGAAGGTGTCTTGAGATGGCTTTTCCCTTATCATAATAACAATGTCTTTGAATAATGTATTGAAAGTGCCCTCCTCGATTGCCATGGGGAGACGGGCTGTGATGACGCTCTTTATCTCGTTTTTGAGCCATATACTACTTTTTGGTCCAATGTATAAACTCACGGCAATGTTCAGAAAAAAGCATAAGGTTCCAAGTATAAAAACTGGTTTCGAAATACCATTAAAGCCCATGCCACTGACTCTTAATATTACAAGTTCATTATCAAGATTAAGACGTCCATAAGTAAGAAGCACAGAGAGTAGAAGTGCCATTGGGATTGTAAGTAAAAGTAACTGCGGTTGCAGGTAGAAAATAAGTTTGGCCATATCTATCATCGATGCACCGACGCCTGATAGAAATCTGGACAGCTTGAGCAGCTTTTCCATCATCAGGATAAGGTTTAAAAATGCGAGGGTAAGTATAAAGGTAAAGGTTAATTCCTTTAGTATTGACCTGTGTATTATTTTCATAAGACTTGAATAATCATATTAGTTCGAAGGAATTTCGGCAAGAAAAAATTAAGGATTAAAGAGGAGGCTTTTATAAACGCCTCCCCTTTAATCATGCTTCTATCTTTACAGCCATATCTTTACTAAACGTAATTTTATCTTTTTCAAAATCAACCTCAACTGTATCTCCCTCTTTGAATGTCCTGTCAAGGATTTTCAAGGCAAGGGGATTTAATATCTCTCTCTGCAAAGCCCTCTTTAAAGGTCTTGCTCCGTAACCCGGGTCAAAGCCAATATCTGCAAAATACTCTTTGGCAGTATCTGTCAGCTTTATATCAACATTTTTCTCTTTGATATATCTCTTCATCCTGTTCACCTGTATCTCCACAATCTGTTTTAGAAGTTCCTTAGTCAAAGGGTTAAATACGATAATCTCATCAACCCTATTCAGGAATTCAGGCCTGAAAAATGTCTTCAGGTCTTCCATAATCTTTTCCTTCAATTCAGCAAAGCTACTGACCCAGTAAGCATCCGGCCTCTTTGCCCTTTCTTCGAGCATCTCCTGTATATGTGCGCCACCTATATTTGATGTCATGATGACTACTGTATTTCTGAAATCAACTGTCCTTCCATGGCTGTCAGTCAGCCTTCCATCATCAAGTAGTTGTAACAAAAGGTTGAATACCTCCGGATGGGCCTTCTCAACCTCATCAAACAAGATTACAGAATAGGGTTTCCTCCTCACAGCCTCAGTGAGCTGTCCACCTTCTTCATAGCCTACATACCCCGGAGGTGCACCGATAAGCCTTGAGACTGTGTGTCTTTCCTGATATTCAGACATATCTATTCTTATCATTGCGTTTTCGTCATCAAATAAAAACTCTGCAAGCGCTCTTGCAAGCTCAGTCTTTCCAACACCAGTAGGTCCCAAAAAGATAAAAGAGCCTATAGGCCTGTTAGGGTCCTGTATGCCTGCACGTGCCCTTCTAATTGCATTTGATACTGCCTCAATCGCCTCATCCTGTCCAACAACCCTTTGCCTAAGACGCTCATCCATCTGAAGCAGCTTCTGGACCTCACCTTCAAGCATCCGGGATACAGGTATACCTGTCCATTTAGAAACGACCTCTGCAATATCTTCTTCATCTACCTCTTCCTTCAACATCTTCCTTCTCTTCTGTGCCTCAAAAAGCTTTTTATTTTCTTCTTCAAGCGCCCTCTGGAGTTCGAGTAATTTTCCATATCTGAGCTCTGATGCCTTTGTCAGGTCTCCTTCACGCTCTGCCCTTTCTGACCCTATCTTTGTCTTCTCAATCTGCTCTTTGTGTTCTCGCATCCTTGCAATAATCTCTTTTTCACTCAACCACTGAGTCCTTAGTTCATCACGTTTCACCTGAAGCTCAGCCATTTCTTTCACTATCTTGTTGAGTTTATCTTTAGATTCCTTTGATTCCTCTCTCGTTACTGAATGTCTCTCTATCTCCATCTGCCTGAGCCTTCTTTCTATCTCATCAAGTTCTATTGGCATACTATCTATCTCCATCCTGAGTTTTGATGCAGACTCATCAATAAGGTCAATTGCCTTATCAGGAAGAAACCTGTCTGTGATATATCTGTTTGATAGTACTGCAGCAGAAATCAATGCCGAATCCTTAATCTTTACACCGTGATGAACCTCATATCTTTCCTTAAGGCCGCGAAGCATTGATATTGTGTCTTCAACGCTCGGCTCCTTTACAAGTACAGGCTGAAACCTTCTCTCAAGTGCAGTGTCTTTTTCTATATACTTTCTGTATTCATTAATGGTCGTTGCACCAATACACCTGAGGTCTCCTCTCGCAAGGGGTGGCTTCAAGATATTTGACGCATCAATTGCACCCTCAGCTGCACCAGCACCAACAATCGTGTGAAGCTCATCTATGAATAAAATAACCTTCCCCTCTGCCTGCTCAATTTCCTTCAAGACCGCCTTCAATCTTTCCTCAAATTCTCCCCTGAATTTTGAGCCGGCCACGATAGCTCCCATATCGAGCGCAACCACCTTTTTGTCCTTTAATGTCTCCGGCACATCACCTGCAACTATCCTCTGTGCAAGCCCCTCTGCAATAGCAGTCTTACCAACGCCAGCCTCTCCAATAAGCACAGGATTATTCTTTGTCCTTCTCGACAGCACCTGTATTATCCTTCTTATCTCATCGTCTCTACCGATAACAGGGTCAAGTTTTCCTTTTTTTGCAAGTTCTGTGAGGTCACGGCTGTATCTCTTAAGCGCCTGATATTTTTCTTCAGGAGTTGGATTTGTCACGCGCTGTGCGCCCCTTATCTCTCTCATGGCCGAAAGGACCTTATCAGCAGATGCCCCATATCTTTTCAAGAGCTCAGAACATGGCCCGCCTATTGATATAAGTGAAATAAGAAGATGTTCAACACTCATATATTCATCTGTAAGATGTTCTGCCTCTTTAGTTGCATTTTCAAATACCTCTTTTAATCTTGGCGATATATAGATCTGTCCTAAAGGCGTTGCACTAATAACCTTCGGGAACTTATCTATTATCTCTTCAACATCACGTTGCAATGAAGCTGTATTAATCCCGAGCCTCTTGAGTATCTGAGAGGCAACGCCTTCTTCGTCCTCAAGTAGCGCCCAGAGCAGATGTTCGGCATCAATCTGCTGATTGCCCTTTTTCTCTGCAAACCTCTGCGCCCCTTGTATCGCCTCCTGACTTTTTATCGTAAATTTATCCATTATTAAAAACCCTCCTTCTATTCCTCTGAAAAAATCCTCTTAAACCTCTTGATAAAATCCCTTCTTATATCTTCTTCAAGAAAACTCATCATCTCTTCCATTTCTTTTTGAAAAATCTCTAACCTGTGTCTGAGTCTCAGAATTATGTCAACCCCTGACCTGTTAACACCGAGCTCTCTTGTAAGCCGAAGGATCATGGCTAATTTCTCAACATCTTCCTCGGAGTAGAGTCTTGATCTTTTTGTTCTGCAGGGAGTAATCAGTCCTTCCCGTTCATATAGCCGCAATGTCTGGGGATGTACACCCAACATCCTCGATACTACGCTTATCATGAATAAAGGTTGTTTTTTATCCTTTGAGTTTATCACCTTTGTAATAACCCCTTTCGTGGATTTTCCTTATATAAAGCCTCTATTTCTTTTATGGCATCTCTTGCCCTGTTATTCATGTCCTTCGGCACCACTATCTTTATGTCAACATACTGGTCACCCCTTAATCCTGTTTTTGCTGAAGGGAACCCCTTTCCTGATAGTTTAAACCTTTGGCCACCTTGTGTACCTGGTGGCAGTGTCATTGCTGCTATACCGTCTATTGTAGGAACTTCGATCTTTGCTCCGAGGGCTGTCTCACCAAATGTCACAGGTAGATCAAGGTAGATGTCATCACCTTTTCTCTTAAATATCGGATGGTGCCTCACAGTAATTTCTATATGGAGGTCACCTGCCGGGCCGCCACCTGATCCTGCGCCTCCCATGCCCTTTAATTTAACTCTGGAGCCGGTGTCAACACCTCTTGGTATTTTTACATTGATCGTCTCTGTATGAAAATTCTTTCCTCTTCCACCACATGAAGGGCAGACCTTTGTTGCCCTCCTGCCACTGCCCTTGCAAGCAGTGCATGGCTGGGACATCATGAAGAAGCCTTTTGATGTTTTTATGCTTCCCGTGCCTTTACATGTATCGCATATATGGGAAGACTCGGCCCCTGAACCATTACATGACCTGCATGTAACCTCCCTGTTAAATGTGATTGTCTTTGTCACGCCTGAGAATGCCTCTTCAAGGGAAAGTTCAAGGCCCATGACCATATCAGACCCTTTAGCATGTATTGCCTCTGACCTTGCCCCAAAGAGATCAGAAAAAAAATCACCTAACCCACCAAAATCAGAGGTATCTCTGAAATCATAAGTCCTGGACCCTTCGAACCAAGGTCCTCCGCCTCCAAATGGAGAACTGCCAAACTGGTCATACTCAGCCCTCTTTTTCTGGTCACTTAATACTTCATATGCCTCATTTAGCTCTTTAAATTTATGCTCTGCAGCCTTATCCCCGGGGTTCAAGTCAGGGTGATATTTGCGCGCAAGTTTTCTGTATGCCTTCTTTATCTCATCCTGAGAGGCGCTTTTACTTACTCCAAGTATATTATAATAATCTTTTACAGCAGGAGCCATCTTATACCTTAATAGTTCATATCATATAACTTGAGTTAATCTTTATCAAGTACTTTGTTATGATACCTTTAATTATATCTTTAAAATTGTACGGTCAAGATGTTACCGCACAGGGGGAGTTTCACTGATACAATCCTCAGTAATCTATTCCTTTCTGCGGCTCTATCCCCTGTCTGTAAGCATGCTTTATCTCTTTCATTTCTGTAACTGTATGGGCTCTTTTTATCACCTCGGGATGGGCATCCCTTCCGGTTAAAATAAGGTGCATAAGTTGGGGCTTATTTTCTATCAATTCCAGTACCTGGGGTAGATCTACAAGTTTCAATTGAAGGGCGTTGTTGATTTCATCAAGAATTAAGATATCAAATTTTTTTGACAGCATCTTCTCCTTTGCAAGTTTTAATGCATCCTGAGCATTAGCCCTGTGCTCTTTGTAAGGGTATGGGTTCCCCTTTATTCCACAGAACCCCTTCCCTGTGAGATGAAGTTCAACATTTGGAGATAGTCTTTTTATTCCGTCAATCTCACCTGAATAGATATCGCCTTTCATAAACTCAATAATGCAGACCCTCATATTGTACCCGATAGCCCTCAACGCTATGCCTAATGCAGAGGTTGTTTTCCCTTTCCCGTGCCCGGTTATAACTATAATAAGACCAACCTTTTCTTTCGGTTCAAGGACTTTAAGATTGATTTCGTCCATAGATTTGACCTCTACTTTTTCCCTTCATGTTCTGTTTTAATCCTTCCATCTCTTACTCTTTCCCTAATCGTTATTGTATTTTCATGGGCATTTAAACCTTCTACTGACGCAATTGTCTTAACAGTCTCTGCGAGTTTTGAAAAACCATCCTTTGTGAAACTCAAAAGATTTGAACGTTTTACAAAATCATAAACGCCGAGTGGTGATGAGAACCTTGCTGTCCCCCCTGTTGGAAGGGTATGGTTCGGGCCTGCTGAATAATCCCCTAATGCCTCAGGTGTCCACTCTCCAAGAAATATCGCACCCGCATTCTTAATCATAGGTAAAACATTCATTGGCTCTTCAGTCATAACCTCAAGATGTTCAGGTGCGATATGGTTTGATAGCTCTGCAGCGTCTTTTATATCTTTTGTAATTATTATAGCGCCGTAATTATCAATAGATTTTTTTGCAATCTCTTTTCTCTTTAGCCTGCCAACTTGTCTCTCAAGCTCTTTGTCAACAGCATCTGCCACCCTTCTGGAATCAGTTATTAATATAGATGATGCAAACTCATCGTGTTCTGCCTGGCTGAGCAAGTCAGCTGCAACAAATGCCGGGTTTGCCGAATCGTCTGCAATAATCAATATCTCGCTTGGCCCTGCAATCATATCTATATCCACAATCCCAAAGACCATCTTCTTTGCTGTTGCTACATAGATATTCCCGGGACCTACAATCTTATCAACCTTCTTTATCGTCTCTGTTCCATATGCCATTGCCCCAACTGCCTGTGCTCCGCCAATCTGATAAACCTCTTTAATCCCGAGCAATTTTATTGCAGCCATCACATATGAATTTATCTCGCCCTTTGGAGTAGGTACACATAGGGCTATTTCTTTTACACCCGCCACCTGAGCAGGGATAATGTTCATCAAAACGGTAGATGGATAGGAAGCCTTACCCCCTGGTATATATACACCGATCCTTCCAATTGGCATTATCAACTGCCCGAGGGTTGTGTCTCCTTCAGAAAAAGTCCAGGATTCCTCTTTCTGCATTTTATGAAAAGCCTTTATCCTTCTTGCAGAGAGTTTAATGGCTTTTACTGCTTTTGCATCTGCCTTTTCTGCATATCTTGATATTTCATCTGGCCTTATTCTCAATCCCTTTGCCTTCAGGAAATCAAATGCCTCTGTATATCTAAGGACTGCCTTGTCCCCATTTCTCCTCACATCATCAAGGATAGCCTTAACCTTAAGCTCAATCTCCTGACTACCTCCCGCTGCACGTTCCTTGAGAACCTTGAGGAAAGCCATCATTGCCTTATTGTTTCTTATAACCCTCATTGGAGATAATTCTAACCCTTAAGCGCCGATTATTCAAGAATAATGTATGCTATATTTTGAACCATGAGAAAAATCAAGCTCCTCCTCGAGTATGACGGCACAGCCTATCAGGGCTGGCAGGTACAGAAAAAGGGGCTCACCATTCAGGGCGTCGTTGAGGAAAAAATATTAAAAATAACCGGAGAAAGATCGAGGGTTATCGGTGCAAGCAGGACTGATGCAGGCGTTCATGCACTCGGCCAGGTGGCAGTATTCAGGACTGAATCGAGGCTTGACCCGGAAACCATAAAAAGGGCATTGAATGCCCTGCTCCCTCAGGACATCAGGGTTCTTGATACATCTGAGGTTGATGATTCATTTAATCCGAGAGATAGTGCTGTTAAAAAAAGTTACTTTTATATCATCGCAAACCAGAGAGAATCATCAGCATTTATATACAGATATGTATGGATAATTCAGCAGCCCCTTGAGCTAAAGTCTATGGTAGAAGCAGCGCAGGTACTCATAGGCACGCACGATTTTTCTTCTTTTAGAGGTACTGGCAGCAGCATAAAAAATGATATCAGGGAAATTTTTTCTCTGAATGTAGAAAGGTTTTGGGAAATGGATTTTATGACTTCGAGTATAAAGGGCGAATTCATAAAGATTAGGATAGAGGCTAATGGTTTTCTCAGGCATATGGTCAGGAATATTGTTGGTACCCTTGTTGAGATTGGCAGGGGAAGGTTTACGGCTGAGAGGATACAAGAGATTCTAAAATCACATGATAGAAGGCTTGCCGGGCCAACTGCCCCTGCAAGCGGCCTTTTCCTTGAAAGGATTGTGTATTAAATACCAAATAGAGGTTTCTCCTTCAGTAAAAAGTCTGAATCTTTGGAGAAAAATTTATCAGTAAAGCATATAATCTGCTCTTCAACAGATAACAGCATCATATGTATTGACATAAAATTGGCCCTTATATAGAATTTTACTATGAGAAACAAGATATTGCTCGTTGAAGACTCAAAGGTTGTGCAGCAGATGTACAGGAATAAGTTGACATTCGAGCAATTCAATGTGCTTACAGCAGATAACGGTATGGAAGCGATTAAGATCCTCTCGCAGGAAAAACCCGACATTATTCTTCTGGATCTTATGATGCCTATCATGGATGGGTACAAAGTACTTCAGGTTGTAAAAACAGACCCGAAACTTTCGAGCATCCCGGTATTGGTCTTTTCTGCAAAGGGCCAGTCTGATGAAGTAGAGAAAGCTCTTAACCTCGGCGCTGCAGGTTATATTGTAAAAGCAACCACCAAGCCTAATGAGGTTGTCGAACAAATAAGAAAGGTGCTAAGCCAAAAACCTAAAGTCCAGGAATTCACACACTATATTGTTGAAGTCAGGGAAAACGCCTATGATGCAAAAAAACTGGCATCAGACTTTAATTTAAATGACCTGAGATGCCAGAAGTGTCAGGCACCTCTGCTCCTCGATTTGATCCCGGATTTTTCACACGAAACCCCCTGGTTTACCGGAAAATTCTTCTGCCCGAGGTGTCAGAGCTGACTTTTTTTCCATTAATCCTCCGCTTTACAAATCATCGATCCGCTCTGTTTCCCTGACTAATTTTACTATCTCAACAGGTATCTCAGATATAGGCAAGACCCTCCCCGCAGCACCTGCTTTTATTACCTCTGAAGGCATACCGAAGACAACAGCAGTATCCTCTGATTCTGCTATAGTATACCCCCCTCTCTTTTTAATTTCCAGCATCCCTTCTAATCCATCGCTACCCATACCTGTAAGAACAACTCCCATCGTCTTGGGCCCAAAAACTTCTGCAGCAGATGACATCATCATATCAACTGATGGTATATATTTATCTGTATTCTTTGATTCTTTAATTGTCGCGACTATCCTTTGCCCTTTTTTTCTAAAAAGCATATGGAAACCACCAGGACAAATAAGAACCTTACCCCTCTCCACCTCGTCACCGTCTCTTGCTTCCTTTACGCGGACCTTTGAAATTCCATTAAGTCTTTCAGCGAATGAGGCAGTAAAACCCCTTGGCATATGCTGGCTTATCACAATACCTGCTGGGAAATCGGATGGAAGTCTTGTAAGTATTATCTTGAGTGCAGCAGGTCCACCTGTTGATGCCCCGATAGCGACGGCTTCTATACCATGTTCCAAACTTTCTGAGGATGTCTGTTGAGTTCTCTCTCCCTCAAGAAGTTTGAGGTTTTTACTCAGTCTATCCATACGAAAGTCTTTTATCCCCTTCACCTTGCTAAGTAAATCCTTCTCCATGTTCTGAAATTCAACTGAGTTCATCTTTGGAGGCTTTGCTATAAAATCAGCTGCACCGAGTTCGAGTGCCTTAAATACAGTCTTTGAGTCGGAATACGAGCTGACAATTATCACTGGTGTTGGTCTCTTTTTCATCAGCCATCTGAGGAAACTGAAGCCATCCATCCCAGGCATCTCAAGGTCTAATGTTATAAGGTCAGGCATGAGTTTAAGGGTCTTTGCCATTGCATCTACGCCGTCTGACGAGATACCTGCCACCTCGATGCGAGGGTCTTTCTCGAGCATTTTTCTTATCGTCTGCCTGCTATAGGCAGAGTCATCAACAACAAGAACATTAATCTTAGACATCTCTATGAACCCCTTTTTTTATAGGCTTCTGATAAACCATATCATGTTTAAAATGTCTAAGTGTAAAGGCAGTGGATAGATTTATAAGAGATTCAGCATGGCCTAACAGGAAATAACCTCCATCCATAAGCCTTTCATGGAATATCTCGATAACTTTTTTCCTTGACTGCTGATCAAAATATATTAACACGTTTCTACAGAATATCACATCCATTTTGCCTATCAATTTTACCTTGAAAGGGTCAAGAAGATTTAGATAGCTGAAATTTACATGCTGTTTTACACTGTGTGATATCCTGAAAAGGCTGTCTTCTTCCTTGAAATATTTGTCAATAAAATAAGGCACTGTTGTCCTGAAGGAGTTCTTTCTGTAAATTCCACTTCTTGCAACCTGTAGTACCCTCTGGTTTATATCACTTCCTAATATCTCTATATCCCAGTCACAAAAATTGCCATTTTCGATCACGAGCATTGCAATAGTATAAGGCTCCTCGCCTGTAGAACAACCTGCGGACCATATCCTAAGCCTCTTCTTATCTTTATTTATATCCCTGAGCTCAGTCAGTATCTCCTCGCTGAATGTCTCAAGCTGGCTCTGCTCCCTGAAGAAATATGTCTCATTAACAGTTAGGATGTCTATTATCGATGCGAGTTCTTCGTCACGATTCCTGTCATAAAGCAGATGCCTGAAATAGTCCCTGAAGCTACTAAAGTGATGGTTCCTCACCCTCCTTGAAAGCCTCTTCTCAAGGAGATACCTTGACTCATCATCGAAATATATTCCAGAGTAATCCCTTATCAAATCCCTTATGAGCCTGAATACATCTTCAGGCAGATGTATTAACTCTTCACTTTCAAACACCGAGGCTCTCTTCAACCACCTTTTTCACTATAGGGTCCTCTTCAAAGTCGAGGAGTTTTTCGAGTTCCTTCTTTATAACCACTTTCACTTTCGCCATTTTGCCTAACACCTCAACAGCAGACATCCTGGTCGCCCAATCTTCATCTTTCAGAAAAGGAATCAATTCTTCCTCTACATCATTAAAGGATGAAAGTGCTTTTATTGCGGTTCTTCTGACCTCTCTGTCCTCAGAAACAAGCATCCGGAGTAAAGCAGATCTTGCCTCGTCTCCACCTATCTTGCTTAAAGACTCTATTGCTGTTGCTACAACAAAACCATTTTTATCAGATAGTAGCTCTATAAGGAGTTTAACCGCCCTTGCATCTTTGAGCATACCGAGGGCATTTGAGACCGCAACCCTTACAGAGTCGTCTGAATCAGAAAGAAGAAGAGATAGGGACTCGAAGATACCTTTACCACCAATATGGCCAAGGCTGAGGGCTGATAATACCCTTATGTCAGGCTCCTCATCTGTAAGCGCAAGGATGAGAAATCTAATGGACTCTTCTGTTTTAAGATGAGAAAAGGCATCAACAACAGCCTTCCTTACACCAATATTCCCATCCTTAAGTGTAAATCCCAATGCCGGCACCGCCTCAGTAGTGCCTATTCTTCCAAGCAGCACAGCCGCATTTTTCCTCAGTGCCGGGTTTGCACTATCAAGTAAATATATTAGTTCAGAGACAGAAAGACCTGACCTTAGATTTGAAAGTGCATCAACTGCAGCCTCTTGCACATCCTCATATTGATCAGCTAAAAGTCTTTTTATAGGACTTATAGCTTTAAAATTATTGAGTTTTGAAATTGCTATTACAGCAAGAGAGCGGATATGTCCATCCTCGTTTCCCAGCAGCTTTTCAAGGGTGTCGTAGTAAACAGGAGAGGCTATTCTACCAGCAACCTCGCATATGAACCTTTTCTGGTAAAGGTTATCTGTATCAAAAAGCTTGAGCAGAGATTCTGGTCTGTCCTTGCCTATAAAGACAAGCGCTTTTTTGACATCTTCTTTGAATTTTTCGTCTTGTGATAGCTCAAGGAGGGGATTGTATGCCCGTTCATCTTTCATCAGGCCGAGTATGAGTATCGCAGATATTCTCACATCAGGTTTTTTTGACCACGCATGAGTAACGAGTATATCCAGGACCCGATCGCCAAGAAGCCTTTTTATCTCACCTGTTATAAATTCCTCGCTAAGACCTTTATGATAAAATCTTTCAATTCCCCGAAGGGCGTCTTCCTGTATAGTCTTTGAAGAATCCTCTATAAGGGGGACTACATATCTAAGCGTCTCGGGGTCAGCAATAAGACTCAGGGCCTTTATAGCGGGTTCCCTGAGTGTCTTCTTATCCAGTGCCTTTATTAATGATGAGATTGCCTTCCTGTCTCCGATCCTGCCGAGTGCATCAGCAGCAGGATAGGCTGTCCATATGTCGCCACTTTCGAGTATCTCTATCAGGGCATCTACAACAGATGATTCACCTGCCTTGCCGATATGCTCTATAGCTGTAGCCCGTACATTTTCATCTTCATCCTTTAATGCATCGAACATGAGTGGCAGGGACCTGCTATCCTTCAATTCCCCCAAGATGTCTATAATGAATTTTCTTACATCCTTATTAGGTGTATTGAATGCCTCGATTAAAAAAAGCATTGCCTTTTTATTAAGCCTCACAAGCGCTTCTATCGCGGAATTCCTTGCGCCTGCATTGTCTTCACGGTAAAGAAGATTTATTAATCCTTCTATGTACGTCTCGACCGGATGCTCCTCGAGAAGTATATCTGCAGCCGTGTTCCTGACCCTCCAACTCACGTCCTCCATAGCGCTCAGGAGCAAATTTACATAAATATCACCAGACCTTCCCCTGAGGCTCTTAATGACATCCCTCCTGACCTCAACATCATCGTCTTTAAGTAGGCTTTCCAGATCCTGCATCTTCTTCAAAAATCCCTTCTGATTCCTTTAGTATTATCTTCTCCTCTGATGTAAGGAGATCATCTATGTTAAGAAGAATTATTATTCTGTCACCTTTTTTCCCCAGACCGGTAAGATACTTTCTTTTTAACCCCTTAAATATAGACGGTGGGCCTATTATCTCTTCAGTGGTGAGGGAAATTATCTCTTTTATCTCATCTACGAGAAGACCGATTTTCTCGCTATCGTACTGTACTATAATTATACGCTCCTTTTTTACAGAGGGCTGAAAGCCAAACCGCTTTCTGAGATCAAGAAGAGGTATTACCTCACTCCTAACAGTTATAACACCGGATAGAAAATCGGGAAGTTCAGGCAGCGAATGTATCTTTTGTGTCTTAAGGATTTCAACAATCCTGTTGATTTCGACACCAAAATCTTCTCCGCCGATCTTAAATACAGCAAACTTTTTCACCCCATCTCCTTTTTACCTTTCAACTAACTTTCTTAACCCTGCTTTTATATCAAACCTAACCTTGACATCATATTCCTTACATTTGCATATTCAGCGTCAGATGCCTCTTCAAATCCAGTGTAACGTCCATATATAGAACCGAGGACTGAAGAACCTTCAGGTGTTGCGTCTGTCAGCGCTGTGAGTGCCGCCCTTATGGAAGCTTTATCCCTTTCAGACAAGGCCTTGCTGACGCATATACTGAATCCTGGTAAATCTTCAGAGAATTTAATTATCTTGATAGCTTTGTCCCTGAACTTATATGCTATGCTCTCTGTTACACCACCAGCGTCAAAGTTACCTTTAAGTACTGCATTTAATACTGCCTCGTGAGGACCGAGATAATCGTAATAAAGTAAATCCTTCAGGTCTATTCCAGCCTCAAAAAGCATAATCCTTGGTGCTATATAATTGGACAATGAGTGCGGATCTCCAAAGGCAAATGTATGTCCTTTGATGTCTTCAACAGAATTTATATTACTGTCACTCTTCGCTATAATTACTGAATGATAAGATGATTTCCCTTCTGTCAATGCCTTTACAAGCACATCAACTCCATATTTCTTATTCGCTTCTATATAAGTGGTTGGCGTCATAAAACAGAGGTGTGTCATGCCTTGACCTATGTCTCTTATGGCGCCCTCGTAATCAGATACCGCTCTCAATTCAATCCTCTTACCGATTTTTTTACTAAGGTATTCGGCGAGCGGGTTGAATTTTTTTAATACCTCGACAGGTGATTCACCACCAATAGGCTCAATCCCAAACCCTATAACATCGGCAGGCGCACTGACAGCTAAACTCTCTTCTAATAACTTAATCCCTTGCATCTCCTTAGTTACAAGTTCAGTGTTTCTGAATAAACCTTTTAGTGATCGGTTAATATCGAATACGATGTTCATATTTGCCTTTGGAATATCCTTTATCTTCTCGATAGACCTGAATATCTGGCTCGAACCTGACTTCTGCTCATTAACAGCCCTGGCAATTTTCTGACTCTTCTCTGACACAAGCTCTATTGCCTCAGATATCTGCTTGGTATTTGTTAGTTGTTCACCAGTTGCTGCCTTAACATGATTAGCAACATCCCTCATCTTCTCTGTAGCCTTAGTGAGAAGAAGGGCGCCCTTGCTTTGCTCCGAGGTAGCCTTTGCAACCTGAGCTACCATATTTTTTACCTTTTCCATGGCCTCTGAAACAAGCCTTGTTGCCCTTGCCTGTTCAGCTGTTGAACGCTCGATAGAAAAGGCCATCTCTGCTGATTGTTTAGAGCTCTCTACTATCTTCCTCAGGGCATCTCCTGCGTCCTTCGTAACCTTGAAACCCTCCTCTACAGACCTGAGACCTTCATCCATTGCGAGGATAGCATCTCTAACTTCTTGCTGTACAGCCTGAATAAGTGAGGCTATCTCATGCGTTGAGAAGGATGTCCTCTCCGCAAGATCTTTTATTTCATCAGCAACAACCGAAAAACCCTTGCCATGCTCGCCTGCCTGTGCAGCGAGTATGGCTGCATTCAGGGCAAGCAGTGTTGTCTGGTCTGTTACATCATCTATAACATTTAAGATCTTGCCTATTTCATCTGACCTCCCACCAAGTTTTCTCATATAATTGGCTGTTTTTTCGACTGATGATTTGATGTTCTGCATTCCTTCTATTGTCTTTTCCACTGAAGCCATCCCGAATGTGGAGGCATCATTTTTAACCTTTTCCGATAGCATCGCAGATTCTTTGGCACTCTGCTCCACTTCTTTAACAGAAGAAGAAATCTCTTCTGCAGCAGCAAGTGTCTCTTCTGATGCTGCAGCAAGATCTTCTGCCTTATTGGCTACTTCTTTTATTGTTGCAGACAGTTCTTCGATGGAGGCTGACGTTGAATCAACCGTTGTTGAGAGTTCCTGCGCGCTGTTTGCAACCTGACTTATGCTCGTGACCATTTCTTCCATCGAGGCTGCCGTCTCTTCTGTAGAGGTTGCAAGACGGTCTGTGCTGCCTGAAATCTCTGCTGCTGCTGAATTCATCTGTTCTATAGAAGTCGCTATATTTGCTATTGCTTCTGATTCAAGCTTTGTGCCTTCTGAAACTTTCTTGAATTCGACTTCTACTTTTGCGGCAACGTCCGAAGCCCGTTTTGAGCCGTTCTTAACCCTAAGAAGAATACTTCCGAGAGCCTTCACAGATGTATTGATAGCCTTACTCAGCCTTCCTATCTCATCACTTGTCGTAATATTCAAACTGAGAGATAGGTCTCCATCAGCTAATGATTTAGCAGCTTTTTCGATAGTATGTAATGGCACTATCACAAGCTTCCTTAATATAATCCAGAAAAAAAAGGTGCTTACAGCAATGCCAATTATCGAGATGATTGTAGTCCATAAGATAAAATTCATACTCTTTCCATAAATCTTTTCGAGGGATATTGCAACCTTAACACCGCCTAATATAGCACCTTCCTGGGCATGACATCCCTTACAATAAGGAGCGTTTTCGAGCGGTTTATAAAAAACAAGAGACTTCTCAGATTTATAAGATAGTGGAGTATTTTTAGCAGAAAGGGCCTGCATGACAGATGATTCGGTTGCTGGTGAATCTTTCTTAAATGCCTCTTTGCCTTGTAAATTTAATATCTTAATATCCTCAATCCCTTTTACAGTTTTTAGGCCATCAATAATCTGTTTCGATATCGCTGCCTTTTTTTCAACAGACTCATGCATTACCCGGGTAATATCCATTGCGACAATTGTAGCTGTTGCGTCCAAATTTTCTTCGGCTGTAGAATAAAGATTGTCTCTTACGCGAAAAGATAAAATGCCAGCCCACAGGATGCCAACTACCAAGAGCGATATGACAAAAACCATATACTTTACTTCGAGTCTTTCTCTTACAAGCCTTACAATCTTCATAAAGTCCTCCTAATCACTACCCTTTAAATCTTTATTGCATCTTCCATGTGTATTATTGATATGAAACGCTTATCTATTACAGCTACACCCTCAATAAATCTAATTTCTGTTTCTGTAAGATGAGAAGGTGGTGGTAAGATTTCAGTCTTTGCAATGCGAACAACACCCAGAACCTTGTCTATTACTGCGCCAATTGGTCCTTTGGTCCCTTTGATTATCAATATCTTTCCCCTGTGGTCAATGTCTGAAGGTTTGTCTTTAAGGAAAAGTTTGGTCTTGAGGTCTATCACAGGAATAACCTTGCCCCTGAGCGAGGTTATTCCAAGGAGATAGTTCGGCATCTTTGGAACCATTGTTATCCTCTGATATCTTCGTATTTCCTCGAGCTCAGAGATTCTGAAGGCAAATTCTTCCTTCAAAAGGCTGAAGGTGAGTATCTCGATTATATCGGTTTCTTCTTTTATTTCAGTGTCTACCTTTTTTACTTTGTGGTCTGTAGTCTGGAGTTCGTAGTCTGGAGTCTGGACCTCGGGGCTTTCACCCCCACCCTTCCCCTCCCCCCTCGAGGGAGAGGGATGGGTGGGGGGGCTGACTTCTGACTTTTGAGTATCGGCTGTTTCTGTGTCTTTCAGCTTTTTCCTAATTTTCGCGATATCCATTCAAGCCGAGCTCCTTTGCTGCATCTTTAATAAGAGATTCGTCTATAATCCGCAGTTCTTTACCAAATCCATCAAGAAGGGCAGAGGTAGCAAGACTGTTTATCACCCTCGGTATCCCGCATGAGTATTGATAAAGTCGTTTCAGGGCTCCGTCTGTAAACAGAGTCTCTTCCATACCCGATACCCTTAATCTGTGCTCTACATAGCCTCTTATGTCACTTTCAGTTAAGGGTCTAAGATGATAGAAAAGCCCTATCCTCTGCCTTAATGGGAGATATGTCTTGTGGTTCAACCTCCTCCTCAAGTCTGTCTGGCCGACAAGTATAAGGCTGAGAAGGTTTGTGTAGTCAAGCTGGAAGTTCGTAAGGAGCCTTATCTCCTCAAAGGTATCCTTATTAGGTATCAGCTGTGCCTCGTCTATTATAATTACCGGGGATATCCCTGTCTCGTAGTCCTTGTAGACCTTTTCATAAATTGTATCAAGCAGGTTGTCCTTAAAATTGTAAGGGACATCCATATTAAAACGCTTTGCAACTGTCCTCAAAAATTGAACTGGCGTAAGTCGCGGATTTATTATAAGTATTACCCTGTACTTTTCGCCGAGGGAATCCATCAGTGCCCGCGTAAGTGTAGTCTTGCCACTGCCGACCTCTCCTGTAAGCAAGATTAACTCCTTCTCCTCAACAGCATATTGCAACCTCGCCAGTGCCTCCTCATGATTCTTGCTTAGAAAAAGGAATTTCGGGTCAGGTGTCTTAGTAAAAGGTCTCTGCTTTAACCCGTAGAATTCCTCATACATATGACATGCCTTCCTGCTTTATTAAAGATTTTTCTATAAGAGACTCAACATCAAGGACGAGAATGACCTCATGCTTCCCTATCTCTGCAGCTCCTGCAAAACCACTCACGCCTTTAAAATATTCACCCAGCGACTTTATCACGATCTCTGGTTGCCCCAGGATCTCATCTACAAGAAGTCCTAATTTTCTCATGCCAAGCCCTACAATAACAGCAAATGACCTGTCGCTTTGGGCAGTTTCCAAGTTAAATATTTTCCCGACATTCATTATCGGAAGCATTTCGCCTCTGATATAATAAACATCTTTATGCTCTATAGTCTGAATATCTTTATGCTCTATTAAAATGGTCTCGGATATCGCTGTCAAAGGTAAGGCAAACTTCTCTTTACCAACCCTTACAATAAGTGCCTTTATTATTGCAAGGGTAATCGGAAGTGTAAGTGTAAAGGTTGTCCCTTCATCCTTTTTCGTGTAGACCTCTGTAAAGCCGCCAAGTATGGAAAGTTTTTCCTTGACAACATCCAGGCCGACACCCCTTCCAGAGATCTCACTCGCGACCTCCTTTGTGCTAAAACCAGGGGCAAATATGAAATCAATAATCTCTCTTTCTTCGAGATTGGCATCGGGTTCAAGCAGCTCCTTTTCTATAGCCTTCTTCCTGACCTTTTCTACATCTATGCCTTTGCCGTCATCTATCACCTCGATCACTACATGACTTCCCCTCTGAAATGCCTTTAAAACAATTCTGCCATGTTCTTTCTTACCCTTTGTCTTACGCTCTTCAACTGTCTCTAACCCGTGGTCGATGGAATTTCTCACCAGGTGCATAAGTGGATCAACTATCTCCTCAGCCAATGATTTATCAAGCTCAGTATCCTCGCCATACAGCGAAAGGTCTATCTCCTTTTCTATCTCCCTCGAATAACGCCTGATTACCTGCGCAAGCCTGGAGAATATCTGACCTATTGGAACCATCCTTATTGCAAGGACCTCATCCTGTAGCTCTGCGAGCCTCCTTTCAAATGTTTGCGAAATCTTATGAATATCACGTATAAAAGGAGAATAGCGGTGTACCTCGGACATTTCTGATCCGATCCTTTTTACAGCGTCTTTTGCAAGGGTAAGCTCCCCTATTGTATTGAGTATCCTGTCAAGTTTATCTATATCAACCCTTACAGTGGTTGTTGCACTTTTTATAGACCGTTCCTGTTTTTTCTGCGGTTGGGGTCCGGTTTGCTTTGACTGGACGAGTACTTCTATATCGCCCCCTGTTTCTTCCTTTAGCTCATTCAGGTGGTCACCGCTGGCAAACATAAGGTTGAACCCGATAGAGCCGTTAGGCACCTCCGCGGACGTAGGTAGAGTGGATATAAGCTCCCCTCTCGATTTTATTGTTTTTGTTATTTCCTCGAGTGACGTGTCAAAGGTGGAAAGTTCAAATATTGCCTTCAAGAGGTAGATACTTTTGCCATCTTTTATACTCGTCTTAAGCCTGTGTTCCTCATATTCTGAGAGTACCTTTATTATAGAATCGTCAATAAGGCCCTTAATATTAGGACCCCTAGCGCTCTCCTTTATTGATGACCTGAAAGACGTTATCTCATTAATATGCTCTGTTAAATCCTGTTCCTTATCTTCCTTAACCGCGTCAACGGCAGATCTCAGTATGTCGAGATTCTTAAAAAGGAAATTTATTACATTATCAGTCACTTCTATCTTTCCAAGTCTTATGTCATCTAATAATGATTCGAGGGCGTGACTGAGGTTTGTTATACCCTGGCTTCCAAAGAGCCCTGAAAGCCCTTTGAGTGTATGCATCGAACGAAAGAATGCATTGACCGTATCCGGGTTCAAAGCTGTCTGATATGTATCCTGAATCTCGAGAATCATCTGCTGGGACTCGAACAATAGGTCCTCAGCCTCTGCTATAAATTCCTTCTTAGATGCTTTCATACATTATTGCCTGTCTTATAACTTCCTGAAGTTCATGTGCTTTAAAAGGCTTAGTAATATACGCCTTAGCACCCAATGCCATGCCCCTCTTTTTGTCCTTCTCGCTTCTCTCTGTGGTAACTATTATCAAAGGCAGGTGGCTGTATCTTGGATTATTCTTCATGAAGTTTATTAGCTCAAGACCATTTATATCAGGCATATTTATATCAGTTATAACAAGATCAAATTCTTGTGTCGGTAAGAGTTTCAAGGCATCAAAGCCGGAACCAGCCTCGACTGTATTAAAGTCTCCCATTTCTTCTATAACAGCCCTGATGAGTGCCCTTGTTGTTGTGGAATCTTCAACAATTAGAATAGACTTGGTGGATTGTTCACTTTGCATCTTGTATAAATCTTAACAGATTAAAATAAAAAAAACATTATAGTTTGGATGCATTACTACAGCTGTAGTCGAGTATATCAGGTAAAATTATGGTGTGTCAACGAAGTGTATATCTAACGAAAGATGTATTTATAATCAGAAAGATATAAGATGTGGCAGTTACTTTAGGATAAAACCTATCTGATCGGTTTGTGCTGCCTTCTCAGCCTTGCGTTCTTAATTCTTCTCTTTTGCGCTTCTCTTTGCTTTCTTCTCAGCTTGATAGAGGGTTTCTCATAGAACCGCCTCTCTTTGAGTTCTCTCAGAAGGCCGTCCTTCTGGATCTGTCGTTTTAGAATCTTTAAAGCCCTTTCAATGTCATTTCCGTTTACTCTTATCTCCAATTATCTGATTCCCTTCCTTCGTCGTAACGAAACCAAATCCCTTGGCCTCATTAAACTATTTCACTGTCCCGTTGTATATCATTACATTATCTTTGTAATTTGGTCTTACTAAAAAAAAGGCCGCAGCGTCTAAAGTCTTTGCGGCCTTTATTTAACAAAAACTTCCAAAACTGTAGCTATTTTGGCATGCGGCACAACAAAATGTCAAATAAATCCAAGCACCTTGACCGCAGGGTATTCCCCGACACTTCTCGGAAGTGCGGGGTATTCTCAAGGTGCTGGATAAACTTTTTTAGAATTGCGTCCTGAGAACTCCTATCTATTGTATAATAAAAACATGATTGCGATTGTGGATTATGGAATGGGGAACCTTAGGAGTGTTGAGAAAGGGTTCCTTAAAGTAGGGCTTAATGCGAGGGTTGTATCAGACCCAAGGGCAGTGGATAATGCTCAGGGAGTTGTACTTCCAGGCGTCGGAGCATTTAGAGATTGCATGAAAAACCTTAAGGGAATGTCACTCATTGAATCAGTTGTGAGGTCAATTCGGAAAGGCAAGCCGTATCTCGGCATCTGCCTTGGACTTCAGGTTTTGTTCACTGAATCAGAGGAATTCGGCATTCACAAGGGGTTTGATATCTTAAAGGGGAAGGTTGTTAGATTTCAGATAAATCTTAAGGTGCCGCATATGGGCTGGAATAATGTGAAAATTCAAAGAAGGCCGCCGATTTTTGACGGCATACAAGACAAGGCATTTTTCTATTTTGTCCACTCCTTCTATGTCGTGCCTGATGATAATGATGTAGTTGCAACAACGACTGATTATGGTATAACCTTTGCTTCTATGGTCTGGAAGGAGAATATCTTTGCAACCCAGTTTCACCCTGAAAAGAGTCAGGAAACTGGTCTAAGGATATTAAAAAATTTTGGAGATTTTGTCAGGAAGGCTTAGAATATCTTCTACCTGCCCCATAAAACCGTCTTATCCTTGCCCTCCATCTTTCCCCTGTAGAGCGCCTTATCAGAATTCCGTATTAGTTCCTTCCTGTCCTTCCCATCAGATGGAAATGTTGCTACACCTATGCTTGTGGTAATGTTATTCCTAGGAAAGACCTTCCAGGTGCAGGGCAATTGTTCCTTGATGGACCTCCTTATCCTTTCAGCAACCAAGAATGCCTCCTCTTTCTCTGTCTGGGGCATGATGAGTGCAAACTCCTCTCCTCCAAATCTGGCTATTACATCAATAACACGCAGGCTTTCCTTTGCTATATTAGCGATATTTTTTAATGCCTCATCACCTGCAAGATGGCCCTCTGTGTCATTGAAGAGTTTAAAGTCATCTATGTCTATCATAGCCAGCGAAAAGGATAGGTTGTGACGCTGAGAACGCTGGAGTTCTTCAAAAAACCTCTCCTCGAAATACCGTCTGTTGAAAATACCAGTTAAGGAGTCTGTGATGCTGAGCTCCCGAAGATGTCCTGCGAGGCTCCAGTACATTGACCTTTCGAGTGCGATAGATGCGTATGATGCAAATGAGCGGAGTATTGCCATGTCCTCTTCTAAGAAAACCTCTCCTGTTATCTTGTCGGCGATGTTAAGCACCCCTATGGTCTCATCCCCTATCTTAAGTGGTATGCTTATGAATGAGCCCGTCCTGTAATTCGGCCTCCTCCTGAGCTGAATCCTCTCGTCTTTTTCGATATCATCCACTATGAGTGGTATACCTTCACTGAATACCTTACCTGCAATACCCTCGCCTATCTTGATCTTTATTTCCCTGAGGAGACCTTTGTTTATCCCCTTTGCAGCCTTTATGGTGAGGAAGTCCTCTTCAAACAGCATTAAAGAGCCCTTCTCTGCATCTGTCAGATTCACTGAGGTGTCCACTATGGTCTCATAAAGCATCTCTGGTTCCTTAACAGGGTTGAGGCGTGTGGCAGCTATATTCAATACATCTATATCCTTTATCCGTTTGTCATAAATTCCCTGCAGCTCTATGAGTCTGAAGATGAAACCTGTAATCCTGCATAGATCTGAAATAATATCCGCATCCTCCTGTTTGATATTGGAGTTAAAGGTGCCCAGGAGTCCGGTTACCTTACCATCCGATTTTATAGGGAATACATAAATAGATGTGACCTCATCACTTAAACCTAATCTTAATATCTCCATCACATCTTCAGAATATAAAGGCCTCTGTTTTTCAACCACCTCGGATACCATACCTGAAACTTTTAATGGCACTGATTGCAGATGTTCTTTCAGCCTGCCTGCAGCCCTTCGAGGCCTGAATAATGGTGAGCCTGCCGAATCATCCTTAATCATGACAGAGATACTATCTGCATTGAACAGGAAAAGCATAATATCAACTAAAATGTCATAGACCCCATCTGCCTGTTTATCTAACTTCATGTCAGATATCAGGCTGAGGATGGTCTTCATTGACCTGTACCTCTTCTCATTCAGGATGCCTTCATAGCTGCTCTTGAGAAAAAGATTAAATATGGACTGGATATGCCTCGCAGTATCCTGAATGTCTGCATAATCCCTGATGATAATCTCCTGAGACCATGATTTAAGTTGGTTTAAAGGCAGACCATAAGACTCTGCATCCTTTACATAAAGATCCTCAAACTCCTTCTGAGAAAGGTATACACCACCACCTGCGACAACAAAGACTGAATCATCAACACGGAGAGGTATAAAGAAATGGTACTGCCCTGAAGGACCTTTAAAGATAGATACGTTCCTTCTTTGAATCGCCTTCTCTATACACCCCTTTAAAAAGTCGTTATATTCATCCCGGCCCCTCGAGGATGACCTGATAACTGACAAAAGCTTATTCTCTTTAATAGGAGGCAGGATGATATTCCCTTTCTCTCCGTAAATGGAAAGAGAGAGACCTGTCAGGTTTGAGAGGTAGGTCTGCAAAGAAGATATGTTGTTATCAATAAACTCCATGGGTACCTCGTGACTCCTTGTAAAGTTGTTGCATTAAGCTCATGATACTCAATTTTAATAAAGTGATGGCTATATCATAAACCTTAGGCCGACCTGGTATTCCCCGGGCATCTCTTCTCTCACCCATCTAACCTGTGCCAGGACCGGTATCGTGACTGGAGGCTCGGATAACGGGAACCATACCTGAAGCACAGTCCCTTCCTCAAGCGCCTGTCTCTCCGTCCGGATCCTCATCCCGCCGCTACTTAAGTTTAAGATCTCACCGTGGACGGCAACCTTATCCGGAGGACGCCCTGACTCACCCAATGCCATATAGCTTACAGGGCGGGTGTAAGGATAACGAATACTCACTCTCTTCTCCTCCGTCTGCCAACCCATATGGGAATCCTCCATCTGGTATTTGTGAAAACTTTACATTTACATTTTATCTGGAATTTGTAAAACACATTACATTACATTCTCTTCGCCCTTGTGTAAATAACCAAAATTGGGTCGGCTCTAAAGAGGCCACCCAAAAGTGTATATACCGAGCTTGATTTCCTATGAATCTTATGATATATGTAAATCATGGTTGACATCTCTTCTGACAGGATTCAGGGGATATCGTCTCCTCCCGCCGCTTTCATTTTCTATCGTCCACAGACCGAGGCGGCGAAGGAACAGGTGTTCTACAACGCAGAGACCTATCACATCCTTTCTCTGTCATCTTCACTTTCAAAAGAGGAGACGTCCTCCTTCCCTGATATCTCTTTCCTTTGTTCAAGATGGAAAGAGTTACTCGACAAAGAGCTTGATGAGCTGAAGGAGTCTGGCGAAGGTGAGAAGGGGACAGGTTTTATTGATATGCTTCAGAGCCGGCGGAGGCGATATACCGTGAAGGGTATAGTCCTCTCAGGCCAACCATCAGCATTACAGCAACAAGAGAAACAGTATTTATTCATTCTCGAAAGGTTCAATCCAGATAGTGTGAATCTTTCCATGATTTTTCGGCAATGGAATCTTAATCATCGGGAAGAGGATATAGCGCGATTGCTCCTCGCAGACCGCAGTAATAAGGAGATAGCTCATGCCCTTGGTTTGAGCCTCAATACGGTTAAGGGGTACATGAAGCTTTTGATGCGAAAGCTTGGCGTCAACAGTCGTGCAGGAATCATTGCCAACTTCCTCACCGGAAGGAATCCCTCCTGACCCGAAAAGGTGGCAGGATTACACTATAGTGAAGGCATTAAATAAAATTACATAATTCACCCTCCCCCAACCCCTCCCGTTAAGGGAGGGGTATAGTAAAACAGTTCCCTCTCCCCTTGCGGGAGAGGGGTAGGGTGAGGGGGATATAAACTTATTTTTTGCTTTCACTATATATCTTTTTGTAACTGCTGCAAAAGGTCGCCGATACTCAATTTTAATAATGGATGCTTTATATCAGGTGCAATCTCACATAGAGGCCTTAAGACAAAATCCCTCTCATGCATTAACGGATGTGGGATTTTTAGATTTTTGTTGTTTAAGACAATATTGTCAAAAAGTAAAATATCAAGGTCAATAATACGCGGCCCCCATTTTGATGAATCTTTTCTGCCCATCTCTCTTTCAGTATCCTTTAACATTCTTAAGAGCTCCTCCGGCTTAAGTCCTGTCTCTATTTCTATTGCCATATTTATAAACAGTGGTTGATCTTTTACACCCCACGGCTCGGTCTCATATAGAGAAGAGCGCTTCGTGACAATGATTCCTTTTTCTTGCAGAAGTTCTATTGCGCGTAGACAGTTTTCCTGCCTGTTGCCGAGATTAGAGCCAATACCAATGTAAACAACAGACATTTTTAAAGGATTCCACTAATCCTCTTGACTGCCTCTTGAATCCTATCCACAGGTGCTGTTAATGCAAATCTTACATAACCTTCTCCAGTTTCTCCAAACCCATTACCAGGCGTTGCAAGCACCCCTGCTTTGTCAAGCATGTGTGTTACCAAGCCCATTGAATCAAAATGAGAAGGTACTTTTACCCATATATAAAAGGTAGCCTTCGGCTTAATAAGATGCATACCAAGTTTTCTTAATCCGTTGTAAAGTACATCCCTCCTTTCATGGTAAGTCTTCCTTATTGCTGACAGGATATCATTGTCCATACCAAGGGCAACTATGGCTGCCTCCTGTATGGCCTGAAAAACGCCTGAATCAAGGTTTGTCTTTACCTTTCCGAGACCTGCTAAGACTTCCCTGTTTCCAACAGCAAAACCTATCCTCCAACCCGTCATATTATATGTCTTTGAAAGTGAATGAAACTCGATGCCCACATCCTTTGCATTGGGTGCCTGCATAAAACTTAAAGGCTCCTTATCATAGTATATCTCTGTGTACGAGGCATCGTGGCAGACAATGATGTTGTATTTTGAGGCAATTTTTACCACCTCTTTATAAAATTTTGTTGGTGCAATTGCTGAGGTAGGATTATTGGGATAGTTTATAAAAATGAGTTTTGTCTTAAGTAATACCTTTTTTGGTATTATGTCGAAATCAGGCAGAAAATCATTTTCTTCCCCGAGAGGCATTGTGTAGCTCCTCCCGCCGGCAAACAAGGTGCCAGTTGAATAAACAGGATACCCGGGTGATGGTACAAGCACTGTATCCCCTGGATTTACAAATGCCAAAGGGATATGGCCTATACCTTCCTTCGAACCAATTAATGAGAGCACCTCTGTCTGAGGGTCAAGTTTAACACCGAATCTCTTTTTATACCATCTCGCAACAGCCTCTCTAAAAGATAGCATACCTTCGTATGACGGATATCGGTGGTTAAAAGGTTTTTCAACAGCTTCTTTCATAGCATTAACTATGAGAGACGGCGTAGGGATATCCGGGTCACCGATGCTCAGATCTATGAGGTCAGCACCCTTCTCTATTGCCTTCTGTTTCATCCTGTCTATAGAGGCAAAAAGGTAAGGTGGAAGATACTTAATGCGAGAGGCGAATTCAAAAGGAACCCTTTTCTTCAAGACCACCTCCTGTGTTTTTCCCTAACTATTATATACCATGTGCTATAACCTGTTAAAAAGGTTAAGCTAAAATACCTGATAACATGAGGAAGACTCTGGACAAAAATTTGTCATGAGACAAAGATAGGGCACTAAAATTTTAGTGCCCTATCTTTTAAGTAAGATTATTTTGCTGACTTTGCTGGCTTTGCTGGCACTGTCTTTTTCTCTGCAGGCCGGATAGTGATACTTTTTGCAGCAATACTTTTTGCTACATTCTTGCCATCAATCTCGGTGTACTTAGCCTTTACCTTATCACCAACCATTATATCAGCAAGGGCTTTCTTTTCTTTACCGATCTTTATAACGGTTTTGTCATTTGTTGAAAGTACCACCTCTTTTTTCTTACTCTTTACAGTAAGGGTCCCAGCTGTTGCATCAACAGTGACAACCTCGCCTGAAACCTGCTTTACTTTTGCCGGTGCCTCTTTCTTTTCAGCAGGTGCAGTTGCAGTTGCTGCCTTCTTCTCCGCTGCAAAGGATATCGAGGTAAGGGCAAATACAAAGAGTACTGCAACGATAATCGCTATTGCCTTTTTCATCAAAATCACCTCCTTTCATCATAGAGTGTATTCGGTTTATAACCCAAACTATTACCTTCAAAGATAATTAATATACAATAAGTATGCCAGGTTGGAAGTACCTAATAACTATAGGATATATATAAATACCCTCTATATTTTATCCTTTTTTAGGGAAGGGTATCCTTTTTTAGGGAATTGAGATTAAATTTCTCCCACCTGTACCAGAAGGTCTTATAGCTCATTCCAAGAAGCCTTGCTGCCTTTGTTGCAACGCCGTTTGCCTTTAACATGGCCTTTTTTAGGAGTTCTTTTTCAAGCTCCTCAAACATTATTCCTTCGTCCGGGAGATCGAAATCAGTAATTCCCATCCCCTGTGAAAACCTGAGTTCACTCTTTATATCTTTAAGGTTTATAAATGGACTCTCGCTCATAAGTACTGCACGTTCTATGACAGATTCGAGTTGTCTTATATTCCCTGGCCAGTGATATTCGATAAGTGCCTTCATTGCATTTTCTTCCACTCCCTTAACTCTCTTTCCAAATTCTTGGTTATATTTCTTTATGAAAAATTCTGTTAGTGCAAAGATGTCTTCCTTTCTTTCGCGTAAAGGTGGAAGTTCTATAGTCACCACTTTCAGCCTGTAGTATAGATCTTCTCTAAAATCTCTTTTCTGCAATTCTTTTTCAAGGTCTTTATTTGTAGCAGCGATAATTCTAATATCAACCCTGATCGTATCCCTTCCCCCAAGTCTCCTTATCTCTTTGTCCTGCAGTACACGTAATATTTTAGACTGTGTCATCTGGGGTAAGTCTCCCACCTCATCCAGAAAAAATGTGCCGCCGTTTGTAGCCTCGATAAGCCCTATTTTCCTTGAAAGTGCACCAGTAAATGCCCCTGGTTCATAGCCAAAAAGTTCGCTTTCAAGAAGGTTCTCTGGAATTGCAGCGCAATTTATTGCTGTGAATGGTTTTGTTCGCCTCGAGCTGTTGTAGTGTATAGCCCTTGCCCCAAGTTCCTTGCCCGTGCCACTTTCACCGAGTATAAGCACAGTTACAGTGCTTGAAGAAACCTTTTTCATAATCTCTACTGCTTCCACCATTTTTATTGAACTGCCGATAATACCTTCTATTTTGAACCTGTCAAATAGAGCCTTCTGAAGCTGTAAATTTTCTTTCAAAAGTTCAACCCTTTCAACCGCCCTTTTAACCGTTATCAAAAGTACATCCTTATCAAGAGGCTTGGTGAGATAGTCAAATGCCCCCTTTTTAATTGCCTCTACAGCCGAGGATATTGTGCCGTATGCAGTCATGATGACCACTGATGGCTCAAAAGGCTCTCTGGGAATGGAACCAATAAATTCTATACCGTCCATCCTTTCCATCTTGAGGTCAGTAAGGACTACGTCGGGGGTAAACTCCTTCACAATCCTCAGTCCTTCCTCAGATGATGAAGCAGTATATGTCTCATATCCTTCATCATCGAGTATTGTCTTAAGTATGTCCCTCTGGAGTGGTTCATCATCAACAACGAGCACTATAGCCACCTTATTCCTCCTCCTAATAACCCCACCCTTCCTCCCCTTACCTTAAGGGGAGGTGAGGAGGGGTTAATGCAACGTTTGGGTAGATTTAATAGGCAGAGATATTGTTACAATACTGCCTTTAGCTTCTATACTCTGAATTTCCACTTTACCGCCATGTTCCTCGACAACCCTTTTTGTCATAACAAGTCCGAGGCCAAGGCCTGTGCTCTTAGTCGAGAAAAAGGGATCAAAGAGTTTTGGCAGATTCTCCTTTGAAATACCAATACCTGAATCCTCAATAATAATAGAGGCGATGCTGTCAGATGCCTTTGTGCTTACAGTAAGTTCTCCTCCAGCAGGCATTGCTTGAAACGCATTAAGAATAACATTCAATATGCATGTCTTAATCAATCCAGGATCTAAGTATAATTTGGGAAGCTCTCTACATTGACGATGTATCTTGATACCGTCATCTTCTGCCTTTGCCCATACCAGTGATATTACCTCATCAATAAGACTACCAATATCTACATCTTCTAAGCTTAACCTCAGTGGTCTTCCACAATCTAAGAAATCCCCCACGAGTTTATTAAGGCGTTGTATCTCATGTTTTATACTCGTGATAAGTGACTCAAACTTTTCCTTTTCCCCACTTTTCAGCGGTTTATATTTTTCTTTCAGGTGGTCTATCGAAAGGCTTATAAAATTTAAGGGATTCCTTATCTCATGAGCAATCCCCCTTGCTAACTGCGCTATCCCGGAAAGGTGCTCAACCTCGCGCAGTTTTTCCTCAAGTGCACGCTTCTCTCTGAGTTTCTGTACCATAAAGTTGAAACTCTGTGTCAACTCTCCAATCTCATCCTTCCTGTCTGCAGGGAGGTTTAATGTCAGGTCGCCTGCTGCAACAAGCCGTGCAGCCTTAACTACGTTATATATTGGCCTGGTGTATATCCAAGAAAGAAATACTGCGATAAGTATGCCGAGGCCAAAGACTAAAGAAGTAGCGACTATTCTTTTTATTATATTTATCCTAAGAATTTCGGAAAAATCCTCTGCATTTATCTTAAGATGTATATAGCCATAATGCTCATTTCCGGCAACAACAGGCACGATGACATTGTAAACCTTACCTTCTTTAGAAACAGGCTCGCCAAGTTCTGCTTTAATAATACGCTCTTTTTTCTTGAGGCTGACCCCTTCTCCCACTTTTGCGGGATTAGTGCTCGCAATGATTTCATCTGCATTACTGATAATCGAGATCTCTTTTACACCCTTTGCATTCAGCTTCTGGAGATAACGTTGAAGTCTCATCTCATCTGTATAGCCACTGCTTGTCACTTCCTCGACACCGACCTGTATCGCCTTTGAAAGCTCTGCCGTCTGATTTTCAAGTTCTACAAGTAATGCCTTTTCAGACTGTGAATATAGAAATAGCAAGATAGAGACAAGGATGAAACTGAGGGAAAGCATCATCCCGATCAGTTTCTTATTTAAAGAAAGGTTAAGGAAATAATTTTTGATAGACATTATAGGTATTTTATATTCAATGCATGCATATAAGTCAATGTGCCTCGAGAGCCTTTTAGTCCTTTGCCCTTAATTAATTTTTTCTGTTAAAATCCTCTATGTTTTTACAACAGCTCATAAATGGTCTTACCCTTGGCAGTGTATATGCGCTCATTGCACTTGGTTATACTATGGTTTACGGCATCCTCGAACTCATCAATTTTGCCCATGGTGAGATTTATATGCTCGGCGCATACCTTGGCATAATCTTTCTCGGCTTTTTTACTGCCATTGGCCTGACATCCTGCAACCTTCCGCTTGCCTTGATACTGACCTTCCTTTTGTCAATAATCTTTTGTTCTTCATATGGCTTTACAATAGAAAAAATAGCCTATAAACCTCTAAGGAACGCTCCCAGACTGAGCCCACTAATAAGCGCGATTGGTGTATCCATATTCCTGCAGAACTATGTGATGCTGACACAGGGTGCTACAGACAAGGTTTTTCCGAATCTTTTTGGAATTGCTGGATTCCAGTTCCTGTCAGTGAGGATGACCTACCTGCAACTTTTCATAATACTTACATCAATAGTATTGATGATATCCCTTCGTATATTTGTAAGAAAGACAAGGATGGGTAAGGCAATGAGGGCGGTTGCACAGGATAAGGTAATGGCCTCTCTTATGGGTATCAATATTGATACGGTTATTTCAACAACCTTTATTATAGGTTCAGGCCTTGCTGCTGTTGCAGGGCTTATGGTCGCTATGTACTACGGCCTTGTCAACTATTTTATCGGCTATGTCGCAGGCATAAAGGCTTTTACCGCTGCAGTTCTTGGCGGGATAGGCAGCATACGGGGTGCGATGTTTGGCGGTATCCTGCTCGGACTTGTTGAAAGCCTTGGTGCGAGTTACATCTCGAGCGAATACAAGGATGCCTATGCATTTATTCTTCTGATCATAATACTCCTCGTCAAGCCAGGTGGGCTTTTTGGCAAGGCAGAACTGGAAAAGGTATAGATCAGTGAAAAGTGAAAGGTTACAAAAATGCAGTAAAAGTAATCCCCCCTCGCCCCCCTTTGGCAAAGGGGGGAAGGGGGGATTTCCAGGTGGGAAACAGTACAAAGTTGTAAAACCATTCATCATTGCTTTGTGGCTATCTTTGCTCTTTCTTCCATTCAAGGGATTGAATGCAGCATTGCTTTTTTTTATAATTTTCTCCGTCCTTTTTCTCTTTCTAAAATTCCTTTCCCCTTATAAAATAATTTTCACGTCAGGGTTACAGACTTTCGGCAAGAAAATTCATGATTCGTTTTTCGTTACCCGTTACCCGTCACTCATTACTCGTTATGCATTGCTGTTACTAATCTTTATCATCCCTTTCCTTGCCAGGGATTACTTCATTGATGTTGCCATTCTCGCAGGTATCTACATTATACTCGCACTCGGACTGAATGTTGTAGTAGGCTTTGCGGGTCTTCTGAATCTCGGGTTCGTGGCATTCTATGCTATAGGCGCTTATTCATATGCCCTCCTGAATACAAAATTTGGACTTGATTTCTGGTCAGCCTTGCCTTTTTCTATAGGGCTTACAGCAGCTTCTGGATTTCTCCTGGCAATACCCGCCTTGCGGCTGAAGGGAGATTACCTTGCGATTGTTACACTGGGATTTGGTGAAATAGTGCGACTCATCCTGAATAACTGGGATAGTGTGACAAGGGGACCAAATGGGATATCAGGCATTGCTCCTCCCTCGATTATGTCAATATCTTTCGGAAAACCCTCTCACTACTATTATCTTGTTCTGTTTTTTGTCATCTTTACTGTTTTTATAACAAGGAGAGTCCATTCCTCAAGGATAGGAAGGGCATGGATTGCTATAAGAGAAGATGAGATAGCCTCCTCTGTCATGGGCATAAATACCACCCTGTATAAGCTCTATGCATGTGCTTTCGGTGCATTCTGGGCTGGTCTTGCAGGAGCCATCTTTGCAGGTAAGATGCAATTTGTATCCCCGGAAAGCTTTACATTTATGGAGTCAGTCCTGATAGTATGCATGGTCATCCTCGGTGGGCTCGGCAGCATTATCGGTGTGACCTTGGGCGCTGTCATTTTAGTTTTACTACCTGAGATATTGCGAGAGGTTCAACTTTACAGGATGCTTGCACTCGGTGCAGGGCTTGTACTGTTGATGATATTCAGGCCGCAGGGCTTACTCGGAGGAAAGGGTGTATCTCTTAGAGGTTAGGGGACTGACAAAGCACTTTGGCGGTATAAAGGCTATTGAAGAGGTAACCCTTAAGGTAAAAGATGGTATCATAATGAGCATCATAGGTCCAAATGGTGCAGGGAAGACAACATTCTTTAACTGTCTCACCGGCCTTACAAAACCTACAAAGGGAAATATCTTTTTCTCTGGTACCGAAATTACCAGCCTTGCCCCTTACAACATTGTCGGGCTTGGAATATCAAGAACATTTCAGAATATTAGACTCTTTAAAGAGATGACGGTTATGGAAAATGTTATGGTTGCTCAGCATCGCAGGACACGCTCAGGTCTTATTGGCTCAGTCATTCGTTGGAAAAGTTTTCTTGATGAGGAAAGGGTTGTAAGGGAAAAATCTATGGAATATCTTGAGTTCGTAGGCCTATTAGACTATGCCAATACTATTTCCGGGAACCTCCCTTACGGTGCACAGAGAAGGCTGGAGATCGCAAGGGCATTAGCAACAGAACCATCAATGATATTGCTTGATGAACCTACAGCAGGGATGAACCCGCAGGAAACATCAGAGGTTATGAGCCTCATAAAAAATTTAAAGGAACTCGGCAAAACAGTCTTGTTAATAGAGCATGATATGAAGGTGGTTATGGGGATATCTGACTGGATTGCTGTACTCGATCATGGGGTAAAGATTGCAGAAGGACTCCCTGCTGATGTAAGGAAAGACCAGTTGGTTATAGAGGCATATCTTGGAAGGGGGTTTGAATACTAACTAAAGATGTTGTGTCTTGACAAGTGTAATATTACAATGTAGTATGATGTATACACCTTATATGATGTATACACCTTATATGGAGGGGAAAATATGAGTAGTGTTGTTAAGAGTATTCGTATAGACAAAAAAACTTTATCGGAGGTTGAAAGCCTTCTACATATGAAAAAAGAAACTTTCTCAAGTCTCACATCAGAACTGATTACTGAAGCCGTGAAAATGAGGAAGTGTCCCGGGATAGTTTTTATTGAGGGACCTGCAGGAAGGCGTGCAAGGATTGAAGGCACAGGAATAGATGTCTGGGAGCTTATATCAGCCTATCAGGAACTTAATAATGATCTTCCTACCTTAAAAGAAGCATTTCACTGGCTTACAGACAGACAGATTATGGCAGCAATTGGGTATGCAAAGACCTATCCTGATGAAATAAAAAAGTTGATAGAGATGAATAGGGCATGGAGTAAAGAAAAGGCTCATGCTGAACTTCCCTCTTACCCGTCAATTCTTCGCAAGTAATATATCCCATAAAGGAGTACTGATAGTATCGTCGTCCTACAAACTGAACGATTTTAAAGGGATTGCAGATGCGATTTCTGGATATGTCTCAGAGTGGCCAAAAGAAAATCCAACTGATTATCTGTTCGATTTTATATAAAAACTCAACGAAGAAGTAATGTTGGAGTATAAATTCTATGTCAAAAGATAAAAGAATACATTCTCAAGAGGATTTGCAAAAGATTCAGGAGGAGTCGCAGAAGCAAATACTTCCTGAGCAGAAGCGGGTTTTTATTGTTCCAGAAAAACTACGTCGTCGTGCGCATAATTTACCCGACCCTGCACGTCCACCTTTAGGTTATGATGAGCATAAGGCATTTGATAGGGTATTTCCTTATATCAGACTGCCGAGACTTCATCCACCAAATCATGGTGATACTGTAATTTTTAATGCTCCAGAATTACCTGCAAATCAACTTATCTTAGGAGATAATTTAGAAGTCTTACGCACAATTCCTTCAGAGACAATTGACCTTATCTATATTGACCCCCCGTTTTTTTCTGGCAGAAATTACAATGTCATTTGGGGGGATACGAACGAGATCAGGTCTTTTTATGACATCTGGGAAGGCGGGATTGATTCATATCTCATCTGGCTCAATGCCCGCCTTTGGGAGATGAGAAGGGTATTGAAAAAGACAGGCAGTATCTATGTCCACTGCGACTGGCACGCCTCACATTATATTAAAACTGAAATGGATAAGATTTTTGGGTATGAGAATTTTAGATCAGAAATCGTATGGAAATATTTTGGTCCAACAAGTAGTCAAAAGAATTGGCCGAGAAAACACGATATAATTTTGTTCTACACAAAAACCCTAGATTATTATTTTGATGCGAGTGCAACATTGACCGAATATGACGAGAAAGCAGTTAGACGCTATGACAAAATAGATGAACAAGGGAAACGCTATAAATTATATCCTGATGGTAGAAAAGCGTATATGAAAAAGGGTGTTGCAAATGATGTTTTAGATGTTCCTTTTGTTCAAGGAACGTCTAAAGAACGATTTGGCTATCCTACCCAAAAACCTGAAGCCCTTTTAGAAAGAATCATCAAAGCCTCATCAAACGAGGGAGATATAGTTGCTGACTTTTTTGGTGGCGGGGGGACAACCCTTGCCGTAGCTATGAAACACAAATGCAGGTTTATCGGTTGCGATTCTTCACGCGTGGCAATTTCTGTGACTCTGGACAGGCTGGTCAAAATCGGTGAGGAGATGAGCGGTGTTGAAAGCAATCTCTCAGCAAGTGATGAAGCCTTTCAATTTAAACTTCAAACAGAAGGAGCGGTGGAAAAAGTCCCGAATATTGAGGTCTCTTATCTCGGAGTTTATCCAATTGATAAATTTACCCATCTTGACCACAATTCATTTATTGATTTTGTTCTTACCTGTTATGGAGCAAGCCATAACACTGCTGAAGGCGTAACTCACGGCTTTCGCCCACCGGGTCAGCAGGAGCCAATTCTTGTTGGTCCTGCAAATCCAAATGATTCTATTGATGCACAGACTGTAAAGGCATTCTTTGACGAGATAAAATCCCGCCTTGAGCCAAATAAAATGGTGCGTGCAAAGGTTATTGGATGGCGGTTTAATCGTCAGGTAGTAGAGTATATCAAGGTCTTGCAGAGATACATTTATGAAAATACTTTGCCGATGGAGATGGATTTAATCCCCCTTGATTCAAGAGAATTCAGAAAGAGGATTTTACAGCGGTATCAGGATGTTGATGATGTAGAATTTTATCTGAGATTCTCAAAGCCTCCAATAATTGGTGATATCAGAGTCAAGAAAGTCGGTCAACTTGAATACGAATTTGAGGCAGTAGATGCTTTTTCATCCAATGAAGATGGCTATCTTGTCAATTGCCAGTGGGACTTTGATTATCACGAAGGACATTTTACAGCAAACAAAGATTACATTCTTTCCCGTCAGAAGATAAAACCAAAAGGCAGAGATGAGAGATTTGAGGCAATACTTACAGCAAAGCATAAATTTGATAAACCTGGCGAATACACCATCGCCTGCAAGGTTCAGGATAACCTGGCAGGAGAGACTATTTTGGCAAAGAGGATAAAGGTAAGTTAGGTGATGGCTACTAATAAAATCAGTGGGATATTAGAGTTTCATAAGAAACTATTAGATTTTGTAGATGCTGATGTTAAACAAACGATTCAAAACCAAGTAAAAACACAACTTGGTTCTTTTAAAATTATTTGCCTTGTTCTGTTTACTAAAAGCACTAAAACTTTTAGAGCAATTCAACATTTATGCGGTAAGGGGATTGGTTATGGTGAAGATGCAATGATTCTTACAAGAAGCCTTTTAGAGAATCTAATAAATCTCGCCTATATTGCCAATCCTCAGCAAGAGGAAGAACGAGAACGCCGAGCCAAATTATTTGCGAATTGGTTAATAATAGATCTCAAGAGAAAAATAGATGGACTTCCATCTGACGATCCGTTAAAACCACAATTAGAAGAACATTTTAAGAACTGGCAATCTATTGGTGTTGACTATGGTGAGATTAATAGATTACATCAAGGCGAATGCCAAAAACTAAGAGCAACTGGCAAACAACCCAACAAGCGGTATTGGTCTTATCTTTCGATAAAGGGGAGGGCTGAAGAAGTCGGATTATTACCCGCTTACAATGGGATTTATTGGATTTGTAGTAAAATAGCACATCCTGACCCTGGCGTAACCAATTTTTATGTGAACGAAATGCCAGATAGGAATAGTATAATTTACGATACCCCTAACCCTACTTTGATAGAAGAAACGCTGGCCTTCAGTTTTGATTATTATATTCGGATGGTTGGATTAATCAATAATATTTTTAATCTTAGGCTCGATGGCAAGATTAACGGAATGAAGAATAACTTTATAAAATGATTCTTCCGGCTTTTGTGTAGGTGTTATCCCCCTCTTAAGATAATGCCCCTGCCTCCGGTATCCCCTCTTAAGATAAGAGGGGAAAAAAGGGGAGTTATGCCGGTATCCCCTCTTAAGATAAGAGGGGAAAAAGGGGAGTTATGATTTTCAGGGGTGTGGGGAAGCTATGAAGTTTTTGAAAGTAACCCCCCTTTCATCCCCCCTTAGGCTAAGGGGGGAAATAGGGGGGTTATACAAAGGGGAGGGACAAAGGTGCAGCCCACAGAAATGCCTGAAGAACCATAAAAAAAGAAAAACGATCCAAGAAACTCAATGAACCCAATAAACCCAAGAAACTCAAGAAACTCAATGAACCCAATAAACTCTTTGCTCTTAGCTCTTAGCTCTTTGCTCTTAGCTCTTAGCTCTTTGCTTTTTGCTATTAGTTTAGGTTACGCTGCCCAGACAACCAATCCCCCTAACCCCCCTGTGTCCCCCCTTACTAAGGGGGGATTAACAAAAATAGCCATCTTTCCTTTTGAGAATCTAACAGAGGATAAAAATGCCCTTGCATCTATTATGCCTGTATTAAAAGTCCGGCTGGAAGCAAAGGGATTAGAGGTAGTAGATGAAAATACCCTGAACAGGTTTTTGCTCAAAGAAAGAATCAGATCCACTGGTTACATTTCGAGGGATATAGCCCGGAAAATCGGAGAGGAATTGAATGTGCAGGCTGTTTTGGTAGGGTCTATTAATTCATTTTTTCCTGGAGAGAATCCACGAGTCGGATTTTCAGCCCGCCTGATTAATTCTTCAGATGGCGCTGTCTTATGGGCAAATCATGCATCTGCTACAGGAGAGGATTTCGCAACAGTCTTGGGACTTGGAAGAGTAAGAACCATAGACAGACTTACCTCCAAGGTCATAGATAAATTACTTAAGTCCTTCAGTATCACGCCGCCTTACAAGGAGATAGAGTCAACTTACAGGATTGCTGTAATGCCGTTTCAAAACAAAAGCAAGATTAAAGACATGGGTATGATAGCCACTTATATGTTTATAGTGGAGCTATTTAAGAATAAAGGATTTGTGACAGTAGAATATGGTGAAGTCAGGCGTCTGGTAGTGGATTTAAGGGTCAGAGGTAAAGGAGAGTTAGACCTCAGAAACACAGAGGCCATATCAAAATCCCTGGGGGTAGACGGAATTATAGTAGGAACGGTTGAGCTTTACAGGGAAGAGGAAGGTAACCTTCCCCCCGAAGCGGTTATAAGCGCCAGACTGATAGATGCACGGAAAAATAGGATTTTATGGTATAATAGCCATCAGCTCAATGGCGACGATGGTATAATTATACTTGATTTTGGTAAGATAAGGTCGGCAGAGAATGTAGCATATAAGGTTATTTCAAGATTAGTAAAGGAAATGGGTAAGGCAAAATGGCAGTAAACAGTCAAAAGTCAACAGTCAATGGGGTGTGCGACAAATTTATTGGTAATCGTATTTCATCTCAGCAGAAATTAGACAATTAAATGTACCCCCTCTTGGGATAAGAGGGGGTAAGGGGGAGTTACTTCAATGCAGTTTAGAAACATTTAAAGTAACCCCCTCAATCCCCCTTAACCTAAGGGGGAAGCTTCAGATGTACTTTTTGACTGTAAACTTACCAATAAATTTGTCGCAGACCCTAGTCATTGGTCAATGGTCATTAAGAAGACAATGACCATTGACCAATGACCACTGACTTCTTTATAATGACAAAATAATGACCAATGACCACTGACTATTGACCAATTATAAATGACTAAAAACCCAATGAACCCAATAAACTCAATAAACAGAAGTATCTTGTTGTTTACTGTTTACTGTTTACTGTTTACTGTTTTTGTGGGTGGCTGCGCATCTCTTTTACAAAAGGAAAATATATTAGCGGTTGTAGATGGCGAGCCAATTACTGAAGGAGATCTGAAATATTCATTAAGTATATCTCACCGCAAAGAAGACCTTTCCTCTGCAGGTACCCTGAATTTATCACAGTATGTGCAGAAGATGGTAGATGATAGGTTGATTATAGATGAGACCCGCCGTATGGGCATGGATCAGTATCCAGAGGTAAAACAGGCTATTCAGGCATACATACTGAGGGAATCTGTTGTGAGACTATATAATGAGGAGATCACAAAGAAGGTTTCGGTATCAGAAGATGATATCCTGAACTACTACAAGAAAAATTATGAGCGGTTTACACTGGGCATTATCGAGGTAGGTTCAGAAGAAGATGCTAAGGATATATCAGAACAACTGAAAAAGGGTGAAGATTTCAAAGAACTCGTACGGAAATACTCCACACATATCTCAAAAAAAGACGGAGGCGAGGTTGTTCTTAAACGAAATTCTCTGCCAGCTTATATAGATGAGGTTGTTGTAATTTTGAGACCCGGAGAAATCAGTGATGTTATAAAAATGATGGACAAATATTACATAGTAAAATTAATTAACAGGAAAGATGCGCCTGAGGAGGAACTTGAAATAGAGAGAAGAAATATAGAAAGATCAATCAGAAAACTGAAGGAAAAGGAACGCAGTGATGAATATCTTAAGTTTCTTTGTGAGCGGGCAGCCATAAAGATTGATAGAGAGCTTCTTTCTGCTATTAAAGTCGGGGGAGAAGGCAAGGAGATAGAGAAGTGGTCAAGGGATGAAAGGCCTCTGGCTGAGGTAAACGGCTCAGTTCTGACGGCTGGGGATTTTGCAGCCGGGATTACACCCGGCACAAGGAAATCAAGCGAGGATATCCTTAAAAGCTGGATTGACCGCAAGCTAGTGGACCATGAGGCACTCTGCCGCCATTACGAAAATAGCCCTGATTTAAAGAAGATGTTGTATCTTTATGAAAATCAGCTTCTCAAAAATACATTTATCAAAAGAATAATAATACCCAGAGTTATGATCTCAGATAAGACATTAGAAGACTACTATTCAAGTCATCAAAAGAGTTTTATCAAACCCGCCACTTATAAAATCCAGCAGATTACAGTAAAGACCATAGATGAGGCCCGGGAGGTATTGAATAACCTGCAGAACGGCGCTGATTTTTCATGGGTAGCAAAGAGAAGGTCTACCGATTCTGCAGGGTCAAAGGGTGGAGATGCTGGATGGCTCACCGGGGCAGAATTACCTGGGCCTTTAAGGGAGGTTGTAGTTACTCTAAAACCGGGGGATATAAGCCCTGTAATTAAAATCGATTCCCAATATAGGATAGTCAGGTTGCAGGGAAAGACCGAGGAAGTGGTAGAAGAATTCAATAAGGTTAAAGGCGATGTTTACAGGGCCTGCTATGCTGAGCAGATTAACACCCTGAATAACGAGTATGTAAATCAGTTGAAAAAAGAGGCGAAGATAGAAATCTATGACGAGGAAGTTAGAGCACTCGAAGAAAGATTGCAAAGGTAATTTTTTTCTTGACAGAGAATAATTGTTAAGTGATAAAGTATAATATTAAAAGGAATGACTAAACCTATAATAAATAATATCTTAAGACTTGTCTTTGTACTTTTTATTTCCAGTCTTATCTCTACTTGCGCCCCTGAGACTGTGAGAAGAAGGGGATTTGAGGCAAAGCCCTGTCTGGATTGTCACAAGGCAAAATTAAATGAGTTGCAGAAGAAATATGTCCATTCGCCGATGGGCAAACGTGAATGCGAGGCATGTCATCTCCGTCACGGAAAGATTGCTGTTTTATCCCTTAAGGAAAGGGAGGAAAGAAAGTTCTGTTATATATGCCATACACAAATGGCACTAAATATGGATAAGACGGCCAATGTGCACACTGCATTGAGGCAGGGGAAGTGTGTCCCCTGCCATAATCCTCATGCCTCAGAAAATAAGTCTCTTCTGAAAAAGACAGGCAGTGAGCAATGCTTTACCTGTCATAAACAAGCAACTTTTATGCGCGCCAAACGACATAAACCCCTTGCCGACGGGTGTCTGATATGTCATGCACCTCACGGCTCTCAGTATAAAGATAATCTCATAAAAGAAGAGGTGGAACTTTGCCAGTCATGCCATAGCTATACAGCGGACAAATTCAGAAAGGCGCATAAAGATTATCCTGTTCAGAGGGGTAAATGCACAGGCTGTCACACCCCTCACAGCTCGACAAATGATAAATTGCTCAGGGAATCGGTTCATGCCCCGTTAAATATGGGGCAGTGCGCTTCATGCCATAAGCCAGTGACCGATCCTAATCCACTTGATGTTATTGCCCCGGATGGCAAGCTGTGTTATACATGTCACAAGAAAGAGGAGAGCGGATTTAAAGAGGCATACAGACACCGCCCCCTTGATGAAGGCAAATGTCAGAGCTGTCACAGCCCGCATGCGACAGATTATCCAAAAATTACCCTTATGTCCAGAAACGAACTATGCATAAGCTGCCATAAAAAGAAGGAAGGTGTATTAAAGGTAAGCAGCTTACATGCACCAATAAAGGATAAGGGCTGTACTGCCTGCCACAATCCCCATGCCTCTCAATATCAGTTTTATCTGAAGGCGTCTGAGAAAAAGATTTGTTTCACTTGTCATGGCAAGACTGAGAAGGAATTAAATGAAAGATATGCACATGTGCCGTTTTCGAAGGTAGAATGTCAAAAATGTCATGACTCCCACGGCAGTAACAACCCTGGTATGATGAAAACCGCTTTAACCAATTTATGTTATACATGCCATAAGAAAGAAGAAAAGGAGTTTTTCAAGACATATATTCATACACCTGTGAATAACAGACAATGCGCCTCCTGTCATAAGCCCCATGCCTCTACTTATAAAGGTCTGTTGAATAATTCACCGGACCAGCTCTGCGTGAGCTGCCATGGAAATATGTTTCTTGAGCTTAAAGAAGAGAATATCCATAAGCCGTTTAAAACAAAGGAATGTATGATCTGTCATAATCCCCATGCGAGTGAGCATATTGCGAGCACAATCAAGCCAATGCCCGAGCTGTGTTATGATTGCCATAAAAGACTGGAGACCGATTTACAGGCAAGCGCTAATAAACACCTCCCTGCGGAAGAGGGTAAGTGTACAGTATGTCATAGCCCTCATGGGACAAAGATAAGGCATTTACTTTTGAACAGGCCGAAGGAGCTCTGTCTATCGTGTCATGAAAGAATAGTTACCACCACTGTAAAAAGAGGACACATTGAGATGGAAAAAGGGGACTGTCTTAGCTGCCACATCTCCCATTATTCCGAATCGAGGTATCTGCTAAGTGCTAAGGACCCTGCATTATGCGTTAAATGCCATTCGGTTGACACAGAAAGGCTGTTGAAGGTACATATAAAACCTGTAGCTAAAATCAGCCATTGTCTGAGTTGTCATGAACCGCATGTAACAGAAAAACCGGGTCTGCTTAAAAAATTAAAGCATAGTCCATTTGGTAAGGGGAACTGCAAGGTCTGCCATGAATAAGAAACAAGCTAAGAGCAAAGAGCAAAAGATAACCCCCCTTCATCCCCCCTTAGATAAGGGGGGAAAAGAGGGGGGTTACTTATCCGAGTGGGGCAAGGAGGGATTATTGTTTTTTGCTCTATGCTCTACGCTAATCGCTCTATGCTCTACGCTCAAATCCCCCCATCCCCCCTTTAGTAAAGGGGGGCGAGGGGGGATTATTACTCTATACTCTATACTCTACGCTCTTTGCTCTATGCTACTTGTTGCTTTGGCTTTTGGTGGCTTTGCATACGCCCAGAGCGGCGATCTCAAGGAAAGAGTGCCTGCCCTCTGCTATCAGTGCCATATAAAATTAAAGGACAGCCTTTCCCGCAGTCATGTCCATTCCCCATTCAAAGAGGGTAAGTGTATCTCCTGTCATAATACGCATACGAGCAATATTAAGGGACTGATGAAGGAAGAGATTAATTCCCTGTGTCTGAGCTGTCACGAAGAGATTAAGAGGGCACTCAAGAAAAAATTTGTACATTATGCGCTCAGGAAAAGCATGTGCACAGATTGCCATTACGCCCATAGCGGAGAAAATAAGCACCTTTTAGTCAAGGCACAGAAGGACCTCTGCTGGGGTTGCCATGAGACACTTAAAGAGCAATTCAAGAAATCCTATGTACACCCTCCATTTAAGGAAGGGGAATGTTCATCATGTCATAATCCCCATGCCTCTTCAGAGGAGAATCAGTTAATTGCAATTCCTAACAAGGTATGCAGAAGCTGCCATGCGCCACGGTGCAAGACAGGCGGAGTCTCCATTACCTTTGCAACGGATAAACTGGATTGCACTACATGCCACAGCGGTCACGCCTCCAATACCAGCGGCCTCCTTGGCCCTTACGGCCACACAGCATTTTTAGATAAGAAATGTGAACAATGCCATGAAACCATCGTGGCTGATAGAAAGATAACAACAAAGCTAACAGGTAAGGATTTGTGTTTTAGCTGCCATAAGAATGACCCTGCGAAATTCAGGGAACCCGATGTCCACGGAAGCGATGCAAAAGGTGGCTGCGGGTTATGCCATAATTACCATGCCTCAAAGACAAAGGGCCTGACAATAAAAGAATCGGGGTTATGTGTTACCTGTCACGGAGGCACCGAGAAAAAGATAGTCCTTATGGAGAGGGCATTGAGAGCCAGTCCTATTAGATGTGTCCCTGTAAAGGATAGAAAGTGTTTTGAGTGTCATATACCGCCACATTCCAATAATCCGCTTTATTTCAGAGCAGATAGTATTCAGACATGTGCAAGATGTCATACAGCGCAGCATAAGGTTGCTCATCCACTTGGACCAGAGGCAAAAGACCCTCGCAATGGTCAGCCAGTAACCTGCATTACCTGTCATGGTATGCATTCTGCCAAGGCTGAATTTATGCTCCATCTCGACAGGAAAAGACAGCTCTGCATCCAATGTCATAAGAAGTAAATAGTCAGGAGTCATAAGTCAATGGTCATTAAAACAAGTCAGCGGTCGCTGGTTACAGTCAAAAGTCAATTATTGAAAACTGTATAAAAATTGTCCGTTCTGTCGTCATTCCGGACTTGATCCGGAATCCAGGGTTTTCTATGAACCGTCTGGTCATTGACCCAATGACTAATGACTAATGACTATACTTAGGAGGTAGCTCAGGAATGTGTATGTTTTTCTTTCTTTTCAATAATCTTAAAGTAAATAAGGAATCCTGCTCCAACCAGAGCAACTCCTATTGCAACGAGGGCGACGATTTCCATAAATTATTCCTCCTTGTCTTTAGGAACAGTATAAAAACCAATAATAAGCACAATGGCTGATGCAATAAGGGCAACAATAACGGCGCTTAATTTTATATCTTTTGAGACCAGAGAACCAATAGCGATGGTTGTAAAGAGATATTTACCCATGTCAAGGAAGACTCTGCCAAGCTCTTTTCTGCGTTCTCTGATTATCATGACAACATTATATCACAAATTGTATTTGAAGGTATAGAGGAGTAAAAGGTATAATATGGGAGAAACAATTGCGACAGTTAGAATTTATAGAAGAATCGGTTCAAATGCCATCGAATAACGAGGAGGTGTTTGCATGATGAAAGTAGCAGATTTAACTAAAGAGGAATTTAGGATGTTGATTGGTGAAGTTATTGAAGAAAAATTGAGGGAACTTTTAGACCCTGATTTTGGACTCGAATTAAGAGAAGATTTTATTGTAAAACTTGAATCTTCAATTGCATCAAAGGAAAGAATACCCTTTGAAGATGTGAAGAAGAGGCTTGGATTATCTTGATGTACAGAGTTGAGTTTACATCACAAGCAGAAGATGATTTGGTGAATATTGATAGAACAATTGCACAGCGGATTACAGTTAAAATAGATTGGCTATCTCAAAATATGGAGCATATAATAGCAGAGCCTTTGTCGGGTAAGTTTAAAGGAAAATACAAACTGAGGGTTGGTGATTGGCGGATAGTTTACTTATATAACAGCCCTGAGCAGGTAATTACTATTTATGCAATTGAACATCGCAGCAAGGTTTATAAAGATTAATGATTATGAGGAATAGGGATGGTATGAGAAGGTCTGGAAACAATAAAGACAGAATCATTCTCTTTTGTTTGCTTTTTGTTCTTTGTTCTTTGCTCTTTGCCCTTTGCTGGTTTCCTTTGTCGTTGGAGGCAAAGGTTACCGGCAACTGCGTGAATTGCCATACCATGCATAACAGCCAGAATGGCTCAGCCGTGGTCGCAGAAGGACCGCAGAGGTGCTTATTAGCGAGGGCCGACTGTCTGGGTTGTCATGGGCAAAGTCCCAGCGGCTCAAACAATATAATAACCTTAGGCAATGTTCCACAGGTACTTCATGCAGCTACTACTGATTTGGCAGGCGGGAATTTTAAGTATTTAGATACCGATGATAACAGAGGCCACAATGTGATTGATACCGGTAACCAGGAAGGCAACGCAAGTATGTTTCCTCCGCCTGGTAACCAGCATTTAGCGGTAGGGGAGATTATAGCTACCAATTTTACCTGTTCAGGGGCAAAGGGCTGCCATGGAGACCGCACTGTAGAAGATAAGCTTTTGTCTTTGAAAGGTGCACACCATACAGATGATAGCGTCCTTAAGTTTGGTAGCATAAATGTAAGCGGTCAAGGTAGCAGTACTGGCTTGAGCTACAGGTTCCTGAAAGGTGTTTATGGTGGCGAGGATACCGACTGGCAGGCTTCTTCCGGTTCTACAGACCATAATGAGTATTTCGGTGCTACAACAATGGGTGCGAGTAGTGCTACAGCCCCTGCGAACAATACAATCAGCGGTTTATGCGCAGAATGTCATGGATATTTTCATGGCACTACATCAAGTGAATGTTCCAGCGCTTCCCCCTGGCTGAGGCATCCAACTGATACTTCTCTGCCATCAAGCGGTGAATATACAGCGTATACCGCTTACAGCCTCACAGCACCTGTTGCCAGAACTACAATCCTTGGTAGCCCGAGCGGTACTGTTACACCGTCAGGTACTACCGACGACATAGTCATGTGCCTTTCATGTCACAGGGCTCATGCATCACCATATTTTAAAATGATGAGGTGGGATTATAAGGGCTGGCCAGCAAATGGTCAGATAAATGGATGTAATGTATGTCATACGTCGAAAAATTAGCAAAGAGCATTGAGCAAATAGCAAAGAGCATTGAGCAAAGGATCAAAGCATCCATGCATAAAACTAACTGGTACGCTTTCTGCTCTTGCTTCTATACAATAAAGAGGAGCAAATTTATGAAAAAGTACTGGAACCCTAAAAGTAGAATGATTCATAACCCTGCGTGTTTATCTCTACGCTCTTTGCTCTATGCTCTATGCTATCAGCTTGGTTTGAATAGTTTTAAACTCTTAGCTCTTAGCTCTGTGCTCTCAGCTCTTTTGATTTTTTGCTGGTTATTGTATCCTGAGAGGGCAAGTAGCGGTCCTTATCTTGATTCTGCACATGGGAGTTCCTCGTATGGGGTCAAACGAAGCGCTACAGGATTTCCTACAGATTATGGCCAAGGCAACTGTGCACACTGCCATGAACAGCATGCGAGTATCGGTGGGGCTGAGCCAGATCCAACTGGTGGACCTGACAAGTATGAGCTCATGTCAAAAAATTTTAATACATCAAAAACTACAAACCTTTATGCTCAAAGTGACAGTGTCTGTTTTTACTGCCATATTGTAACGGGCACTTATCAAAGCCCTGTTTTTTACAATTACACCTATAGCATTACCTTTGGAGGAAATCCCGATACTACCCCCAATAATATCTTCGATACATTCAATAGCACATCCTATCATAACCTGTACGATATATGGAGACTCATTACTGGCCTCTATGGTAGCAAAACATTCACGAGCTTTCCTGCTGATAGCAACCCGTGTTCTGGTTGCCATAATATCCATATTGCACAAAGAAGCTGTGGCAAACCAGCTGGTTCCTATGACCCCACTAAGTCGGCAATATCTAAGCCCTCGGATCATAGTAATCTCTGGGGAGATGGGGATAATGAAAGAATGGATGATTACACTGCTAATTATCAACCTCCACGCTACTACAACTCCACCAACTTAGAACCTGACAATGCCAGTAGCGATCGGGCTACACAGGCAGCGAAGACACCAGACTACGCTACCTTCTGCACTGACTGTCACACTAGTACAAGTAATAGTGTGTGGAGTACCACGCTAAATAGATGGCTAAGACCCATTGACTGGAGCATTGAAAAACATGGTAAGGGCAGTGCCGATGGAGCAGTAAGCCTAAATTCCCCTTATAGTTCTACCCTGGATAATAAGGTACTTTCATGTTTAGACTGCCATGAGCCCCATGGTTCACCTAATGTAACCTTGATCAGGAAAGAGGTTAATGGTGGGACACTGGGCGGTACTGTAACTACAATTGCCCAAACAGATTGTTCATTTCCATATAATGAAAACAAAGAGATAGCATACCTCTGCGACAGGTGTCATAAAGACGATTATGAGTTTACTACCTCCTGTTATGAAAATCATTATTATAAGATTCACCATGACTCTGCCTCAGGCGACCCTTTCTATACAGGGGGGTACCCTTTCTATACAGGGGGGTCGTGTGGTAGTTGTCACTCTGGCGGTGGATCGGGTTGCACGTCCAGCCGGAATACCCAGAACTGCAATTGTTGCCATTATCATGGTTCAACTGATCAAAGCGGAGAGACTACACGGAGAACTTTTTAGCTTTTACAAAGGGAATTATAAAAAATTATAAAATGTAGATAAAGTAGAATACAAATAGAGTACAAATAGGGAAAAGAAAAATCAAGAAAAGGGGTCAAACCTTTAAAATTTAATTGACATTCCCCCATTTCTCTTTATATTCTATTCACATGGCAAGACAACTAAGGATTGAATATGAAGGAGCCTTCTATCATGTAACATCAAGAGGAAATCAGAAAGAAGATATTTTTTTCGATGACAGAGACAGAGAGAAATTTTTAGAAATCCTGAAGAGGACAAAGGATAGATATAGATACCTACTTCACGCCTATTGCTTGATGAGAAATCACTACCACCTTTTATTAGAAACCCCTCAAGCCAACCTTTCACAAATAATGCAAAACATAAATACCAGTTATACAGTTTATATAAATATGAGACATAGAAGATTTGGGCATTTATTTCAAGGAAGGTTTAAGGCCATAGTAGTAGATAAAGAGAGTTACCTTCTTCAATTAAGCAGGTATATTCACTTAAACCCAGTAAGGTCAGGTATTATAGATAGCCCAATGAACTATAAGTGGTCAAGCTATCAGGATTTTTTTCGTAAGAACAAGGGAGGACTTACAGAGACCGATGATACCTTGAGTTATTTTTCTGAAAACAAAGGTGCTGCGATTAAGAAATACAGGGAATTTGTAGAGACAGAAGCGATTGATGATAGGTCATGGTTAGATGAGGTAAAAGCTGGAGTAGTCCTTGGTAGAGAAGAATTTATAGAAGGTATCAAGAAACTTCTTGGTGAGAAAGATAAGGATGATGAGACTTCTTCCTTGAAGAAATTAATCAATGCTGATGTTCCTGTAGAAAAGATAATTAAAGTGATAACTGATAAATATGGAGAAGATGCCTTAAGAAGTAAGAAAAAAGACAACTTTGGAAGGGATGTGGGGATATACCTTTGTAGAAATCTAACAGGAGTAAAGAATATTGAAATAGGGAGGGCTTTTGGTATAAAAGGCGCTGCTGTGAGTATTGTTCTTAAAAAGATTGAAAAGGAAATTAATGTTTCAAGGCATCTCAGAGCAGAAATTGAGGAACTTAAGAGTAAATGTCTCAATTAAAGTTTAAAGGTTTGACCCCTTTCGCTTTGTTACTTTTTTCGGTGTCTGTTTTGGAGTATAGATAAGATTAATTTACGTTTCAAGTCTATCTTCAGTCCCCGATGGATTTGAAGTAATCCCTTCAAGTGTGCAAAAGCCCCATCCAGTGAGTTTGTCGTATTCGGGATATTAAGTTCTGGATATTTCTGGTATGTAAACAGGTAAGGAAGATTTGATCTGAGACTGTGATATGCCGAGCGCAGACGTTTGTGCGTGTAATGCCATCGTCCAGTAACGGATTCCACTGTGCGCTCTTTCAAGAATTCTTTCCACTTCTTATGCCACTCATCAATGGCATCCGCAAACGTTAAATGAAATAATAAAATGGGGTCAGCCCTTGAACTGTGACATTATTTCGTTGACTTCTCTGGACAGGGGAATCAGAAGAAGGGCAGAGGTCTCCACATTTCACAGATTAGTTATTGAGTTAGCCTCTACCCTTCGGCCAAGAGAAATCTAAACTCGTCCATGAAAATAATCTTCATTATCAGTCTGATTATTCCGGATATGTAACAGTGGTCAGTTGACATAGTAGCTAATATAGTATATATGATATAATAAATAAAAACTGGAGGTTAAAAATGGAGACTATGACTGCTCTTGATTTGAGAAAGAAACTCGGAAGTGTTCTGAATGACGTTTCGAAGAAGGGAAAGAAGGTAATTATATCAAGGGCTAATAAACCCCTTGCTGTTATGATTTCAATTGAAGAATATGAGAATAAGGTTCTCAAGAAGGATAGGCAATTGAGATTGAAGGATATTGGTTACAAAATGGATACATGGAGAAAGAAGTACAGGAAGGAGATCACCAATATTGATGTTGTAAAAGAGATAAGAGAAATGAGAGAGAGCAGATGATAGTCCTTGATGCCTCTTTAATTCTTAAATGGATATTCGAAGATGAAGAGGGGGGAGATAGAGCCAGGTATTATAGGGATAGACATATTTCCGGTGATGAAGTAGTAGCAATCCCTGACCTGTTTTTCTATGAGATTGCTAATGTCCTTGCGACAAAAACAAGGTTAACTATAGAGGGCGCTGTTGAAGCTTTTTCATTGTTCTGGAATTTTGATTTTGAGGTAATTAGTCCTGGAGTAGAAGAGTTCCTTAATGGAATTACTTTATCTAAACGAAATAGGATAACTTTATATGACGCAGCTTATATTGAACTTGCAAGAGTATTAAATTGTTATTTCGTTACCTCTGACAGAAGACTTTATCAAAAAGTAGAGGCCCTGAAAAGGGTAAAATTATTATAACAAAGGAACTAACAGTTCAATGGGGTTACCTGTGAAAAAGGCTGACACGAAAAAGTTGTGATTAATTCTTTAAATTCTCTATTTTAATCAAAGCTTCTTTTTTATAAACTTGTTTATCTGCCTAAGAAACTCCTCAAAGTCTCCGATATTTTCTTTTGAGGATTTAAAGACCTTGCGGTCATCTATATTCCAGTATTTGTGTATGATAATATTTCTCAGACTGGCAAGTTTCTTTAGCTTCTCACCAAGTTCCCTGGTAATAATTCCGGCGCCAGATAATTTTTCGAAGCAATCAGGATATCCTTTAGGTGGTTGACCCGCTATGCGAGCAAGAATGTGATTACATATATTTGCCATCGCCTCGACAGCCTCGATTAAAAGATAACGCAAAGAATAAACATCCCTTTGCTCTTTTACAAAGACTTCCTCTTCCGCGGCCGTAATGGACTTTATGGCAGAGACTGTATCGAGAAGGTCTTTTTCAAGGGTCTTAATCTTTTCTATGTTTATCTCTCTATACATTCCATAAGCTCCTTGAAATATGATTTTGAGAACTCAAAATAATCCATATACATTAGTCCGACATCTTCCAGGAAATTAAGTCTAACAACCGTATCTCTTTCAAAGATTAAAGTGCCTTCGTTTATAACTGAAAATTGAAAGCCGATCGGTGCATAATTTATTACTTTAAAGTCCACTGAATAACCAGAAGCCATCTCAAGCTCGGAAGATATCTCAAGCTCAAAATCGAATACTGCACCTTCAGGTATTGCACAGTATGCCCCTATATCTATATCTCTGAAGGGAAGGATACCAAAAGAGCCATGGAGATAAGCAAATGAGACCTTATCATGCCTCTTGAGAGCAAATATAAGTCTCTGTTTAATCTGGACTATTTCATTCTTGGTTAATTCAAATCTTTGTTCCATAATGGCTAAGAATACCACAGAGAAAAAACCTTTACAAGATGATGGAAGCAGCAAATCTTTTGTAGGGAATTCATAGTGAAATCTGTAAGAGAAGGGTAAGAGAAGGGTAAAAGAAGGGCAGGGGTCAGATTTTTCGTCTGAACAATTTTTTTATTTTTTTGACGTGAGAAATACTTTTAAGATATTATTAACAGATGGGAAGGAAGGAATTTTTAAAACAGATAAAAAGCTTACAGGAGAGAATAAAGGAACACGAGATAAAGATCAATTTAGAACAGCAGAAGACAATTCCAGATGTAAATAGAATAAAGTATTGGCAGAAGGAAATAGATGCCTTTAAAAATGCAATCATTAGAGCAGAAAAGAGGCTAAGGAGGAAGAAATGAGGAGTGTAGCGAATGTTGTTTTAAGTGAGATGATAACAGAACTTTTAAAAGAATTAGGTGAAGAATGTAGTAAGACATTAAAGTTATTATCTCAATTAGAGATTGAAGACTTAGCACCTGAACAAGTAGCAAGCATCCTTGCGGAGTTAGGTGCTGCCGTTGTTCATTTACATGCCCATACAGATGGTCTTCAGGAGCTTATAAATGATGAGATTGAGAGACTCTAAAACAAAAAAGAAAGGAGGTTGGACTAATTATTAAAATAGGATTAAAATAGGGACAGCGACTATTTTTGTTCTTTCTTTGGTCTTCCCCATGGAAGTGCAGTCATCCTCCTCCCAAGCAATTTCTCTATTTTTAATATGAAGTTGTTATCACCGCATGGACGTCCTGTCCTTGTGTTTTGCCTTATCTCATTTTCCAGAGTCTTATCTTCTTTCTCTCTCAAATATGCCGCCCAGTCTTTTATCTTTTCAATAATGTAACAGTCTTCTGATATTATAGAATCTGTTCTGCCCTTTACATGACTTATTGCGCTTGACCACTTATATTCTTCTGCTCTCTTTACTATCTTTGCCCTGACTGGGTTGTTTTCTACATATCTTATCCCTGCATAAAGATGCCTCTCATCAAGCACACACGAAAAAAACCGCCCCTGCCACAGATGACCAGTTGCTTTATTCCTCATATTGAAATACTGAGAATATCGCATATGAAGCGCATTGAAGGTCTTTGACAGTGAATCAGTTTCCATAGGCACTGCAATGAAGTGCACATGATTCCCCATAAGACAGTATGCCCATATCTTTAATGAATATTTACTGCTGTAAAGTTTCAGCCACTCTAAATATTGTTGATAATCTCCTTCTCTTTCGAAAACTGCCTGGCGATAATTGCCTCGTTGAGTTATATGATGGGGATACCCTATCGATACTGCACGGGCTATTCTTGGCATGGAAGTAATAATAGGTGTTTTATCTTTATAAGTCAAGAAAATAGTCGCTGTCCCTATTTTGTTGGTCCCTATTTTGTTGTATGCGGAAAACTTGGGATCAGTTAATAGAAGGTATAAGACTTTATTTTCATTTTGTCAAGTTTATAGAAACATCTAAATTTTTTAACTGAGGCGATGGATGTAATATGGATGTAATTATGTAAGAATTGAATTTAATGTCATTGTGAGGTATTCTATTAAACTAAAAATCCTTATCGGGAGGGAATTTTTAATGGCAAAGAAGGCTAAAAAAGGAATCAAAAAATATGTTTACTTTTTCGGAGGGGGGAAGGCTGATGGAAGAGGAGATATGAAAGACCTTCTCGGAGGAAAGGGCGCTGGACTTGCAGAGATGACCAATCTTAAAATTCCAGTCCCTGCTGGTTTTACAGTTACCACAGAGGCCTGCAATGAATATTTCAAGGCGGGTAAGAAATATCCACCCGGAATGTGGGAGCAAGTACTTGAGAACCTTAAAAAGGTGGAAAAGGCAATGGGGATAAAATTTGGTGATTCTGTTAATCCTCTTTTAATTTCTGTACGCTCAGGGGCAAAATTCTCCATGCCTGGCATGATGGATACAGTCCTCAACCTCGGGCTTAATGAGATGACGATAAATGCACTTATAAAAAAGACAGGAAATGAACGGTTTGTATACGATGCATACCGAAGGCTAATTACAATGTTCGGCAGTATTGTTATGGGAGTTGAGAGGCAGAAGTTTGAAAAAGCCCTTGAAGAGATGAAGGAAAAGAAAGGAGTTCGCCTTGATACAGACCTTACAGTTAATGATCTGAAAAACCTTGTTGAAGAATTTAAGATTATTTATAAAAAAGGTACTCGAGAGGATTTTCCAACTGACCCAGTTGAACAGCTTAAAAAGGCTATAAGTGCAGTATTCGGTTCATGGTTTGGAGACAGGGCAGTTAAATACAGAAAGCTGAACGATATACCTGATAATCTCGGTACAGCATGTAATGTTCAGTCAATGGTATTTGGAAACCTGGGTGAAAATTCCGGCACAGGAGTCGGCTTTACGAGAGATCCGTCCACAGGTCAGAATAGGTTCTTTGCAGAATGTCTTATCAATGCACAAGGTGAGGATGTTGTTGCAGGCATCAGGACGCCGCTTCATATAGAAGAGCTAAAGAAGCGGCTTCCAGTTGCTTATAGGGAGCTTAACAGTATATACAAAAAACTCGAAAGGCACTATAAAGATATGCTGGACATAGAGTTCACTGTTCAGGAAGGCAAACTCTACATGCTTCAGACAAGGGTTGGGAAGAGGACAGCGGCATCAGCCCTTAAAATAGCTATTGATATGGTAAAAGAGAGATTGATAGATAAAAAGACAGCAATATTGAGAATTGACCCCCAGCAGCTTGACCAGTTACTTCACCCTATGATAGACCCAAAGGCTCAGGTTAAGGTAATTGCAAAAGGGCTCCCTGCTTCACCTGGTGCTGCAGTTGGAACAGTAGTATTCACAGCAGAGGATGCAGAAAGGGCTGCGGAAAAAGGTAAAAAGGTTATCCTTGTCAGGACTGAAACCTCACCTGAGGATATTGGTGGCATGGATGCTGCCCGGGGTATCCTTACTGCAAGAGGAGGTATGACATCCCATGCAGCGGTTGTTGCGAGAGGAATGGGCAAATGCTGTGTTGCAGGATGCGGTGCAATAAATATAAATGAAATACAGAGGTATTTTACAGTTAATGATCTTATTGTAAAGGAAGGCGAATATATAACCCTTAACGGTACAACAGGTGAAGTCATGCTGGGTGAGGCACCACTTGTAACACCAGCACTCACACGTGATTTCGGTACTTTTATGAAATGGGTTGATGAGTTCAGGAAGCTCGGCGTTAGGACAAATGCTGATACTCCCCATGATTCAGAAGTGGCAAGGAGTTTTGGGGCTGAGGGAATTGGTCTATGCAGGACAGAACATATGTTTTTTGCCCCGGAGAGGATAAGTGCGGTAAGAGAGATGATCCTTGCTGATGATGTAGAGGGAAGGGAAAAGGCTCTTGCCAAGCTACTTCCGATGCAAAAAAGTGACTTTATAGGAATATTTAAGGCAATGAAAGGTCTTCCTGTTACCATACGGCTTCTTGATCCGCCACTTCATGAATTCCTTCCGCATACAGATGAAGAATTAAAGGCTTTAGCTGTTACAATGGAGGTTCCTTTTGAGAAACTGAAGGCGAGGAATAGGGTATTACATGAATTTAATCCAATGCTCGGGCACAGGGGCTGCAGACTTGGTATAACATATCCTGAGATTTATGAGATGCAGGTTCAGGCTATAATGGAGGCTGCATGTGAGTTGTCAAAACAGAAGATTAAAGTAATACCTGAAATAATGATACCATTGGTCGGCCATGTAAATGAACTTAAGATGATGAGAGAACTGACTGTTAAAGTAGTAGAAGAGGTTCAGAAAAACTATAAAACAAAGGTCAACTATACTGTTGGAACAATGATAGAGCTTCCTCGTGCTGCTATAACAGCTGATGAAATAGCTGCGCAGGCAGACTTTTATTCTTTCGGTACAAATGACCTTACGCAGACAACCTTTGGACTTTCAAGAGATGATGCAGGTAGATTCCTTCCATATTATGTTGAAAAGGGGATACTCGATTACGATCCATTTATAACTCTTGACCAGAGCGGCACAGGGCTCCTTATGAAGATAGCTGTAGAAAAGGGCAGGAAGATAAAGAAGAACCTGAAAATGGGAATATGCGGCGAACACGGCGGGGATCCAAAATCTGTTGAGTTCTGCCATAAGATAGGTCTGGACTATGTTAGCTGTTCGCCTTACAGGGTTCCTATTGCAAGACTTGCAGCAGCACAAGCAGCGCTTAAAAAGAAAACTAAAAAAGATTTAAGTAAGTCAACTGTGTAATGGCTCAGGAATTCGAAAATGCTGCTTCTTGCTGGAAGGCAATAATGTTAGATACTTCCAGAAACAGGGGATTACTTTCAATTATTGAAAAGTTCGCAAGAGAAAATACAAACCCGGCAAGGATAGTATTCGGCACATCAGGATGGCGAGGAGAAATAGGTACTGACTTCACATTCAATAATGTGCGTGTTGTAACCTCAGCTATTATCGAGATGTTCAAAGGCAATGATAGTTCTGTTATGCAGGCAATGGGGGTATCAGGTTTTGAAGAGATAATAAAACGCGGGGTTATTGTTGGCCATGACAATCGTTTTCTCGGCCCTGATTTTGCAATGGAGGTTATAGGACTTCTTCAAAAAGATGGAATCAGGACGTGGTATGCAGGCGAGGCACCCACACCTGAATTTTCAGCAGGTATTGAGATATTAAATGCTGCGTGTTCCATCAATCTTACACCATCCCACAACCCGGCAAATTTTGCAGGTTTCAAATTTAATCCTTCAGACGGTGGCCCTGCTGGGTCTGAGATAACAACAAGAATAGAAGAGATAGCTAACAGGATGATGTCGGAGATCCGCCGAGGCGGAAAGGAATCTATTGTGTTTCAGTCAGTAAAGCCGGAAAGTATAGAAAAAATAGACCTGACCCAGCTTTATATTGAATTCATAACAAAAAGGAAGACATTAGATATCGAAAAAATTTGTGATTTTGTAAACAGGGAAAATTGCGTTATCTGTATTGATAATGTGCACGGCTCAACAAGGGGACGCATTGAAAGGATTCTTGGTATCAGCAGTAAAATTAAATATCTAAGGACAGAGGATGATGTCCTTTTTGGTGGTATAGCTCCAGAACCATCTGGAAAAAATATGCAGGGTGTCGAGAAAGTCTTAAAGGGAAGCAATGCCAGATTTAAGCTGGGTGTTATTATGGACCCCGACGGTGACCGTATAAGGCATACTGACGGCGTCGTGCAGATACCAATGAACTATTTCGGGGCAATGGCGCTCCATTTCCTTCATGTTTATAAAGGCGTTAGAGGGGTTGTTGTGAAATCAGCGGGGACAAGTAACCTTGTTAATGCCATAGCAGAGAAACTAAAAGTGCCTGTGAAGGAAACGAAGGTTGGATTCAAGAATTTCAGACCTTATATGCTAAAGACATTAAGTGAAAGGGCGATAGTTGCTTTCGAGGAGTCAGACGGCATATCTGCTTATAATCACACACTCGAAAAAGATGCTATTTTTGGTCTGCTTCTTGCTATAGAGATGATAGCTGTTACAGGCAAAAATCTGAGCGAATATCTCAATAACATAATGGATGAATTTGGATACTATTATCCGGATCGTTCAGGCATAACAGTGGATCCAACCCTTGTTGGTGAACCCTTAATGAAAAGACTATTAAGTATAAAAGAAAATTTTAAAAAGGGGACTGTAATCAGAATAGGTAAAAGTAACAGGACTGTCAAGGATGTGATAACCGTGGACGGCACAAAACTGGTTTTCGATGACAGTTCATGGCTTATGATAAGACCATCAGGCACAGAGCCAAAGGTCAGATTTTATATAGAAGCAAGAACAGAAGAAGGGAAAAAGGCTGTGTTTGAGGCGGCAGAGAAAATGACCAGGGAAGCTCTCAAGATAGAGTAGGGATGTTCATAAATTTCTTTCTCAGAGGCCCTGACATCTGCTTATATATTTGCCTAAATGCCGCTTTTTGTGTATAGTTTTATTAAAGCATGGCATGGCAATTACTAAAATTGCCTTTATCTATTAGGTTTGGAATATTAATTGTTTGGAGGAGCAAATGGCAGATGAACATTCCTTTGACATTGTAAGCAAGGTTGACATGCAGGAGGTATTAAACTCTGTCCAGCAGGCGACAAAAGAGCTGAACCAGAGATTTGATTTTAAAGGAAGTAAAAGCAATATAGAGCTTAACAAAGATAAAGGCGAGATAACTCTTATTTCTGATGATGAGCAAAAGCTTAAAAGCGTTATCGAGTTACTCCAGTCAAAACTTGTCAAGCGCAATGTTCCTCTAAAATCGCTTCAGTATGGGAAGATTGAAACCGCATCAGGAGGGACTGTAAGGCAGGTTATCACACTTCAGCAGGGCATAGCTCAGGAAAAGGCAAAGGAGATTGTTAAATTAATTAAAGGTACAAAACTCAAGGTGCAGGCAGAAATACAAAAAGACCAGCTCAGGGTCAGGGCAAAAAAGAAAGATGACTTACAGGCAGTTATAAGTATGTTAAAAGAAAAAGATTTAGGAATACATATGGAATTTGTAAACTATAGATAATTAATCGCATTTCTTTTCCACCACTTCTCAGCCTCAACAGCAAAGAATATAATCGAAGAAAGTCCCAGTGTTATTAATAGTTCATTCAAATCAAGAGGCTCTGTTTTAAATATAGGATTAAGAAACGGCACATATATGGTTGTCATTTGAAGGGCAAAGGTCAATATAACTGCGCCGAGAAGTGGTTTATTTGAGAATAAACCTATCTTGAATAATGATTCCTTTTCAGATCTTATAGCAAGGACGTGCCCAAGTTGTGTAAGACAGAGAACTGTAAATACCATTGTCTGCCAATGGGCATGTCCCGTCTTAAGTGACCATGCTTGAACAAAGAGAACAACACCAGCCATTAAAAACCCAACCCATAGAGCATGAGTTCCCAACCCATAAGCAAATATGCTCTCCTTGGGATGTCTCGGAGGTCTGCTCATTATATTATCTTCGGCTGGCTCAACAGAAAGGGCAAGGGCAGGAAGTCCATCTGTCATAAGATTTATCCAGAGTATGTGGATTGGCAGGAGGGGAATTGGCAATCCAACAAGTGGTGCGAGAAGGAGTGTCCATATCTCACCTGAGTTTGTGGTGAGAAGATATTTCACAAACTTCCTTATATTATCATATATCTTTCTGCCCTCTTTCACTGCCTTTACAATCGTAGCAAAATTATCATCCAGCAATATCATATGTGATGCCTCTTTCGAGACATCGGTTCCTGTTATACCCATAGCGACGCCTATATCAGCCCTCTTTAATGCAGGTGCATCATTCACGCCGTCACCTGTCATCGCGACGAATTGCCCTTTATCCTGAAGTGCTTTGATTATCTTTAACTTTTGCTCAGGTGCCACTCGTGCATACACTTTGATATTTTCAACCTTTTCTTCAAACTCTTCTATAGAAAGCTCAGAAAGCTTTTTCCCTGTAATAATTGCTTTCGAATCATCCTCAAGTATGCCAAGTCTCCTGGCTATTGTCTTTGCTGTAAGTGGATGATCACCAGTTATCATCACTGGTTTTATTCCTGCAGTCTTACATAAAGCTGCCGCCTCTTTTACCTCTTCCCTCGGTGGGTCTACCATACCAACAAGACCTAAAATGGTGAGACCTGTCTCAACATTCTCAGGGGACATATCATTGGGCAAGCTATCCCACTTTTTCATGGCTATGCCAAGAACCCTCAATCCATCAGCAGCCATTCTTTCGCTTATCCTGAGAATTTCATCTTCATCTATATTTTTTGAACCCTCCGATGTCAAAATATAATGAGCCTTCTCAATCAAGACCTCGATCGCCCCTTTTGTAAAAGATATAAATTTTTCCATCCCTTCTTTTTCTAAAGGGCGATCATAATCCCCCCCTCCCCCCTTTACTAAAGGGGGGGGAGGGGGGATTTTATGGATCGTCGTCATGCACTTCCTCTCCGAATCAAATGGTATCTCAGCAATTCTCGGAAAATCATTTACAAGTATATCCTTTTTAAAACCAGCATCTTGCGATGCCATATAAAGAGCTACTTCTGTTGGATCGCCTATGACTCTGCCATCCTTATCTACAGCTGCATCATTGCTAAGGGCAAGAGCAGTAAACAATATTTGCAGGGGCGAACCTATGTGTTCGCCCATTTCTTTCGGGTAGACACGAAGGTCTACCCCTACAAGTTTTCCATCTACATAAATCTCCTCAACAGTCATTTGATTCATGGTGAGTGTGCCTGTCTTATCAGAGCAGATATATGTAACAGACCCGAGGGTTTCTACTGCAGGAAGTTTTCTTATAAGGGCATTCTGCTTTACCATCTTTTTTGCACCGAGGGCAAGGGAGATAGTTATTACCGCTGGAAGAGCCTCTGGTATTGCTGCAACAGCGAGGGAAATAGCTGTAAGGAGCATTAATAAAGGTGGTTCACCCCTGATAATACCAATACCAAAAACGATGGCACAGATTGCAAGGACAGCAAATGCAAGCTTCTGACCGAAAGTTGCAAGCCTTTTCTGAAGTGGTGTCTTTACCTCTTCCTCCTCCTGCAACATTGTAGCAATCTTGCCAAGCTCTGTTTCCATCCCAGTAGCAACAATAATTCCGGTACCTCTACCATAAGATACGATAGTGCCTTTGTATGCCATATTTTTTCTATCGCCCAGGGGCAGCATTTCATCATGAAGGGATTTTATATACTTTTCTACAGGTATTGATTCACCGGTAAGGGCAGCCTCTTCAACCTTCAATTGTGCTACTTCAATTAATCTCATATCTGCCGGCACAATCTTGCCCGCATCAAGAAGAACTATGTCACCAGGGACGAGTTCAGATGCTGATATATCAGCAGGTTTTCCTTCCCTGATGACAGTTGCGGTAGGCGCCGCCATCTTTTTAAGAGCTGCCATCGCCTTTTCTGCCCTGTATTCCTGGACAAATCCGATAATGGCATTGAGTACAACAATCACTACGATAGCAATAGTATCTGTAAGCTCACCGACAATTCCTGATACAATTGCTGCAGCAATGAGGACAAGGATCATGAAGTCCCTGAACTGGTCAAGGAACATCATGAAAGGGGTCTTCTTCTCTTTTTCCTTTAATACATTTAAGCCATGTTTCTCAAGCCGTTTCCTTGCTTCATCCCCAGAGAGACCATGAGGAGAAGAGTGCAATTCGTCAACAATATTTTCTATACTCTTTTGATGCCAGCGCATATTACTCTTCTTTCTACCATCATAAGATTGGGCTAATAAATTAAAATACAACAAATTATTGTGAAAATACAGGAGATTGATTCGCTCCTCACAATGACAAAATACTTTTGCAAATTGTCATTCGAGCCCTTCGCCCCTCTCATTGCGAGCGAAGCGAAGCAATCTTGCCTTTCTGCTCAAGGTAAACTCTGTGAAGCTATCTCAAGGTGCCGTGTGTTCACAAACCACCTTTTTAAAAATTGAGTTATTACATTATCGAGCCATTGAGCTAATGACTCAGCCTTATCCTAAAACACCATAACATGTATTACATCTGCATCTTCACTTTTTTCTTATCCATTCTTTCATATTAGAGGCATTGCTTTTTACTCTTTTGAGAATCTTTTTTGCCCAGACAAATTCAGTAGCAAGGATTGCCAGACCGATTGGAATTACCACTATCGCAGGGCCTGGCAATGCAATCATAGCGATACCTGTAAGCAGTACTGTAAAACCAATTACGGCTATTATCAGTCTCTTTGCTTGCTTAATAGTCTTAAGTATGAACACAGTCATATATCATCAATCAAAAAACCAAAGGGTTAGGGCTTGCTTTTTGATGCATCCTTTTATCAAAAGAGTAAAAACCTGATCACATTTTGTTTTGAACCTTGACCATCTCTATGGGTTGCTCCCTGCCACAGTGTTTGCAAAAATTTGCATCTTCTTTAATAATCTCTGCACAGTAGGGACATTTTTTGGTATATCCTTTAGATACCAGAGGTGGAAGCAATGCAATAACAATAATAAGCAAAGGGAAAAGGGCGCATAGTATAAACCACCATATCGGGCTGCGCCCTTTTCTTATAGCTATAATACCGCCTACAATACCTGCAATAATAAGCAGAATAACATATCTAAGTCTAAGCAATGGGATTCTCTACTTTTTTATGATTATTCGTTTATCTCTTCTGTATCTCACCTACGCCTATAAATGGCACAGCGCCGCCGCCTGTAACCTGGGGGAGGATTCCATTCCATTTATCTATAGCCTTGAGATTGGCCTCTATCTTTCTAAGCTCTATAAGGTCCGGTGAAATATTTGCCCTTTGTAGCCTCAGGGACTCTGCCTCTGCCTTTGCTGCTGTGATCTTCTGCTCTGCCTCTATCCTTATCCTATCGAGGTCTCTTTTTGCCTTTAGTGCAAGCTGTTCTGCTGCCTGCTTTGCCTCAATAGCCTCTGCAAATACTTTGGAGAAGCTGAATGAGACGATAGAAAACGCATCAACTGCTATATTATATGCCAGGAGTCTTTCAGCAAGGTTTCCTCTCATGGCCTCGCTTACCGCTGCTCTCTTTGTTATAAGCTCTTCTGCTGTATACTTGGCTGATACAGCTTTCATTACTTCTTGTATTGCAGGGTCTATAATACGCTCCTTGAATTCTACCCCAAGGGTTTGATAGACAACATTTGCTTTATCAGGTATTATATGATAGTTAAGTGCAACCGATGATGTCACATCCTGAAGATCAGCCGAGCCAGATACGGCATCAGTCACTGCCTTCTGAACCTTGACATCCACCCGGACAATCTTCTGCATTATCGGTATCCTGAAATGCAGCCCCTCTCCAAACACATCCTTCTGAACAGCGCCAAAATTAAGGACAATTCCTCTTTCGCCTGCCCCAATCTGAACCCATGGATGTAAAAACAGAAAAAAGACCAGAATTGCTACAATAATTAGTACTAACCTCAAAGGGCCTTTCTTCATTGCAGACTTCATTGCCTCCTTTGCCCTGTAGACATCTTGCTCATCCATTATGCTACCTCCTTTTAATTTTTTGTAATAAGGTCTCGCTTGATAGATAATAACCTAACGAGTGGTACCGGCCTACCTTTGGTAGACGTGCTGACGATAGCCACTCATTCAGTTACTCCCCTTTACTTACTGCTACATTATCTGGGATATGAAACTTATGTCAAGAACTATCTCAGCATATACAGCAGCATAAGGTTAATCACATATACTAACACTATACCAATAGAATCCCATGCTAAAAATAATAGCCTTTTTTCTGACCTGTAGGTTAAACCAATAATGGCAACAGTCGTCATCGCAATAGCGGACAGGGCAGATATTATATGATTTGGATTGACAAAAGAAAGAAGAGGTCCTTTGGTAAAAAAGATATCATCAATGGCAAGGATAAATATATTGAAGATATTACTGCCGAAGAGATTACCTATTGCAAGGTCTATTGCATCTATTTTTACAGCTGATATAGAAACCACTACTTCTGGTAAGGATGTAGAAATTGCGATAAATATATTTCCCACAAAGGTTTGGCCAAGACCTGTGGTTTCTGCAATGCCTTCGCCAATCTTTGGCAAAAAAGTAGCAGCAATAATGACAACTAATGCATTAATACTATAGTTGACAATGGCGGTCTTTGTTAAAATGTCTTTATATTTCAATTCAACAGCCATTTCTTTCATATAAGCAGCAATCTGTCTCTTTTCATAAGAGAAGACCAGCTTAATTGCAATAAAATAAATAATCATAAATAACAGACTATATGGACCTATCCAGCCCAGAGGAGAGATAGACTTACCTAAAAATAGACTTATACCAACTATGCTCAAAAGAATTATTCCGAAACCAGCAGAAAGTATATGTCCCTGATGAGCCTTTGCAGATATTGGCATTATACGATATATAGCATCAAGAATGGCGATAATTAGCATATTAAATACGCAACTTCCAAGGACATCGCCAACAGCAATGTCAGGAACACCAGCATAGGTAACAGAGCTTATTCCGGTTACAAGTTCAGGAAGGGAAGTTACCGAGGCCATAAGAACTAAACCTATCCATGCCCTTCCAAGACCTGTCTTTTCAGCAATAATGTCGCCATATTTCGAGAGCTTTGTGCCTGAATATACAATTATAAGAGTACAAATAATAAAGCCGATCCAGAGCAACATCAAGGTTCCCCTTTGAAGTATTTCAGTGCATCATGCAGGTTCTTTCTATCGCCAATAAAAAGAACAAAGTCCCGATCTTTAAGACGGAAATCAGGGTCGGTAACGGTATATACTTTCTGATTTCTCCTCACAGCTATAATAGTAACACCTGTTTTCTTCCTCACCTGAAGGTCTTTTATAGTTTTTCCGCTTAAGTATGACCCCTCTGGTATTATGAATCCAGCTAACTCTATTTCTGGAAGCCATTCATATTCTTCGAAGAGATGCCTCTTTGGAACATCGATATTCCTTAATGTCGTATAACTATTACTCCTTATCTTTTCGACCATATCAATTATGATATTTCTTGGAAAGCTGTACTGATGCAATACCCTCGCAAATATCTCAATCGATGTCTCAAACTCCTCTGGTATTACTTCATCCGCACCAAGCTTTTTGAGGTCATCCACCTCAGCAACATATCGTGTTCTTACGATGATATAAATATCAGGGTTTTCATGCCTTGCGATAGAAATGATCCTCCTCGAAGACGAAGGATCAGATATCGCAATGACGAGAAGCCTTGCCTTCTCGATACCGAGTTTATGCAGAATTTCTTTACTCGTGCCGTCACCGTAATATATTGGTTCTCCCTTTTTCTTCATATCTCTAACAGTATCGCTATTCATCTCAAGCACAACATAAGATATTTCAGCTTCTCTTAATACCTTTGCAAGATTTCTTCCATTCAAACCGAAACCTACAATAATGACATGATCATGTTTCCTTCTTGGGAATCCCTCGCCTTCCGATGTCTTTTGCAGCCTGCTGAGACTTTTGAATATACGCCTCGATGTTATCCAGTCAGATACAGATGGAGCAAACTGTAATGTAAACGGAGTCAGTATCATTGTTACAACAGAAGAAGAAAGGAAAATCTGATAGAAATCATCTGTTATAATTCCCGATGTCTTTCCTGCAATCGCAAGCACAAAGGAAAACTCTCCGATCTGTGCAAGCCCGAGGCCTGCAAGCAGAGACGATCTCGGTGAAGTTCCAACAAGCAGGGCGGAAGCTGTTCCTGTAATTATCTTAAGTCCAAAAATAAACAAAACGATAGAGGCTATCTTAGGAGCATTGTTTAGAACGAACTCGATATTCATTAACATTCCTATGGAGACAAAAAACAGACCCATGAAACTGTCTTTGAACGGCAATATATCTGAGATTGCCTGATGCGCATACTCTGATTCTGAAATTATTATGCCTGCTAAAAAAGCTCCAAGTGCAAGGGAAAGACCAAACCTTGAAGTTAAAAGCGCTATGCCAAGGCAGAGAAGTATAATTGTAATTATAAAAAGTTCACGACTTCTTGTATGTACAACTTGATGAAGCAGGGAGGGAACTATCCATCTTGCACTCAGAAGTACAACCGCTATTATCAATATTGCCTTGCCAAATTTTATTACTATGTCCATTATGTTTATCCCATCACCAGATAAAACAGGGGTAAGGAGCATAAGCGGTACAACACATAGGTCCTGGAAAATGAGTATTCCTACCATGATGTGTCCGTGAGGTGAGTCTATTTCGCCTTTCTCTGTGAGCATCTTTAATACGATAGCGGTACTGCTTAATGCGATAAGGAAACCAAAGAAGATAGATTTGTTGACATTTCCAGTAGCCAGATAGGCAGCAGCAGCCGATAAAACGATAGTAAGGAATACCTGTACGCTACCACCTCCTATAACAGCCTTTTTAATCCTGACAAGCTTTGCCATAGAAAACTCGATACCGATAGTAAAAAGGAGTAGTATGACGCCGATTTCTGCGAGTGCCTCGATGGAGTGAGTGTTTCTTACTATCCCTATTCCGAAGGGCCCGATAATAACTCCAGCGATGAGAAAGCCTACAAGAGATGGTATCTTCAACCTGTAAAGTAAAAATACCACTAAGGCAGAGACACCAAAGACGATGACCAATGATTTTAAGAATTCATATTCCATTACAGTAAGGATTCCGGCAGCGGGTATATCTACTCTGAATGCTCGGTGATTATCTGACCAGTGCAGATAAATGATATCCCCTGACGTGCATCAAGCATGACTCCTTCAATAATTGGCTGATTTATCTTTCTCTCTGCTTGCCACTTAACTATAAAATTAGCTCCTGGGCCGCCTCTCTTATCATATTCCTTAATGTAAATATGCGTAGATTCTAAAGGCTTCAGTCTCATTGGTTTTTTAACATAGCTATCATTAAATTATCCTCCTCCCCGATTGTATTAATGTTAGTATAATCATACTACAAAATTTCTGAATATTCTAATTTAGAGAGCTTCAATCTTACAGATGACTGATTTCATCCTTCTTCTCTTCTTCGCCCTTTATCTTCTTCTCCAGATACTCCTTTGCTATATCTCTCCCGCCAAGACCAAATGCTATTGCAAGGGCAAGGACTATGCCGCCAAAGATTATAGCAAAGGCAATAACTATTGTCCCCCTGCCGATGTCAAGCTGTTCGAGTGCCATTGTAACTGCAAGCAAAAATACAGTTAGCTTAACAAGTCTACCTACCAGGCCGGATACTTTCCATCCTGCATTTACAGCAGCAATCAGTGCGGCCCTCCCAAGAAAGTTGCTGAGGAGATAGCCAAAAAAGAGAATTATTACTGCAACAAAAATATTCGGCAAATAGAGGAAAAACCTTTCGAGTATCTGTTCGATAGCTGGCACATTAAGGGAACGAAGGGCTACAATAAAAAAAATAATTATTGTCAGCCAGCCGATCAACCTTGAAAGAATAAAAGATACAGGTTCTTTTATACCACCTTTTTTAAGAATCTCAACAAATCCATACCTCTCGGAAAATTTATCTACTTTTATTGTATTGAAGAACCTCAAAAACAGTTTTCTAAAAATCAAGCCAAGTACAATACCCAAGATAAAAATGAGTATGGAAGTAAGGATATCTGGTAGAAATTGTAGAACCCTCTCCCAAAACCTATCTAATGGTTCAATTATTACTTTCTTTAAAAAATCATTCATGACATACCCCCTTTTGTTGCTGCCAGTTCTCTATTAATAAATCCTTCTTATTTTCAAAGGTGATACCCAATCTCTCAATCTTTTGTTCAACCTCTGAGGCGCTGCTATCCCATGCTTCAATTATAAATGACGCAATCTTGCCTATATAAAGTGGAGTTAGTGATTTAAGTAGATGCTCCCTGTTCATAATCTTTCTCCGTGACGCAATCGCAAAACTATAAATGATATCAACCCATAATTCATCAGGTATATGAAATTCTTCCTTTGAAAACTTTGCTGATTTAGACAGAAAATCCAGGATTTCAGATGGAATAAATATCTTCCATATTTCCATTAATTCCTTAACTCCGAGTCTAAACTTTTCAATCATTCTCTCAAGATTAACAGAGATGGGTTCTAATCCCACATCATATCGAAAACCAAAAGTTGGAACGGGCTCAGAGCCTTTTATTGTTTTCCAGACGTCCTGGTATGTTTCCATGAGGTCAAAGGTTGCTCCAACAACCTGATAGAGCATTGAACTCAGGTCTGCACCTGGGTCTTTAGCATCATGTATCTTTGCGCCAAGGAATGCCTGGCAAATTTTAAATTTATTTGCTATAGCAGTTGTTGTCATCCATATATCTATCCCATATCTTGCAACATCTGTATCCCAGAGATTTTTTGTCAGGTAAAAACTCGCAAGTTTTCCTGAAAAACCAAAATCTCCACCTATTGGCTGTCTTATATGCTTCCCATATAATGCCCTCGTTAGCGGATAGACAATACTGTTTGTAATCGTCCCATCATATTTATGTCTGTGGTAGAGCGGCGAAACGTAATCAAAGCCGCCTTCGAGCACGGGTTTAATGAGAAGTTCAATCCATTCGGGAGTGATGCTCCGGAGATCAGAATCAACTACTGCACATGCCTTCACATTAAGGGCATCTGCTATCTCGAAAATTGTTCTAAAGGCGCTTCCTTTACCAGGAATCCCATGATAAGGGGTCGCTATTTTCCAGATAGGTTCTACCCTGTGATGTAAAAGTACAGATTGAAAATCTTCGATCGTGGTATTTTTAACAACTTCCATAGTACCATCTCTTGAACCGCCGTCTGAATTTACGAGCACGCATTTTTTATCAGGAAAATACTTTGCAAATCCAGTCTGCACGGCTTTTACGACATGCCCGATAGTGCGGGCATTATTGTAACTCGGAATTCCGACAAGGATATCAGCCTTCTTTATTTCATCAATCCTTTTATGTATCTCTTTTCTGAGGATGATACTATCCATAGATTATCTCTTCCTTATGGCAAGTCTATTTTTTACTCTTCCTGATTTTTTTTATTCCTTTGACTATAAGGCCGGTAATGCTCTTTGTCCTTACATCAAATTCAACATAGAGCTTTCAAAAACTTTTCTTTTCATAAATTCCTTCAGATTGCGCAGTAATTGTCAACATATCCAGCGCTTGCGGAACCTCGCGGTAACTCTTCACATAAAACTTCGCCAATGTCTTCATCGATTTCCCAACCCGAATGGTTATCCCTTCTTCTGAAAGAACGCTAAAAGCATTCTCATCAGTCTGATCATCTCCTACATAGACTGGAAAACATTTATCCTTTATTGCTTTCAGGATTAATAGGGCCGCCTTGCCTTTGTCCCACGATATATTAGGTACCAGCTCAAGAACCTTTTTCCCTTTTATTACGATTAACAATTTTTTATTTGAAAATCCCCCCTTACCCCCCTTTACTAAAGGGGGGATGGGGGGATTATTTTTTCTGCCCTTTGTGTTGCTATGTAATATGTTTGTCTCCTCTATGAATCTGGCAACAGTCTTATAGAAGGCTTTTTTCACAGATGAGATATCTCCTTTTTTCACAGCACGAAAGTGAAGGGTGAGGGTAAATTTTTTATCCTCAAGCCATGTACCTTTGATATCTACAATCTCTTTTTCCAGCAGATGTTTTATTTTGAGAATAGTGGGTCTTGTTGATGAGGCTTTCGGGTGGGTGTATCTCATACCCGGGCCGGCAATGTCTATCCCGTGATTCCCTCCATAATAGATACATGGAATACCGATTCTTTTTCTGATATCAGATAACTTTCTTCCGCTCAGGATAGATACATAACAGCCTTCAGAGTTTGCCAGTGATCGCAGTTGTTTTTTTATTTCAGGCATTAAAAAGCACTGTGCAGGGTCTTTCTGGATGGGAACCAGTGTTCCATCGAAATCTAAGAATAGAGCAATTTTTTGATCAGGCTTAATTAAGTCAGAGAGATTTTTACATTTGAATAAATATACTGGCGGCATAAGATTTATTCACTCTGCTGCTCTATTGTCTCAGTCAATCGCAGTCGTGCTAATGCTGTAATTAGGTCTCCTGCCCAGCGGTAAATATTGTGTTCTTTAACCACCTCACGCATCCGTTTCATACGTTCTGACCTTTCGTCAGGCGTCATCTTAAGTGATAAAAAAATGGCATCTGCCATTCCTTCAATATCATAGGGATTCACAATTACAGCGTCCTTTAGCTCTCGTGAAGCACCTGTAAACTGGCTGAGAATTAATACACCGTCTTCATCATCACGGGATGAGACAAATTCCTTTGCAACAAGGTTCATACCATCATGCAGGGAAGTGACCATGCATATATCGGCTACTTTATAAAATGGATAGATCTCTTTATGGCTGTGATGCCCTTTAAGGAATACAATGGGCACCCATGTTTTTGTGTGGAAACGCCAATTAATCCTATCCACCATCTCTTCCACCTCTGTCGTCAGGTCACGGTATCTTTTTATGTGTGTGCGGCTTGGTGCACCGAGTTCAACAAATGTAAATTCACCGCCAAACTCAGGGTATTTTTCTAAAAATCTTTCAATTGCCGTGAATCGCTCAGGAATACCTTTGGTGTAATCAATCCTATCAACCCCGACACCCATATATTTTGCGTGAGCGCCGATCTCTCTGAACAGTTTTTCCTTTATAGAGGCTCTTTCCTGTGTTGCGGCTGCTTTACTTAAGGTTCCGCCGTTAAAATCAACGCTTATAGGGAATGGTTTAACAAGGGTTGTGTGGCCGCCGCGCGTGATTGAGAACTGCTCCCAATCAACCTTGGATTCCAAAAATCTGTCAACAGTATCCAGAAAATTATTGCAGTGAAATTGTATATGAAAACTCAGGATGTTGGCTCCAAGCATGCCTATAAGAATTTCTTCCCGCCAGGGACAGATGCCATAGGACTCGGGATTCGGCCATGGGATGTGCCAGAATAGCGACACCCGCGCATCAGGGCGCTTACTTTTAATCAGCATAGGAAGAAGAGCAAAGTGATAATCCTGAATTAAAATCAGAGGTGATTCTTCATTTTCAATTTCCTTGAACAAGGTCTCGGCAAATTTTTCATTTGTTCTCTGATACTGAATCCAGTCTTCCAGATGAAACAGAGGCCGTGTATGGGTGATATGGCAGAGGGGCCATAGACCCTCATTTGAAAAGCCATAATAGTAGCCGTTTTCTTCCTCCTTGGTAAGCCATACCCTTTTGAGTGTATATGCCGGGTCTTCCGGCGGGACTCGAAGCTTATCATTCCCGTCCACTACATCGCGATCTGCATATCCACTGCCGTTCGCAATCCACACACCTTCGCAGACCCGCATCACAGGGTCTAATGCAGTAACCAATCCGCCGGCAGGCACAATGCATTTGATACTGCTTCTCTCTCTGATATGCATGTATGGCTCTCTATTTGAAACAAGGAATATTTTATTTCCGCTCAGTTCAGCGCGTATATGTTCTTTAAGCTTGCCTGCCGTCCAGACGGATTCTGTGCGAAGGCGCAGTTTAGCTTCATCCTCTTTTTTTGCATGTGCCATAGCAAGGCTTTTTGCCAGATGGGTAACCTCAGAAATTAAAGGGGCAAGCACATCTCCTCTCGGAGAAACCACAGATTGACCCATTTTCCCTCTTCCCATCCGTAACTCCCTCATCCATTCTGCAACACGAGCTATAGGGCCTGTGATGCTCCATCGGATTGCAAGCAGGGTAATCAAGGCAATCAAGGTTGACAATATGACGAAGCGGAGGAGGTTATTTTTCCATATCTCTTCAAGTCTCACGCCGATATATGAGGCGTCATGGAAGAGCACCAGCGTCCCTGTGATTTTATCCTCCTCCGAAAAAGGAAGGGCATAGAAATATGTTTCTTTGTCATCAATGCGCATAAGGCTGCCGACAGGTTGATTTTCTGCAACAGATTTCACTGCCAGAGGTAATGGCTGTGGAATTTTCAGAGCGAGATCAGGGGTTAAGGCTAAGACATTCCCTTGCTGGTCATAAACAGCTACTCCTTCGAGTCTCTCACGATTTCCAAATCGTTCTACAAGACGATTCAATTTTTGTAGAGAATTGGACTGAACCAAAGGGACTACTGATTCCTGCAGGCTTTTTGCCAGGATAATGGCCCTGCGCTGCAAATCAGCGGTCATACGCATTTTTTCAGCTCTGACCTCATAGAACGAAAACCCGACAGCTACCAGAGCTACTATAAAAATAAGGGAAACAATTAACCTGATTGTAATTTTCATGTTTAAATTTCTATTATACTCCTACCTTTGTTTTCCATTATATACCATACCCCAAGATAATCCCTTATCTGCCTTGTTATAAGAAAGTTCTTTCTTACATATTCCCTGCCATTTTCACCAATCCTTTTCGCCATTTCTATATTGTTTAATAACTGCCTTGTCCTGAATGCAGCACCTTCAATTGAATGCACAAGGAACCCTGTAACACCATGTATTATCTGAAGGGGAATTCCTCCTACAGCACCGCCTATTACCGGTTTTCCCTTCCACATAGACTCAGATACTGTAAGACCGAAACCTTCTTTTAAGGATTTCTGCAGAACAACAGCTGCTACTCTCTGCAAAGCATTGATATCCTTATCACTGAAAGGCGGTAATAAAAGGATGTATATATCAGGGTCGTTAGCTGCGCACTCCTTCACCTCATTTAAGACTATTTCTCCCTCCGGGTCATCGGTGGCAGGGCTCCCTGCAAGGATAAGAATGCAATCATTATATTTCTTCACAATCCTGTAAGCCTTTATTACACCTATTGGGTCTTTGAATCTGTCAAAACGGGATACCTGAAGGATTATCGGTCTGTTAGTTGGTATCTGAAATTTATTCAATGTTTTATTAATTTCTTCATCCGTTAACTCCCTGTTTTTTTCACTGACAGGATCGATAGATGGCGAAACGATAAACTCATCAATTCCCATTTTCCTGGCAAATTTTGCAACAGAGAAAATAGCAGCGGTGTACTTTTCGCAGTATCTGCAGAGGTAATCACTTACTTCCTTCTTCGGATTTGATACATCAATATGACATCTCCACATCCATAATCCACTTTTTTTGAATTCTATGAGTGGAGCCGGCTGAGGATCATGAATCAAAACAGCATCTGCTTCAAGGTCCAGTTTGTCTGCGTTCTTACCGTTTATTTCATAGTGATAATCCCACATCTTTTTGGTTATCCTTTCAGGGTTGCCCTGCATTGCGTTATGAATCTTTTTTGTAATATTGAAAAATTTCGTGTCGCCTTCGATAATCTCCCATCTTGCTTGAATGCCTATCTCAGTAAACATAGGTATCATCCTCTGCAGGATCTCTGCCACGCCTCCCCCTTCACGGGTAGAGCTAACGTGAAGAAAAGACCTTTTATGTAACTTTTCACCTAGCATCTGCAAAAGTAACAAATCACTCTTGGGGGATATTCCTAAATACTGGTCAAACATCTGCTAACAACCTCCATATCTTTTTTCACTTCTTCTTCAACTGTTTCAACGATATGAGTACGTATTTCCTCTATGGTATGCATAAATGGATCTATAGCCCTTATTTTCTCTGCAAGCTCCTTTTTTTGAAGATAATCTTCAATCCAACGGGAAAAATCATCTATCCCGCCTCCAAGACGCATCCTTGCTTCGTAGAAATGATAGTAGATTGATCCTGCATCTATATATTTAATGGCAGTAAGAAATTCTGCAAGGTTTTTCGCTCTTGTCCCCACAGGGAATATGAGTGTAACCGTTTCGTTAAAGCAGAATTCATCACCGCGCATAGCCTCTCTCGGCTCAGGAAATTGCCCAAGATAATTGTCTATTACCTCTATAAGCTTATTTCTTAAGTCACTTATATTCTTAAAATCATACGGGTCTATATTTGAAAGCTGTTCTGACAAAGCTCTTTCCTCAAGACTCTCTCCTGCCCAGTGCGCAAAGTCATTTGTATATTCAAGGATATGTCCTTTCAGGAAATACTGATATGTATGATGAAATATGGATTCATCGCTTACTGCCGATATGGCATCCCTCAATTCATGCAGATTCCTTGCCTTCTTTCCTGTAGATTTAAGGATGCTAACGCATTGCCTGAATTCAAAGGAATTAGTTATTTCTGCCAATCTTTTTCCTCTCTGAGATAGACAGTTCTGTGCGGAAATGGTATCTCTATTCCTTCTTCTTTGAACCTCTTAAAAATCCTCTTTCTTAGCTCATGCTGCGCAAGGTACTGGTCAACGAATTCCTGAACCTGACAGATGAGTGTAAAATTAAGGGAGCTATCTCCAAAGCCCGGAATGAAACGTACAAAAGGCTCCGGGTCTCCAAGCAGTCCTGGGATTTCGCCGACAGCCTTTTTTGTCTCTTCAATGAGTATCCTTTCAACCCTTTCAGGGTCAGAAGAATAACTCACTCCTATAGGAATCAGCAGGGACATCCTCTTTTCAGGGAGATAATAATTGGTCACAACGCTCTGCGAAAGCTTGCTGTTCGGGATTATGACTGTGTTGTTAGGAAGCATCCTTACCCTCGTTGTCCTCCATGTAATATCCTCCACATAGCCTTCCTGTCCTGTCTCAAGTTTTATGAAGTCTCCAACCCTTATGGATTTTTCGACAAGTATATGGATTCCTGCAAAAAGGTTTGCCAGCGTGTCCTGAAGTGCAAGGGCAACCGCAAGACCTCCAACTCCAAGAGCAGTAATAAGTGGAGTTATGGAAACGCCGAGGAAACTGAGTATTATCAGAAAACCGACAACAAGAATCGTGCCTTTCAATATTCCATATGCAAGTCCTGTAGTAGGAATGGGCAGGTCTAATTTCTGAATATAATTTTTGGATATTTTACCTGATAGACTTGCAGCAGCAATAGTAATGGATAGTATTACAATTATGTGAATTGCCCTGCTGAAATAAAACACATATTTTTCAGGGAAATCGGAGACAGCGACACCTATGTAAAGTCCAATGGCAATGCACCAGTAAATGGACGGCACCTTTAATGCCTTGATGATTATATCGTCAACCTTAGTCTCTGTCCTTTCCGCCCACTTGTGAAGCAGTTTGAAGGCGATATACCTCACCATAAGTAGAAAAACTGCCGATACGAATGCTATAATAGCAAGGATAAAGAGTGCTTTTAAATTCATATCTATCAACTCCTCCTGTCTCTATAAATAACTATCATGGCTGTTATATCCGGATGCTAATTGCTGGCACTGTTTGCACCCTTTCCGGCAAAGGCAAAAACCAGCAGTGTAAAAAATTTAATAATATGACCGTCAGGTCTTTCTTATGAACTTGCTCATCTCATACCATAAGGTGTTAATTCCGTTTGTTTTCTAAAGGCTTCTTCATTTGACCTTTTCTGTTTTTGTATTAGCTCATTTGTCGCAGTCACTTCTTTCTTAAAGGAGTTCTCAAATCTCATAACCCATCCTCGCCCTTATTTATTATCTTCATCTACCGCTTTCCTTATCATATTAAGTATATCAGGTATTGCAGACGTAACCCTGTCCCAGCCTGCAATCAATGGCACACCGAGGGGATCTTCCGTTATTTTCTGTGCAGCCAGTTTAATTCCGTTTGTAAAGGTTTCCACCGCAAGGCTTTCCGCGTGCCTGTCGAACACTATGCTGTTTATTGCAGCATCGTCTTCGTATCTCTTAAGCATATCCTGAGCTGTCCTCGTATATGTCGCTACAAGTGTCTTAAAAAATCCGTCAGAAAAGACTATCCCTTCAGAGGCAAGCGTTCTAAAGAGAGTCTTGCATATATCAACACACATTTTATTAAGCCCTTTTGTTGCATCTTCAGGTGATAGTTCCTGATGCTTATGCTCATAATTTTCCGCGATATCAACTTGACAGACTCTTCTTGTTGATATATTCCTGTATACTTCTGCAAGAACACCAATCTCTAATCCCCAGTCTCCGGGAATCCTGTTTACCCTTGCAAGGTCAACATCCATCGAAAACTCACCTGCAAGGGGATACCTGAAGCTGTCAAAAAATACAAGTATCGGTAAATAACCTAAAATTTTCTGTAGTGACCTTATGAGTGGTGTAAGAAGGAGCCGTGTCATCCTTCCATGAAGTCTGTCGGTTACCCTGCTGTAATACCCTTTGCAGAAATCATAATCAAGATTTGGATTCGCAACCGGATAACACAAACGCGCAAGTAGATCTCTGCTATACGTGAGTATGTCACAATCATGGAGCACTATCTCATGGGAATACTGTTCAGAAAGGATATAACCATACGCCATCCATGTAGACCTTCCCTTGCCTGGCTCTCCCACAGGCAAATCAGCCCTCTCAATGGTCTTATATATTTCACTCATTCTTGAACCACTATTCCAGATAATGCCTGTCTTCTGCGGAAGTACAGAGAAAAATTCCTTTGTATGCTTGAATTCTTCCTCTGAGGCAGGGCCGAGTGTCACTATAACTTCTTTTATGTATTTGACTTCCTGAAGTTCTCTGACAATACCCTTTAATGCATCTCCTTCCAGTTCACTGTAAAGAGACGGCAGCACAAGGGCGATAGGCCTTTGCTGGGCATACCATGTTAATTCGGCCTCTATCTTCTCAAGATTAGTCCTGCCGAGCCTGTGAAAAGTTGCAACAACGCCTGTCTGATAAAAATCCGACATCTTACACCTCCGTTGAGTCTCTGCTAAAAAGGAAATACAAGTTATTTGATTGCTGCCTGTTAAGAGTATAACGGCTATAAAATTGATGGTCAAGAAAAATCGCCCTCTCTTTAGTATAATTCAATCATGAGCAGCGCAAATCAAATAGTTGCTGAAATATTTACTGCTGCATTGCGGTCTGTTGATTCTTATGAATCAGTAAAACTCCATACAGATAAAATCAGGCAATCTTATCAAAATGGCAGCTTTAAAAAACTAATCGTTGTTGGTTTTGGCAAGGCAGCGGTTCCAATGGCAAAGGCGGTAGAAGACGATTTGACGGATATAATTGACACTGGAGTTGTAATTACGAAATATGGACACTGTTCCTCAACCGATAAATATATAATCCCCCAATCCACCCCTTTTTCAAATCCCCCCTCACCCCCCTTTGCTAAAGGGGGGCTGGGGGGATTATTAGGTGAAAAAATAAAAATTGTTGAAGCAGGTCATCCAGTGCCTGATGAAAGCGGATTAAGAGCTACAGAGGAAATAATAAACCTCCTTAAAGGTGCAGATGAAAACACTCTTCTTATATGCCTAATCTCTGGCGGTGGTTCTTCCCTGCTCGTTTCTCCTTATAATGGCATTACTCTCGATGGAAAAAAGAAGATTACTGAACTGCTCCTCAAAGCCGGTGTAAATATCTACGAACTTAATAACGTAAGAAAGCATATATCGAAAGTAAAAGGGGGAAGACTTGCCGAGATTGCTCATCCTGCAAAGGTTGTATCGCTTATCCTTTCTGATGTTGTCGGCGACAACCTTGATGTCATTGCCTCTGGCCCGACATCGTCCGACAGCACGACCTACACGGATGCCCTGAAGGTTTTAAAAAAATACCGGTTAATGGAACAGATTCCCCTGAATGTCATTGATCTGCTGAATCGTGGGAGAGACGGTCTGATTCCTGAAACCCCCAAGGAAGGGGATCCCATTTTTGAACAGGTGGAAAACATAATTATCGGAAGTAACAAAAAAGCGTTGGAAGGTGCAAAGATAAAAGCAGAATTCCTGGGATTCAACACAGAAATAATTTCTTCAGAAATTACAGGCGAAGCGAAAGAAGCCGGTAAATGGCTTGCTCAAAAGGCTATCGAAGTTCAGAGAGGGGAGCATTACAGGAAACCGGTTTGTTTCATTTCAGGAGGTGAAACAACTGTTACTGTGAGAGGAGCCGGCAAAGGCGGAAGGAATATGGAGTTGGCGCTCTCTTTTGCAATGGAGGTCGAAGGATTTGACGGGATCACGTTCCTTTCTGCAGGTACTGACGGAACAGACGGGCCGACAGATGCAGCAGGGGCAATAATTGATGGGCAGACAGTCGCAAGGGCAAAGGCTATCGGTCTTGACCCCGGAACATATCTGGAGAATAATGATTCCTATAATTTCTTTAAACAGATCAATGAACTTTTCATAACAGGCCCGACAGGCACAAATGTAATGGATATTCAGATAATGGTGATAGAATGAAAAATATTATCATATTCACAGACCTTGATGGAACGCTTTTAGATTACTCCACATATTCTTTTGAAAAGGCGCTGCCTGCCCTCCAATTGCTGAAAGAGAAGGACATCCCGCTTATTATCTGTTCAAGTAAAACCAAAAAAGAGATAGAGTATTACAGAAGGAAACTCGATAACCACCATCCTTTTATATCAGAGAACGGCGGAGGGATATTCATACCAAAAGAATATTTTAAGTTTGAAGTTCAAAATTCATATAATCCCCCATCATCCCCCTTTAGCAAAGGGGGGCTGGGGGGATTTTCAGAAGAAAATGACTACCAAGTTATTAAGCTTGGTGCACAATACAATGACTTAAGAAAAGCAATCGAAGAACTTCGTAAAGAAGGTTTTGATATTAAAGGGTTCGGTGATATGACCGTGCATGAGCTTGCAGAGACGGCAAACATGACAATAGAAGAGGCTGAAATGGCAAAGGAGCGGTATTTTGACGAACCATTTATTTACAGCGGACCTTCTCACAAACTGCCGCAGCTCTTGAAATCCATCAATGAAAAAGGTTTCAAGTTTACGCAGGGCAGATTCTATCATATCCTCGGCAGCAGCAACAAAGGCATTGCTGTTTCCATACTTACAGATTTATACAAAAATAAATATAAACAAATTACGACCATTGCTATCGGCGACAGTCCTAATGATATCCCCATGCTTGAAAGGGTTGATTATCCTGTTATCGTTCAAAAACATGACGGCAGTTATGACAGCAAAATTAAAATTCCACGCATCATTAAAGCAAATGAAAGCGGTCCTGAGGGTTGGAATAAGGCTGTTTTAAATAAATTCTCTAAATCTTCAGCGCATAATACCTCAGCCAGACATATACCGTTAAAATAACATTAGATATCCCATTTAATATAGTTTCTTATTACAAATGGGGTAAACATTGTGGTTAGCAAAGACATTGCTACGATTGAAACATAGACATCCTGCTTGATTATATTAGAGGTCAGTCCTATTAATGCAACTATCATCGCAACTTCGCCGCGTGGAGACATCCCGAATCCAATAACTAATGATTCGGTTTTATTGAATCCTGCCAGCCTTGATGCAATACCGCAGCCGGCAACCTTACTGAATACTGCAACCAGCAATAATGTTATAAAAAATGGCAATATGCCGGGAGTTAACTCTCTAAGATTTGCAAGGATCCCAAGACTGATGAAGAATATAGCCCCGAAGATTACATGAAAATACCCTGCCCCGTCTTTTAGGTCTTTGCTGTTTTTAAATCTTATGCCTTCCAGCGCTGCGCCTGCCAGGAATGCTCCAACAATTGCCGACAAACCGACTAGTTCTGCGACAGAGGCGTAGAAGAAACAGAACATTATTGCAATAATAAATAAAAGATGTGGATGCTTTTTTGCGAACCTCGCTTCATCCAATCTTAAAAATATTTTCTTTATATAAGGGGCAGTGAATATGCCGGCAAATAAAAAGACTATGGACTCTATTGCTATTATTAATACCCCTATGACTGCTATATTCTCTGCCCGCGTACTTTGAACTGTAATTGACAGCGCTAATAAGCCAAGCACATCGTCTATAACCGCTGCGCCGATTATTGCCTTTGCCGCAGGGGTATGCAGTTTTTTCATTTCCTGCAGTACGCTTGCGGTAATAGCAATACTTGTCGCTGTCAAAGCTACGCCTATAAACATTGATTCCTTAAAATTATAGCTAAATAAATTCCCCAAGAAATAACCTGCCGCCCACGGTACGATGGCTCCGATTAATGCTATAAACATATATTTTATCTGATAGACATCTTTAATCTTAAATTCAAGGCCTATTGCGAATAAAAGCATTATTGCCCCGAGGTGTGCAAGCATCTTAACGGCATCACTGTATTGAACAATAGAAAAAATGCTGGGGCCGATTATTATTCCGATAATAATTATACCGACTACTGCCGACTGGTTAATCCTTGACGCCAGAAGATAGCCCGCAAGCGCAAACAGCAGGATTACACTTATTTGTAATTCAAGGGATGTCATTTATCTTAACCATAAGATTTTGTTGTATAGTTATTATATCATAAAAAGATAGCGTGCCAAATAAAAACCAGCAATTCACGGTGAAAATTGACGGAATTGCTTCGGAATAAAGACTCCTCGCAATGACACATTACGAAGATTTATTTTGTCATTATGATAATGACAATGATTATATCGACTCTATATGTTTGGGTTAGGTACTATTTAATAGGGCAGGCTTGGCTTTAGTCGAGTTATATAAAGGACTAATGCCGAACCTGCCCTATCAGAATAGTCTCATAACCTCAATTAACTAAAGGGAATGTTCCCTCAGTCTATTTGATCTTATTCAGAAGATGGTTGATGATATCAGTCAGGGTAATAATGCCTACCAGCCGGTCTTTATCCACTACAGGAACCTGTTTTACCCTGCGGAGAATCATCTGTGACCCAGCCCTGATAATAGGCATGTCACTACTTGCTGTGATGGGAGGTGTTCCCATTATCTCCCTCACTTTCACTTCATAAAGCTTATGAGCACGTTCCTCGATATACTCGAGATCTGTCATGTGCCGCTCATCCTCAATTATATCAGGATAGCGTGGCAGGATTGCTTTGAAAATGTCTGCTTTTGTGATTACTCCTATAGGCTTCCCATCTTCCATAACAACCAGGCCGTTTGCATGATGCCTGTTCATAACTTCTGCACATTCCTTCAAGGTTTGAGCATGTCCAATAGTATGTACTTCTTTAGTCATAATTTCGCCAACTTTCATAGTTCTTCACCTCCTGGGCTAAAAGATTAATTAATTATGTTAATTAACAGATATATCTCTTTTATCACCTCCTTGTCATCGAATCTTTAATGTATCTAATGTTACAGTTTTAGAATAATTTTGTAAACCCCGCACCTTATTATAAAAGATGCAGGGTAAAGAATTTCTATCATATTAAAAAAAACAGGAAAAATCTATTCACTTTTAATATACCCGATTCAAATGATAAACTATGTAATTGATGTCTAAATAAAAAGGAGAAAGATTATGTTTCCTTTTTTCTTGACAGCTAAAACCATACCTGATGCATGGTTTCAACTGATTTACAATCTATTTGATAATGCCTATGCACAGAAGATACAAAAAGGATCTTTTGAAAACGAGCAGCGCCGATTACAGTATCCGGGTATAGCAGTGTATATCGAGCATCCCTATTACGATATGGTACCTACTATACCGCCAAACTCAGGCATACCAGCTCCTACCACAAAGGAATACATCGAGGATTATTTTGTCAATTACCTGATGAATCCTGAACTGGCTGAGAACGAAACATATAGATATTCAAGCAGGATACATCATCCTATGCCGAAAGGCGGGACTCAATTTGAACGTGTTATAGAAATACTCAGGGAGACCCCTCTAACAAATCAGGCTGTTATCGAAATAGCAACACCTTTGGATCTTGATATCTGCTGCGGCAAAGACGGAAAGCTTGACCCACCGTGTCTGAGGTTGCTGGATTTTAAGGTTATACCTGTAGATGATGAGTTAATGCTGACAGTGAGCGCTTATTTCAGGTCATGGGATCTTTGGGCAGGATTCCCTACGAACCTCGGAGGGATAGAATTATTAAAACAGTTTGTTGCTTCTGAAACTAGCCTCAAGAACGGACCTATTTATGCGTATAGCGCCGGCGCTCATATTTACGGTTATCAGGAGCAAATTGCCAGATTAAGAACCCTGAGGATTAACAAATAATACCCCTCACCCTCACCCACAAGGGGAGAAAGGATAACACACCCCTACACCCCTCTCAAGAGGAGATTTATTATCTCCCCTCCCTCGACGGGAGGTCCGTCTTACTTATGACGGAAGGGGTAGGGGAGGGTGTGGAAAACTAAGAGTTGGGTTTCCCTACAGGAAAACTTATAGTAAAGGTAGTCCCCTTTCCAGGTTCGCTATCTACAGAAATAGTCCCTTTGTGATCCTGGATTATCTTATATGTAAAGGTAAGGCCAAGTCCTGGACCATATACTTTAGATGTAACTAATGGGTCAAAGATGTTTTTAAGTTTATCCCTGGGAATACCCTTTCCTGTATCAGTTATCTGTACCTCTAAACGGTCTTCACTCATCCTGCTGGCAATTTTAAGCACCCTGGTCTTTTCAACCATGGCCTCAATAGAATTTTTAATGAGATTGCATAAAGCCCTTTTAAATAGTTTTCTATCAACTGGTATTAGAGGAAGATTATCTACTAATTCAGTCTCAACGTTGATAGACTTTTCTTTGATCTCTTGATCAAATACTTTAAGGGCTTCCAAAATCACATCGTTGATATTTGTGGGTTCTTTATAAGATACGGCCATAGTTTTTAGTTCAATAAGCTGTTTTATCATGTTTTCCAATATCGCTACGTCATCTATGATCATCTCCATATACTTTCTGCTAGGATCACCTTCAGGAAGGTTTCCATAAACCTTGCGTGCAAAACCTCCGATAGAGGTAAGGGGATTTCTTATCTCATGTACTACCTGATCCATCATTTGTTCAAGGGCTCCTGATTTTTCCTCCTCTACTAATTTCTCATGTGCTGCCTTGATAGTAAGTAATGACCTAACCCTTGCAGAGAGTTCTTTGTAATCAAACGGCTTGGGTAAATAATCATCAGCTCCGATATCAAGACCTTTCACCTTGCTCGCAACGTCGCTTTTTGCAGTAAGCATGATGACTGGAATATATCTTGTATTTTCATCTAATTTGAGCCTCTGACACACCTCATAGCCGTCCATTTTTGGCATCATGACATCGAGCACAACTAAATCAGGATTGTAATCAACAACCTTTTTAAGACCTTCTTCACCGTCGTATGCCTCTGCTGTTTCGTATCCTTCGGCGCGAAGCCTCTTTTTCAAAAGTTCTACCGTATCTTCATTGTCGTCTACAATCAATATCTTGTTTTTCTTCTCCACCCGAACTACTTCTATCTCCTTTTCTTATTTTTTATAATGAGCGACATTGTGAATATACATTATTGATTCAAATCCCCCCTAACCCCCCTTTACTAAAGGGGGGTTAGGGGGGATTACTTGTCCTTTAAATAGGATTTTATCTGATCTGGCAGTCCATGGATATCAATAGGTTTAGATATATACCCTTCACACCCAGCCTCCATGGCTTTTTCTCTATCTCCCTTCATTGCATGGGCAGTTAAGGCGATTATCGGGGTGTCCTTAAACTTTATCTGGCTTTTCAACCTTTTTGTAACCTCATAGCCATCTATCTTAGGAATCGAGATATCCATCAGGATAAGGTCAGGGTTTTCTGCGATTGCCTTTTCTAATGCCTCTTCTCCGTCAACAGCCTCAATCATTTGATAACCCCTGTTCTTAAGTATCTTGACTACCAGCTCCCGACCATCCTGATTATCATCAACTACCAGTATTTTCCTGGAAAAGTCCTCTTTTTTCTCTTCCATCTTCTCCCCCATTTGTTCATTTCACTTTAAACTTTACTAATAGTATCCTTAATCTCTTTTAACAGGTCTTCCTTAGCAAGTACTCCCTTGTTTAATATCCCCTGTATCCTGCCATTTAGTTCATCTATATCTTTTTCTGTTAAATCCTTACGGGTTATTATTATAAGAGGAATATCCTTAACCCCCTCCTCTGTCTTGAGATATTCAATCACGTCGAAACCGCTAACCTCGGGCATTGTCAAGTTTAAGACAATCAGGTCAGGTACGAAATCCTTGATAGTTTTGATGGCATCCTTACTGTTATAAGCTACTTCTATCTGATATCCTGTTTCTCTAAGGACATTGCCGATCAATTCTATCGTATCTTGTTCATTATCCACTACTAATACTTTTTTTATCGTAGCCGTTTTTCCCAAATTTCTTAATTTTCTTAATAAAACCTGCTTTTCTAATGGTTTTACCAGATATTCTGCTGCACCCAGACTAAAGCCCAATCTCTTATTATCTATGATCGAAAGTATAAAAACGGGAATATCCTGGGTTTCCGGCGTCTTTTTTAACTCCCGCAGGACCTGCCATCCATCCTTTCTTGGCATCATGATGTCTAAGGTAATGGCCATTGGTTTTATTTCTTTTGCCTTCTCTACTGCCCCTTCACCACTTAAAAAGCCAACTACCCTGTAATCCTCTCCTAAATATTTCCTTATAATATCAATAGCCTCTGGATTGTCATCAATAGCTAATATAGTTTTTTTAGCACCCCCTTCCCCTTCAGGCAGCTCTGCTTCTGTAGCCTCATATTCCTCTGGCTCGATTAGCAGATTTTTAATAACCTCACAGCCCTTACAGAAATCTACCTTTTCAGGATAGGCAGCTATTTTCATTCCTGCACAATGAGTTCCAATGATTAACCAGCATCGGGATTCTTTACCACCATAGGCTGGACAGCTTGGTTGTCCACAACGGATATACTCCCAGCATCTTATGGGCTTGCCAGCATATTGCGGTTCCTTCAAAAAGGTCTCGACCGGCTTTCTAAAATATTCAGATAGGCCTTCAGCCATGCTTGGTTCCAATACTGGCTCAGCAGGCTTTTCAAGTATCTCTTTTTTCAACGGGAGAGTAAAACAGAATTTGCTTCCCTCTCCATATTTACTCGTTACCCAGATTACACCCTTATGCAACGCAACCAATCCTCTGGCAATATTGAGACCGAGGCCTGTTCCTTCGTATTGACGAATTGTAGAGATATCTACCTGTGTGAACTTATCAAAAATCTTACCGATATCCTCATCTTTTATCCCTATACCTGTATCTTCAACACATATTTCTACAAATAACGGTGACTCTCCAGGTTTAATACCCCTTTCAGAGGGCTTGGCGCTTATGGTTATTCCTCCATGATGGGTGAATTTAACAGCATTTGACAATAGGTTTATAAAAATCTGTTTGACCTTATCCTCATCCCCATAAACCGGTAATAAATTCTCATTGAGATTAATAGTAAATGTAAGCCCCTTTTGTTTTATCATAGGTTCAAAGGTGGGGATAACAGACTCGATTAATAATTTCAAATATATTTCCTTTGGCTGTAAATCTATTTTCCCTGACTCTATCTTGGATACATCGAGGACATCATTTATTAATTGCAGAAGATGTCTTGCATTAGCTACAACCTTTTTCAGGCTTTTTTCTTGTTCTTCGTTAAGGGGGCCGTCAACCCTGTCTAACAAGAGGTCTGTATAGCCGATAATGGCGTTCATTGGTGTACGGAGTTCATGAGACATATTGGCTAAAAAAGTGGATTTTAGTTTGTCCAACTCCCTGAGATCTCTGTTGGCCCTCTCTAACAGTGCTAAGAGTTGAGTCCTTTCATTTAATAAAGTAGTCTTTCTGGTTACTTCCAGCTCCAATTTCTTACTGAAGGAGGAGACACTTTCGACCATATAGTTAAAGGTCTTTCCAAGAACTCCGATTTCGTCCTCTGTCTTTACATCAACGGAAACAGACATGTCTCCCTCTGCAAACCTCTTTGCCTCCTCAGCTAAACTCTCTACAGGGCGCCTTACAAATTTATTTATCATGAGATAGGTTAAGGTTATCGCAATGGATAAGCCGAATGCAGTTACTACAATAGTTCGGTTGAGCTGGGCAACTACAGTTGCATGGACTCGCTCAGCGCCTACCCTTATTATCATACTTCCCAAGACCTTTCTGGAAGAGCCGTGGCAGTGATAGCAGTCCCGTTGATTTAAGATAGGATAGATTGTAACGAGATATTTTTTCCCAGCGACCACATCCTCAAACGACTTTAGTGGTTCAACCCCTGTCTTTAATATCTCATTCAGGGTTTGCAGAGCGTTTTTATTATAAATGGAATCTGCTACCTTGGTCTTTACTTTTTCCACATGCGTGGAATAGATTATTTCCTGGTCAAAATCGCATATAAATACCTCAACTTCTTTTGTTTTTTCTCTTATATCTAACAGATGTCTTTTAACCCCTTCCTTATCTCCTACCCACATGGGACTTTTTATGCCTGCATAGGTTGAGGCAGCTACCTCTTTGGCAAGCATGGTCATCAACTCTAACCTGTCTCTGGTCCCAAAATATATTCTACTGTAGATTTCAACCGACATCATTAGAACTATAATGATTACTATAGCAACCATTATTTCATTGGCCAGCCGCTTCTTTATAAAACCAAACATTTTCATTCTAACTTTTATAGTGGAAGCAAAAAAGTTTATTCCCCCTCACCCTAACCCTCTCCCGCTAGGGGAGAGGGACTCCTCTTTTCCCCCCTCCCTTGACGGGAGGGGATGTAGGGGAGGGTGAATTATGTAAATTTATTTAATTCCTTCACTCTAACTTTCAACTTTTCACTTTTATCTTCTTAATGTGCGCCTCCATGAATCATAGGCTTATACCTGAAGGCCTTGACCCTTTCCGAGGTATGACAGACCTCGCAATCTTTCATTGTCATACGCCTCTTTATATCACGAGGACTTTTTGTCTTTACATGGAGCTCGCCAGTTCCATGACATACCTCACATCCTGCATTCTTCAGGTAAGGCGTTTTTTCAGGACTTATGAAACCGCTCGGTTTGCCATATCCTGTGGTATGGCAAAAATAGCACCCTTTGATCTCCTCTTCAGTCAAGCCCTTTTTTAGCCTTTCTATGCTATCGAACGACTTACTCTTCTTTGCATACTTCATAAAGCTGTTATATTCCTTCTCATGACAACCCTTGCAGGCATCGGAACCAACATATCCCCCCTTATTCCCCCCTTTACTAAAGGGGGGTGAGGGGGGATTAGTTTCAGCGAAACTTAAAGATGGGTTTGTTGTGATTAATGCGAGCAGGATGATTACAGTTGTAAATAAAAAGTATCTTGTTAAAAATCTAAGAGAATGGGTCATGTTATAACCTCAAATTTAAAGTTATTTTAAATAAATCAGCATTCGGAACTTCGTTGTTCTATTTTCTATTATTATGTGAAAAATTTCAACTGGTGGTTGATGTATAATAATTTATGGCATTTGTAATCGCTTTGGCAGGTAAGGGTGGTACAGGAAAGACGACTATTGCAGGGCTTACTATCCGTTATATTATTGAGAAAAAGAAAAGGCCTGTGCTTGCTGTAGATGCAGATTCCAATAACTGTCTTAATGAGGTACTCGGAGTAGATGTCCACGCAACGATAGGTAAATTAAGAGAGGAATCTCTCCAGACAATAAGAAGTGGCGCAGAAAGACCCGGCGGCATGTCTATGGAGCAGATCTTTGACTATCAGGTACAGCAGTCAATTATAGAATCAAAGGGATTTGATTTGATGGTAATGGGAAGACCTGAAGGTCCGGGGTGTTACTGTGCAGCAAATAATATTATCAGAAAATATACAGATAAACTCTCTGAGACATACTCATATGTTGTTATAGATAACGAGGCCGGCATGGAACATCTCAGCAGGAGAACAACCCACAAGGTTGATTTACTTCTAATAGTGAGTGATCCTGCTGTAAGAGGCATCCAGACAGCAAAAAGGATTAATGGACTTGTCGAGGAACTACAGCTTGAGATCAATAGGCGGTTAGTTATCATAAATAGGATATCTGGCAATGAAGGAGCGGATTTGAAAAATCTTGCAGAGAAGTCTGGTCTTCAGGTTGCAGGTCTTGTTCCTCAGGATGAAGCAATATTTAATCTTGATCTTCATGGAAAACCAATCTTCCAACTCCCTGATGATTCAAAGGCGGTAAGGGCAGTTTTCAGTATACTCGATTCCTTGAATATCCCATAAATCAGCATAGAGCAAATAGCATAGAGCATGTCAGAAATTTCTATATCCTATATATATTAAAAGTAGTATAATTTCTAATTATGGAACAGGGCATCATAGAGAATCTTATAACTGAACTTACAAAACTTCCCGGTATAGGTCGAAAAACCGCACAGAGACTTGCATTCTTTATAGTCACGATGTCTGAGGAAGATGCAAAAGGAATCTCAAAGGCAATAAATGAGATAAAGGAGAAGGCAAGATTCTGCAATGAATGTTTTAACATTACAGAGACAAAAGTGTGTAGTATATGCAGCAGCAGCTCAAGGGACAGGAGTAAACTCTGCGTAGTAGAAGAACCGAGTAACATACTTGTTATTGAAAGGTCAAAGAGCTTTAACGGGCTCTACCATGTACTCCTCGGAGCCCTCTCACCAATCGATGGCTTTACTCCCGACAGGCTCAAGATAAACGAACTTATCAAAAGGGTAGGGAGAAATGAAATTAAAGAGATTATTATCGCAACAAATCCCAATACCAAAGGCGAGATGACAGCACAGTACATAAGAGAATTGCTTAAACCCTTTAAGGTTAAAGTAACACGAATTGCTTATGGCCTTCCAATGGGTGGGGATATTGAGTTTGCAGACGAGGTAACACTCAGCAAGGCTATTGACGGAAGAAGAGAGATCTGATATCATATCTTTTATAAACTTCTAAAAAACTAAATCTTCAGGAGGTGTTCTATGGAAAAGAAAAAGACAAAAGAGTTGTTAAGGGTTGAGCCATCAAAATCTCTTTCGCCCTTTGAGACGGCGGAGAGGTGGTTTGAGGACGTTTTTAGAAGGCCATTTTCTTTAATGGGGCCGTCATGGTGGCCAGGGTTGAGGATGCCAGAAATAGAAGAGGTCGCTCCATCTGTTGATATCTTTGAGGATCGTGATGACGTAGTGGTAAAGGCAGAGCTGCCCGGTATGAAGAAAGAAGATATTGATGTGAGCTTAACTGATGATGCTATAACTATATCCGGTGAAAAGAAGAAGGAAGAGAAGGTCGAAAAGAAGAATTACTACAGTTTTGAACGTTCATACGGTTCCTTTACACGCAGTTTTCGATTGCCAACCGAGGTACAAACAGATAAGGCGAAGGCAAGATTTAAGGACGGGGTCCTTGAGATAAGAATCCCAAAGACTGAAGAAGCCAAGAAAAAAGAGAAAAAGATTTTGATTGAATAATGCTAATCCAGATCAGGAAAGAATTCCTCGATATGTGAAGCTAAGCCTTAATCTTCTTCTGCCATCCACTTGCCTTTATAAGTATTTCCTCTTCATCTGCATTGCATAGCCTACCCTCATTAACAACAACCTTTCCGTTCACCATTACTGTTTCGACGTCAGAGGCCATCGCTGCATAAACTATGTGAGAGTAAACATTATATATAGGTGTGAGATGAGGTTTTTTTAAATTAATGGTTACGATATCAGCCATTTTGCCCTTCTCAATGCTTCCGATCTTATCACCAAGCCCTAACACCTCGGCACTCCATCTTGTTGCCATGAGCAGGATTGTTTTTGCATCAAGAACAGTAGGATTATTTGAGAGTGCCTTGTGAACCTTTGCGGCAGTGGACATTTCGCTCAGGATATTCAGGTCATTGTTACTTGCAGCACCGTCTGTGCCAAATGTTACCTTCACACCGGCATTCAGCATCTTCACGACAGGGGCAATGCCTGAGGCAAGCTTGAGATTACTCTCTATGCAGTGTGAGACACCGATTCTTCTTTGAGACAGTATTTTTATTTCCCCATCAGTCATCCAGACACAGTGTGCAGCGAGCACCCTTTCATCAAGAAAGCCAATGCTATCAAGATATTCAACAGGTGCCATCATAAATCTGTTTTTAATCTCGTTTACCTCCCACCTTGTTTCTGACAGATGTATGTGAATTGGTATATCATATTTATCTGCAACATGCCTTGCTCTCTTTAAAGACTCCGGGCCACATGTGTAAAGCGCATGAGGTGCGATGCAAGGAGTTATCAGCTCATCTCCCTTCCAGTTTTTTATAAAGGATTCTGCATTGACAAAATACTCATCTGTAGTGCTCGCAGATTTTGACGGAAAATCCAGAATTCCACTCCCTAAGACTGCCCTCATGCCCATCCTCTTAGTAGACTTACCCGCGGCATCTTCATAAAAATACATGTCATTATAAGTTGTAACCCCTCCCTTGAGCATCTCAAGACAGGCAAGCTCAACCGCATCAGAGATGAATTCAGGGCTTAGCCATCTATTCTCTGCTGGCCATATATGATTTTTGAGCCAATCCGTTAAAGGAATGTCGTCAGCAATACCTCTGAAATAGACCATCGCTGCATGTGTATGGGTGTTGATCAATCCTGGAAAAACTGCTTTCCCTTCTCCCATGATAATGGCTTCTGAGGTATATTTTTTTAAAATCTCTTTAGAAGTTCCAACTTCGAGGATATCTGTGCCGCTTACAGCAATTGCACCATCTTTAATAACAGTAAGCCCTTCATCCATTGGAAGGACATAATCGCCGCAAATGATATAGTCAACATCCTGCATAACTGCTATGCCATTTCAATAAGCTTTTCCGCTATCTGCACTGCATTTAAAGCAGCACCTTTTCTCAGATTGTCTGCGACTATCCACATATTGATACCGTTTTCTATAGACTCATCCTCTCTTATCCTTCCCACATATGTTTCATCCTTTCCAGCTGCATCTATAGGAAGCGGATAGATATTCTTATCAGGTGCATCATATACTATCACACCAGGTGCTTCTGACAGAATCGCCCTTACCTCATCGGCAGTAAGTTTTTTCTCTGTCTCTATATTAAGGCTCTCAGAATGGCTTCTAAAAACAGGGACACGCACCGTTGTTGCTGTTATCCTTATTGATGTATCACCAAGAATTTTTTTTGTCTCATTTACCATCTTCATCTCTTCCTTTGTGTAGCCGTTTTCAAGAAATTTATCTATATGTGGAATGACATTAAAGGCTATCTGGTAAGGATACACATTACATTTAATCTCCTTAAAATTTAATAATGCAGTCGTCTGCTGTAATAATTCGTCCATAGCCTTCTGACCAGTCCCTGAGACGGACTGAAAGGTCGTAACTACGACCCTTTTAATCCTTGCGGAATCATGTAGTGGTTTCAAGACAACCACCATCTGTATTGTTGAACAGTTAGGGTTTGCAATTATACCTTTATGCCATTTAAGGTCATGGGGATTAACCTCAGGCACAACGAGAGGTACTTCAGGGTCCATCCTCCACTGGCTTGAATTATCAACAACAACACAACCGGACTTTGCTGCTACAGGAGCCCAGATTTTTGATCTTTCAGCACCAGCAGAAAAAAAAGCAATATCTATTCCATTAAATGAATCCTCATTTAAGGCTTCAACTGGAATCTCTGCATCTTTAAACTCCATAATCTTCCCTTCGGAACGCTCTGATGCAAAGAGCCTGAGTCTTTCCACAGGAAAGTCTCTTCCAACAAGCGTTGCAATCATCTCATTACCAACTGCCCCTGTTGCACCCACAACTGCAACGATATATTTTTTCTTCTTGAGCATTTAAACAGATCCTCCATTCTGCTGAATTTAAGTTTTTAAATTTAGCATATTTTATCTAAAAATACTATTATATCCATTGTTCTCCTCAAAAAATAAACATAGAGCCGGGAAATATTGTGAAACCAGTAGGATTGATAAATCTCCTGTAAAAAATCTAAAATTGTTTTGCTAAGGAGGGATGATGGGTTTTTTTGAAAGGCTTAAAGAGGGACTTACAAAGACGAGAAAAGACTTTATAGAAAAAGTTGAATCTATATTTATAGGCAGAAAGATTGATGAAGAAACACTTGAAGAACTCGAAGAGATATTAATTACATCTGATATTGGGACTAAGGCTACAGCAGAGATAATGACAGTGATACAGGAGAAGGTAAATAAAGGGGAGGTTAGAGATGCAGACTCTGTTAAAGAATTATTGAAAAAAGAAATGATAGCTATTCTTGGACATTCGCAGCCTCTTGTGGTCTACGGAAACAGGCCATTTGTAATCCTTGCTGTTGGAGTAAATGGCGTTGGTAAGACAACAACAATCGGAAAGCTTGCAAGCAGGTTTCAATCTCAGGGATTTTCTGTTTTGCTTGCAGCAGGTGATACATTCAGGGCTGCTGGGATTGAACAGTTAGAGATATGGGCAAAAAGGGCTGGTACTCAGCTTGTTAAACACCAACACGGTTCTGATCCATCGGCGGTTGCCTTTGATGCTATTGCAGCCGCAAAAAAAAGAGGCATAGACGTTGTTATAGTAGATACTGCTGGACGCCTACATACAAAAAGCAATCTTATGGAAGAACTAAGAAAAGTGAGAAGGACCATTGGAAAGGCGATGCCCGAAGCACCCCATGAGATTCTTCTTGTAATTGATGCAACTACAGGGCAGAATGCCATAAGACAGGCAGAATTGTTCAATGAGGCAATCGGCATAACCGGTATTGCCCTTACAAAACTCGATGGTACTGCAAAGGGCGGCATCGTATTTGCGATAAGGAAAATACTCGGCATTCCTGTGAGGCTTATAGGAGTCGGTGAAGGGATAGATGACCTCAGGGATTTTGATCCGAAGGAATTTGTAGAGGCACTTTTTTCATAAACTCAACCCATATCGGGAGGGCCGACCTTGCGCCTGTTTCTTTTGAGCCAATCGGCATATGGTTATCCCTTCCAACCCAGATACCTACTGCAAGCCTGTCATCAAATCCTATAAACCACGCATCGGTGTAATCATTGGTTGTGCCGGTCTTTCCATAAATAGGCCTTTTTAGCTCTTTTGCCCGCTGTGCGGTTCCTTCCTCAACTACAGCCTGCAGAAGAATCTTCATCTCCCCTACATTTTTTTCAGACAGCAAGTCTTCTAAAACAGGTTTTGTCTCCTCAATAACTATCCCGTCTCTGTCAAGTATTCTTTCGTATAGCATTGGTTTTGCCCTGTGTCCTGAAGCAAATGTTGAATAAGCTGAAACCATGTCAATGAGTCTAACATCAGAAGCACCTATTGCAAGAGGCAGATAAGGTTGAAGCCGACTTCTTATACCAAGCCTCTGAGCCATTTCAATAACATTGTCTATTCCTAAATTAGCTGCGAGCCTTATCGTTGCACAATTAAGAGATTTTGCAAGGGCGGTTTTAAGGGTAACGCTTCCATAGTATTTGCCGTCATAGTTATGGGGGATCCATTTCTGCCCTGGTTTTGCACCTTTAAATGAGATGGGCGAATCGTTTATTCTTTCCTCTGATGTCATTCCGTTCTCGATTGCAGTAATATATACAAAAGGTTTGAATGCAGAACCCGGCTGTCTTAATGCCTGAGTTGCCCTGTTAAATTGGTTCTTCCAGAAATTAGATCCACCGACGACTGCCTTTATATGTCCAGTTTTCATATCTATTGCTATCAGTGCTGCCTCTATTCCTAATTTTACTCTCTTTTCTATACTGGAAATTCCTCTTGCGACTGATTCTTCAGCGATCTGCTGCATCCTAAAGTCTAAGGTTGAATATATTTTATACCCTGAGGTGTATAGTTCATTACCGTATTTTGTCTCGAGATTCTGTCTCAATGTCTCTATAAAATAGGGTGCATCGTATTTTCTGAAATGAGGAGTTAACGGAAGGGAAGCCTTTTCTGCCTCTTCATATTGAGTTTCTGTTATAAATTTATGATCCAGCATTTGTTTTAAAACTACCGTTCTTCTTTCTTTTACCTTGTGGGGATTTTTAAAAGGAGAATACATTGAGGGTGCCTTTGGCATTGATGCAAGAAGTGCTGCATCGGCTATGTTTAGGCTCCTTGCTGATTTGCCAAAATATGTCTGGGCCGCAGCCTCAATACCGTATGCCCTTGTTCCGAAATAAGCCTGATTCAGATACATCCCGAGTATTTCATCTTTTGTATAATGTTTTTCTATCTGTATAGAAAGGGCTGCTTCCTTAATCTTTCTTTTTATACTCCTGTCAGGTTTTAAAAAGAGCATCCTTGCAAGCTGTTGAGTAATTGTGCTTCCTCCTTCGACGATTCCCCCAGCTTTAATGTCATGCCACAGCGCCCTCATTATTCCTATGAGATCAACCCCGGGGTGATTATAAAACCTGATATCTTCAACAGAGATGAAAGCCTTTTTTACGTGGTCTGGAATCTGATAATGAGGTACAAATGTCCTCCGCTCAAGATAAAGCTCAGCAATGAGCTTTCCATCACTCGAATATATCCTGGATGATTCCAGCGGGGTGTATTCTTCAAGAAGTTTTATATTTGGCAGGTCAGAAATAACCCAGTATATAAACCCTCCAAGGGTTCCTATAAGTACAGAGAAGATGAAGAGGCCTATGAATATCTTTCTGGACATCGACCTTTTTTCTGTCTTTTTGAATTCCTGCTCAAGCCTCGTCATTGATTAATTATAACCTAAACAACCATTGGAAGATGCTTCTGCAAATAATGTCCTTACTCATTTATACTGTCATTGCAAATCCCGAAAGCATTCGGGATGTGGCAATCTCCTCGAAAATCGTCTTGACAATAAAAAGGCTTTAACCAATAATTAAGCTACAAACCCTCTCTTTCTAATATGAGGTAGCAGTCATGGGGTAGTAACAGTTAGTAACGATGAATCAGGAAGATTAACAGTAGCTTTTCAATACGACCCTTTGTTTGTTCAAAAGGTCAGAACCATTGAAGGCCGAAAATGGCATCAGGATAAAAAATACTGGAGTTTTCCTGATACGGATGAAACCTTAACCCCCCATTCCCCCCTTAACTTAAGGGGGGATGAAGGGGGGTTAGTCTTTAAAGGCGAAAAAATTCATTTAGACCCCGCCCTGCAAAATAAACTCAAGACTCCTTTAAGTCATTGCGAGCCAAAGGCGAAGCAATCTCAAAAAGATTATACCGATAATCCCTCCATCCCCCCTTTAGAAAAGGGGGGCAAGGGGGGATTTGAAGACCTCCGTAGAGAACTGGTCTCAAGAAAATACAGTTACAAAACAGTCAAAGGCTATCTCTATTACAATAGGGACTTCCTAAGTTTCATTAAGAAGGAGCCTGCTGATGTTCGGGAAGAGAGAAACAATTAAAATATTTCGGGAATGCTTACAAATTTTTAATAAAGAGAATTGAAAATAGCTTGAAGAAATAAAAAAAGTGCGGGGTATATTCAGGAATTACTTGGACAAGCGAGCAGCAAGACGACTGAAATCTACACCCATGTGAGTACTATGAGCATAGGCAGAATAAGAAGCCCTTTGGATAACCTGGATATTGAAGGAGGTGATAGAGGCAAAAGAAAAGAAGAAGAAGGAGAAGCCGCTCTGCGGCCAGAAGTGAAATAACCGCACCGTGGTGCAACTTTCATTCTATTTTTCGGACAAAAGTTGCACCTGAGTGCAATTGTGAACGAGTTAGTTGTTCATTGTGGACAGATTAGAGGAGAGAAATGAATATTTATCAGCGGATTGTTTTGATATTAGGTGCTTTAGCTTTATTAGTCTTGGGCCTTAATATAGAAAATTTATTTAATGAATACAGTATCTATTTCATTATCTATTTTTTAGCTGGTATGCTCACGATTATAGGCACAACCTTATTACTGTTTTTTGCATTAAAAGGCATTAAGAAGGAAAAGGAGTAAACCCATGAGAGGAAAAGGTCCGGGCGGTATGAGAACAAGGGATGCAATTCATCAAGTCATTAGCAAATTGCAAAGAGCTACAGGAAAAGACATTTTTAAGGAGGTAAAGAAAATTTACAACTGGGGGGATCACAATATTTTACGTCACATTATGGCACAGACAATTAATCTGCAACCTGGATATTCTGAATGGGTTTTTATAAAGCATCATGAAAAATGTCTTTTCTTATGTGAAGATGGTTATTTTGAACTTTATAACCCAACTGAGCATGGAAATTTTGTTGATGGGATAAAATCATAATAATGAGAAGTTTTATTTATATCCGCCCGCAACGACAACTAACATGGCACAAAAGACTAAAGTCCAAATCCTTCAGGCTTCTTCTGTGCCAAGAACGTTAGCCGTTCATTGCAGGCAAGGGAAAGATAAAATGAGGTAGAAAGACATGTTAACAAAAAGACTGAAATGGTGTTCATTAGGAATAGCGGTAATATTTCTTCTATTTATCATGTCACCGGCACTGGCAGAAAAGTGGAGTCAACGTTATATCGAAAGTCTTTCAGATTCTGCTTTTGCTTCCATTGAAATTACAAAAGATGGGAAAAAGATTAGACATCTTCCCCATCATAACCATATAGGAGAAATTGATATTTATCATTTGAAAAGCGCTCTAGGCAGAATTCATCAGGTAAAATGGATAGACCCTACAAACTTTGACAGAGCTAAAGTCCACTTGGAGCAACACTATCTGGATTACAAGCAGAAACGGGCTAAAGCTTTTGGACTAAAAAGTATCGTTAACATCAACAAGGCATCAGCTAAGGAATTAATGCAACTCCCTCACATTGGAGAAAAACGGGCACAGAATATAATTGGGTATCGAAAAACGCATGGTAATTTCAAAAGTATAGGAGAGTTGAGACGTGTTCCTGGTATCGGGCCTAAGATATTTAAAGATGTCGAGGGTCTTGTTACTGTGGAATAGAGTTTAGAAAAAGGAAATGAAAGATTCTATTATTTAAATGCCTGCAACGGGCGGCTAACATGGCGGAAAAGACCGACGTTCAAACCCTCTGGGCTTCTTTTCCGCCAAGAACGTTATCTGCTCAGTGCGGGTAATAAAATATAAAGAAATAAGGATAAAATATATGCGTGAGGACGGGCTGATAATTTATCGAACATCCAGAGACAATGGATTCAGAGTTGATTATGATTATTTTTACCAGCAAAGCAGGCTTCATACAAACTGGGGTAATCCAGTAGCTGACATACGTAATAAAATATATTTTTTAAACCAATTTCGTTGTCATCTTCCTAATGCAATTGCTGACGACCTTCTACCTGTATTAGAGAACGTATCTCCTCTTTTTACTCTGGTTCAAGGTGTCGAGATTCAGGACTTAAATGAAAGAGAAGAAATCTATCCAGTTATTCAAGAAATATTTGAAAGACTGAGGGGTGGTGTAAGAAGATTTAGAGAGACCGCTACAAGCAAGTTTATGCATATGACTTGCCCAAACTTGTTTGCTATGGCTGACAGTGTAATAACCGGTTACATGCAGCGCGACAATATTATTAACCACTATTTAATGGTCAGTGAAGATTATAATAGGCTCTTAAAGTACTATTGCAATGAAATTAATGAGTTGTTAGAAGATGTTATGGATAGACATGGGGTCAATCGTTTAGAGGCGATAAATCGGGTTAGGGAAAAAGATAATTACGCAGTAGGCTCTATTCCAAGAATCATTGACAAACATTTCTATTGGCGTGCAACTCATTGAGAATAAGAAGAAAATGCCACCATTTGATGAGATATGGAATCGTATTATCGCTCATGCTGGAGAGAATTTTTACACAATAACTGGACTTGAGTTTAGATACGAGATAGACGGTAACATTTTCTGCCCAAGCCGAACAGACTACAAGATTCCAAAAGCTGATTTCGAAAAGGTTTATCCTCTCGTTCCTTTTGATGGCCCAGGTAGAATCAATAATATCGCCAGAGGCCCTTCCTATATTTGGGCAGTTCTTCACGACCGCAGAATTTCTAATGGAATGTGGTAATGAATATTTTATTGTGCCCGCACCGACAGATAACATGGCGGAAAAGACTCTCGTCAAAACCCATAGGGCTTCTTTTCCGCCAAGAACGTTATTTGGAAATGGCGGCGAGGAAAATAAGTTAGGAGGCACCGACAATGAGACCGATACGGACAGTAGTAACGCAAGTAATATGGATGTTGCTAATCTTCGCTTATTGCGAGGCTGAAGCGGCAGATAAAAGGGAATGGGTAAAGCTGACCGGTTGCCAGTATGTGGCGCAGGATTACAACGATGGTGACAGTTTTCATGTCAAGTGCGGCGCCGACGAGTATATTTTCCGGCTATATTTTGTTGATGCGCCTGAGACTAATTTGCGCTATGCGGAGCGCACACGTGAGCAGAGCGAGCACTTCGGAGTAACATTGGACGAGACCATGAAGGCTGGAGTGAAGGCTAAAGAGGCTGTACGCGATATTTTGCAAAAACCTTTTGTTGTGTGGACGCGTTGGGTTACGGCGTCAGGACGCAGCAAAAAGCTGCGATACTATGGATTTATCGAGATTGATGGGAAGGGGCTTGCGGAGATTCTGGTCAGCATGGGATTGGCACGGACAAAGGGCGTAAAGGCAAAATTGCCGTCTGGTGAAAAATCGAAGGTGTATGTGGAGCGCCTTCAGGCACTGGAGAGCGACGCACAGCAACGGGGCATTGGGATTTGGGCAGGTTCTAAAAAATAGAAAAGGGACTTCGCCGCCACATTCAAATAACAACAGGCTTTGTGACGCTCCGATTTCTTGGATTAAGAATTGTGCTCGCTCCATGCCACCCGCTCTATCTTGGGATTAAGATAGATGAGGCGGATGGCACGGCACAAAGCCAAGAACGTTAGCGGAAATGCCCTTAGCTTGTATAATAAAATGGAGGTGTAAAAGTTTATTATGGAATCAAAGTTCCAAAAAGCAACAATAGCTCATATGGAAAG